>Ga0334892_1000516_pt1 | contig 45577 bp, 47 predicted proteins | sample GraSluR3_MG_4_FD_207213 | JGI IMG/M metagenome (GOLD analysis project Ga0334892, IMG submission 207213) | Sludge microbial communities from methane-producing bioreactor in Wageningen University, Netherlands - Granular Sludge_15_04-R3 | ecosystem: Engineered > Bioreactor > Anaerobic >...
ATCTACGGTAATCTTGTATTGAGCCATTTCAAGTCTCCTCTCGGTTGGGTTGTTTTTTCACTAATCACATTCTAACCGAAGGTGAGGAGAAATGGCTCCTCGATTTTACACAATTATATGGGCTTAACTCAGCCTATCAGCATTACTATGACCACGAGCGCACCAAGTTGTTTGTTGAGGTTTGTTGTCTGATCCCATTTTGATAAAATAGCGACAACCTCCAGTCTGCAAGCTTAGGGCCGCACTTGGGGGCTTAAAAACAAAACACCATACTTGTGTAAACTGTTTTGATGAAACACAGCAAAACCCGCAGATTTGAATTAACAAGCTATTCTCTAACTTATACTATCTTCTATTACCTTGTATAATATTTGAATTTCTATTCGCCATTATGCTTTAAAATCCTTTAATATATAAATTATGTATTTACTATCATTTATCACCGTATTGCCCAAGCATTGCTTTAGCCTGTTTTGAATAAGCAAGACCTTGGCTCAATATATTTAGCCTTGTCAAGGTTATTTATAGGTGGTATTATAACAGAAATGAACGTAAATTAACACTAACAGACATTGATAAGGGATGGTACATCATGACTGAAAAACTATTGACCCCCGATGCAGTTGCCAAAATGCTTGAAGTATCACCCGCTACTGTTAGGATATGGCTGCGGAATGGGACTTTAAGAGGTTTAAAGGTCGGCGCTGGCCGGCTTTGGAGGATCAGTGAAGGAAGTGTTGAAGAATTCCTCTATAGAGATCAAAACCTCAAACCTGAAAATAATAACAACCGGGCGGGTGAATAGTTGTGCAGGAACAGCTGATAAAAAAGGCAGAAAAACTGCTTAATATTAAAACAGTCCGGGATATTTATGAAAACATCCTGCCCCATAACGATCATTTTAAGCCTGATACAGATCCGCTCGATAAGGCTTTTCTGGTCAGTGAAATAATACTACGTCTAGGTGAAGGCCCTGAGCTCGAAGAGATGGCAGCTGCCTGTGACCGCGGCCCTGAACTCAATCTCCCCGACTCTAAAACTAAAATTGATCTCGAAGATTACTCCAAAGAACTGGTTAACAAAACGTATCAACAGATGCTCGAAGCTATGGATAAAGCACTCGAGCTACACAAAGAAAAGCGCCTGATCTTAAAAAAACCTGAAGATGATTACACTAAAGACTTTATTGAAATTGCCAGTTCACAACTCTACCATAATTTCCGGGACCGTATATCGACTGGCCGGTTTGAAATACCCGATGGTGAAAAATGGCCGGTTGCTGATTTAAGTAGTAAGGTTTTAAAAAGCAAGGCTTACATTATGCCTGACCGCGATGAACCAATCGTTGGCGATAACCTCCGCGAACTGCAAACCTTAATGGCCAGCAAGGTTACCGACCTGGCCAAGGAAGGTGATATTGCTGCTGATGTCTTTGATATTGTTACCGCTAAATGGTTAAAAGAAGCGAAGCACTATGAAGCAATGGTTACCCTTACCGCAGATGATATTTTAAAAGCAAGAGGTTTGTTGCCGCGGCTGGGCGGTAAAGGTAAGCGCGGGGGTTACCGGGAACACCAGCGCAAAGAAATTCAGCAAAAGATAGATGTTCTATCTTACACCTGGGTAACGGTTGAAGAGATGGAAATCGTAGAAATTGTTAAGGGTAAGCGGAAAGTTACAAAATGGCGGGGTGAAAGTAAAGCGATTGCCTTAACCAGCCGTTTTGGCCAAGTGAGAACTGATGGTAGCACCGATGCTTTTGCCTGGCGCTTACGGCCGGGTGATGTTTTCGCAAGGTTTCTTTTCGGACCGGGCCGGCAGACAGCCCTGCTTTCACAGAAAGCCCTTAACTATGATCCTTATCGCCAAAAATGGGAAAAAAGACTAGCCCGCTATCTAGCCTGGATCTGGCGCATCAGCAGCGCCCGGACACAGGAAGGCCTGCTCGTTAAAACACTGCTTGATGCTGTTAATATGGATGTCGATCGGAACAGACCCAGTAGAACACGCGAACGCTTAGAAGAAGCTTTAGATTGTCTCCAGGAAGACAGGGTTATAACTGCCTGGCAATACGATAACCTTAATGAGAATATGACCTCAAAAAGAGGTTGGTGGCGTAACTGGCTGGAATGTAAGATAGTTATTACCGCCCCAACCAGCGTTATAACCCAGTACAAAAAAATTAAGGAAAAAGCCAGTAGCGACTATCTATTAGATAAAAACTGACCTTTAAATGAATCGTCCTTATCTTGGCAGAAACACTAATATCTTTTCTTATTATACTTAAAATACACTGATATTAAAGGCTTTAAGATGAATAGGAGCCGTGTATTTTTACCGAATAATCGTCCTTATCTTGGCAGAAACCTAAAATAGGCCTTTTTATACATCAAAACCATAAAAAATGAATCGTCCCTATCTTGGCAGAAAGTCGCCTTTATCATGGCAGTAAATCGTCCCTATGATTACAGTAAATCGTCCTTATCTTGGCAGAAAAGTAGCTGAATTATTTATATAATAAGGCTGTGTGAAAACTAACTATCTTAACTATATTAACTATGTTAACCGTGTAGAGGGTCTCTTTTTAGAGACCCTCTACTGATAAAATAAATAAAAGCAAAGCTGGGCAAGCTGATGGTGCTTATTTTAGTTGCTTTCGGCAGCGCTCACAAAGGGGTGAGTTGATGCAGCTTGAAGAATTAAAAAACAGAATTAGTTTGATCGAATACCTTGAGAAAAGAGGCTTAAAACTTGAAAAAGCTGGCCAAAATGTCTACCGCATTAACCCCTGCCCCATCTGCGGGCATAAAGACCACTTCACGGTTTACCCCTCAACAAACAGCTACACATCTTTCAGCGGCTGCTGTAACGGCGGCAGTATAATCGATTATTTAATTGAAGTTGAAGGTATGGCTCAGGTCCAGGCAATTGAGAAACTTAAAAAAATAGCCGGATTTGACAATGAAGGGCCCGGTATAATTAATAATTCCAAAGAAAATATAAATATAGAAGAAGAACCTAAGGTTGTAAAATTGAATGACAGTGAAAAAAAAGAAATTGCCTTACTGGTAATGAAAGCCTCTCAGAATAGCACCGACTACTACATAAAACGTGGTCTAACACTTAAAACTATAAACAAATACAGGCTCGGTTACTTGCCTGATGGTCATAAATTCGGTAAATCCTTTCAATATGTGCTGCCTGTAAGTGAGCAGTTTGTTGTACTGCGCAGTAACAACGAGGAAGACCGCTATCGAAACATCGGAAATACTGAAATATTAAACCTCCGCTATATCGAAGACGAAACCCTAACCGACAAACAAATATTCATCACGGAAGGCTACTTTGATGCTTTAAGCCTGGAAGAGCTTGATTTCCATGCAGTCGGCTTGAACTCCACCGCGATGAGCGACACCCTACTTAAAAATATTGCTGCAAATAAAGCTAAATTAAAAGATAAGCAGTTTATATTGGCCCTGGATAATGATCAGGGTGGTAGGGAGACTGCTGCTAAACTGAAGCGGGCGTTGAGTGAACTGGGTTTGCTCTTTACAGAGATGAAAATAGAAAGCTATAAAGATATAAATGAATATCTGTTAAAAGACAGAGAAGGCTTGCAGAAAACGATTGAAAGCCTCCCCCTAAAAGGCACTATTTATGATTATTTAAGCGAAGGTTTTGAACTTGATCAGATCCGGCGCTTGAGTGAGCCTGAGATAAAAACTGGCATCGAAAGCCTCGACTACAATTTAGGTGGCGGTCTGTACCCGGGACTTTATGTGCTGGGAGCAATCAGCAGTCTTGGAAAAACTGCGCTCGCTCTACAGTTGGCCGACAGGGTAGCGGCACAGCACAGGCAGGTGCTCTTTTTCAGCTTAGAAATGGGCCGTTACGAAATGACCTGCCGCAGTCTGGCCAGGGTTTTATTTGAACAAGGCGGCGCTAAAGATTTATCGACCGGAAATGTATTAAAAACAACCTATAAAGGTCAAGATATATTTAACCAGGATTACTTCCAGCTTGCCTTAAGTAAATATAAAGATACAGCTGCAAAATATCTGACCATCGAAGAAGGCAATTTTGATTTAGATATTCATATGCTTAGGCAGCAGGTTATTGAACATATCGGCCGCACTGGTCAGAACCCGGTAATAATTGTTGATTATCTGCAGGTGCTGCGGCCAGTGGATATGAGGATTACCGAAAAACAGCACATTGATATGACGATTGTTGAATTGAAAAGGCTAAGCCGTGACCTCGACGTGCCAGTTGTTGCCGTCTCATCTTTTAACAGGGCTAACTATAAAACAGATGTCACCTTTGAAGCGTTCAAAGAATCAGGTGCCATAGAATATACAGCTGATGTGGTATTGGCGATGCAGCTCAGAAAAAACGGTGAAGAAGATATTAACAAGATTAAAAACATGGAACCGCGCCCCCTGGAGCTGGTGCTGCTCAAGAACCGCCGCGGTCGCGCCTACGATGTGATTAACCTCGACTACTGGCCGAAACAAAATTATTTTGCCGAAGTTTAGAATTCAAGGTAGTAAGCTTAAAAAAAACAACCTTTTATGCCAAAATAAGGGTTGCTTATATTTATTTACAATGGTAAAATGAACGAAAAGTATCAGAAGGAAACAAAAGAAAACACATAACAACGCAGATAGAAAGCAAAATACCCTTATATGGAGGGAAGTAAATGAGCGAACAGTCCCTTACCCCTGATGAAGCTGCAAGAATTCTCAAAGTATCTCCACAGACATTAAGACGCTGGTTAAGAAAAGGTGTGTTAAAGGGTATTAAGGTTGGTGACGGTAAGCTGTGGCGCATCAACCAGTCAACAATTGATCAATACTTAGAAACAAGTAGCGATAGTAATGATAAATAAAAAAGCGCCAGTTTTGTTTAATGAAACCAAGCAGGGAGGTATAATATGAAAATTATTGCTATAACTAACCAAAAAGGCGGCGTGGGTAAAACCACTACGACCGTTAACCTTGGTGCAGCACTGGCTCTTAAAGGCAAGAAAGTGCTTGTAGTTGACCTTGACCCCCAGGCCCATTTAACAACCTCGCTTGGTATTAAGGAACACGAGTTGGAGAATACCATCTATGAGGTATTCAAACGGTCCATCACCATAAACGAAGCATTAATAGATTTGCGAAAAGATGATCGCAACTTGTGGTTGCTTCCTGCCTCCCTCACCTTTAGTGTGGCCGATACAGAGTTTTCAGCTGAAGCCGGACGTGAATACCTGCTAAAAGAAGCTTTGCAAGAGTTAGACCAAGAGTTTGACTATATTTTGATTGACTGCCCCCCTTCCCTCGGCCTACTTACCGTTAATGGCTTTACCGCTGCGGAAGAAATCTACATTCCACTGCAGACAGAATATTTGGCAATGCATGGTATGAAACAACTGCTGCAGGTCTACAGTGTTGTTAAGAGAAGGGTTAATCCGGATCTAAGAATTACCGGTATAATCGGCACAATGTATGATCACCGCCGCAAGCTAAACCGTGAAGTGCTGGAAAAAGTCAATGAACACTTCGGCGACTATCTCTTTGAGACGATGATCCGCAGTAATATCAGCCTGGCTGAAGCTCCCTCATACGGCCAGGACATCTTTACCTATAAGCCCGATAGTGCAGGTGCAGAAGATTACGCATCCTTGGCTGATGAAGTTTTAAAAAGGAGCTGATTTAAATGGCAAAAAAGAATAACCGGCTCGGCGATGATCCATTTGATGTCCTCCTTCCCCAGATACAAAATACTCGCAAAAAAAAAGATGATGATGTAAACACTGCTAATGATGATGACGGTAATGTTGCTAAAAATAAAAATGACGATACAGCTAAAAACATAAACAATGGCAGTGGTACAGATAAAAACATTGTAAGAAACAATTCTAGAAACAATGCTGGAAATAATGATAATAATAGTGTAGCTGATAAAGATAATTCTATAATTAATGATAGTGCTAATATTACATCTAATGTTAAGTCTAACGTTAATGCTATTGTTAATGATGTTGATAACGTTGAAAATGTTTCTACAGATGACAATAATTTTATAAACATCTCGAAAAAGCAGAAGAAAACTGATGGCTATGTCAGGGTAAGCACATACCTGCTGCCGGACCAGGTTAAAGCGATTGAAGAGCTGCAGAAAAAGACAGGCCGCGATAAGGGTGAGCTTTACCGGATGGCGGTGAATATTTTGATTGAGCGGGCAAGAGTGGAGTAACAATAAGGGGTTACCTGTTGTAATGTGTCAAACCTGGGTACTGCAAGTTGTAATTTTATAGTTTCTGCTATCGTGCAACATTAGAAAAAAAAAACTGCGGCATCAGACTTTAAAGAAAGTGTTGCGCACAGCACAAAAACGGCATCGAATGCAGAACAATCTCTTCAGACTTATGGGGATGGCTCCGAATGAAATAAAGTTGATCAATGAAATTTGAAAAAGGCTTGCGTGGGCAAATACCAGGCTGTTTCCCCAACGGTAAGATGCTTTATAAGTAAGTTTATAAAATATATGACTGCAGGCGGTAGGGGGTGGCTTCAATTACAGAACTAAATGCTTTATACACTTTGGCATCATCGATCATAACAGCACTAATAGCAGCGTTAGCCACATATTTTGGTACAAAATATAAGGCAAATATTGAGCTTCAAAAACAAAGAGAAGTGCACGAGGTAGAAATCCGTAAAATTCAAGAACAAGCAATACAGGAAGTGGAAAGATATAAAGCTGAAGTAGCCGGTCAAGCAGAGTTGTACGAAAAAAGGGCGCAAACTGATTTTGTAAAAAATATTTTAGATAGAGCCCTTGCTGGGGACACATCTACAATATCTAATCTTGAAAAGCTAAGCAAACAGGTTCATAGCGGGAAATACAAGAATAAAAACCATCCTGCAAAGAAGAAACGCTGAATAACATACCGTTGCACATAAGGGGCTTTTCTATATGGATCACAAAGAAAACCTTAGCACTGAGATAGAATTTTCGCCAAGTATAAGTCACAGGGTTAAGTCGGGCTTTTCAGATCTATTGTTTAACTCGGCGCGTATTTTCGCAGAAAAATCACAAGCACTTGAGAACACAGAGAAGGCTTTAGAATGGCCGCAACCAAGCCACAGACAAAACTATGGCTATGCAACTGCAGCTGTAATAATGTCGGCTGCTGCGATGGAGGCGTCCATTAACGAAATATATGATCGCGCAGTTGATAAAAGATATACCGAATTCCCTTCGCTCAAAAAAGCACAGGTTGATTTACTTGCTCAATTATGGCCAGTAGTTGAAATGTCGACAGTTTTGAAAAAACATGATGTTGCATTGTCGGCAGCAGGACTACGTATTATTGAGCCCGGATGTGAACCATGTCAATCTGCAGCAGCACTAATAGCACTAAGAGATACAATAATGCACTATAAGCCAGAATGGGATGACCAATTAAAGAAGCTTAAATCACTTGAAGATCGCCTTACAGGTAAGTTTCCACTTAACCAACTAACCGATAACTTAAGTGGCCATATGTTATGGTTTCCCGGCAGGTGTTTAGGTGCGGGCTGTGCTAAATGGGCATGTGATGCGGCATATAATTACCATATAGCTTTTGTCAATTCTCTTGGCATAAAGAGCCATCTACCCAAGGGTTAAATAGGAAAATTTAATGCAACCCCCTGATACTTAAAGTTATTTAGCAATAATGCTTTTATACCTTTTCATTAAATCGGCCACCCTTTCGGCTTCGGTGGTAAAGCCTGGGCCGCCGTAGGCGGCGACTACAGCCCGGTCGAGATTGTTATGTGCTTTCGTTAGCTCGGGAGGCATAGCGAGCGGATCATAAAGGTCCGCCAAAGAGCTTTCAGGGAAAAGTGCCCTTGCGTCAAGCACTTGCTGCGCGGCAGTTTCAATCACCATTTTCTGCTGTTCTGTTGGTTCCGGCCAGGGGAAATTGTTGTAAACGATATCTTTTGAATAACGGTAATCACTTTTTAATCTACCTGCAACAGCACGCGTCCATGTCATGTGGACTTTTGATGTTAAAATGCCAAAGTGATAAAGAGTTGCTTCTGGTGATATAAACAGCAGGTTACTTGCCATAACAATTTTATCAACAAAACCAATGGGGATGTAATTTCGTTTTTCTGATGAAGCCGATGGTATTACTAAATAGTCTTGGTTTGGTATGTTTTCAACATGAAACCTGCGAGGCTTTTCTGAAAGCGTTACTGTTTGCGGATTCGAGCTTGATAGCCTGTAGTTTCTAACAGCTTCAATTCTTTTCATTACTTCAGGCAACTTTCGTAATTCAGTTGGCGAACAATCACCCAACCACAAGCAATACCTTTCGTACCCGTTAATAAACTCTTTTGCGCCAATCCAGGGACGAAACAAACTTTTTGATAGAGGTTCTTTAAGCAAAAATTCATCTTTTTCGGTTTCGGTAAATAAGTAATAACCACCATCTATAGGCTTATTACCAATCCCAATTGTTGGCACATCACAGATTGGCTTTGTTCTGCTGCGAATAAATACATTCGGTGCATCGACAATATAAGGATTGATATTATCAGCAGCTACTCTTTGACCTTCTTCGTCGAATATAAATCTGCCCCACTGTGGAGTTACCGATTTATGGAAAGAAAAACCTATAACAACACAATGTACTGCGGCTTTGCCACGAGCTTCATTGTCCCATCTGAAAGTTCGGTAACCAAACAATATTTCAACGTTATAGCGACTTATAAGGCTCTCCCAAAGGATAGGCACTTGCTCGCCCTGTGTAATAGAATTGGTTGAAACAAAGGCAACCCGTATGCTAGTTTCACCAATAAGGTGTGCGGCTTTAAGATACCAAGCAGATACATAATCAAGGTTTCCAATGCCTTTAACAAAACTGAAGTTATCGAGCATATCACTTTTTTGTTCTTTGCTCATCAACCTAGCCCCTGCAAACGGCGGATTCCCCAGGATAAAATTAAGTTGATGTTTTGTCACAACATTTTCCCAATCAATCCTAAGTGCATTACCGTGCACAATAGTGGCTGAATGCTCTAATGGTAACCTGGCAAAATAGAGGCCGAAGTGCTCACTTACCAGCATGTTCATCTGATGGTCAATCAGCCACATGCCAACAACGGCAATTTGGCAGGGAAATTCTTCACATTCAATGCCATAGAACTGATCAACATTGATTTTGCAGTGATACTGGATATCAATAATTTGCTGGCCGCCGGTATCGACTAACATCTTCAGTACTTCCAGCTCCAGCAGGCGCAGCTCTTTGTAAGCGATAATCAGGAAGTTGCCGCAGCCGCAAGCCGGATCAAGAAAGCTTAGCTTGCTAAGTTTTTCATGAAAAAATTGTAGCTGTTTGCTGTTGCCTTTGATCCGCTCGAACTCTTCCCACAGTTCGTCTAAGAATAGCGGCTTTATAACCTTCATGATGTTTTCTTCGCTAGTATAGTGTGCACCCAGGGCGCGGCGCTCTTCCGGGTTCATAACCCCCTGAAACATTGCGCCGAAGATAGCAGGCGATATATAGCCCCAATCGAAAGTACAGCATTCTAAAAGAATGGCGCGCATCTTGCGGTTAAAATCGGCGAAGGGCAGGCGCTCCTGGAAGAGGGTGCCGTCAATGTAGGCAAACCTTTTAAGCTCTTCCGGCAGCATCGTTTGCTTATCGCGTTCATTTTGCGGAGTATCGAGTATTTCAAAAAGGCGGGCTATTCTCGATGATAAATCGGAGCCGTCTTCTTTAGAGTTGTTGATGTAGTCGAAGAAAATATTTTTCTCAAAAATGCCGGTATCATCGGCAAAAAGGCAAAAGAGCAGACGTACCAGGTAAACCTCCAGTGCGTGGCCGGTGTAGCCGTGGTCACGCAAAATATCGTGCAGCCTGGCCATCTTTTCTGCAGCTTTAACGTTTACTTCTTTGCTGATGTTGGTAATGGTGGTGGTCTTATAGCCGGCCAGGTCGGCAAAAAGTTTTATGTTTTTGTGGAGCTGAGAGGTCTTAAAGTTCCAAACCTGGTTGGTGGTGAGCCGGTAAAGTCGGACGCTTTGAAAATCGGAAACCATTATGTATTCCGGTAAATCTTCATCTTCCAGACGAAAGGCATAATCTCTGGCCTGGCTGTAGGCTCGGTCGAGACTTTTACCGATCGACTTCATCTCGATCAGAATAACACCCTTCCAGAGCAGGTCGATATAACCGGATCGCGCTTCGCCCATCGGGACCCTTGTTTCAAACGTCCCAACTCTTTTGCGGTCGATACCGAAGACATTGAAAAAATCATTCAGAAAGCTTTGTGCATCTGCAGATTCATCGGTTGCACCTTTCCATTGTTTTGAAAAGGTCAGGGCTCTTGTCTCAATATCTTTCCAGGGTAGGGGCATGAAAGCTCCTCTCCTTTTATAGAATGGAATACATATGATCGGTTATTCTTTAAATATAATGGCATTTCCTTCTAAATACAGCCTTGAATGGGTGTTTCTCAATAATTGAAAGAGTTGTTTTGTCGCAGCGAGCAAAAGTAACTACAATAAACGAGATAATATCTCTTCAAGTGTTGACAAATAGCTAGTTTAGCAGTATCATTTAACATATATAGAGATATTATCACGTATAAAGGGGAGTATAAAGTGCTTATTAATTTCTCAATTGAAAACTGGCGTTCATTTCGTAACAAAGCCTCTTTTACTATGCTTGCAACAAGTGAGCAGCAGCATGGTGAACGGGTGCCTGTTGTAAAAAAATATCGGACAAGGTTGTTACCTACTGCTGCTATATACGGCGGTAATGCTTCAGGTAAAACTAACTTGTTTCAGGCGATTCTATTTATGAAAAACATGGTTCTTGAAGGCACCGGGGTAGAACCGGATAAGCTAATTGATGTTGAACCGTTTCGCTTAGATTCTGCAATGCTCGAAAAGCCGTGTCGTTTTTCAATCGAGGTATTGGTGGGCGAAATAATCTATGAATACGCCTTCGCGGTAACAAAACATGCGGTAACTGAAGAGAGGCTAACAAAAATCACGAGCAGTTCTGAAAAGGTACTATTCGATCGCAAGGGAGATCAACCGAATTTTGATCCATCTTTAGCAAAAAATGAGCGCTTGAAGCATGTATTTCTTGGCACCAGAGACAACCAGCTGTTTTTAACAAACACGGTTTCGCAAAAAATCGAAACATTCCTGCCTATCCGTAATTGGTTTAAAGAAAGTTTAGTGTTGGTGGCGCCTGACTCTAGGTTCGGACATTACAACTATTTTATTGATGAAGATAATCCATTATATGCAGAAATGAGTAGAATACTGCCGCTCCTAGATACGGGAATAGTTGGGCTTGGAGGGAAGGGGTTAGCTTTTGAACAGCTTCCTATACCTAAAGAAATAAAACGAGATATACAGGACAAAGTAAAAGATCACGAAGCGATCTTAATTGCATCAGAGCCTGACAATTTGTGGTTTGAGGTTTCAAGAAAAGAAGGCGTTCTTATTGCTAGGAAACTGATCACAAAACACCAGAATATTTCGGGTGACGAGGTAGATTTTGAAATGCAAATTGAATCTGATGGTAGCAGGCGAGTTATCGATTTGATTCCAGCATTCTTGGATGTTACGGCTCAACGATCCCATAAAGTTTACTTCATAGACGAATTAGACCGCAGCCTGCATACACTGCTTAGCAGAAAACTAATTGAGTTTTATCTTGCATCGTGCACTAAAAACAGTCGCTCACAGTTGATATTGTCAACTCACGATCTGCTGCTAATGGATCAAGATATATTTAGACGCGATGAGATGTGGGTCACAGAAAGGAACAGTGATAACAGCACGAGTCTTTTTTCTTTCAGTGAATATAAAGATCTGAGGTATGATAAAGATCTTCGGAAAAGCTATTTACAGGGAAGGTTAGGTGGTATCCCTAAAATACTTCTAAAAGATAGGGTCACCGGTTGTTTGGAGGTGAATTAATGGCACCCAGGCATAATCGGTACAAAAGAAGATTAGGCAATAGGCGGTACCGTGTATTATTCCTTCTTTCAGTTGAGGGTGCTGTGACCGAACAGCAATACTTTAATATGTTTAATAGCGACGACTCAATCATACAGATAGAATGCATTAACAAGAAAAATCGTAGTTCGCCAAAAGAAGTTTTAAAAGCAATTAAGCGCTGTTTAACTAAGGTTGATCTGAAAAAGGATGATGAGGCATGGCTAATAATAGATAAAGACCAATGGCCTGACGAACATATTAATGAACTTTTCGAGTGGTCTAAAGAAAAGCATAATTATTATTTTGCACTTAGCAATCCATGTTTTGAGTATTGGTTATTATTGCACTTCGAAAAAACTACCGGAAGCTTAACCAAGAGCTCTTGCAGTAAAAGGTTAAAAAGATATCTGCCGGATTACGATAAAAAAATACCAGCAAGTAAATTTACTGCTGAAAACATTAGTATGGCAATCGACCGTGCAGAATCACAACTAAACACACATAATGTAGATTGGCCAACAGCTACCGGCACAACAGTATACAGGCTGATTAAGCATATTAATCAAGCGAGGGCAAAGTATCATGCATCGTCATAACCTATGGTGTTTAAATAGGCGTTTCAATTTCACTGCCTATTTAATCAAATACACAAAGAAAGACGTGCTATGAAAAGTAAAGAGTAAGTTTTCATCTGTTCTTTGACAATCACATAAGGATTCTGATTAATTATCACCACCAGGCGGCACCCATTTGTAATCAGACTCAAAAGGTCTGTTATCTTTCCAGATCGAATAGATCAAATGGACGAGCCTTCTTGCCACAGCGCCGGTAGCAACGCCGGAATGTTTACCCTGGGCTCGTTTTGCATCATAGAAAGCCTTTAGTTCGGGGTTAAACCGCCGTGCAGTAACCGCGGCTAGCCAGAGGCTGTTGCGCAAAGTAGGAGATCCCCTTTTTGAGATGCGATTCCTGGTTCCTTCAAACTGGCCGGAGGCTCTAACTGTAGCATCAAGACCAGCGTAAGCAACCAAAGCCTTGGCATTGGGGAAGCGCGAGATATCACCTATCTCACCGATGATAGCCGCGGCAAGAACCGTCCCGATACCGGGGATAGTCTCTAAAACATGACGATAGGGTTGCTCGGGATCAGTGCGGAACTCTTCTAAAACCTGTTCGATTGCTTCTTCTAAGATGCCTACCTGTTCTTCAATGAATTCGATCTGTTCAACCAAGAGCTTGAGTTCCAGGGTGAAAGCATCAAGGGCCATGCGAATACCGAAAGTGCCTTTAGCCAGAGCCTGAATTTGCTCAGCCCGGTCCCTGTGGAGCCTGCCCCGGGAATGCTGGTTTAAAAAAGCTGTTAACTCTGAAAGATCGGCTTCAGCCAACAGTTCCGGTTCGGGATAACTTTTAAGTAGCTCTCTGGAAGTGCGGATAAAGACATTGGAAAAACACTCTGGATACTCGGGGAAGATGCGGTCCAAGATTCCTAAAACCCTGTTTTTCAACCCACCAACCTGGTGAACAAACTCCAGACGCAGCCTCGATAAGGTTTGCAGCTTCAAAGTTGTTTCAGAAGCAATCTGGGTCACCGGTGCCCGGCCGAGCCTGACCAAGTCGGCTAAAAGTAGTGCATCCTTTTTGTCAGTTTTTGCTTTGCGCACATATAGGTTACGCAAAGCATCAGACTGTATGGGGTTGATTACATGCAGCTGATAGCCAAGTTCGTTAAGCTGACAGTAAAGCGCTAACCAGTAATGACCGGTTGCTTCCATGCAGAACAAAACATTTTCAGGCTCAACCTTAAGAGATTTTAAAGCACATAGCAGTTTTTCTAAGCCCTTTTGACTGTTAGCAAAATGCATGCTTAAAACAGAGTCACCTGCTTCATCCAATAAAGATAGTTCATGACGGTGTTTGGCAATATCGATCCCGCAGTAATACATAAAGTTGCCTACTTTCTTAATAAATTCGGCAGGGTTCCCGCTTAGCCCATACGACACCCAACCTTGCCCGTTACTCGGAGCATACAGCAAGCTGTATCAACAACGTGCTCATTCGAGTCCTCTCGTATGGGAGGGGCTTCACTCTTTTTGTCGAGGCAGTAAACTCCCCAAGGAGGACGTTCGAAGCCCCCTGCCTACGAGAATATTTATCCTTAATGCATCAGAATCCCTATGTGGTTGTCAAAGAACAATCAAAGATTGGCTTTAATTTAATAACTATATTGTACAAGGAGGTGTGCAATGTATAAATTCTATGTAAACAAAAATTCTCAGTCGACGGGTGAACATGAAGTGCATCAAGAGGGGTGTAGCTACATGCCTAATTCTACTAACTTATTTTATCTTGGCCTATTCACAGATTGTCACGGAGCTGTAACCGCAGCAAAGAGATATTATAATTCAGTAGATGGCTGCTATTACTGCGCAAGGGTATGTCATAGGCGGTAAATGTAACCGGTATGTTGGGGTGCAAGCTGAATGAGTTTGCACCCCATAGCAATTGATACGATGCATGGGGTGATTCTTTGCGCCTGCGAATCTGCCACTATTTTGCACCTTGTTCATTCCATACCTTTTATGAAGCTCATCCTGTGAAGTGGTTGGGATAATATGGTAAGCCATACATCAATGCTTCAAACATCCAAGGGGTACCACTAAAACTCCATCTTTTCTAGTATAAGCGTATCCCTCGCCGATTAAAATCATCTTGAACCTGGGCTGCTCAAAGCCTTTGTCAATTAGAAGCTTCTCCAGTTTATTCAAATCTTCTGCTGCCTTCTCTTCGGCTTTTCCACCCAGTTTAACCTCCACTAAAGCGATATCGCCATTTTTTAAGCGAATTACTGCGTCGCATTCCAAACCATGGTCATCTCGATAATGAAGGACCTGTCCATCCATCTGTTCTGCATAGATCCTTAAATCACGGGCGCAAAGTGCTTCAAATAGAAAACCAAAGAGTTTAAAGTCCTTCAACAGAGAGTCAGGAGTTTGATCGAGTATCGCCGCCGCAATAGAAGGGTCCACAAAACCTCTTTTATTAGATGTTCGGATCGCTGTTTTTGATCGGATATTTGGCGCCCAGGCCGGTGTTTCCTCAAGGATGAATAGCCGCTGCAAGGCATTTTTATAAGTAAGCATAGTCGGTGGTGTGATCCCCGCATCGTTTGGCAACATATCATTCAGGATTGTGTTATTATTTGCCAGCGTTTGAACATTCCTTGCATAGGATTTGAGGAATTGCTGGACCCGCAGAGGATCTTTCGCTGAGCCATCAACCTTGTGAATGTCCTGATTGTATACAGACTTCACATACTGGTCAGCGATCAGCAGCGCCGAGGCCTCCTTCTTGCCAACAGATTGGGGCCATCCACCCCGGCAAGTCAAAAAGGCAATGTCCCGAATTTTTAGGTTTGATCTACTGCCTTCTACACTCTCACCTGCAAACAATTTATTCAAGGAAACACTTCCATTGGAATCAAGGGATTCGAACAAACTCATGGGCCTCATTAGAAATCTGGCAATGCGCCCCGTGCCGGTATGCATGGTGGCTTCGGTATTTGGTGTAGCTGAACCGGTGAGGATAAACTGCCCTGTTTCGCCACTTTCGTCAACAGCGACCCGCACACTGTCCCATAAAGCGGGTGCTGCCTGCCACTCATCGATGAGCCTTGGTCGTTCACCTTCCAGCAATAATTGAGGAGCAGTGTCGGCAATTAGCAAATTGTTTTTCACCTGTCCCGGATCTTGCATTTTCAGGATACTTTTTGCATGCTTGCCGGCTGTTGTTGTTTTTCCGCACCATTTAGGCCCCTCAATCAATACAGCGCCAAAAGTTTCTAAGTATAGCGGCAGCTTCTCATCTAATAATCGATCATAATACTTCTTGCCCATGCAAATCACCTCAACGTAAACATACCACACCGATAGATTAAACTGAAGTCCATTTTATGAAATTCTGGTATTTCATTTTGTTTTATTCTGGTGATCTGATTTATGATTTTCTGATTCTGGCAGAATATCGTCATTGCATGACAGCAGGTGGCGACAGCCGTGTGCTTCTAAGTCAACAGATAATGCACAGACTTAACGTGCAATAATAGCAAGGCGGAATAAAAAGTGAGGCCAGCCCAGTTATTGGTTTAAGTAATATATATGTTGTAAATATAGCATATATATTATTGACATATTTGCTGATATATAATACAGTGTTTTTATAGATATATTTAGTTGGCATCAACAAGGAGGGCTTGAAGATGATTGGCGCTATCGCTGCCGGTGATTTTGTTAATTCTAGCGTCTCAATTTCTCGTTTTAACAAAGGTCAGGCAGGAAAAGTTTTTCAGGAAGTTAATAAAGCCGGGTTTAAAGTAGTGTTTAAGAATAACCGGCCAGAATGCATTTTGTTGTCCCCACAGGCATTTGAAGAAATTAATGAAATGCTTGTGGATTACCGCCTGCTTATCGAAGCGGAAGAGCGTTTAAAAGGTTCTTGTGAAGCTGATTTTGTTTCTGCAGAAGAAGCAATGAAGGAGTTGGGCATAACTGAAGCCGATCTCGAAACAACAAATAGTAAATAAGGGGATCAGTTAATGTGGAAGGTTGAATATTTAAAGGCTGCGTTAACCGACCTTAAAAAGTTAGATCATAGTCAGCGCATCGAGGTTTTGAAGAAAATAAACCGAATTGCAGAGAACCCTTTGCCTAAAAGCGAAGACGGCTATGGTGAGCCTTTAGGTAATTCTAAGATTGCGCAACTGGCCGGTTTTTGCAAAATCAAACTGCAGAAACTTGGGCTCCGGGTAGTTTACCGCATCGAAGTTAACAAAGAAATCATGAGGGTCATTGTCGTATCGGCCAGGACAGACGAAGAAGTTTATAAAATTGCTCATAAACGTAAACATCAAAAAAGATAGTAATACACACAACTATTTATTAATCGCTTTAATAGCGTACAAAGGTATTTGATGGGCGGGGTGCGAGGAATAGCCTTTGGATACGAAAAACAACTTACGATAATAGACGTTATGCAAGAGGCGGTTTTTGCGCCTCTTTTTATTAGCGCGGGCCGATTGCATAACGCCTATTATCGCTGAAGTTGCGGTAAATACGTGGAATGAGCAAGGTTGCAAAAATGCTGACGGGGTTATTGGCGGCGGCATTTTTGCTTGTTGCGGCAAATGTACCAACACCAACCCCGGGTGGGATCATAAGCGAAGAGCCAGGCGGGCTGGCTTAAGTGGAAGTGGTGGGGCAGCGCGTGGTGCTGACCGCACTGAAGCGCAAAAGCAGCCGGCCTGGCCAGAGCGTATAAGATGCAAAGGTTTGGCCGGTTAGGGCGTGTGTTCTGCGCCCGGTCCGGACATATCTTTGACCACCTTAAAAACGTCTCCCCCGGGGATCGGGGGTAAGGGGGGTGCGAGCTTTAGCGAAGGGAGCTGCGGGCTGTCCCGGAGCGAAGGCCGGGCCCAGGGCACCTGGCTGGCCGAAGTATAGGGCTGCAGGCAGGACCGGAGCGTCTATTAAGGATCCGCACCCAGCTGCTGCACAGGCAAAGTTGTGGTGGCGAAGGCACTCGGCCTGTTTTTGGCTGCCGCCTGAGGCGTCCATATCTTTGCCTGCGGGAGGGTTTTATAGGCGGAGGAGACTTACGAGTTTAGCCGCAGCGGAAGCTGGTCGAGCGCATTATGCAAGGCCCGGCTGGAGCGCAGGCAAACTGGCAAGGCCCGCAGCATTGCAAACCAAATCTTTGCGAGGCCCTGAAGTGTCTTTGGCTGAAGGGGTAGCGCAAAGTTTTGGCCACCATATATAATCCGCTCCGGTACCGGCAGTACCGCCTGCCGGTAACAGTGCGCCTCCTCGTCAAAGCAGGGGTTCAGGTTGTTCAGGTTGAATAGTAGCCAGTGGGAGTTTAAATCATGCAGACTTTTGTTATCCGATATAGATCCAGACAGGGAGCTGCTCCGTGAATAACAACATCTATAGAAATGGGTTAAAGCCACCGCTGAAATGGGCCGGAGGCAAACGGTGGCTCGTGCCTTATATCTTGCCAATATGGGAACAACATGCCAAAGGACGCCTGGTTGAGCCGCTCTGTGGCGGTCTGGCGGTTACGTTAGGGCTGCTGCCGCAAGGAGCTTTGCTTAACGATATCAATAGGCACCTTATTAACTATTTCCGCTGGGTCCGGAAGGGCTTGACCATAAAACGTCCCCTCAAAAACGATAAGGAGCTTTATTATCATTACCGCAGCAATTTTAACGACCTGATCAAGGGGAAAAAGGGCCATACGAAAAAAGCAGCAGAGCTATTTTATTATCTGAATCGTACCGGTTATAACGGTCTGTGTCGCTTTAACCAGAAAGATGAATTCAACGTTCCCTTTGGTAGCTATAAAAACATCAACTATGTTACCGATTTTACGCCCTATAAAGCTCTCTTCCAGCAGTGGGAGTTCAGCTCCGTTGATTTTGAAAAGCTACAGCTGCAGGAAGATGATTTCATCTATGCCGATCCGCCCTATGATGTTGAATTCACCAGCTACTCAAAAGACGGTTTCACCTGGGAAGACCAGGTGCGTCTGGTTAAATGGCTACTAAAACATCCAGGGCCGGTTGTGCTTTCCAACCAGGCTACAGAACGTATTGTTGAGCTTTATGCTGACGCCGGCTTTAAAATAGCATACTATGACGCACCCCGAAGAATTAGCTGTAATGGAGACCGGTCCCCGGCGAAAGAAGTTCTGGCGACGAGAGGTATTTAAAAATGGTCCCACGCGATACCCGAACAGGTTATGTCCTTGAGCAAATGATTTTACCTTCCCTCAGTCATGGCGGCTATTCCTATGAAATCCAGGTTAATATCGGCCAGCGGTTAGGCGGCGGTAGGCATGTGGTCGACGTATTAGCTGAAGACAGTGCCGGGAATAAAATAATCATATCGCTAAAGTGGCAGCAGGTCAGCGGCACGGCTGAACAGAAGGTGCCTTTCGAGGCTATGTGCCTGGCCGAAACCATTTTAGCGGGCGATAATGATTATCAGAAAGCATACCTCGTGCTTGGTGGCGCAGGCTGGAAGTTGCGCGATTTCTACACTGGAGGAGGATTGGATCGTCATCTTCGCTATAGCGATCTGGTTGATATCGTGACCCTGGAAGAGTTTATTGCAATAGCAAACCAGGGCAATTTGTAATACACAAATAAGGGAGGTTTATATCATCAAGCCTAATACCTTAACAGATAGAAAGCTTCTACGCACTATTTATGACTGCTATTATGAGCAATTCACCAAATTTAAACGAAATGATCCGGCCAATGAAAGAGATACAAAGATCTATGTTCCCATTGATTGTGAAAAAATTGCCAAAAAACTCAGCACAGATGCAGATATTATATTCGGCCGTTTATACTACCACCTGAACAAAAAACATGGCTACACTCAGGAGGATAATTCTAAAGTACAGTTATTTGCGATAGCGGTTGGTATTGATAGACATGCAATTCACTTTCCTTTATTATCGGCTGTATTAGCAGATTTGGAAGAAACACACGCTCACTTCACCTTGCCTGTCTTAATTTCATCGGTTTTATCTGTCATTGCTTTGGCCGTTGCAATCATTAGCTTGCTCCTTAAATAAACTTAGAGGCTTATATAATTCTAAACTGACAAAAAAGATCGTTCTTTCGTGGTTAAGACAAGTGTTCGCGTAACCGTTTGTTTAATTGTCACCTATTACACCAGTCCGGCCAGCCCTGTACCTGCCCCGTGGCTTCTGCTCATTAGAGCAGTTTCGATATGTTTTTATTGGCCTCCTTGATGCAGCCCACCAGCTCTTCGAGCTTCTTTTCAACCCGGACCAACAGGTAGAGGCTGACCACGATGGGAAAGCCCAGGTTGGCTACAAGGGGCGTCAGTTCTTCCATCATAAAACCACCGTCCTGCAGAATATTTTAGTCTTTCAAGCAGGAAAGGAGCATTGGCATGCATGAGGCAGGCCGCCGCTCCTTTCTCTATTGGTGAAGGATAACGCCTGGATTAGCCGTTAAACTCGCCGAGGACGTTAACGCCTCTTGATACGACTTCTGCACGCACCTTGGCTTCAATGTTTCCGCCAGTGGTCATGAAAACATTACGGGTGACGATGCTATCCATGACGGTTTCGACCTCAAGAGCTGTCAGCTCCGGGTTCGGGTCAGGCAGGTTGATCGAAACAAGCCGCCCTTCCTGGTTCCTGAAAACCATTCGCAGGGTTTCCTGCATATTCTGCCTCCTTTCTTCACTCTCATAGAGCAATTGAATTTTACCTTAATTTACGATTTCTCTGTCGGCTTAGCTTTCTTCAAGTTCGTTTTCATCCACCTTGCGCACGGATGAAAGGGTGTGCACCTGAAGAAAAGCCAGCTCCTGGGCGAGCTCATGCAGATCGGCATCAGTCGCACTGGGCTTGATGTTGCTCCAGGTACGGTTGCGGTATACAGGGTTGAAGTTTTCATCAAGACCTGTGTTCAGCCGCAGTACCAGCCGGGTAACGATAGGAATTGCAGATACAGGCATTCAGTGAACCTCCTTTGGATGAAATTTGCTTACGGTTTAAGCGTAGCAGGGGAAGGGGCGGCTGTTAAATCTGAAGCCGGCTCGCGCTAGGGGCACAAAAACGTGCTCTACATCGTCTAACATCCTGGGCGGAGTCGTCGCCACAGCACGGAGAAAACAGTTTTTGTATCGGCTGCGGTCTGCCAGCTGTAAGTTGTTATTTTTGGATTTAAGGATAAAGGATGGTGGCTGTTTTGCTGGTGATATTTAAAATTAAAGGCGGAGCGATTAAGGGCACACTTAGAGACCAAACCGCTCTAAGAACAGTTCCCGCAGGTAGCAGTCACAGTCAGGCAGCTGGTCAGATAGAGTCTCGCGCTTAAGACCGGAAAAGCGCACCCTCCGATCGCGCCGCTGCAGGAAGTCACTGAGCACCTTTTCACCCTGGTCCAGGCGCAACCTGATTTTTTCAGCTGTATTAAAGGTTTCGAGCTCGGTACCGTTGTTAAAGGTTACCACAGAAAGAGGCGCATCATCGCCTTCAGCCTCGCAGGGAACAACATCTTTTACTTCCTTCAGGTTGATGTAGCCAATGGTGATATCGCCCGGGGTTATGGCCCGCCGGCCCCGGATCGGCAGGAGAACCAGGCTTTCGTTCATCGGCAGAGAAATGTGGTGCTTTAATTTCAGCAGCCCGCCGCAACGGCGGCGGAGTGAAACCAGGTCGAGATCGTAGTGGGATGCGATCTTTTTAACCAGCCAGGTAAGGCTGCGCGGCTCAAGCCGCCGGCTTTTAAAGGTCAGGATAACTGTTTTACTCCCTTCCTCGTAAACCGGGACCACCGCCAGCAGGCCTTCTTCAAGATAGGCTTCAACGCTTTCATGCTCTTTACCGGCCAAAAGGTGTTACCTCCGTCCACTTAAAATTCGGCAACCGGTTCGATCTGTTCAGTATGCAGGCGCACATCCACTTTCGCCACTATTGAGCCACCCGTATAGGTGTAGAAGGTGTCTGAAGCAATAATCAGATCCATCAGCTCTTCCACAGCGCTTAAATCAACCGGCTCTGCCGGCGGGTTGATTGTAAAAGAGACCAGGCGCTCGTTGCTGTCGCGGAAGCGCAGCACCAGCTGCTTTCTAACCGCCATTTATTATGCCTCCTTCCTGATCAGCCTTCCTGGCCGCCGCCTTCCACTAGTTCAACATGCATAACCCGGTAGGCATTGGCCAGCTGGCCGTTAAAAAGTCTGGCAAATCCGCCAGCCAGGCTGAAATACTGTTCATCTGTAGCGTCGGGTCGGCCGCGTGTATAGCTGCGAGCTCGTAACAGCCGCTTTTCGGGATCGTCGGGATCAGGGCCAAAATCAAAGCGCATCCGTAAGGTATCCTGATAGTTTATGCGTGATACAGGCATTACTTATTTCTCCTTTGCAATTCTTCTTTCTTAGTGGTGATTGTAGCAGGCAGGTGACGGTATAAAAAATGCGCCCCGCGGCTGCAGGGCCAACGGGGCAAAGGTGCCTGGGAGCGCGTAAAGACCTGGCATATACGGTCGTTTCGCCCCTGGCGCAGAAGAAAGTGGGGATGGTGGGGCAATTTTAGCCTTGTAACAGGCCCGGTTTAATGGGGTTGATCCTCTTCGAACTCTTCACAGAGCAGGTTGTCATCTTCGTCGATTTCAACAGGGCTGTTGTAGATTTCTGCAATTGCTTCTTCGTTTTCTACCGTTTCGGCCAATGATTTCATCATGTCGAGCTGTTCAAGGCCTCCGCCGTCCGCATCTGGCTCGGCCAGGGCTCGCAGATTGCTCATGCATATTTTGTGTCTTTTAACCACCGCGCTGAATTCACGCACATCATGGTCGCGGAGCGACCAGTAGAGAACCCCGTTTTTGCCGGCAGTCGGCCCGCAGAAGTGCGAGAGCTCATGGTCAATTAAGGCGGCCTGACCTTCAGCGCTTAAGTTTTTGTAGATCACCTCGCTTAAAATCAGCACCAGATCGCAGCCGCCGACAAAGCGCCACATTTCCTGGACGACGAGGGCCTTACCGGTAATGGTGCGCCCTTTACTGCACCACCGGCCACCCTTAAACAGGTAGACAATGTCGGCTTCGGCCAGGTGCGGGTGGTGTTCTTCGATAATTCGGGCGGCCCGTTCAGCCACTTCCGGCGCCATCTTATAGCCACCAGGAGCGGCAGCTTCAAAACGATGCGACGCCGCTATCGGCGCACCCTCTTCCGTGGTACCGCTTCTTTTGCTGTAAAATTCCATTGTCAGAACACCTCTTTCCTTTAAGGGTTAACCGGTTGTTCCAGAACCGGGTACCCGGTAGCGAACAATGAAAGCGTCGATCCTTTTAGCCCGCAGCCGCTGTAGCTGCCTTTGGGCATTATCCGGATTACGGAAGCTGCCAGCCACAACCCGGTGCCAGATAACCGGTTCCGGCTCCAGCTCAGCGGTCTCTTCTTCTGATGATCCGCGTTCAGACTCTTCGGCCAGCTCGGCAATAACCCGGTCAAAAAAACTGCGGCCGGGACAGTACCACCGGTCAAGTGAATCAATCTCAAAATGGCCAAAAATATAGGGGCGCTTAAGCGGGATGCTGTACTTGGCGCCCCAGTACTGAAGCACCTTTAAGGTTGTTTCCAGTTGGGCAGCGGTCCAGGTGTTCTGGTTGGATCCGGTCCGGGCCAGGCTTAAGGTGTAAAGATTAGGATTAATTCCCTGCTTTAAAAGAGGCCAGGTGGCCCGGTTGATGCGCCCGTGGGAATAGGCCGCGTTCTGTTCCGGCACCAGCTGTACTACGGTACCGTCGTCTTTCACTACAGCGTTATAGCTGGCGTTGGCTGACGGGTTCATAACCCAGCTGTAGTTGCTTTCCCATTGCGCGCCGGTTATATGCAAGCAGATACCGACCGGTTGGTGACCGCCGCGGCCAAAGCTTCCTTTCGGGTAGCCAAAGTTGGGCGAGCTGTAAATCTGATCGTAAATGGGCATTTTCTACCACTTCTCTTCCGCTGTTTTGATTTTACCGCTCAAAGCACTGATAATATCGATGAGATCGTGGATCACGTTAGAGCCCAGACCGATAGCGACACCGGTGAGAACGATACCGGCCGGCGAAGCGCTTTCGGTCAACTCTAAAGCAGTCAATAGGTCGAGCTGAAGAGAAATAGAGGCGGCGATGGAAAACGCCGCCGACCCGAGCAGCTTGGTCTGCAGGCTGATATTTTTTTCGCCAATCAGCTGCTGCAGGTGTTCCCAAATTCGCTCAATGATCGCCGCTATAATTAAGATGTTAAAGAGCATAAAATCCCTCCATTACAAGGTGATACTTAAATTATAAGATGGCAGGCTGTAAATTAAAAAAGGGGTGGGGTTGCACTGGAAAATTTTACTGGACATTAAGTTATGTAACGGTGCAACGTAAATAAAATATTATATAATCAAAATAGTTTAGCTCACTTGTTGCCCTTAATTGAATGTAGCCAATTTTATGGGCAGCTTTAAATTGAAATTGACGGCAGCCTTATGATAAATGGCCGCTGAAGGGTAAGGCCGCCGGGAATAGGTGACAAATAACAACCAGGGAGGGCGATATGATGAGTACGAACCAGGCAAGACAGGAAGGCGAAGAAAAAACAGTCCGTCAGGGGCGGCCACGTGCGGATCTTGATGTTAATAAGATCATTCAGCTTTATACCGAAAAACGGCTTACCGTCCGGCAGATAGCTGATGAAATGGGGGTTTCCCATACTACGGTGGCCCGCAGAATCGCTGAGAATAATGGACATTTAAGGACCTGGAGACTGCCGGGAGAAGAGTAGGCAGTAAGTTAAACAAAGGTGGTGAATTGAAATCAGTGAGGGCACAGTAAGGTTTGCTGTCGAGAAAGGCTATTTTGTCTGTGAAAACGAAATATTTTCCTTACCTTTACCTGCAATTGAAAAATTGACCTACCTCGCTTTGACCCGCTATGCAGGAACAAACAACCGAGCCTGGCCGGCCTATGAAACTTTAGCCAGAGATGTTTCCTGTGGCCGAAAAAGAGTAATCGGCGCCGTTAATAAACTGGTCAAATGTAAACTGGTTGAAAAACAAGTCAGGGGCAATCGGTCCAATGTTTACCTCGTTTACCCTCCAGAATATTTTTGTGAAAAAGATGGTGAAATTATTCAGGGTGTCGAAATGATACCCCAAGAAAATTGCAGGGTGTCCATAGAACACCCTGAGAGTATTCCAGAGGCACCCCTGGGGTGTCGAGAAAACACCCTGAGAGTATCCACAGGACACCCGAAAAGTACCAATATAATTAACAAAGAAAATTCAACACTCACAATCAACAACAATAACAAAAATGTTATTGAAGAGAGAGAAATAATTAAAAAAGAAATTACAGAAGAAGATCTTGAACAGGTCAGAAAAGTTTTTAAAGTAAAAGGGGTTAAAGTTACCGATAAAATGATCCGGGATCTTTTAAAAAGCCATGATCCTGAAGCAGTAAAAGCGGCAATAAAATGCACAGATTTTAATGCCGCCAGAAATCCGTTGGCTGTAATTAAGTGGATGCTTTCAACAGGAACGTATGTTATGGCGGTGGATCGAGAGATACCAGTACTAAACCCGGAATCACAAGTTCTTAATCCCAGGGAAGAAGAAACCGTGCGGAAGATGATCAAAGAAGCCCGCGAAGGTCTAAAGAAAAAAACAATGCAAACGGGATAATATTATCTGTTATCCTGCATCAATAAGGTGAAGATATTCCTGGCGAAGCATTAATGGAATTTCTCCTACGTCACAACAAATTCTTTTTACGCCGGGCAAAACGGAAAGATGGGCATCAGCAAGACCGGTCTGGGTAAAATGAACCGGGTCTTTAGCTACCAGAAAAATCTCCTGACAGAGAGTATAAGCTGTTCCAATCTCAATGTTGGTGCTTGCGGTGCCGGGAACCACAGCAATAAATATATCTGTTCGCGAAATAGCATTTAAAGCTTTTGAAATAAGGCTTTTATGAATATAAGCATCATTATGAAAAGTAGCATGAGGCCATTTCCAGGAAGGAGACCAGCCGAAAGAAAGGCAGGCTTCGAGAAGATTTTTATACTGTTTATAGGCCAAACAGGAAGGTGAAATATAAAAAGCAGTCATAGCAATAATCCCTCTTTTCTTTAATTTTTATTTCTAAAGTCTTTTAAGGCGCTTTCGAGCTGTTCATCAACAATATGGGTATAGATCATGGTCGTTGCTATAGAAGCATGGCCAAGCGCTTTTTGAACGAGACGAATATTTCCTGTTACCCGGAAAAGGTCTGTGGCGAAGGTGTGACGCAGGGTGTGCGGATGCACATCTTTTTTTATGCCCTTTTTTAAAGAGTAGCGTTTAACAAAATCACGGATATAGCGGTCATTCATATGGCCGCCCTTTAAGGGGCAGAAGAGGTAATTGCTATCCACCGGGCGGATATCGAGCCAGCGTTTTAAGGTATTAATGTCTCCATCGGCCAGCCAGAGAACCCGATCTTTTCGCCCTTTACCCTGACGGACATTTAGCTTACCACTGGACCAATCAATATCATCAACCTTTAAATTAACAGCTTCAGCAACCCTCAAACCAAGATTTAAGAAAAGGGAGAGCATGGCATAATTACGCAGGCCGGTCGGCGCCTTCCGATTTGGTGCTGAAAGCAGGGCTTCCTGTTCTTCATTACTTAAAACTTCAGGCAGCCGTCTACCCTGTTTTTGCTTGGCTTTATTTGATGCCGCTTTTGTGTGCAAAGAAAATTAACCTCCAGAAGAGATTAACTCCGAAAAGAGATAAAAGTGGAGTTATAACCGTGCCTAAAATATGACAGATTAAGGGGGTGGCCACTGATTGGAAACGGTATTATATTTTCTTGCGAATATTTTATAAAGAACACTCAAAAAGGATAACAACTAGCGCTGATTATTGCAAATGTAACAATAATTAACCGATTACTTAATTTGGCCGAAAAAGAGCCTACGTTTGGCCGGTGCTCAGCAAAAAGCCCTCTCAGCTAGCTGCGTGCCCTCAGAGCGATTTTATGGGCCAGGGTAAGGGGTTGGGTAGGGGAAAATCTAAAAATTGAACCTGAAGAGGAAAGGTAAGGGGGGAGAGCGAATCTTGTCCTACAGTTAACTGTAGGACAAGATTTATAAGATTAGAGGAGACAGGAGGAAAAGTTCGACAATGAAATCTGTAAAAAGTGAGTTGGGCGACCTTGTTTTGCGAGAAAATGATGGTTATCAGCAGCTGGATGCAGTGGAGGGCACCGATCAGTGCCTGTGCTGCCAGCGGTTTATGCGGCTGGGGGAGGCAAAACTCTGTCTTTCCGTGGAAAAGGAAGAGTTGAAAATCGTGGAAATAGTAAGCTGGGCCCCGGGTTGCTGTGAAAGCTTTACAAAAGCAGTCAGCCCTTTTGAGGTAGAAAGTTATCGAGATTAAAGATCAAAGAGATCAAAGCAAAATTATTGAAGGACGGTTACCCGGGTAAAGAGAGCTGCGGTAAGAAAAAAACCTGAGAAGCAGCCAAAAACAAAAGTGAAATCGTAAACCCAACCGGTTACGTTTGCGGAAGCGCCTGCGTTTGCGTAAGCCAGGTGGCCTAGAAGGCCTGAAGGGCAGGCGGCCAGCACTGTCGGACAGTTACCGGTTGAAGAGTATCAAGCTGAATATACCGGCCGCCGGCCGGACAGGTGACACCTTTAGTATACATTCGAAGGAGGCTCGCTGCAATAATGACAGCAGGAGGAAAAGGCAAACACCGTGGCGGAAAAAGCTTGAGTGGCAGCGAGTCAACTGAAATCATCAATGGTTATGCCGTAAGCTATGTGCAGAAAAAAGTAAATTGCAACAAAGCCAGCTGTAAAAAATGCGGCCAGCCGGGCGGCGGCCACGGCCCTTATTGGTACAAAGTTTACCGGACCGAAGCCGGGAAAGTGGTGGCGAAATACTGTGGGAAGGTGAAACCTGCTCACGAAAATGAGGTAAGAGGGGAGGTGAATTCTGTGAGCAAAGAGACTATGCATGTTGTACCAAACCCAAATGGTGGTTGGGACGTCAAAAAAAGCGGGGCTAAAAGGGCTACACAGCATTTTGATATTAAAAAAGATGCGGTTGATCGGGCCCGCCAGATAAGCAAAAATAAAAAATCAGAACTAATTATCCACAATAAAGATGGGCGTATTGCTCAAAAAGACAGCCACGGCAATGATCCATTTCCTCCAAAAGGATAGAAAATTATAACTCTAAATGAAGCATAACAAACCACGAACATGAATTTATTAACTCCTTCATAGGGGCAATCATTACTCATGTTATAAAAACACGGGTAATGATTGCCTTATTGTTACCCATATTATATGATTATGAGTAAGCATTACCCTTATGAGCAGTGTTTAAATCTGGGGAGGAGGGGGTTGTTTTTTGGACAGCCTAAAATATATACCGCCGGACAAGGACATTGAAACGAAACGAGTGTTAAAGCAACTTACCAGGGCACACATGGCTCTTTCTGAGCTTAAAGGGCTTGCCAATATGATTCCCAACAAGAACATCTTGATTAATGCTGTTTTGATCAACGAAGCTAAAGACAGCTCTGAGATTGAAAACATAGTGACAACCCACGATGAGCTGTTTAAAACAATCACTATCGATAATTACATGAGTCCTACCGCCAAAGAGGTTGTTAACTATCGGGCAGCCCTGTGGCATGGCTACAGGCTCGTAAGCGAGAAGGGCATGTTAACCTCAAACATGCTTGTTGAAATACAAGGCCTTATTATTTTAAACCGGGCCGGGATCAGAAAACAAACGGGTACTGTATTAAAAAACGAGGGTACCGGTGAAATAGTTTATACCCCGCCTGCCGGTGAACAGGAAATTTTAAAGTTGCTTACCAACCTTGAAAACTATATTAACAATGATGACGATGAAACCGATCCGCTGGTGAAGCTGGCTGTTATTCATTATCAATTTGAAGCGATCCATCCCTTTTATGACGGTAACGGTAGAACAGGGCGCATTCTTAACATACTCTACCTGGTATTAAAGGGTTTGTTGGATAGCCCGATTCTCTATTTAAGCAAGTACATCATTCGCAATAAATCAGATTACTACAGGCTCCTAAAAGAGGTAACCCAGCAGGGTAAATGGGAAGATTGGATTTTATATATACTAAAAGGCATAGAAGAAACAGCGACAGAAACCCTTAAGCTGGTCAAAGAAATTGATGCTTTTATCAACCAGACAGCTGCGGCAATGAAGGAAGAACTGCCGGACATATACAGCCGCGAACTTGTTGACCTGCTTTTTTTCGAGTTTTACACAAAAAACAGCTATCTCGTCGACGGGTTAGGAATTGTACGAAAGACAGCATACACATACCTGCAAAAATTGATTGATAAGGGGTTTTTAAAAGAAGAAAAAGTGGGCAGGCATAAAATATATTTCAATGAAAAATTATACCAGATGGTTAAAGATTTTGGGGCGGAGAGATGAGGGTATTTGTAGAACAGGCTGAATCGCCTGCCATGAAACAACCAACAAAAAATGGGGTGTTAAGCATTTGACTTTTAATATTTCAAACTGGTCATCACTTATCTTTATTTTTGGAGCTTTTTTAAACTTATTTGGCATAGTAATTACCATAAAAGCCACTATTAATGTGTGGCATGCATATGGTCCGGGACCGGTTTGGCCCTGGGGTAACAAAGCAATGTCCATCTGTAGGGCTAAGCTTAAACGACTCAACCCATGGCGCCGAAAAGGAAAAAGTATACATACACAAGGTATACCTGCTAGTTTTTCAATGGCGGGTTCCGTTAGCGTAAAACTCAGGAAAAGGCTGGCCTTTAAAGATGAAGATGACACTAATGAAAAACGGCTCAGCCGACTCGAAGAAGCTGTTATGGGATTGTATAAAGAGCTGGATAATAATGAAGCAGCTACGCAAAAAGATCATAGTGATTTTAGAGAGTCAATCAACGAGTTGAAGCAAAATTTAGATGAAGAAAGCCGCCGACTGGAGGCTTTCTCTAAAGATGCGGTATCGAGCGATGTACGGCTACAGCTCAGAGGACTTTTATATATTGGTTTTGGTACTCTTATTTCTTCAGTTGCGCAGTTTTTGAAATAAGGTGGCCAAAACTTTGCGCTACCCCTTCGGCCAAAGGCACTTCAGGGCCTCGCAAAGATTTGGTTTGTAGTGCTGCGGGCCTTGCCAGTTTGCCTACACTTCAGCCTGGTCTCACATAAGGCGCTCGACCGGTTTTCGCTGCGGCTAAACTCGTAAGTCTCCTCCGCTTATAAAACCCTCCCGCAGGCAAAGATATGGACGCCTTCAGGCGGCAGCCAAAAACAGGCCGAGCGCCTTCGCCACCACAACTTTGCCTGTGCAGCAGCTGGGTGCGGATCCTTAACAGACGCTCCGGTCCTGCCGGCAGCCCTATACTTCGGCCAGCCAGGTACCCTGGGCCCGGCCTCCGCTCCGGGACAGCCCGCAGCACCCTTCGCTAAAGCTCGCACCCCCCTTACCCCCGATCCCCGGGGGAGACGTTTTTAAGGTGGTCAAAGATATGTCCGGACCGGGCGCAGAATACACGCCCTAACCGGCCAAACCTTTGCATCTTATACGCTCCGGCCAGGCCGGCTGTTTTTGCGCTTCAGTGCGGTCAGCACCCCGCGCTGATCCACCACTTCTGCTTAAGTCAGCCCGCCTGGCTCTTCGCTTATGATCCCACCCGAGGCTAGTGCTGTCTCCATAATTCACAGCAAGGTTTCGGCTCAGCCCCTGAACCTCCACCTTTTGCGGCTAACGCCGCCGCGGTATTAAGTGCCGCATATGTCGCCGCTTAATACCGCGAAGCTGTTTACGCCACGTGCTTACCGCAACTTCAGCGATAACAGCATATTATGCAATCGGCCTTCGCTAAAGAAGCGCCGCTCAAAATACGCCTCTTACATAATAGCGCTGCTATCGGAAGTTGCTTATCGGGGGCAGGGGTTGGTGCTCGCGGCCCCACCCTGTTTAATTTCATGAAGAGGGTTTGCATTTTAAAAGTGGAATTTTTATATAACTATCGCTTTATGGCTTAATCAATTGGTAGCAATAAAAAAGCACAACACAGGTTTTTATAATGCCAAGAAAGGCTGGTTTATATGCCTGCAATTAAAGTAGTAATCCACAATGTCATGGCTGAATATTGCTTCGGTGAGCAAATACAAGATAGGGTACTAGAAATACCCGTTAATGACGATGCAACCATGAGCGAACTGTTAGAGGCTTTAGAGAATCATTCAGCAGATGTATCAAGGTATTATAGATTAAGTAGCCCTTACTGCTATTATACAAATTCTTTCCCCTACATATTATCAAGAGAGAATATGTTAATTTGGAATTTGCCTTTTAATGAAACTAGAATAACTGACTTTTTGCACACACACCAAATTACAAACGATACAATAAGAGTGGACATAGGTGAACCTCAAGCCGGTGGATCGGGCATTAAGGAAATAATAGATCTTTGGCAAGAATTTCAATCTTTCATTGAGAACCTTGCTGTATACATAACAATATTTGTAGGTGTCCCTGAAATCATTAAAAAAATCAGATCCAAATTTATAAAGAAAAATATTCCCCCACATTCAGTATTGGATTATATTTTTTCGAATGAAGAAATAGATCACAAACAGTTAGCCTGCTTGCTAAAGGTAGATGAAGAAGATATAAGGCTATTAATGAAAGGCTTAGGCTATCAGTGGGATAAATCCAAAAAACTATATAGGAAACAACCCATAACGGATAAGTTACAAGCAGAGCTTTCAAAAATTCGTATGGTCGCAGAATAGCCTACCGAATGAACCATATTTACTTTTAAAATACTGACGGTAGGGAAAGATGGTGAATATCTGTGCAGGTGAAATGTGTTCTCAAGGATCGAGACATCACAAACATAGTCTTTCTTGATGTTGCCGAAAATGCAACTATTGGGGATGTAATAAACGAACTAAAAATCAGAGGGCATATACATGACGGCAGGGTTAATTTAACTTCTCATTATAACCTTATTTGTCCAAGACCATTGTGGGATAACATAATATACGTGGTTTCAGAAGGCAAAGCAGTTTGGGGCCCAGACTATATAGATGTTAAGCTATCCGACTATTTTTCAACATTTAATATTGAAAACTACTCTATAACAATTCTGCATGGTTCAGAAATAGAAATTGGCAATGGCTCATATATTCCAACCGTAATAGAGTTATGGGAAAAAGTTATACTGCTCGTAGTTACATTAGATTATTTGAACAAGCTTTATAAATGGTTTGCTGCGGCAATTTTGAAGTATAAAACTAAAACCAAAAAGCTCGAAATGTCACCAGATGAAATATTTTCTTTAATAACGAGCAAAGATCAATGGAGTATAAATGATCTAACACAACTCACAAACAAAGATAAATTTACCTTAGAAATAATGCTAGAAATATGTGGCTACCACAGAGATAAAGAGCAAAATGTTTATCTGAAAACTAATGATACTGATGTTTTTATTGAAAGATTTAAACGAATCAACTATGACTTTGACAATTATATCTAGCTACATGCAGATAAGATTGGCACTCGAACCGCATTAAGCTTTCTTCTTAATTATCAACCCAGGTTTTAATGGTTAATTCGTTACCTAAAATATAGAGGTTATTTCTATAGTTGCTATTTTCATAGAGGCTTCTGTAGCGCCCAATTTTAGCGAAGGCACACCATCTACTCTAGTAAGTTCAGCATCAGTTATATCTATTCCCATAGCATCAAATATTGTAAAATGATGGCCCTCCCTTACCAATGCTTCATCTTCTGTGTAAAATATTATTTCTAAATCAGGATCGAGGTTTTCTAACCGTTTCGTCAATTCATGGACTTTCATTATTTCACCCCTATGACTTATTTATTTAATATTAACTTAATTTCCCCTGAATTCTTTAATATATTGATATAACGTTGGCCTGCTGACCCCGATCAGCTTTGCAAAATCAGTAACGGTAATGTCCCCATCTTTCCACATCGGGTAATACTTTTTAAAGCTGGTCGGAATCTGCCGCGGCGGGCGGCCGACCGGGCGGCCGGTCTTCGTGCCATAAATTTTTGCCTTGGCCATGCCTTCGCGGATCCGCTCCACGGTCAGTTCGCGCTCCATTTCGGCCACGGCACCCAGGATGGTTAGCATGAACTTAAACATGTTGTTGCTATTGCCGGTATTGAAACCTTCTTTGATGAAGTGAACAGTTACATCTTTGTCTTTAAACTCCTGCACAATCATGCGCAGGTCATCGACGTTGCGGCCCAGGCGGGAGATACTTTCAACATAAATGTTATCCCCATCCCTCGCCTCCAACCTCAGCTTATTCAGCTGTGGCCGGTCCGCTTTTGCACCGGTTAGCTTATCGCAGTATTCCCGGTCAATTTTTATGCCCTTAAAAGCTTCTTCCTGGCGGCGTAAATCCTGCTTCTGTGTGCTGACTCTTTTGTAGGCAAAGTTCATAACCGTCCCCCTTTTCTGACAGTATTGTAACACTGTAAAATTAAAGTAGCAATAATATATTGACAATATCCCAAAAATAAAAGGCCACATTTCTGGCAATTCCCTGCCTCCACTGCAACCTTAAATTCACTGTTAAATTAATCTATAGAATTATTTACACTAATTGCCTGAGCCTGGAATTGCCTTCGCTTGACAGTAATCTGATACCCCATAACAAAAAGTACGTTCGTTCGATACAACCACGTTAAATTTCGCAATGGTTTCTATATTATATTTAAATATCTTAAATATTATTATATTTAAATATTGCTAATTGTTTTCTACGCATTCTTTTTAATATTATATAGATATCATATCGTTTTAGTAGACTACCAACCAACTCTTAAACTATGGATAAAGTCTTTTTAGCTTTATCCTAGCTGAGTCAGTTGCAAATTGCCAGTCTACTAGCCACAGTTTAACCAAAAATAGCATTGGCGTTACTCGGGTTGCCCTTTTGTGGCGGTACAGACTATGCTAACAGGCAACGTCTATATGCTGGTATTGTTACAAGGGGTTAGTCTCTTGCCTGTTAACAGCTGGCGGATGTATACGGCCCGAAAGGAGCTTGTTGTGCGATGAGAAAAAGAGCAGCAACGGACAAGCCTTCCCGCCTCAACCACTTCAAAAAGACTTTCCCCTACCTAGCGCTGGCAATTCTGCTCTTTTTATCCGTTCTGGTCTGTCAATACTACAGAAGCAGCGCTATGGCTCGCGAAGAGCGCCGCTATAATGATTCTGTCGAAGCAGTTGTAAATGACATTACCGAACGACTTGATAAGCACAAAATGATCTTACGGGGAGGCACGGGCCTTTTCCCCGCTTCCGAAGAGGTGACCAGGGCAGAATGGCGGGGCTATTATGATTACCAACGGGTTAGCACGCTTTATCCTGGCATTCAGAGAGTAACGTTTTCCAAGATTGTCCAGCCCTGGGATCTGGCGCAGCATATTGAAGAGATCAGGGCCGAAGGGTTTACCGATTACACGGTCTGGCCCGCAGGTGAACGTGAGCTATACGCACCCCTGATCTACCTTGAACCCTTTGACGAGGGAGCCCGGGAAGCTTTAGGATTTGACCTGTTTTCCGAACCTGTTCGCCAGGGCGCTCTTGAACAAGCACGGGATACCGGCGAAGCTGTGATTTCGCAAATGGTGGTTTTGGCTTCCGAAGAAACTCAAGGTAGTAGGCCCGGTTTTCTGATGGTTGTTCCTGTCTACGATAAGGGAGATCCGATGCCGGACACCGTTGAAAAACGCAGGGCGGGCATTTATGGTTATGTTATAGGTGCATACACCATGACCGCGCTGATAGAAGGCATCTTCCCTGAGCCCAGCAATACAATTGCCTTTGCAATATATGACGGCGCAGAAGTCTCTCCAGCAACCCTGATGTACGGTAGTCGCGTTTTTCCCGACACCATAGATGAGGAACACCAGCCGCTTTTCACCAGCCAAAAAATCGTGGACCTCCACGACCACCAGTGGACACTGGCCTTTGAAACCATGCCCGCTTTTGAAGCGGTTGCAGATCGCAATTCGCACTGGGCCATGCTTGGCGCTGGCCTGTTAATCAGTGTTCTAATCTTTTTGTACCTAAAAAGTTTAACAACCACTAGTGACCGCGCTCAGACGTTGGCCCGGAAGATGACAAGTGACTTAAGGGAAAGCGAAGAACAGCTGAAGAAGATCACCGACAATGTCACTGATGCTGTAGTAATGTGCGATAAAGAGGGAATAGTTACCTACTTGTCACCGCGAAGTCACCGGGTACTGGGCTTCAGCCCGGAAGAACTGCTGGGCAAACCATTCTTTGCTATAGTCTGTGAAGAAGACCTGCCTGCAGCAATACAGCAATTTAAACATTCTCTGGAAGTGGAGGAAGCCGACAGTACTGAGTACAGAATAGCAACCAAAGACGGTAGCCTGGTCTGGGTCGAAACCCGGGGCGAATTGCTTTATGATAAAGGCCAGATCAGCGGCGCTGTTTTTGTAACCAGGGATATCACCGAGCGCAAGCAGGCCGAAATAGAATCACTACGCCAGGCTTACCGTGCCGAAGCCCTGCTGAAAGTATCCTCCCGCTTAAACGCCGAGCTGGAGCTTGATAGGGTACGCAACGCAATCTGTGAGGAAACTTGCAGCGCCCTCCATACGCAGATGGCTGCTTTCCTTAGTTACGACAGTAATACCCGGCTCTTTCACTTAACCAATTCCTCAGGCCTGCCCGAGGAATTGGCCAGAGTTTTTGCTGCCCTAAGTCGGGATGATTACGATACTTTAATCAAGAAGGTTGGCAAATACGGCGCAATCCCCGACCTCGCTGCTGTGCCTGAACTAGCCTATGCGCAACCGCTGCTGAGCCACAACATTAGAAGTTTTGCCTCCGCTGTAATTGAACGGGATGAATTACCCTTAGGTTTAGTTTTCACCGGAAATGTTGGCGATGCGAGTGATTTACCGGAAGACGCTACCGCCCTCCTATCCGGCCTGGCTGACCAGGCTGCTTCAGCTGTTACCAATGCCCGGCTGTTGCAAGAAACACGGGCAAGCCTGCGCCAGGTGCAGGCCCTGCGCAACATCGACCTGGCCATTACCGGCAGTCTCGACCTGCGGGTTACTTTTCAGGTTGTCCTTGATGAAGTTACCGGCATGTTAAACACCGATGCCGCCGCCATTTTACTTCTCGACCCCTACAGCGGCACCCTTAGGTACGAACAATGGCGCGGGTTTCACGGTAAAGATTTAAAGAGCATCATTCTGCCACAGGGTAAAGGCTACGGCGGGCGTGCCGCTTCGGAGCGGCAGACAATTCACATCGCCGATTTAAGCAAGGTTGAACCGGAACCGGTCCAGGGTCCCCTGCTGGCCAAAGAGGGCTTTGCCGCCTACTTTGCAGTACCGATGATCGCTAAGGGCACCGTAAAAGGCGTGCTGGAAGTCTACCACCGGGAACTGGTAGAGACAAGCATTGACTGGCTGTCATTTCTGGAGACCCTGGCCGGGCAGGCCGCTATCGCAGTCGATAACGCAGAGCTTTTCTCCAGGCTGGAGCGCTCCAGCGTTGACCTGCTCCAGGCCTACGATGCCACCATTGAAGGGTGGGCCCATGCGCTCGACTTAAAAGACGAGGAAACCGAAGGACACAGCAGGCGGGTGACAGAGATGACTGTAGAATTGGCCCGCAAGATGAATATAAAAGATGAGGAGCTGGCCCATGTGCGTCGCGGGGCCCTGCTGCACGATATCGGCAAGATGGGAATACCCGATGCCATATTGCTAAAACCGGGCAAACTTAATGACGAGGAATGGGAGATCATGAAAAAGCATCCGGTTTACGCTTATGACATGCTCGCACCTGTTGACTACCTGCGCCCGGCTCTTGACATCCCCTATTGTCACCACGAAAAGTGGGATGGCTCAGGTTACCCCCGCGGCCTGAAGGGCAAGGCCATCCCGCTTCCGGCGCGCATCTTTGCCGTGGTTGATGTTTACGATGCCTTAACCAGCGACCGCCCTTACCGCAAGGCCTGGAGCAAAGAAAAAACTTTGAGGTTGATTAAAGAAGAAAGCGGCAGCCATTTTGATCCGGCAGTGGTGGAGGTTTTTTTAAACGAGATTGAAGGTAGTTCATAAGGTATTGAAAGACAATAAAACAAGTGTGGTTATGGGCACTATCTTTAGCTTGAACACTGCCTACAGTTGATATGTTCCGTTTTCTTGTTCTAAAACAGAGATGAAGGTATCGACTACCACTGGATCAAACTGTTTGCCGGCATTGATCTCTATTTCCCGAATAGCCACTGCCTTGCTCATGGCGCTGCGATAGGGACGATCATTAGTCATTGCATCATAAGCATCAACAACAGCCAGGATCCGGCATTCAATAGGAATGTCATTTTCACTTAACTGCAGCGGGTATCCGTTTCCGTCCCACCGTTCATGATGCTTAAGAATAAGGTCAGCGATATCAGACAGTGACGGGGTGGCCAGAGCAATCCGGTGGCCCTTTTCGTAAGACTGGCGCATGATTTCCCATTCTTCTTCATCAAGAGGGCCCTCTTTAGTTAAGATTTGTTCCGGTATGCCTATTTTCCCAATTTCATGAGTCTGGGCCAACAGGGAAAGGTTATTTAGTTTCTCTTTCGGCAAACTTAGGTTGCCCCCAACTTTTTGGCAAAGCTCAGATAGCCTATGGGCGTGACCTTCAATAATAAAGTCTTTTTCGTTTAGGACAGCAAGCAAGGTGTCAAGAATTTTTGCTCTCTCCCCTTCACCCCTGCCAAGCTTATCGCGGTACATAGCTTCATCTGCTTTGCCGTATACATCTTCAAGCGACACACCCTGTTTCTTTGCTGTTGCCGAACCAGTAGCGATACTTACCGGAAGTTCCGGGTTTTTTTTATTATGAAGCTCTAAATTATAATCAATTCGCCTAATTACCGCTTCGCAATCTTTTTCATCTGCATCCTGTAATAGAATGGCAAATTCATCGCCGCCAACCCGGGCCACAATATCTGAACCACGAAGTGAGGCCTGCAACACTTCTGCACAGGCTCTGAGAAGTTCATCACCTTTTTGGTGTCCTAAGGAATCATTAATTATTTTCAACCCGTTCAGGTCTGCTATCAATACACTTACCGGGAAATTTCTTCCCTTTTGAACCCGCTGCAGCTCTTCTTCGAAAAAATGACGGTTATAGATGCCTGTCACCTGATCATGGAGGCTTAAATATTTCAGCTCACGCTCAAACTGTTTGCGTTCTGTAATATCTAATACACTGGCAATTAAGGAAGGAACATTGTTGTAGTTGATAGAGGAAAATCGTAAATCTACCCAGCATTCTTTTTCGTCGTCATCGAGCTTGACTTCGTGTACAGCAAGCAGATTTTCTCCTGACAATAAACCTTTCATAATCGAACTAAGCTTATCTTTGTAGTGAGGATGAATAAATTCGAGGTAGTTTATGCCGTAAAGGTCCATTTCATTTTTTTTCAACATATTGGATAAAGCCTGGTTGGCATAGACTATGCGTTCATTCTGTAGAATGGTTATTCCGACAGGAACATTCTGATCAATAAACTGAAAAAGATCCTGGTAGCGCCGCTCAGTTTCCAGAGACAGCCTACGCAGGTGTAATAGATTTTCTATACGGACTTGAATCATTAGTTTTTCTGTTGGAACAACCAGGAGCTCATCTATAGCTGTTAAGATAAACTGGTTTAGCTTTTTCTTCTCGCCCTCAGTTACCATTAAGAGGCAGGGCAAATGAACCGGTCTAATTTTTTCCCGCAAAGCAGATAGCTTTTCTAAGTTTTCACTGATCGAATTAAAATCTACGATGACCAGGTCGGCCAAGCTGTTCCATTCTTTTTCGCCAGGTGTAATTATTTCATAGTTTTCAGCTAGTAATCCGGCGAGCAGTTCGTAATTTATTTTATGCTTAACCATCAGGTAGATTTTATCCATCTGTGGATTCACCTGCTCCTGTAATTGTTAATCTATTTAGTCTTTAACTAAGAACTCCGGATTACCGGTTAAAATACCGCGCAGCTCATTTAGTGGCGCCCCTAGCTTTAAACCGAAATTGGTGATTTCTATTTCACAGAGGTATTTCTCAAAGTTAGACAGCCTTTTTTTCAGCACGCCAAGCGCTTTACGCATTTCACCCCGCATCTCAAGATAGCGCAAGAAAATAACGTTGTCAGCCAGATAACTTATTCCATGCTCGGAAATTTTAAAATCTCCGGTTATATTTTGGATTTCATTTATTAACAGCACTGTTACTCCTTTACCTTTCAGATATTCGATCAGAGCATGGAGGTGTCTGATCATTTCAAACCCTTCATGCTCTTTATCTTCAAATGATATACGGTAGCCTGAAATACTATCAATCATAACAATCTTAGTTTCCATCTGTTCGACTTCATGACGAATTTTAAAAGACAGCTCATCGGGAGATAGCTCCAGAGGGTTCACTTTGGTTATTGATAGTGTTCCACGTTCTACCATGGCCCGGACTGGGATATTTACAGCCTCACAGTGGCGTAGTAAAAATCCTTCTCCTTCTTCGAAGGTATATATGGCAGAACGCTCACCTCTGCCGGCGGCTTCTTTCATAAATTGAACGCCCAGGGTAGTTTTCCCAATGCCAGTTGGACCGCTAATGACGGTGGAAGTGCTTCGTTCAAGACCGCCATGTAGCATTTCGTCTAGTTCCGGAATACCGGATGATATCATTTCATAGTTATGTTCCTTTACAGATCCATCAAACGGCAGTTTTGGGTAAACACTAATCCCGCTTTTATCTGCTCTCAGGGAATGAATATCATAACGGAAATCAGAGCCTCTGAATTTTACAACCTGCAGCCAGCGTCTATTCTGGTTATAGTTCAGGTTGATTATACCGTCACACAAAAACTGAATGTCATCGTCGGGAACAAGCTTACTTACTTCAGACGAAAGCAACAGCGTTGCGCCCTGGTCAACTATGAGCCTGGTCAACGAGAGGATCTGTTTGCGAAATTGGAACGTATCATGAGCCAGATACTGAAACTGCGAAATGCAATCTAAAAAAACCCTTTTTGGTTTTAGCTCATTTATGGTTGTTATGATTTTGTTAAGCAAAGGTTCCTGCTCCACTTCGCCTGGTTCGAAAACGCTATAGGAGCTATCTTCAGCAGCAAGCCCCGGCGCAGGCGTTAAATCGAGAAAATTAACCTGGTTAAGGTCAAAACCTTTTTGTAAAGCATCTTGTCGCAGCCTGTTTTCAGGTTCCGTTAAGGTTATAAACAGGGTGCGCTCATCATTTGATGCCCCTGCGCAGAGAAAGTGAAAGCCAAGCGTTGTCTTACCGGTCCCTGGTCCGCCACGAATCAAATAGGTCCGGTTAGCGAGAAACCCGCCCTGTAGTATTTCATCCAAACCGGATATACCGGTTGATATTCGATCAGCTTGCTCTTCCATCGAGTAAACCTCCTTATAAAACATAACTTGAGTATTCTACAGGCGTTATGAAAGCTGCGAATGCCTTCATTAATTCTGGATCTCTTAATCCATCACGGGTTTCTTTCTGCATTAGCGCTAACGTTTCAGCATCAGACATTGCTTCTTTATAGGGTCTTGAGCTGGAAAGCGCGTCGTAAATATCTACAAATTGAAAAACCCTGGCCAGGTAAGGAATCTCTACCCCGGCCAGTCCATCGGGGTAGCCACTGCCGTCGAACCGCTCATGATGATGGCGCACAATAGGCAGTACATTTTGCATCGTCCGCAGCGGTTTAAGCAGCCTTTCCCCTTCGACCGGGTGAGTCTTAATAAAAGCCCATTCTTGATCATTTAAACGGCCTGGTTTTAAGAGAACTGCATCGGGAACAGCAATTTTCCCGATATCATGCAGTATCCCAGCTTTGGCAATCGTGTCGATGTCACGCTGGTCCAGACCCAAGTAGTCGGCAAAATCAGTACCCATCTCGATTAAGCGCTGACAGTGGTCCCCGGTGGTGCCATCGCGGGCCTCTACGCTATTGGCAAGGGTTTTTAAGACTTCTTCAGTGCGCTCAAGATCATCATTTGAGCGTTTCAGACGCCCCAGAGTTTTTACACGCGCCTGCAGCTCCAACCGGTCAAAGGGCTTGGAAAAAAAGTCATCGCAGCCGGCATTGATGCCCTTGATGCGATCTTCTTTTTGATCCAACGCGGTAACTATAATTACCGGTAAAAGCGAAGTATGGCGACCTTCTTTAATCCTGCGGCACAGCTCGAATCCGTTTAGTCTGGGCATCATAGCATCTGTAATGACCATATCCGGCTTGCTTTCATTGATCATTTCCAGCGCTTTTTGACCATCTGCAGCTTTTCTTACCTTGTGGCCTTCCGCTTCCAGAAAAACCTCCAGCATTTCCAAAGATTTAGGATCGTCATCAACGGCCAAAATATTCAGGTTAAGGTTTCTGTATGGCATGTGTTATCTGGCTCTGCTTCTACGGAACCAGCAAAAGCGAGCCACCCTCCTTTTCAGTTTTATTGTTCCATCACCTGGTCCATTAAAATTATAGCTAACCTGCTAACAGGCAATCATGTCATTTACCAGCTTAACCAGCTTCCGGGTATCAAGCGGTTTACTCATATAGGCATCAAAGTCAGCATCGAGGATTTCTTCCCGATCGCCTTTCATGGCAAATGATGTCACTGCAATTATTTTCAATCCTGAAGTTTGGGGGTCACTTTTTAAAGCTTTGGCCGCCTTAAATCCATCAATCCGCGGCATTTGAATGTCCATTAAAATTAGATCGGGCTTGTGCTCTTTAGCCTTATATATGCCTTCGTTTCCGTTTACCGCAGTAATGACCCGGTAGCCCTGAGCTTGAAGAACCGCTTCAAGAAGTTCACGGTTTTTGTAATTGTCTTCAACAACCAGAATTTTTTTCACCTTTTCCCATCTCCCGGTCTTTTTCTCTCATCGCTGTTTTTGGTTTACAAGATATTTCTCAGGGGAATCGTAAAGTTAAAGATAGATCCTTTACCTTTATTACTGCTAAACCAGATATGCCCACCGTGCAGCTCTACCAACTGTTTGCACAAAGCCAGACCAAGTCCGGTTCCTTCATGCTCCTTGGACAGCGGTTCTTCAGCTTGGAAAAACATAGAAAAGATCTGTTTTTGATCTTTCTTGGATAAACCGATTCCGGTATCTTCTACTGCAAAATGGAGGTAATCACCATGATTGTGTTTTCGCTCTGGATCGCCGCTGTCTTGACGGCGAACAACTTTTAAAATTACCTGGCCACCTGCCGGAGTAAATTTAACCGCATTGGAAAGCAAATTGAAGAGGATTTGCTTTAACCGGCGCTCATCGGCGTAAATGATTGGTGGCAGATTAGGAGCAAATTCTTCAGTCAAGGTCAGGTTCTTTTTAAGAGCTTTTTCCTTAAGCATAATCAGAGCAGTATTGGTAATTCCGGAGAGCTCAACTTCGGAGAGTTCAAGTTCCAGTTTACCGGCTTCTACCTTGGCCAGGTCTAGAATATCGTTAATAAGCGATAGAAGGTGTTTACCGCTGGTATAGATATGATCTACATATTTTGCTTGCTTTTCGTTGAGTTGCCCCGGGATCTCATCTTGTAATATTTCAGAGAACCCGAGGACAGAGTTTAAGGGAGTACGCAGTTCGTGGCTCATATTAGCTAAAAAGTCGCTTTTTGCCCGGTTGGCAACTTCAGCAGCCTGACGTGAAATCCGTTCTTCTTCGGCCTTTTTTTGTTCAGTAATATCTGTCCAGGCACCGATAAGTTCTTTATCTTTACTTTCTGGCTCGCTCACCAGGGCCAACTTGTCAAACAGCCAGACTGTTTCACCATTCTCTTTCAAGAACCGGTAGCTTTGCTCCAACTTATCCTCACCGTGCAACTGCGCCAGGTTTCTGACAGCTTCGTCTCTATCTTCAGGGTGTAGCCTGGCTTCCCACCAACCTGGCTTCAGTGCTTCCTCGGCAGTATAACCTAAAATACGGCTAATGTTTTCGCTGACCCAGGTTATTGAAAGCTGGTCAGTTTCAAGCCTGTAAATAATAACCGGGCTAGCGTCAAGGGTGTGACTTAAGAGTTGTTCACTGGTTCTTAGTTCGTCTTCAGCATTTTTCCTTTCGGTCGTATCCCAGACTGTAGACATTATCAACTTTCCACCGGGAAGGGGAATACCTTGGGCGGTGATATAAGTTGCTTCTTTTCTTTCCCGGTTTATGGAAATATCTTTCCAATGCATCCTTGCGGGATCTCCGCTTGCTATATCGTCAAGCACCCTTTGTTTAATTCGTTCACGATAAGTGCTGTCTTCATAAGCCGCTTCCCAGAAATTAGCGTTTATAGCTTCCTTGGTTGTTCCATAAAGCCGAGCAAAATTTTCATTTATAAACACAAAGTTAACGGCGGGCTCAACTGAATTAACTGCCACACCAATCGGCAAGTTATTTAAAATCGTTTTTATAAAAGTCCCGTTTTGATGCAGGTTTCTGACTGCAGAACCGACCAGCGTCCCGATAAAAATAAAAGTGGCCATCCGGAAAAGCCAGTTGAGGGGCAGCTGCATTTCCCCGGTTGTAGTGTCAATAGGCATAAAAGGCCCTAAAATTAAACCGCCTACGATGCCAGCTAAAATGCCGCCTTTGACATTAAAAAGAATCGCTGCCAAGACGATCGGCACGTACATAGCATGCGCAAAGACAAACCGAATCCCCCCGGTATAGTAAACAAGTAGGCCGCAGCCTATGATCAAGTCCTAAATTGTGTGTAAAAACATTTTCGGTCAGAACTAAAAGCTTACCCAATGCGAGTAACCTTTTTAATGCCTTTTGGCCGGTCTTTTTGCCAGGCGTCAAACTCGGCCATATCGAGATAGCGGCGACCACTGGCCCACTTTTCGTCGAACTCGATTAAAAGGGCGCCGATTAAGCGGACCAAAGATTCGCGATTAGGGAAAATGCGGATGACCCGTTCCCGGCGGCGAATCTCTTGATTAAGCCGCTCCATTGCATTGGTAGTGCGCAATCTTTTTCGATATTTATCAGGCAGCATTAACACTGCTGTGGCATCATCAAAACCGCTTTCCAAGGTTTCCATCGCTTTTGGTATTTTGTCTTGATAAGTTTCTACGGTCTTTGAAAACAACAACCTTGCTGTTTGGAGATCCGGCGCATCAAGAATTGCTCTTAGCTTAGGGTAGAGCTCTTCTTTTAAAGCTTTCGGCGTTTTCTCTAAGATGTTGCGCATGAAATGGGTCTGGCACCTTTGCCAGGTGACACCCTGGTAATGGGTTCTGATGGCCTTGACCAGGCCGCTATGCTGGTCGGAGACAATTAGCTCTACTCCTCTTAAACCTCTTTGTTTAAGGTTTAAGAAGAACTCACTCCAGCTGGCCTCAGATTCGCTGTCACCAACGTGTAAGCCTAACAGCTCACGGTAACCCTCAGCGTTAACCCCAAATGCTAAAAGCAGGCCCCTTGCCCGCACTTTGCCATCTTCGCGCACTTTGGTGACCATGGCATCGACAACCACAAAGGGAAAGCGGGTGTTATTTAAAGGGCGGTGATTCCAGGATTCAACTATCGGGTCTAAGTTTTTGCAAAGCTCGGAAACTGTTGATTTGGAGAACTGCGCTCCGCAAAGTTCTTCGGTAATCAGGGTCACCTTGCGGGTGGAAACCCCATTGATGACCATCTCCATCATCGCCAGGACCAAAGCTTGTTCGCTACGCTGGTAACGGGCAAACATCTCTGTCGAGAACTTCCCATTGCGCAAACGAGGAATTCTTAAAGTTAAAGTGCCCACCCTGGTGGTCAGCTTATGCGGATAGCTGCCGTTACGGTAACCCTGACGCTCATCTGTACGTTCATAAGGTTCCGCCTGCAGCTGTTCTGTGGCTTCTGCCTCTAAGATCTGGTTTAATACTGATTCCAGCAATGCTGACACTCCCGAATCTTTCGATTTTGTCATAAAAAGTTGATGCAAAACTTGTGAATCTACGGTAATCTTGTATTGAGCCATTTCAAGTCTCCTCTCGGTTGGGTTGTTTTTTCACTAATCACATTCTAACCGAAGGTGAGGAGAAATGGCTCCTCGATTTTACACAATTATATGGGCTTAATAATCAGAAAGTATCGTTTATTAAAATATACCCAATTTCTCAGCTTCCGGATATTGATGAAGTTTTATCAGTACTGGGTGAATCGTAAAATGTCAGGGGGACGGGGTTATTGACAATCTTCTTTTTATCAATTAATGCAACAAAATAAGCGGGGATAAATATCCCCGCCTGACCCTTTCCCGGCTACCGTTCAACAACTATTAGCGGAATTTCTTCATCGTGGGATTCGGTATAACCAAACTCGATGTAGTCTGACATACATGCTGGACAGTATCCGTTACCAAGCTCTTCATCTGTTAACAAAAGGTCACGATCAAACTCGGCTCCACAGCTCAGGCATATTGTATTCGACATGCCATCACCCCGTCTATATTTTACAGCAATTAGTACGCTCAGTCAATTAGAAGTCATGCTGCCGGCAAGATTCAACCACAGTTTTAAGGTGGCAGGTTTCATTGATCTTGACTACCACAAAGCCTTTATCATCTTCAAACTCCAGCATGTTGATACAGCAGGTATCCTGCCTGATATGCCAAAAGCGGTTACTGTTTAGACTTAATGCGGCAAGTATAATCAATTTAAGTATAACGCGATGGCTGACAATAGCAATATTTTGACCCTTATTTACACTTGCGAGACTCTCCATTTTATTGAAGGATCTGCTCATGGCTTCGCTTAATGTTTCTGCACTGTTATTGTCAATAAAAATTCCCCATTTATGACGGAGAAAATTCCCCACCCGTCATAATAGTAAAGATTTAGTTAATAGTGGGGATCACCTCCGTTATCAGCGTTTTGT
>Ga0334892_1000517_pt1 | contig 45545 bp, 35 predicted proteins | sample GraSluR3_MG_4_FD_207213 | JGI IMG/M metagenome (GOLD analysis project Ga0334892, IMG submission 207213) | Sludge microbial communities from methane-producing bioreactor in Wageningen University, Netherlands - Granular Sludge_15_04-R3 | ecosystem: Engineered > Bioreactor > Anaerobic >...
TCGAGGAGCCTCCTGCGTCGGTCATCTTCATTTTCGCGACAACGGAGCCTTCCAAGGTTCCGGCAACGATCCGCTCCAGGTGCCAGCATATCCCCTTTCACAGGATCGACGCTTCTTTGATGGTTCCATGCATCAAAGATATCGCGGGCAGGGAAGGAGCAAACGTGGAAGAACGTGCGTTATGGGACATAGCGAGGGAAGCCGACGGTTCACTGAGGGATGCCCTTTCCCTCCTGGAGCAGGTACTCTCTCTTGGCGGCGAGGTGTCGTCCGAAAGAGTAAGGGCGCTTTTCGGAGGCGGAAGTCGCAAGGAACTGGAAAGGCTGACGAGTGAACTCAGAAGCGACCGGAAGAAAGCCTTTTTGGAGCTGGAAGATTCTTTCAGGAAAGGTCTTTCCGGTGGACGGCTCCTTGAAGGTTTCTTTTCTGTTTTCAGGGATCTTTGGATTATCAGAAAATGGGGTCCCGACATGGCTTCCCACCTGCCTCTGGCCGAGGAGGAACGAAACTTCGCAATCTCTGAAAGTGCTTTCTGGCCGGAAGACCTTCTCTGGGAAGGAATGGAGTTTTTCGCTTCGCTGATGCCCAAAGCCCGTTGGGGAATGCGTTCGGACGTCGTGCTGGGGCTTTTAATGGCTTTCTTCGAGAGGGTGCCTGTCGGAGAAAGTGACCCTGGCGATGCGGAAAATGAAGTTGCTCCAAAAAGGGAGGAACCTTCCCGAGACATCGAGAAGGTTGAGGAAGAATTAGTGACGCCGGAAGCTGAAAAAGAGCAAAAGACGGAAAGCCTTTCCGTTGGTGCCGCAAGTGGAAAACTTTCTCACGAAGCCTGGAAGCATTTTATCGAAAGCTTCTTCCCCGACGACGTCAGCCTGTACTGCGCACTTTTGTCGTCGGAACCGGTGATTAACAGTGAAAAGCTTTGTATCGTCTTTGACGAAAAAGACCGTGTCTGCTTTGAATTGTGCAAAATCGTGCGCAATGCCGCCAAAATAGCGGCAAGGAAGGATAAACTGGAAGGAGTTTCGAAGATCCTCCTGTGTTGCGGAGACGAAGAAACGGACACGGAAGCCTCGTCTTTTCCCGGGATGGGTTCCGATTCTCCCGGTGCTCCATCTGAAAGGCCGAAAGAAAAGAGCGAAAAAGAGGAAATTCGGCGACAAGAGGCGAGGAAAACGGGAAAGACCACAGCAGACGGATCTTCTTCGAAAGTGGAAGATCTGAAAGGAGTAATGAGCCTGTTTGATGCGGAACTTCTGTTTTTGAGGGAAGAAGCGTCCGAAAATGGAGAAAACGGGGGAGACATCATTGAATAAACCTTTTGTACATCTGCACGTTCACTCGGAATACAGCCTCCTCGACGGTGCCATCCGGTGCTCGGAGCTTGCAGAGCGCGCCTCAAGGTGGGGCTGCCCCGCTGCGGCCATTACCGACCACGGCACCATGTACGGCGTTATCGAACACTATGAAAAATGCAAGGCCAGAGGGGTGAAGCCCCTGATCGGGTGCGAGGTATACGTAGACCCCAGGGGGCACACCTGTCGCGACAGGATGGGGAAGAACTTCCATTTGCTGCTTCTTGCAGAGACGCAGGAAGGTTACAAGAACCTGGTGAAACTGGTCTCTATAGCCAACACCGAGGGTTTTTACTACAAGCCGAGGGTCGACCACGAATTGCTTTCAGCCTACCACAAGGGGCTTTTAGCCTCATCGGCATGTCTATCTGGCGAGATCCCGTCGCTGATCCTGGAAAATGATGAAAGCGGAGCACGGGAACGTGCCGAAATGTACCGCGACATTTTCGGCCCGGAAAACTTCTTTCTGGAAATCATGCACAACAGCCTTCGGGAACAGGCTGTGGTCAACAAGGAACTTGTGAGACTTTCAAGGGAAACGGGCATTCCCCTTATCGCTACCAACGACGCCCATTACCTCGAGGCGGGTGATGCCGCGTGGCACGATGTTTTACTCTGTGTGCAGACCAACTCCACGGTCAATACCCAAAACAGGTACCGCTTCGGTTCGAACGATTTCTACCTGAGGTCTCCTGAGGAAATGTGGGAACTTTTCGGAACCGAGCTGCCCGAGGCGCTTGAAAACACTCTTGCCATTGCGGAACGCTGCAACGTCGAATTCTCCTTTGAAGGACACCTGTTGCCCGAGGTCCCCGTGCCGAAAGGGTGCAGCCTCGAGGAAACCCTTGGTGAAAGAGCAAGGGAGGGACTTCGTGATCGTTTTGACGGCCCCATTCCCGAACACTATCTTTCGCGACTGGAGTATGAACTGGACGTCATCAGTCAAATGGGGTTTTCGGGGTATTTCCTGATTGTGGCCGACATCATTCAGGCCGCCAAGTCGGACGGTATTCCCGTCGGGCCCGGACGAGGGTCCGCCGCCGGGTCGCTGGTGGCCTACAGCCTCAAGATCACCGAGGTGGACCCTCTAAGGTATGATCTCCTCTTCGAGCGTTTCCTGAATCCCGAGAGAATCAGCATGCCCGACATCGATACGGATATATCCGACAAGAGGCGGGACCAGGTGCTGGAACATATAGTAGAAAAATACGGCAGGGACAACGTGGGCCAGATCATCACCTTCGACAGGATGAAAAGCAAGGCGGCCGTGCGTGATGTGGGGCGCGCCCTGGATATGCCTTACCCCGACGTCGACAGGGTAGCCAGGTTGATCCCCGCGGGGGTTTCGTCCATAGATGAAGCCATGGAGCAAAACCCGGAGCTGAAACAGCTTCATCGCGACGATATGGCTGTACGCAAGCTCCTGGATTACGCCTCCCGCATCGAGGGGCTGGCGAGACACTGTTCGCAGCACGCGGCAGGCGTTGTAATAACTCCGGGGCCACTTACGGATTATCTTCCCGTCCGAAGGATAGGGGACAATCAGATAGTGACGCAATACGCCATGGAACCCGTGGAGAAACTCGGGCTCGTCAAGATGGACTTTCTGGGGCTGCGGACCCTTTCAATGCTGGAAGAGACCCTCGAAAACATAAAGGTAAACGGCAAGACTCCGCCCGATATCTACAATCTTCCCCTGGACGACCAGAAGACCTACGAGCTTCTGTCCAGGGGGGATACACTTGGTGTCTTCCAGCTTGAATCGGCGGGCATGAGACAGCTTCTCAAACGCCTGCTCCCTGATTGCTTCGAGGATCTCATCGCCGTCCTGGCCCTTTACAGGCCAGGTCCGCTGGGAAGCGGCATGGTCGACCAGTACGTGGAGTGCAAGCACGGCAGGCAGAAAGCATCCTACTTACATCCCCTGCTTGAGGACATCCTGAAAGAAACTCACGGGGTGATCCTGTACCAGGAGCAGGTCATGCAGTGTGCAGCTACACTGGCAGGATATACCCTGGGCCAGGCGGACCTGCTGAGGAGGGCTATGGGAAAAAAGAAAGTGGAGGTTATGGAAAGAGAACGTGCCCATTTCGTAGAGGGCTGCGGGATAAATGGCATAGACAGCAAAAAGGCCGAGCAGATCTTCGACATCATCCAGGAATTCGCCGGATACGGCTTCAACAAGTCCCACAGCACCGCCTACGCCATGATCAGTTACCAGACCGCCTACCTCAAGGCCCATTTCCCGGTGGAATTCATGGCGGCATTCCTGTCGAGCCACATACACTCCAAGCTTGATGTTTTGGCCCGCTACGTGAGGGCGGTCAAGAGTGCGGGCATAAGCGTGCTGCCGCCTGATATCAACAAGTCGGGGTCGCTTTTTACCGTCGACGGTGAAGAGATCCTCTTTGGCCTGAGTGCGGTTTCGAAAGTCGGCGGAGGGGCCGTCGAAGCCATCCTGGCGGCAAGGGAGGGCGGACCTTTCGAATCTCTCTGGGATTTTCTGAACAAAGTAGACATGCGCGTCGTAGGGAAATCCGTGGTGGAAAACCTCATAAAGGCGGGTGCCTTTGATGCCGTCTCGGCCAACAGGAAGCAGCTTCTGGACAGCCTCCAGCCCATGGTTGAAATAGTCCAGCGTCGGGCGTCGGACGGCAGACAGCGCTCTCTTTTGACGCTTGTCGAGGAGGAAGAGGACAAAAACGGCCCTCAACTTGTTGATACCGAGGATTTCGATTTTCACACCAGGATGACCATGGAAAAGGAAGCCACCGGACTTTACATATCCGGTCACCCTTGTGAACATTATGAGTCCCTTTACGGAGATATAACCACCTGCACGATTGGCGAACTTCCCTTTTGGAAGTCATCGGGCTTCCGGCCTGTAGTAGCCGGCGTCGTGGTGGATCTCCAGGAAAAGTTCACCAAAAGGGGTGACAAAATGGCGGTTTTCGAAATAGAAGACGTCGAAGGAAAAGTAGAGGCCGTCTGTTTTCCAAAAACCTGGAACGACCTGGAATACATCCCAAAGAAGGGCGAGGTGTGCATAATCACGGGCAAACTCCATGAGCGGGACGGCGTGAACCTTGTCGTCGATTCCATCCTGCCCGTCGAAAAAGCCAAAGAGTGTGCGGCTCCGGCAGTCAGGCTGAGGATTTACGATACGGGGAAAAAACTCAACGGGTGTCTGACGGATGTGTACCGGGAGCTGAAGGGTTATCCGGGTGAAGCGACGGTGTACATCGAATATGTGTCGGATTCCTTTCGGGCCTTGCTTCGTTCGAGGCGCCTCAAGGTCGATCCCGGGAAGCCCTTTGAGGAGCAGATTCGACGCATCTCGGGCGGCGCTGTCGAAGTGGTGTAGCAAGCGGCCGGAATGCAAAGGAAACGTTAAAAAGGAGGAAGGTCGAGTGAGAGACGGGGAAAAGGAAACTGCTTCGGTGATGGCTGATTTTATCGTTGTCAGGGCGCTGGAAAACGGTGTTTCCGTCATCGGGTTGACCCGTGGTCAGGAAACACGTTTCGCTCATAGTGAGAAACTTGACGAGGGAGAGGTATGGATATCGCAGTTTACCGAATACACTTCCGCCATAAAGATAAGAGGAAGAGCCGAAATACTGACAGCCCACGGAAAAGTCGTGAGCGGGAAGGATGCCGATGAAAAAAGTTAAGATTGTCTGTACTCTTGGTCCAGCCTGCGAAAAGCAGGAAACACTGAAAGAGATGGTTTTATCGGGGATGGACGTGGCTCGGCTCAACTTCAGCCATGGTACCCATGAAACCCACGGCCGTCACCTTGAGAACATCCGTTATCTCGAAAAATCGCTCGACCGTCCGATCGCCGCCATGATAGATACCAAGGGGCCGGAAATCAGGACCGGCCTCCTTGCGGGGGGGGGACCCCTCTATCTTGAAATGCAGGGTGAGATACGCCTTACACCCGACGAGGCCGACGGCACAGGAGGCAGGGTTCATGTGGGTTACGAGCCGCTTTTGACGGAGGTCAAGCCGGGTCAGTCGATATTCATAGATGACGGCACGATACATCTGAAAGCTGAAAGAGTCGACGGAAGAGACCTCGTCTGCAGGGTGATCGTGGGCGGGGAACTCGGCGAGCGAAAGGGTGTCTCCATACCGGGCTCGCTTTCCGCCTTGCCGATCCTTACCGAAAAGGACAGGGATGACGTCCGCTGGGCCGTAGAGAACGAACTCGACTACATTGCTCTTTCTTTCGTCAGGGACAGGGACGACATCATGGAAGCAAGGCGCGTCATAGAGGATCTCGGCGGATACCTCAGGATAATAGCCAAGATAGAAACCCGTCAGGCAGTGGAAAACCTTGAATCCATAGCCGAAGTCGTCGACGGCATGATGGTGGCCCGAGGGGACCTTGGAGTGGAAATCCCCCTTGAGGACGTGCCCCTGGTGCAAAAAAGCATCGTCGAACTGTGCAGAAGCCAGGGTAAACCCGTAATAGTGGCCACGCAGATGCTGGATTCCATGATCCGAAATCCCAGGGCAACGCGGGCCGAGGCGAGCGACGTTGCGAACGCTGTACTTGACGGGACCGATGCGGTGATGCTTTCGGGGGAAACGGCAAGCGGCGCTTATCCGGTGGAAGCCGTCCGTACCATGGCGAAGATCATTACCCGAACCGAAAAGGACGAAAGGTTTTTGTCCGGCAGGGCCGTATCTTACGCGGATATCAACAGGGTGCCCGACGCCGTGAGCCATGCCGCAGGGCTCATTTCCCAACGAATGAGGACCAGGGCTATCCTTTCACTGACTGAAAGCGGCGGTACTGCCCAGATGGTCAGCAAATACCGCCCCAATGCCGTTATTATCGGCTCCACGCCCTCGCGGAAAACATGGAGGGCACTGACGCTCGTTTGGGGCGTTGTCCCGCTTTTGGCCAGGCGGGAGGAGACCCTGGAAAAAGCGCTCGATACGGCCATGGAAAGAGCCATTGACGAAGGACTGCTCCTGGAAGGCGACCTTATAGTGGTAACCGCCGGGGTACCTGTGGGAATGAGCGGCACCACAAACACGGTGGAAGTGGTCACCGTGGGGCAGATCCTGGTTAAAGGGCTGTCGCTCCTTAAAAAGGACGCCACGGGCCGGATCGTTAAAGCCCATACCGCCGAAGAGGCTAACAAAAACGTCCGGGAAGGCGATATCCTCGTAGCGAGACAGACCGACAGGGATTTCATTCCTGCCATGAAAAAGGCCGGTGCCATAGTGACGGAGGAAGGCGGATTGACCAGTCATGCGGCTATAGTAGCCCTTGAGCTCAGGATTCCATGCATTGTAGGGGCGGAAGGGGCCCTTGAAGTCCTCGAGGACGACATGATAGCCACCGTCGACGGAAGTCGGGGAGTGGTTTTCAGGGGAAAGGCACACCTGCACTAGGGAGTTGGATTTTTCGGTCGATGTGAAAGATAAAAAAAGAAAGAAGTGGGCCCTCATGGACAACGGTGAAATCATCCTGCAGGAATGGCCGTCCATTGCAGATGAGCGAGGCAAAGAGGCCTGGTCTGTTTCGGGCGGGTTTCCCCACCTTGACGGCGTGCCCTGCTGGCGGGATCTCAAGGACGAAAAAAGAAGGCAAAGTGCCGTAATCCTGGGGTGCACCAAAATTGAGGGCCGATTCTCTGTCCTTTGTGTAAAGCGATCCACCTGTATGCGCCGTCACGCCGGCCAGCTTGCCTTCCCCGGGGGGGCAAGGGAGCCGGGGGACGAAACACCGCTCGAAACAGCCTTGCGTGAATGTCATGAAGAACTGGGGATACCTCCCGGCAAGTTCAGCATGGAAGTCATGCTGCCTAAGGAGTACGCCTATTCGAGCGACTTCGTCATATACCCTTTTGTCGCACAGGTCGATTTCGATGAAATCAGAAGATATATCCGTCCGGATCCGGTGGAACTGGAAAGCGCCTTTCTAGTGTGTATCGATCGGCTGCGATTGCCTCCCGAGCTGTTTTGGGGGAGATCGGAAGACAGGACGTTTATGTACCCGGTTTTCAGGACTGACGGAAAACGCGTTATATGGGGAGCTACCGCCCGGATCCTCTGGAGGTTTTTGCGAAGCCTGAAAAAACAGAACGGAGTCGTGCCGTGTCTTTGATAGGTGCTCACCTTTCCGTATCGGGAGGGTTGCACAGGGCGATAGAAAGAGGCGAGGCCCTGGGATGCGAGGCCATCCAAATTTTTACCAAAAACCAGCTCCAGTGGCGGGCCTCCCCGATCCCGCATGCTGCAAGCGAAAGGTTTCTCAAGGCCTGGAGCGAAAGCTCCATACGCAAAGTAGTGGCTCACGGGTCCTATCTGATCAATCTGGCGGGATCAAACGAGATCAGGAAGAAAAGCATAGAGGCCCTTTCGGACGAACTCCTGCGCTGCGACCAGCTGGGGATCGAAGATCTGGTGCTGCATCCCGGATCTCACCGAGGCCAGGGTTGGGAGGTCGGCTTTTCCAGGGTTGTCAGCGGGCTGGAAGCAGTACTGGAGAAAACGGAAAGCCTGAGGGTCCGTATTCTGCTTGAGACCATGGCCGGGCAGGGGGACGGGATCGGATCTTCCCTCGAGGAGCTTGCCGCACTTTTCGATGCACTAGAAGTCACTGGAAGGATAGGGATATGCCTGGATACCTGTCATCTTTTCGTGGCGGGGTACGAAATCCGCTCTCCCGAAGGGTACGAGCGAATTGTGCGGCGCGTCGACAAATATTTCGGACTTGAACGGGTAGGATGCTGGCATCTCAACGATTCGAAGGAAGAAAAAGGGGTGCGCAGGGACCGTCACCAGCATATCGGAGCCGGCAAAATAGGAAATGATGCCTTCGGAAGGATCGTCTCGGACCCCCGCTGGGAGGATACGCCCTGTATAATCGAGACGCCGAAGGAAGACCAGGGGGACGTGAGAAACCTCTCCATTTTAAGGAAACTGCGAGGCTTCTGAAAATGGATCGCCCGTCTTGGTGTTTGAGGGATTTACGTCAGATCAGGGAGGCGTCAGATGTTCGAATACCCGAAGCTTTTGGTAGATACGGGAGTTATAAGGAGCAATGCCATGAAGGTAACGGGCCTGTGCGCTCAAAAGGGAGTTTCCCTGTGGGGGGTCACCAAGGGACTTTCGGGGTGTCCCGAAGTCGCAAAAGCCATGCTGGAGGGTGGGTGCAAAGGCATAGCAGACAGCCGCTGTGCCAATATCTTACGCATGAAAAAAGCCGGAGTGAAAGGGCCTTTCATGCTGCTGCGCATTCCCATGCTCAGCGAACTTCCCTTCGTGGCTGAAAACATCGACGTGGTGCTCGTTTCAATGACCGAGACCGTCGAGGCGCTGGATGCCCTGTCCCAAAACGCAGGAAAACGCTCGCAAGTGATTGTGATGGTAGACATGGGAGACCTCAGGGAAGGAATCTGGCCCGACGAAGCGGAGCATATGGGAGAGTGCCTCAAAAAATGCGAGGCCGTCGATTTCCTGGGTGTCGGGTCCAATTTCGGATGTCTTTCTGGAGTGCTTCCCACGGAAAAAAACCTCTCGGCCCTCGTCGATGTCGGAAAAAAACTTGCCGATGCTGCGGGAACGGATCTGGCAGTAGTCTCGGGCGGAGCGACGTCGTCGCTTTATCTTCTCGAAGAAGGCAGGATGCCCGTGGGAGTCAACCAGCTAAGAGTGGGAGAGGCCATTCTGCTCGGAACCGACGTAACGGGTAAAAGGGAAATACCCTACCTGGACAAAAACGCCGTGGAAATAAGGGCGGAAGTGGTGGAGTACCGTCGCAAGCCCACGAAACCCATCGGCGAGATAGGCGCCGACGCCTTCGGGAAGGTCCCCGTATTCGAGGACAGGGGAGAACGCCTGAGGGTAATAGTCGCCATGGGACGCCAGGACGTGATGCCAGAGGGGTTGAGGCCCCTTTTGGAGGGAGCCTCCATTATAGGAGCCTCGAGCGATCACCTGACCATAGATGTGGAAGATACGGGCAAAAGCTTCAGGCCAGGGGATATACTGGCCTTCGCGCCCGACTACGGGGCGATGCTTGCCGCGGCGACTTCGGGTTACGTGAATGTTAGAATACTTTAGAAGGGACCTCCGGCAGGGCGCAAAAAACCTTTCCCTGACGGAAAAAGGCGGTCATGCTTGAAAACATACGGTGGCAGGATTTTATAGACATAGCGATAATTGCCTTCGTCTTTTACAGGATTTTGCTTCTTTTGGTGGATACCAGGGCGATGCAGCTCGTCAAGGGACTTCTGGTCCTGGGGCTGTTGGCTGCCGGAGCGAGGGTAATCCAGCTGGAGGCGCTTTCCTGGATGCTCGGAAGACTTCTGGGCGTCATCATCATTGCCATACCCATAGTCTTTCAGCCCGAACTAAGGAGGATGCTCGAAGAACTGGGCAGGGGAAACATCCTCCGGAGGAAGCAGGCAGAAGAAAGAGCAGCACAGCTTTCCGACGAAATCACCCGGGCCCTGCTTTACCTTCAAAGCCAGCACATCGGGGCCATCCTGGTCTTCCAGCGGACCACCGGCCTGAAGGATATCTGGCGCTCGGCGGTACAGATACATGGAGCGATAACCCACGAGTTGCTGGTGTCCATTTTCTGGCCGGGAAATCCGCTTCATGACGGCGCGACCATCATCGACAAGTCCACCGTCCTTGCCGCTGCGTGTTATCTTCCGCTCACGGAAAACAGCGACCTGTCCCGCTGGATCGGAACGCGCCACAGGGCCGCCCTTGGCATAACCGAGGTCTCCGACGCCATGGCTCTCGTGGTTTCCGAGGAGCGCGGCGAAGTGGCCCTGGCCATCAATGGCCACCTTTCGAGGCAACTAAAAGAAAACCAGATAAGACGTCTTTTGCTCCACTATTTTTCGGCGACCGCCACGAGCCGATCCGTTCTGGACAACCTGCAGAAAGACCTGAGGATGCTCTGGTCCAGCGAGCCGGAGGAAGAAAATGATAAAAAGTCTTGACAGCCTTCTTTCTTCAAGAACCTTTCTCAAGGTGGTTTCGGTGATCGTGGCCTTTCTGGTCTGGTATTATGTCGCGGCGGAACGGACCACAGAGGTGGTGCGGACGGTCACGTTGCCCGTAGAGTACCTGAACGTGCCGGCCGATATGTCCATAAGCAGTGATATCCGCAACGTAGACGTCCAGATCGCCGCTCCCAGGGACGTGCTTTCCGGTAAATCCCTGGAATCTATCGCCTGCCAGGTGGATTTGAAAGGGCTGGAGACCGGCAGACACGTCAGACCAGTGAGAGCGATACTGCCGTCGGGAGTGCGCCTTATAGACATAAAACCTTCCAATATAGAGGTCAGGCTGGCCAGGACTTCAACGAAGGAAGTTCCCGTCGAGATACAGGTGAAAGGCGGTCTTCCGCCGGGGTACAGGCTTGAAAATGTCAGGCTGATGCCCGAAACGGTAGTGATCAAAGGCCCCGACAGCAAACTGGAGGAAATCGAAAGGGTTTTCCTGCGCCCGACCGTGGATGAACTGCTGGAGTCTGAAAGCATTACCCTGCGCCCGACGTGGGGTGAGAAGCCGGAAGATTTCATGGACGTGACTGTTGATCCTGCAGAGGTACAGATGGATTACGTTCTCGTTCGGGGGATTCCAAGAAAGAAAGTACCCGTGGAAATTACACTGGAAGGAGAACCGCACAAGGATTACGAGGTGCAGGGTGTTTCTGTTGACCCTCCGGAAGTCGTGGTGGAGGCTCCTGTGGACGTTCTGGACAGGATCAGGGAAATTGTTCTCCCTCCGGTGGATATAGAAGGCATTACGGAAGACGCGGTCTTTCAGGTCAATGTACCCGAAGAAGGCGTGTCGGGAATTTCGGGTATCCAGCCCTCAACTGTAAGGGTAAGGGTGCTTTTGTCGTCGCGGCAAGTCGAGAGGATGTACAAGGACGTACCCATCGAGATCAGGGGACGAAGCATATACCCCTCCTGGAGGGTCGAGCCGGTTGCGGCGGAGGTTTTAGTAAAAGGGCCGCCGTCCGTTCTGGACGAGCTTGAGGAAAACGGTCCGCCGGTGGAACTCTTCGTGGACGTAACGAACATCGTTTCCAGGAGCCTGCGTGTACCCCTGCAGTACACGACGGCAAGCCGACAGGTGAAAATCATAAGGGTTGAGCCGGCTCATGTTACTGTATTTGCCGAAACGGAGTGACCGGTTCTCTTCGGAAGGGTGAACCCGATGATCGACGATATCGACATGAATATCAGGTGCCTATTCGGTACCGACGGAGTCAGAGACGTGGCAAACAGGGGACTCATGACGCCCGAAATGGTTCTTCGACTGGGACGGGCCTTCGTGCTCTGGCTAATCGAAAGAGGGGGCTTTTCCAAACCGCTTATCGCGGTGGCAAGGGACACCAGGAGGTCGGGCGTGATGCTCGAATCGGCCCTGGTGTCGGGGTTTACCTCCGCCGGAGCCGAAGTTCTGGACCTTGGGGTGCTCCCGACGCCCGGACTGAGCCATGTCATAATAAAAAAAGGCTGCACGGGAGGAGCCATGGTAAGCGCGTCCCACAATCCTCCGGAATATAACGGCGTAAAATTTTTGAACGGCCAGGGCTTCAAACTTCGCGACGAAGAAGAAGCCGAAATAGAAGAGTACCTCGGTGACAGCCTCAACGACGACTGGAGGCCCACCGGGGGCGCCATCGGAACCGTTGAAAACGACTTTTCGGCATGCGCGGACTACGCCAGGTGGCTGGCCGAAACAATGGGAGCCGGAGCCGGGGCGGGCCTTAAAATTCTCGTCGACTGTGCCAACGGAGCGGCATCTGTACCCGCAAAAATACTCTTCAATGAACTGGGTTGTCCGGCCGATTTCACAGGTGCTGAACCGGACGGAATGAACATAAACGAAAGATCGGGCGTCATGCACCTGGAAAACCTTTCCCTCCGGGTTAAAAGCGGTGATTATGATCTGGGTATAGCCTTTGACGGGGACGCCGACAGGGTGCTTTGTGTAGACGGCAAGGGAAGACAGCTCGACGGAGACATACTGCTTTGGGTTATAGCGAGATGGCTTAAAGCACGGGAAACCCTCGGCAGCGGAGTTGTAGCTACGGTTATGAGCAACCTCGCCCTGGAGGACCACCTGAAAGTCCTGGACATCCCGGTGTATCGGTGTCCTGTAGGGGACAGGTACGTCCTGGACAAGATGCGCGATACCGGCTCCCGCCTCGGGGGAGAACAGTCGGGACACATAATTCTGAGCGAATTCGTTTCCACCGGAGACGGCTTGTGTACGGCCCTTTCCTTTCTGAGAGCCTGCGGGGAACTCGGGGAGGATATCGATTCGCTGGTGGACCGTTTCAAACGCTACCCGCAGATACTGAAAAATATTCCGGTCCGTCAGAAGGAAGCAGTAATGAAAGACCCCGGGCTTAAAAGCGTTATAGAAGAGGTAGAACGTTTTTTGGGAGATGAAGGACGGGTTCTCGTGAGGCCTTCCGGTACAGAACCGATGATCCGTGTCCTCGTCGAGACGAAAAACCCCGCAGTCATAGAAGAAACTGTGGTTAGGATAGTCGACGCCGTAGTCCAGGCCGGCGAAAACTGAAACTCGATCAACCGGGACGAAAGGAGCGTGGTAATGTGACAAGTACGAAAGGTCGGCCCGTCGAGAAATGCCTTTTCCCCGTTGCCGGAATGGGCACCCGTTTTTTGCCGGCAACCAAGGACATACCCAAGGAAATGGTGCCCCTCATAGACAGGCCGCTCATTCATTACGGGGTCGATGAAGCCGTGGCCTCGGGGTGCAGCGACGTAGTCCTCGTTACCAGCAGGGGGAAACAGTCCATAGAAGACTACTTCGACCGTTCGCTGGATCTTGAACGGACACTTGCAGAAAGAGGGAAGAAGGAACTTGCGGAACTGGTCAAGTCCATCGCGGGAAAAGCCAGGGTCCTTTCGGTAAGGCAAGCCGAACCAATTGGTCTTGGCCATGCCGTTTTATGCGGCGAAGCCCTTTGCAAACACGGGCCCTTCGGCGTCATTTTGCCTGATGACGTAATGATTACAGGCGAGGGCACGCCGCCCGTTCTGGCCCAGCTGGTGCGCATTCACGAAACGTATGGCGGCAATGTGGTAGCGCTCGAAAAAGTCCCCCGTCAACAGACGTCGAGGTATGGCATCGTAGACGTCGAACCCACCGGTGACCCGAGACTTTTCGCTGTTCGCGATCTGGTGGAAAAGCCCGAACCCGAAAAAGCACCCAGCGAATATGCCATTATGGGCAGGTACGTCCTGATGCCGGATATTTTCAGGCACCTCAGAAACCTCGAAAAGGGAGCCGGGGGAGAATACCAGCTTACCGACGCGATGAAATCCGCTCTTGTCGATCAGCCCCTGTGGGGATATGTCTATTCGGGCCGTCGTTACGACTGCGGAACGAGGGAAAGCTGGATCCGTGCAACGGTAGCCCTTGCTTTGGAGCAGGACGACCTCAGGGCGATCATCGAAGAAGAGCTGGACCTTTACGCGAAAGGGAGGTGATGGGCCGGAGAGTACCCTTGATAAGCCCCGGAAAGAACTGCGGACCTACACAAGCGCCAGGACTGGGGGAAACATCCCAGTCGACGAGGTCCGGGATTATCGAGTTTTCGGCGGATGTCCCGGGGGCTGCGGGAATCAGCCCAAAGGAAAGCCGTTTCTCAAAACCGGAGAGCGATCCCCGGCACAAATGAACGGCCATTCCCCGTCAATGCATGAAAGGAGTGCTGAAACCGCATCATGTGCGGAATAGTTGGATATATAGGCATGAAGAACGCTTCCGACGTCATTCTCGACAGCCTGAAGCGACTTGAATATCGTGGCTACGATTCGGCCGGAATGGCCCTGGGTGTAAACGGTCAAATCGAAATTTACAAGGAGGTCGGAAAGGTAGCCGACCTTAAAGAGATGCTGGAAAAGAGGAAACCCCGGGCGACCCGGGGGATAGGGCATACCCGATGGGCGACCCACGGCGGGGTGACCGTCGCCAATGCCCACCCGCACAGCGACGGCAGCCGTCGCTTCGCGCTGGTTCACAACGGGATCATAGAAAACTATCTGGAGATAAAGGAAGAACTCGAACAGGATGGAGCGAAGTTCGTCTCCGAAACGGACACGGAGGTAATCGTCCACCTTCTGGCGAAATATTTCAGCAAAAACGGTGACATGGTGGACACCATAAAGGCTCTCCAGGAAAAGATGAGGGGATCCTTTGCCATCGCCATTATCCAGCAGGACTGCGCAGACCGCATATACTGTTTTCGAAAGGGTTCCCCGCTTGTTTTGGGGGTCGGCCAAAACGAGATGTTCTGTGCCTCCGACATCCCCGCCTTTCTTCCCTATACACGCAAGGCTGTCTATCTTGACGAAGGGGAAGTGGCCGAACTTACGCCAGGGGGTTTTCGCGTCTGGGACGAAGAGGGAAAGCTCCTTGAAAAGCCGGTGGACATCGTCGAATGGAACGTGGCCATGGCAGAAAAGGGCGGTTTCGCCCATTACATGCACAAGGAAATCCACGAGCAGGGGATGGTCCTGAGATCCACGCTCAAGGGCCGCGTTTCGGGAGGCACGGTAGACCTGTCCAAAGAACTGGACTGGACCGCCGGGGACGCGTTGCGCTGGGACCGCCTGCACATAGTCGCCTGCGGCACGTCCTATTACGCCGCTTTGGTGGCGGAAAGGGCCTTCGAGCGGTGGACCGATCTGGATGTCAAAGTCGACATAGCTTCGGAATACCGGTATCGCAGGGTTAAATGCGATCAGAACACGCTGGCTGTTTTCGTCTCCCAGTCGGGGGAAACAGCCGATACGCTGGCCGCCCAGAGAAAGGCCAGGGCTGACGGCGCCCATTGTCTTGCCATAACAAACGTTCCCGGGTCGACGCTGGCCAGGGAGGTGCACAGTGTTCTTCTACTGAAGGCCGGACCCGAGATCGGAGTCGCCGCCACCAAGACCTTTACAGGCCAGGTGGCCACGCTGTTTCTGGCGGCCCTTTACCTTGGTCGTCTCAGGAAAACTGTGAATGCCGACGAGGAAGAACGTCTTGCGACGGAGTTTCTCCAGATCCCGTACAAGGTTGAAAAAGTACTCGAAAGAGAAAAGGACATAATTCCCATCGCAGAAAGGTACGCCGACAGGTCGAACTTTCTTTTCATAGGTCGCGGCGTATCTTTCCCCGTCGCCCTCGAAGGGGCCCTCAAGCTCAAGGAAATTTCCTATATACACGCCGAAGCCTACGCGGCGGGCGAGATGAAGCACGGGCCCATCGCTCTTTTGGAACCACGGGTCCCCGTAGTGGTGGTAAGCCCGAAAGACAGCATGTACGAAAAGACCCTTTCGAACATACAGGAAGCCAGGGCGAGGTGCGCTCCGATCATAGGCGTCTGTACCGAAGGTGACGTCCTCGTGAAAAGACACGCCGAGGCAATGATGGAAGTTCCCTGGACCGACGAGGAATTCAGTCCCTTTCTGACGGTCCTGCCCTTGCAGCTTCTTGCCTACCACGTGGCAAGGATTCTCGGCAGGGAAATAGACCAGCCCAGGAATCTGGCAAAAAGCGTTACAGTGGAATAAAAAGCAAAAAGCGGCCGCGTCAGTTCGAGCCGGCCGTTTTTTGCGGTTCCTCCGTAAAGGGGAAATAAAGCCGGAGATGGGTGATGCCTTTCAGAGCGGTGTCGTTTCGTCCCGTGGCCTCGGGCATCCATTGCCAGGGTCCGCCGAGGATTCTTGCCAGCACCAGCGACCTCCGCCCGTAGGTGGACCAGACATCCCATAATTTCTCTTCCTTCGAGGGGCCGGGGACGAAGCCCGACGAAAAAAGGGGCTTTCGGCCGACGAAACCACCGGATTTCGGAGCCGCCACCAGCCACTGGGAGAGTTTCCAGGCACTGCTCATCTCCGGTGATGCGGCATGTTCAAGCGGAAGGATCTGAAAGCCTCCAACAATACCTTCCGGCGAAGTGCTTACGTCGATTACGCCAGGATGATTGGCCCTTATCCTGCCGACCTCCTGGAATTGGGTGCCTCCGAAACGTCCGGATCCGGCTACCGGCCTCACCACGCGTCCCAGAACGATGGGCCCGGAACCTGTCCAGGCGGTGATACGCCCGCCGGGACGGTTTTCTATCTCCACGTAATAAGGTGTTTCTTCCGGGGTCACCACGATTTCAAAAGATTGAAAGGCCTGTATTGATGTGGTTTTTTCACCCGAATGATTACCAGCCTTTCTCCATATCACCCTGCTTCCGACGGTAGGTGCCCAGGCTCCGAATATGCCGCGTCCCGGGGGGATGTCGGTAAGAAAAAAGGCGGTTTCGCCAGACGCCGGGGCAAAAGTTTCCTTTGGCAGAATGCTTACGGTCCTGCCTCTTCCTTTTTCGATATCGACCAGGATGTGCAGGGCGTTGACGGCCGTTGCTACTACAGTGCCCGGATTCCCCCACCTGGAGGCCGTGAAAGCCGGCCATCTCGTGGACGACGGCACCGAGAGCACCTTGCCCAGCCTGATGACGCCCGCCCTCTCACTATGGACGGTTATGTCGCCCCCGGGAAAAGCCTCAAGCACAATGCGGTACGGGGCGCCGCCGGCGAGGGCGCAGGCGGTTTCCCCATAAACGATAGAGGAAAGGCAAAGAAGAACAAAAACCGCTGCGGCTTTTCTGAAAGTCCCTGTCATTTTGGCGTCACCGGCTTTCGTTTTTTTCCGCTTCGCCCTTTTCCCTGGGGCGGCCTCTGATCAAAATGAAGGCAAAAAGAAGGATGGGCACGGCAAGAATGAAAGCCGCCCAGGAGGAAACCTGGAAAAGGGCGAAGGCGGAAAGTGCCAAAAAGGAGAAAAAAAACACATAAAAAAAGGTGATTCCGGTTCCCCTGCTCCTTCCTGCGAGGAGCCCTGCAATGCTGCAAGCCACAAAAACAAAGGCCAGGGCGAGCCAGACGACGTTCATGGAGTGCAATCAGTTCCGGCCGGGTCCTGCTTCCACTTTCCTCGCGCACTGTGAGCAAAGGCCGTACAAATAAAGCTGGACCCTCGAGACGTTGTGGGTAGTGCAGCTTTTGAGTTGGTCCACGATTTTTTCCTCGACGGGGAAATCGAAGATTTCGCCGCAACCCTCGCAACGGAAATGTCCGTGAACTTCAGGGTTCGGGTCGAAAAACACGCGTTTCCCGTCTATGGTAATTATCTGTATAAGCCCCGCGTCCTGGAGAAGCTGGGCTGTGCTGTAAATAGTGGCAAAGGAAATGGTGGGGAATGATTCCCGCATTTCGTTGTAGATGCGCTCCGCCGGAGGATGGTCCTTGCGGTTTTCAAAAAGCTTGAGTATCCCCAGGCGCTGTATGGTGACCTTGGCACCGTAACTTTTCAGGCGTTCCCTTGCTTCCTCGACGGTCCACATTCACGATATCCCCCAGTGTCGAACTATTTGCTTGCTAAAAGGGAGTATATAATAATTCGTGAAACTTTGCGAATGAGACGGCACAACCCCGATCCGGGTGGAGGGCAAAGACCCGCCGTCTGGATTGTTTTCATTTGCCTTGACATGGTGGGGGCGGGAAAGGCTATAATTGCTGCGCTTGCATTGGGGTGTAGCCAAGCTGGCAAGGCAGCGGACTTTGGATCCGCGATCGCTGGTTCGAATCCAGCCACCCCAGCCAATCGCCTTGGTCCGGGGGAAGCCTGCGCTTCCCCCGATTTTGCGTTTTTTGCCGAAAAGGCACGGCTTGTAGTAGAGTGTATTGGCCTTCTGCCTTAAGAAGATACGGAAAGAAGGTGACGGGGATGGCGGTTGAAAAGACAGGGGCATTGGTCCTGGCCGCGGGCAAGGGGACGCGGATGAAAAGCGAAACACCCAAAGTCATGCTTCCCGTCCTGGAAGAGCCCCTCTTGTGGTATGTTCTGAAAAACCTTGCAAGCTCGACTGTAAGCGAATCTTGCGTGGTCGTAGGACATGGCAGGGAAGTTGTGGAAAATTACCTGGCCGAAAACTGGCCTGGCGTAAAGCTTAGCGTTCAGGACAGACAAAAAGGAACTGGTCACGCCGTCATGTGTGCGCGGGAATGGCTCGCTAAGTCAGATCATGTGCTGGTAACCCCCGGTGATGTCCCGCACCTTACGGGCGGTTCCGCCGACAGGCTCATTGAAGAGCATATCTTTTCGAAAGCGGCGTGCACGTTTTACGGCTTTCGTCCCGAAGACCCCACGGGGTACGGGAGGGTCATCACCGAGGAAGGTCTGGTGAGAATCGTGGAAGAACGGGACGCTACGGAAAAAGAGAAAAAGTGTCCCGTCGCAAACAGCGGCATTTATGTTTTCAGAACACGGGAACTTCTGGAGTCGCTCGAGGAAATAAGTTCGGACAACGCGCAGGGAGAATATTATCTTACCGATGTGGTCGGCATCATGTCGCGGAAGGGACAGGGCGTAAAGGTTGTCCTGCTTGAAAACGCCGCCGAGGCGTCGGGCGTAAACGACCCCTTGCAGCTTGCTTCCGCCTCGATGGACATACGGGACCGCATCCTCGAAAAGCATATGAAACAGGGGGTTCGCTTTGCCGATCCGACCACTGTTTACGTGGGGCCGAAAGTAAAAATAGCCGAAGACGTCGAGATCGGTCCTTTCGTACAGATCTATGGAAACAGCGAGATCGGAAGGGGAAGCAAAATAGGAAGTCATTCCGTGCTTAAAAATGTGCTCTGCGGAGAACGGACAGACCTAAAGGGTTACGTGGACATCTCGGACAGCCGGCTTTCGAACGGAGTCGCAGTCGGCCCATTCGCGCATATAAGAAATGGAAGCGAAGTCCGCGAGGGAGCATACATAGGGAAATTCGTGGAGATAAAGAAAAGCCGCATAGGCGCCAAAGCCAAGGTCCCGCACCTTTCCTATATAGGAGACGCCGAAATAGGGGAAAGGACGAACATAGGCGCAGGCACCATTACCTGCAACTTCGACGGTGTCAACAAACACCGTACCACCATCGGCAGCGACTGTTTCGTAGGGAGCGATACCATGCTGGTCGCTCCGGTGACTCTTGGTGACTCCTCCTACACGGGCGCTGGTTCGGTGATAACGAAGGACGTCCCGGAGGGCAGCCTGGCCGTTGCGCGGTCCAGGCAGGCAAACATAGAGGGATGGGCGCATCGCAAAAAGAAGCAGGGGGGGCAGTCCTGAAATGGTATCGAAACTTCGTGAGTTAAAGGTTTTTTCCGGTACATCGCACCCGGACTTCACCGAAAAGATTTGTGAAAGCCTGGGTATCGGCGTGGCGGCGGCAAGGTTGTTCAGGTTCTCCGACGGGGAAACGGGCGTTTCTATAGAAGAAAGCGTCCGTGGGGCCGATGTGTATGTAATACAGTCCACTTGCCATCCCGTCAACGAAAACCTGGTGGAACTTCTGATAATACTCGACGTGCTCAGGCGTGCTTCGGCCTACAGGATAAACGTCGTGACGCCCTACTTCGGGTACGCCCGGCAGGACAGGAAGACCAAAGCCCGTGAGCCGATAACGGCGAAGCTTGTGGCTAACCTTATAGAAAAGGCCGGTGCTCACCGCCTGATCGCAGCGGATCTTCATGCGGGACAGATCCAGGGCTTTTTCGACATTCCAGTGGACCACTTGACCGGAATACCCTTGCTGGCGTCCCATTTCAGGGATATCCTCAAAAAGGAGGAAGACGGAGACATAGTTGTCGTCTCACCAGATATCGGGGGCGTGGTCAGGGCCAGGCGGTTTGCCGTTCACCTGAACGCCGATCTGGCCATAGTGGACAAGAGGAGATCCCACGAGGTGGCGAACCTGAGCAAGGTAATGGAGATCATAGGTCATGTGGACGGCAAGGTAGCCGTCCTTGTGGATGATATTATAGATACGGCTGGTACCATGGTACAGGCGGCGGAGGCGCTGCTCGAACGGGGGGCCAGGAAGGTGTACGCCTGCGCAACCCACGGGGTGCTCTCCGGCCCGGCGGTGGAAAGAATAGCCTCATCTCCCATCGAAAGCCTTGTATTGACCGATACGATCCCATTGCCCAAAGAGAAACAAATAGATAAAATCACAACATTGTCCATCGCCCCGCTTTTCGCGGAAGCCATCAGCAGGATCCATTCCGACCACTCGGTCAGCATACTTTTCCGCTAGGGCGGAGGAACTCAGGACAAAGCACAAGAATCCCGAAGGAGGAAGAGTAATGACGTCATCTTCTGTAAAGCTTGATTTGAAAAAACGCGAAAAAACCGGAAAGGAAACGAACAGGAAACTGCGCTCGCAGGGGCTCATCCCGGCCGTATTCTACGGGCCGGATACGGGCGGCGCAATTCCCGTGACCGTAGAAGCCAGGGATATTCTCCATTATGCCAATTCGGCACACTGGGAGACGGTGCGCATCGACGCCGTATTGCCCGATGGTACGGAGGAAATGTGCCTGATGCGCGACATCCAGCGCGATCCCCTTACGGACGAAGTGTTGCATATCGACTTTCTCAAGCTGGTCTCGGGACACAAGGTATACGTCAACGTTCCCATCGAGGTCACCGGAAGGGATCGCTGCGCGGGAGTCAAGCAGGGAGGCGTGTTCGAGCAGGTCATACACGAACTGGAAATGTTTGTCCTTCCCAGGGAGATTCCCGATGCGATTACCTTGGATGTATCAGGGCTTGGGCTCGATGCGGCCATTCACGTCAAGGACCTGTCCCTTCCCGAGAGCGCAGTCGTGGAGCAGGACCCCGAATCGGTGGTAGTGATGGTGACCTATGCGAAAACTACCGTACTGCCCGAGGAAGAAGCAGCCGAGGAAGAGGAGATGGAAGTGGAAGTCCTCAGCAAGGGCAAGGCGAAAGAGGAAGAGGAGAAAGAGGATTGACGCCTGGTGCGCCTGGTTTTGGGACTGGGGAACCCCGGGCTTGAATACGCGTGGACCCGTCACAACATCGGCTGGCTTGTCGTCGATGCGCTTCTCGAAGAAGTCGGCGACGTGCCGTCTTCGGAAACCAGACGCCTGCGCCGTTGGGGTCCCTTTGAACTGGAAGGTTCCACGGTAATCGCCGTCAAGCCCCTGACCTACATGAACAGAAGCGGTCTGGCGTTGTATGAGCTTCCCGGGGTTTTTCTCGATAATCCCCGGAGGATACTGGTGGTCTACGACGACATGGCTCTTCCCTTCGGCAGACTTCGTCTCAGGAAAAACGGATCCGCCGGCGGCCACAATGGGATGAAATCTGTACTTTCCGTGCTGGGCACCCTGGACGTTCCACGCCTCAGGATAGGTGTAGCCGGAGCAAATCAGCCAAGCGACATGGCGCGATATGTTACGTCGCCTTTCCGTCCGCATGAAATGAAAGCTCTCCCGAAGATACTGGACAGGGCGGTAGAGACGATCAGGCTGTGGGCCGCCGACGAATGGGACAAGGCGATGCAGAAGGCCAATTCCCCGAACCCGGGGGAAGAAGACGAAGATAAGGGATAGAAACTGCCTGGCGGGGGTTATGCCCTCGCCATGTCTTTTTTGGGAGCGTGTGAATGAAACAGGTTTTGAAGGTCCGATCCATAGAGGAAGCCTTGAAATATTCAAAAAGTGCGCCACTGGGCCTTGCCAGGGTCCATGCGGGAGGAGGGACGGCCTCCTGGGCATGGTTTTGCAGGGGCGTCACGGCTCCGGCGATGCTCATTGTGCCCGACAAGAGGGTATTGCAGGATCTTTTGTCCGACTGGGCCACTCTCGTTGGGGACGGTGAAATCTCCGTCCTGCCCGAACTGCCCATGTGGATAGAAGGGTATAAAAACGAAGCCCTGCGGGTGCGGCGAGGGAAAATCCTTGAAGAATGGAAGGAAAAAAAGGGCATTCTGGCTACCACTCCGGCTGCCCTGATGGCTCCTTTCAGGATTTCTACGGGATATTTCACCGTGAGGACGGGGGAAAGCCCCGGAAGGGATCACTTTCTGCAGTGGCTGGCTTCCGCCGGTTACGAAAGGGCCGAGCTCGTATGGCATCCTGGTCAGTATGTCAGCCGTGGTGGTATCGTCGACGTATTCGACCCGGCGTGGAAGCTTCCTTACAGAATAGAGTTTTTCGATGACCGCGTGGAAAGCATCAGGCTTTTCAGGACCGAGGACCAGCGAAGCGTAGCCACCATGAAAGAAATCCTTTTTCACGCCCTTGAGGGGGCCGTCGATGTCTCTTTCGCAGAGATGATTCCCGAAGGTGCCCTGATCGTTCGCTTCGATCCGGCAAAAATCGAGGCCCAGGCCTCTTCGGCATGGTGGCTTCTCGAGGACATGATGGAAAAGGCGGGCCTTCAGGAAGGACGGCCATGGGAGGAAGTCCTTCGGGACCTGGATGTCTTCGAGACCCTTGAAATTACCGAAGCTTTAGTCGATGTTCGGATGCGTTCACATCTGGCGGCGCTGCCCGATTTTCGCTCGGACAGACTTTCCCTTTCGAACTTCGTTGAATACTGGAAAAACCACGACTACGGGATAACCATCTGTTCCCGCTCCGGCAAAACGCCCCTGGTGGAGAGCCTGGGCGAAATCAGGCTGACGCCTGGCGGGATTACATCGGGATTTATCGACCACGGGGCAAAAGAGCTGTTTCTTTCCGACAACGAGCTTTACGGCGTCATTCCGCCCCTGGAGAGCCGCCCCCTTGAATGTGGTCCACCTCTTGAGTGGGACGAGAGCTTCCGGAAAACGGAATATGTGGTCCACGAAGATTACGGAATTGCAAAAAACAAGGGGATCGATACGGTCGTTGCCGACGGAATGGCCAGGGACTGCCTCGTTCTGGAGTTCGCCGATGCCAGGCGGCTTCTTGTGCCCCTTGTCCAGATCCACAAGGTAATGCCCCATTACGTTCCTCCTGGCGAAGAGGTTTCTTTGGACAGCCTCGGAGGGAAATCCTGGAAGCGGTCGGTCAGGCGGGCCAGAGAGCAGGCTAAAGAAACAGCCGAAGCGCTGATGGCCCTTTATGCCAAACGTGAAACCCTGCAGGGTTTTCGCCATGGTCCCGACGGGCCGCTATCGGAAAGCATCGACGCCAACTGCCCCTTTTCCCTGACCATCGACCAGGCCAAGGCCATCGAGGCGGTAAAAAGGGATATGGAGCTACCACAGCCAATGGACCGGCTTCTCGTAGGCGACGTAGGTTTCGGAAAGACTGAAGTGGCCCTGAGAGCCGCTGTCAAGGCCGTTGAAAACGAAAGGCAGGTGCTGTTTCTGGTCCCCACGACACTGCTGGCGGAACAGCACATGGCTACCTTCAGCGCAAGGTGCGAAGGGCTCCCCGTAAGGGTGGAGATGCTTTCGCGCTTCGTTTCCACAGCGAGACAAAAGGCCATTGTAGAAGATGTCGCACAGGGCAAGGTGGACATTCTGATAGGGACCCACCGCCTGCTTCAAAAGGACCTTCAGATGAAAAACCTCGGCCTGGTGATCATAGACGAGGAACATCGCTTCGGCGTCTTTCACAAGGAATACGCCAAGTTCCTGCACCCCGAGGTGGACGTTCTTACCATAACCGCCACACCCATACCCAGGACGTTGCACATGGCTATGGGTGGACTGAGGGACGTGTCGATCCTCTCTGCTGCGCCCCATAAGAGGCGTCCCGTGATGACTTCCGTAGGGACCCTGGACGAAAGGCTCGTCCAGCAGGCCATAAGGCGAGAAATCCAGCGGGGAGGACAGGTCTTTTTCGTTCACAATCGCATACGAACCATTGAAAACGTCGCGGACAGGCTGAAAAAACTCTTTCCCGACGTCAGTATAGACGTGGCCCACGGAAGGATGAACGAGAGGCAGCTTGAAAAGGCTATGGAAAGGTTCAGAAAGGGGAAGACGCAGATCCTGGTTTGTACGACCATAATAGAAAGCGGCCTGGACCTTCCGGGGGTCAACACGCTGATCGTGGACGAAGCGCAGGACCTGGGACTGGCGCAGATGTATCAGCTCAGGGGCAGGGTCGGCAGGCGTGAGGAACAGGCCTTCTGTTTCTTCTTTTATCCCTTCGAGTCCGCGCTGACCCCGGAGGCCAGGGAGCGCCTTGAAGCCATTTCGGAGATGACGGAGATAGGTTCCGGCTACAGGCTCGCCAGGCGCGACCTGGAAATCAGGGGCGGGGGACAGCTTATAGGAACCAGGCAGCACGGCCGCATCGAAAGGGTTGGGTTTACCCTTTATTACAGGATGCTCGAGGAAGAGGTGGCAAAACTCAAGGGGGAAGTTTCAAAAGAGGAAACCTCCGTAGATTTCAGGCTTCCGCTACGCCTCCCGGCTTCGTACATACCTCAATCGAACGTGCGCGTGACGCTTTTCAGGAAACTTTTGAGAGCCGGGTCTTTGGAGGAAGTGGAATCGATCGCCGGTGAACTGAGAGACCGTTTCGGCCCGATACCCGACGCAGTGGCCTGCATGTTGGCCATGACGGTTTTGAGGCTCGCCGGCAGGAAACATGGTATAGAATACGTGGTGTGCACCGAAAAGAAAACGGAGGTTCTGGTCACCGACAGCGACCTGGCATTCCGCCTGGATGCCGCAAAGTGGCACTTGTCCTCTTCGGGCAAGCTTGCGGGCCCGGGAGGTTACGGTGGCATGATCGAGCTGGGACGCGCGCTTGGGGCGGCAATGAGGGTTCCCTTCTGCGGGGAGGATGTGGCTCATGGGAAATGCCGGTGAAAAACTGCTGAGGCTTATGGATATAATGAAAAGATTGAGGGAACCGGGTGGGTGTCCCTGGGACCGGGAGCAGACGATGAAAAGCCTGAGGCCCTTCATAGTCGAAGAAGCCTACGAACTGATAGAAGCTATCGACTCCGGCGATTCCGGGGTCGTGGCCGAAGAATGTGGGGACCTTTTGCTTCAGGTGGTTTTCATCTCCAGCATCGCCGAGGAAGAGGGGCTTTTTGATCTGGGAGAAGTCATCGACACGCTTGTGGAAAAGCTGGTGCGCCGTCATCCTCACGTGTTCGGAGACGTTTCCGTCGAAGACAGCGAGGCCGTCAGAAAAAACTGGGAACAGATAAAAAAAGCGGAGCGACGGGACAAAAAGAGGGACCAATCCATCCTGTCGGGTGTACCCAAAAGCCTGCCCGCCCTGGTGAGGGCCTTCCAGATACAGGAAAGGGCCGCAAAAGTGGGTTTCGACTGGCCCGCCGGAGACATATCGCCCCTTTTGGAGAAGATAGACGAAGAACTGAAAGAACTGGCCGAAGCCCGCAAGACGGGTAACCCTGACGAGATACTCGAAGAAGTGGGTGACCTGCTTTTCGCAACGGTAAATTTGGCCAGGCACCTGGGTGTCGATGCCGAATTCAGTCTCCAGGAAACGAACAAAAAGTTCACAAGGCGCTTCGAATTTATTGAAAAAACCGTTGAAACTGGTTCCAGAGACTGGTCCGAATACAGTCTCGACGAACTCGAGAACCTGTGGCAACGGGCCAAGACACGCTCTTGAGGGTGGCTACTTCGGGGCGTAGAGTATAGAATCGGACATAAAACCCGGCCAAGCGGGATATCTTGCATGGAGGTGCGACGATGAAAAGCGACTTCAAGCCTGAAACGGGCGGAAAAAGCCCTGAACCGAAAGAGACTCAAAGACCTGAGTCGGAGCCCGAGCCGCAAAAACAGGTGGAATCCTGTGACAAAAAGACGCCGCGACCCGTAGCTATCACGGAAACGGCGCTCAGGGACGCCCACCAGTCGATTATGGCCACAAGGCTCAGAACAAAGGATATGTTGCCCGTTGCCGAAATGATGGACGAAGTGGGCTACCATTCACTCGAGGTATGGGGTGGAGCCACCTTCGATTCTTGTATGCGCTTTCTCGACGAGAACCCCTGGGACAGGTTGAGGGAGCTCCGCAAACGTTTCAAAAAGACGAAACTCCAGATGCTGCTGCGGGGTCAGAACGTGGTGGGCTACAGGCACTATCCCGATGACGTGGTGCGCGAGTTCGTCAAGTGTGCCGTGGGCAACGGTCTGGACATAATACGTGTTTTCGACGCCTTGAATGATGTACGGAACATGGAAGTCGCCGCAGACCAGGTCAAAAAGGAGGGCAGCCACCTCCAGATGTGCATTTCCTACACCATATCGCCCGTACATACGCTGGAGGCTTTTGGTGAGCTTTCCCTGACGATGAAGCGAATGGGAGCCGACTCAATCTGCATAAAGGACATGGCCGGCCTTTTGAGCCCGGTGGACGCAGCGGCGCTGGTGGTCGCCATCAAGGAAAAGACGGACCTCCCGGTCCAGGTCCACTGCCATTACACCAGCGGCATGGCTTCCATGTCCTACCTCGCCGCCGCTGCCGCGGGTGCCGATGTTATCGACTGCGCCATTTCACCCCTTTCCATGGGGACCAGCCAGCCGGCCACGGAAGCCATGGTGGCCGCCTTTCAGCGAGGCCCCCATGATACAGGGCTCGAGCTCGAAAAGCTCGCTCCAGTGGCGAGACATTTCAAGGCTGTCAAGGAGGACTACAGGGATTTGGTCATGGGACTGGAAGGAGTCGACATCAACGTCCTGCTTTACCAGATACCAGGCGGCATGTACTCCAACCTCGTGAGCCAGCTGAAGGAACAGAACTCGCTGGACAAGTTGCAGGACGTCCTTGAGGAAGTACCCAAGGTTCGGGAGGAAATGGGCTATCCGCCTCTCGTAACGCCCACGAGCCAGCTTGTCGGGACCCAGGCGACGCTCAATGTCCTTACCGGCGAGCGGTGGAAGATCGTTCCCAAGGAGGTCAAAAGCTATTTCCTCGGATTTTACGGAAGACCGCCGGGGGAAATGGACGAAAAGATCAGGGAAAAGGTCATCGGCGACGAAAAACCCATAGACTGCCGGCCCGGGGAGATAATAGAACCGGAACTGGACAAAATTTACGAAACCATGGGAGCCTGGATCATGCAGCCCGAAGACGCTCTCAGTTATGCCCTTTTCCCGGCGGTAGCCAAGGATTTTCTGGTCAAAAAATATGCCAGGCAGAACCTGAGGGACGTGGGGTTCGAGGAACTTGTCGAAGGAGCTGCCTATCCTTTATAATGCCGCGTTGCCCGGGGTCGGTGATATAATCGGCTTTCCAGGTGCAGATAGCCTGGTAAAGCCGGACAGGATCGAAATTGGAGGAGATTTATTTGAAGACTGAAAAGAAAATAAAGGAAACCATAGATTCAATGATTCGCCCCGCTCTGCAAAGCCACGGCGGAGATATCGACTATATCGGTTTCGACTCCGGAAACGGAGTGGTTACAGTCAAATTGACGGGGGCCTGTGGAAGTTGCCCCTTTGCCCAGGAAACCCTCCGGGCTCAGGTCGAGGCAGTTTTGAAAAAAGAGATTCCCGAAATATCCCGGGTAACGCGCGGAGACTAGGTCCGCTAGGCCTTTTTAAAAGATGAAGAAGGGGTGATCGTGACCATTCCTGCGGAATCTGTGATAGTCGTGCCAAACGATGAGGCAATGGCCCGGTTTCTCGGACAACAGGATGAGAACCTGAGGCTTATAGAACAACGTTATCCCGTTCGACTTGTGGTCAGGGACAAGGAAATCTCCGTGCAGGGTCCCGACGCGGACGTGGTGGACATGGTGACGCGGATTGTTTCACAGCTTGTAGGCGTGGCCAAAAAGGGTCATATACTCAAGCCGTCCGTCGTCAGCTATGCCATGAACGTATATGCGGAGCACGAGAACGTCGACCTGGTTTCCCTTTACGAAGACGTCATATGCATGACCTACAGGGGAAAGCCCATACGGCCTCGTACGACGGGGCAAAAAAAATACGTGGACGCCATCAGGGGAAACGACGTCGTCTTCGCCATAGGGCCTGCCGGCACGGGCAAGACCTACCTGGCTGTCGCGCTTGCCGTAGCCGCCCTCAAGGATGCGGCCATAAGCAGGATCGTGCTGGTGCGCCCGGCCGTAGAGGCGGGAGAAAGCCTGGGGTTTCTTCCCGGAGACCTGCGCGAGAAGGTGGAACCCTACCTGAGGCCACTGTATGACGCCTTTTACGAAATGTTTTCGCCGGAACGGTTCATGAAATATGTCGAGAAAAAGGTCATTGAGATAGCGCCGTTGGCCTATATGCGCGGCAGAACGCTTAATGACAGTTTCATCATACTGGACGAGGCGCAAAACACCACTCCGGAGCAGATGAAGATGTTTCTCACGCGCCTGGGGTTTGGTTCGAAGGCGGTAGTAACGGGGGATATAACCCAGATTGACCTGCCTGTCGGCAAGAATTCAGGCCTCAAGGTGGTACAGTCCGTATTGAAGGATATCCCGGGAATCGAGTTCGTGTCCCTCGGCAGAAGCGACGTGGTGCGCCACGAGATCGTCCAGAGGATTGTGCAGGCCTACGAGGATTATGAAAAACGGCGAGAAAAGCCACAGTAGGGTTTTACCCGCAATTTCAGGTTTTTCGAAAATCAGGTCTTTCTTCTTCGAATCCGGGAACCAGGTTATAGCGACTCTGGTCCTGGTTGTTGCTGTTTCCCTTGTTTATGCCGGCGGCTGGTGGCTTGACACTGGACGTTCTTCCTTTGCGAAGGGCGAACCCGCTCCTAGGACGTATTTTTCGCTGTACCGGATGAAGTACATTGACGAGAAGGCTACAAGTGAGTCGCGAAAGAAACAGGCGGAAAAGCTCGTCGGGGTACTGGTAAAAAACCGGAACCTCGGCGAGCTGGAACAAAAACTCGAGATGATTTCGGAAGGAAAGACAGAGGGGCTTTTGCCCGAGGATCTGGCGGGTCTTCTTATGGATCTTCCCGAATCGTCGAGAAGGCGTGTTCTGCATGTCGTGGTCTCCGTAGGCAAATCCTTTCTCGAGGGACAGCCGGAACAGAACAAAGGGGAAGCAGTGTGGCAAAAATTAAACGATACGGACCTGAAAAGTGCAGAAAAGAACCTGGCCTATCAGGTCATAAACCATTTAATGCAGCCCGCTTCTTTCATAGACGAAGAAGCCACTTCTGAATACCGGTCATATATTCAGGAGAAAATACAGCCCATCGAAAGGATGATCTCCGCAGGTGACGTGATTGTGAAAGAAGGCGAGACTGTCACGCCCGGAATCGCCGCCATACTAAGGTCGCAGGGATATACGGAAAGGGTTTTCCCTTATGAGGGGCTGTTTTTTGTCGTGTTGCTTACTGTGGCCTGGTTTTCCTGGTACTTGTGGTATCAGCGGCGCAGCGGCTATCATCTGCAAAAAAAAGAATGGGGTTTCCTTGTTACAACCCTTTGCGCGGCATGGGTTTTTCAGTATCTATCGCGTATCTATGGCGGAGATGATTTCGGGACCCTGGCAATGTCGGCCTGGGTTTTTCTTTGTTTTCCGCCTGCCCTTGCCTTTCATCTCGTTCTGGGAGCCGGAGTGATAGGGGCCTTCGCTTCCGCCGGCACCGACCTTGCAGGGGTAATCCTTTCTTCGGTGTTGGCGCTCGCGCTTGCATGCGTGGGGTCTATCATTCTTCCCGGCGTCGACAGGCGGCGCAGGCTTTTTTGGTCTCTTGCAGCGATAGGCACGGTTTCAGCGGTGGCCGTTATCTCCTGCAGGTGGGCTCTGGGGTTGGAAATATCGCTCAATATCGTCGCAGTGTACGTGCTCTCCGTCTTTTTCTGGACGATTGTGGCAGTGGCCCTTTTGCCTGCATGGGAGTCGCTCTACGACATCCTCACACCCACCAGACTGGTTGATTTGAGCCACCCCTCTCATCCGGTTCTCAAAAGGCTTCAGCTCGAGGCGCCCGGGACCTACCACCATTCGATCATGGTCGGGACCCTTGCGGAAGTGGCCGCAGAGAAAATCAACGTCAGGTCTCTTCTGGTAAAAGCCGGTGCCTATTACCACGACATCGGCAAACTCAAAAGACCGCAGTTTTTCGTCGAAAACCAACAGCCTGGTGAAAACGTGCATGACGCCCTGGCTCCAACCATGTCCGCCCTGGTTATCATTTCCCACGTAAGAGATGGTGTGGAGATCGCTGGAAAGTACAAGTTGCCCCGAAGGATTTGCGACTTTATTCAGGAACACCATGGCACCACGTGCCTGCATTATTTTTTCAAAAAGGCCCGTTCAAGTGAAAAGGATATTCCCATGGAGCAGTTCTGCTATCCGGGGCCCAAGCCGTCAAGCCGGGAAACGGCCCTGGTCATGCTCGCCGATTCAGTGGAAGCCGCGATCCGGTCGGCCGGCAGCACCGTGCTGGATACGCGGGACATAAGGGAAATAGTTACCGACGTGATAGAAACCAAGATCCAGGAAGGACAGATCGACAACGTGGATCTTACCTTGAAAGAAATATCAATGATACGGGAGAGTTTTATAGAGTCGCTCAGGCACATGTACCACACCAGAAAGGTAACTCCGGTGGAAGAGAAAAAGGGGAGCTTGCAACCTCTGGAAGGAAGACGGGCCGATGCCTCTTAGAATCGAAATGGACGAAAGCGAAAGCAAGGTTCTCGACGCGATTCGGATTCCGCTCCTGGAGGAGACCATCGAAAGCCTGTGGGATACGTTGGCGCCGGGGCGCCAAAAGCCTGCAGTTGTCAGGATCGACTTGTCGGTGGCCGACCCCGGGAGGATGAGTGAGCTTAACGAGACGTACCGCGGTGTAAAAGGCCCGACGGATGTTTTGGCCTTTCCCCTGTGGGAAACGGAAAGGGGTATTTTTTCGCCGACCGGCGAATGGCCCGAACTTGATCTGGGCGACGTCGTGATCTGTCCCGAAGAAATTGCCCGTAACGCCCAAGGATACGGGAAAAGTTTTGAAGAGGAGCTTCTTTTGGTGCTGGTTCACGGCATCCTGCACCTTTTTGCCTTCGACCACGCTTGTGAAAAGGAAAGGGCCGGGATGTGGAAGGTCCAGGAAGACATAATCGAGACCTACACCGAAAGAAGCGCCCGGGTGCGAAAAGAGGAGGAATGATCAGGCGGTGAGCGAGGATGTAGCTCGAGAAATTCTGGTTCTTGCCGTTCTTTTGGTGGCGTCCGCTTTTTTCAGTGGCTCAGAGACGGCCGTTACCACCATCGGAAGGGGAAAGCTTCTCGCCCTGCAGGAGAAGTACCCCGGGAAGAAAAAAAACATAGACTGGCTGCTTGAGGACATGCAGCGCGCGCTGACGGTTATCCTCATAGGGAACAACCTTGTCAATATAGCCGCCAGCGCCGTGGCGACGTCGCTTGCCATCGACCTTCTGGGCGGAAAGGGTGTCCTGGTGGCGGTGGTCTTCATGACGGTGGTGATAGTGATTTTCGGGGAAATCCTTCCAAAAAGCATCGCCATTGTCCAGCACGAAAAAATGGTAGTGGCCGCACTACCTCTCTTGCGCGTAATTCATGTCGTTGCAAGCCCCCTGATTTTCGCTACCACCGGCACGGTACGCTTCATAGGAGCTCTCTTCCGGGTAGACCTTTCCGCCAAGCATACCTTCGTGACCCGCGAGGAAATCGAACAGATGGTCAACATCGGGGAAGCCTCCGGCGTTATCGAAGAGGAAGAGCGCAAGATGATACACGGGATAATCTCCTTTGAGGAAACCAGGGTGTACGAGATTATGGTGCCGAGGACGGACATGGTGGCCATATCGGCGGATACAACCGTGGAGGAGTCCGTTGCCGTCTTCAGGGAATGCGGCCACTCGCGCGTTCCTGTTTACGAAAAAAGTCCCGACCACATAGTGGGCATACTCTACGTCAAGGACATCATAGGGTTCCTTCACGAACGGCACCTGGACGAGAGCGTATCCCGGCTGAAAAGAGAGGCCCTCTTCGTCCCCGAGATGATGCGCATAGCGGACCTGCTTGACGTCATGAAGGGCAAGCGGGTGCACATGGCCATCGTGGTCGACGAATACGGAGGAACTGCCGGACTGGTGACCCTCGAGGACCTGATCGAGGAAATAGTCGGCGAAATCCAGGACGAATACGACGAGGAGGCGCCCCCGATCCAGAGGGAAACGGGCGGAAGTTACCTGGTCAAAGGTTTTATGGACCTGGGGGACCTGAGCGAGGAGACGGGCTATCCTTTCGAGTCTCCCGACGTGGATACCATAGGGGGTCTCATACTGTCCCTTGCAGGGCGCTTCCCGGACAAGGGGCAGAAGTTGCATTACGGCACCTGGGATATCGAAGTCATGGAAGTCCAGGACCACAGGATCAAACTGGTCCGTCTTACGCCGAGAGAAGCCGGGGTTAAAACGGCCCGGACCGATGGCGGCAGAAACGGGTAAAAGAAAAGAAGGTGGGGATGTTGATGCAATGGCCTTCGGAAACCGGGAAGACTCCTACGGAGCTTCTGGAAAAAGCCAGGGAAGCCTCGCGTCACGCCTATGCCCCCTATTCCGGTTTTTCCGTCGGGGCGGCCCTGCTTTGCCGTGATGGGACGATACACACCGGGTGCAACGTGGAAAACGCAAGTTTGGGCCTGACCGTCTGCGCCGAGCGGAACGCCCTCGCCAGTGGTGTGCGGGATGATATGGATTTTCCCGTTGCCGTTGCCGTGGTGTCCGCTTCGGGCAAACCTTGTTACCCCTGCGGGGCCTGCAGGCAGGTCCTCGCGGAATTCAACCCGGCCATGGCGGTGGTTCTCGAAAAAGACCAGGAAGTGGTTCTTCTCTCCTTGTCGGAACTTTTTCCCCACCCTTTCCAGAAAGAATGGCGAAGCTGCTCCGATGAAAGACCTCGATAACGGAAACGCCCCCTATCGAAGCGGCATAGCGGCCGTCGCCGGCAGGCCGAACGTGGGCAAGTCCACCCTGATCAACGCCCTGATGGGCTGGAAATATTCCATAGTTTCCTCAAAACCCCAGACGACGAGAAGGTGTACCCGCTACATACTGTCGAAAGAGGGCGGCCAGGTCGTTTTGGTGGACACTCCAGGCTTGCACCGGCCTCTTCATCTTATGGGCCGGGCAATGGAAAACAACCTCCTGACGACGCTTTCCCAGGTGGATCTGGTATGCCTCGTTACCGAGGCCACCGACCGGAGTCTTGGCCCGGCCGACAGAATCCTTACTGAACGCATAGCCAAGGGGTCGTCGGTTCCGGTTTTTCTGGTGGTAAACAAGATAGACCTTGCGGAAGACCCGGCTGAATCGGCGGAACGGGTCAGGAAGCTTTACGAAGGTGTCCTGGATATCCGTGAAGAAGCTCTTGTCTCGGCGGAAAGGGGAATCGGCGTGGAGGAATTTGCTCGCAAGCTCATTGCCATGTTGCCTCCCGGCCCGCCCCTGTACCCGCAGGACGAACTCGGCGATTTCAGCGAACGCTTCCTGGCCGAGGAGATAATAAGGGAGAAGGTCCTCGAGCAGACGGAAGAAGAAGTCCCTCATTCTGTAGCTATCGTCGTTGAAGAATTCAAAAGTCCCGACGAGTACCCAGGGAGGGACACCCTCTTCATACGGGCCGATATTTACGTCGAACGACCCGGCCAGAAGGCCATTCTCATCGGAAAGGGCGGCAGGAAACTGAAAACCATAGGAAAAGCGGCGAGAATGGATCTCGAAAGACAATTCGGCCACAAGGTCTATCTGGACCTTTGGGTCAAGGTTCGGCCCCGGTGGCGGGAAAACGAAACCATCCTAAAGCGGATGGGCCTTATCCAGTGAGCGGTGAAACCCCGTGGAAGGCGCTCGCAGACAAGGACTGCTGAAAGAACGCGGCGTAGTCTTGAGGCGCGTTGACACGCCTGAGGGAAACAGGCGTGTGTACCTGTTTCTTGCCCATCAGGGTCCCTTGTGGGCTTCGGCTCCCGGAGCCGCCAGGGGCAAGGTCCGCTTCGGTGGCTCCACCGAGCCCATGGTATGGGGTATCATGCATCTGTACAGGGGGCCTAACAGGTTCTACCTGAGGGACGTCGACGTCAGGAAGGATTTCTGGTCCCTGAGGGCACGACCGGGTGCGATGAGAAGGGCCATCGAGTGGATACGGACAGTATCGCTTGCCCTTTTGCCCATGCATCCCTGTGACGAATTGTTGCCGATTTTATACTGGTCGCTTTGTTCCCTCGAGGACGAAGCCGTTCCGGGCGTCGTCGCCGAATGGCGTTTCTTCTGGAAATGGCTGGGAGCGTGGGGGCTTGCCCCCGACCTTGCGAGGTGCGGCTTTTGCGGCGTTCAGGAAACCCGATCCTGGGTCCTGTCGGAAGAAGGGCTTTTTTGCGGAACCTGCTCGTCCGGCAAGGGAGGCATCCGCCTTGATAAAGCGACGGTAGCTGACCTCAGGAGGGCGGCTTTTTCCCCAAGGGCGGCCTTTCTCGCCTGGGCGAGGACGGCCGCCTTCGACGAAAAAACGTGGAATCTTTGCAATGAAAGGCTTAAAAGGAGTATCCTGTCCGGGATGTAACCGGATCAAAGCCGAAAAACGCTCTTTTCCACAGGGAGGGATACCATTGAACTTTCAGGACATCATAATTCGGCTGGAGAAGTTCTGGGCCGAGCAAAACTGCGTCATCCAGCAGCCTTACGACATTGAGGTGGGGGCGGGGACCATGAACCCGGCTACTACCCTTCGCGTACTGGGCCCCGAACCCTGGAGGGTGGCTTATGTCGAACCGTCGAGAAGGCCCACCGACGGCCGGTATGGGGAAAACCCCAACAGGCTCCAGCATTATTATCAGTACCAGGTCATCATCCAGCCTTCACCCGACGATATCCAGGATATCTACCTGGCCAGCCTCAAGGCGCTGGGTATAGATCCGGAAGAGCACGATATCCGGTTTGTCGAGGACGATTGGGAGTCCCCAACCATAGGAGCCTGGGGACTGGGCTGGGAAGTCTGGCTGGACGGGATGGAAATCACCCAGTTCACCTATTTCCAGCAGGTGGGAGGCATAGATATGGCCCCCGTACCGGTGGAACTCACCTACGGCATCGAGAGAATCGCCATGTTCGTCCAGAAAGTGGACAACGTCTACGACCTGACCTGGGTGGACAATGTCACCTACGGTGACGTGCACCACAGAAGCGAAGTGGAGTTTTCCACCTATAACTTCGAAGTGGCAGATACGGATATGCTGTTTGACCTTTTCTCCAGATATGAAGCCGAAGCCATGCGCTCCCTCGAGGCCGGGCTCGTGCTTCCGGCCTACGATTATGTCCTGAAATGTTCCCACACCTTCAACCTGCTGGACGCCAGAAACGCCATAAGCGTGACCGAAAGGACGGGGTACATATCGAGGGTGCGCAACATAGCCGGCAAATGCTGCAAGGCCTACTGCGTGCTGCGCAAGGACCTTGGCTATCCCCTCATGCACAAGTTCGACGAAAAGACGGGGAGGCAGACCCGATGACCATGCGCGATTACATAATGGAAATAGGCACCGAGGAGATACCGGCAGGTTTCGCCTCCTGGGCCGTCGACGAGGTACTTCGCATAGCCGGGGAGGAATTCCGCGCCGCCAGGTTGACCTGCGATTCCATGAAAAGCTACGCCACACCCAGGCGCATAGTCCTTTATGTACGGGGCCTCGCCGAAAAACAGGAAGACCTCACGGAAGAACTCAAGGGTCCCACCTGGCAGCAGGCCTTCGACGCCAACGACCATCCAACCAAGGCCGCCAAGGGCTTCGCGAAAAGCAAGAACGTCTCTGTCGACGACCTCGAAAAGAGGAACATTGGCGGAACGGACTTTGCCGTTGCCGTGCTGCGCAAGGAAGGAGAATCAACCGCCGGTGTGCTCCGGGAAATCGCACCTGCGGTCATACGCAGGCTGGTGTTTCCCAAGAACATGTACTGGGACGACACCTTCGTACGGTTCGCCCGGCCCATCCGTTGGATACTCTCCCTTTTCGGGAGCGAAATCGTACCCTTTACATACGGCAACATACAAGCCGGCCGCGTGACGAGGGGACACCGCTTCATGGGCTCCCGTGCCGTGGAGGTCGAAAATGCCGAAGAATATTTCGGAAAGCTCTTCGACAACTTCGTCATCATCGACCCGGAAAAAAGGCGCGAAAAAATGATAGCGGGGATTTCTTCCATAGAAAAGGAGATAGCGGCGAAGGCCCAGCTGGACAGCGACCTGGTGGAAGAAAACCTGTATCTCGTGGAATTTCCCGTACCCTTCGCGGGAGAGTTCGAGAAGTCCTTTTTGAAGATGCCCGAAGAAGTCCTGACCACTACCATGAAACATCACCAGAGGTACTTCCCGGTGCGGGACGAAAAAAGCGGCGCCCTCAAGCCCTACTTTATCGGCGTCAGCAACAACAGGGCCGCAAACATGGCTGTAGTGCGAGAAGGGAACGAGCGCGTGCTGAAAGCGCGGCTTTCAGACGCGGACTTTTTCTGGAAGGAAGACCTGCAGGTACCGCTGCACAAGCGGGTCGAGAAACTCAAGAACATCGTGCACCAGGAGCAGCTCGGCTCTGTTTACGACAGGACGATAAACATCCAGACCATTGCCGTGGCTTTGTGCGACCAAAACGGCTGGGCGGACATAAGGCCCCTGGTCGAACGTGCAGCGTACCTCTCGAAGGCGGATCTGGCGACGTCCATGGTTTACGAGTTCCCCGAACTCCGGGGTGTCATGGGGCGCGAATACGCCAGAAGAAACGGCGAAGACGAACGCGTGGCCCTGGCGCTTTACGAACAGTACCTGCCGGCCGCCGCCGGTGATGCCACGCCGTCTGACTTGGTCGGAGCCGTGCTGGGTGTCGCCGACAGGCTGGATACCATCGCCGGCGGTTTCAGGGCGGGCCTTCAGCCCACGGGATCGCAGGACCCCTATGGAATCAGAAGGGCGGCCAGAACGATAAACGAGATCATCTGGGCGACCGGGATGGACCTCGACCTGGAAGAGGCCGCGCGAACCGCGGCAGGCGTTTACCAAATCGACGAAACAGGCGTGGAGGAAATGCTCGATTTCCTTAAACAGCGCCTTCATCACCAGGCAAGAGAGAAAGGCTACCCCCACGACCTGACGTCCCTCGCCCTTTCCGTGACCTGGCGCAGGCCCCTGCAGGTTCTGAAATTTTTGGAAAGTTTCGCCGCCGTACGGGATGACGAGTGGTTCAAGGGCCTTGTGACGGCGTCTGTCCGGGTCAGAAACATCCTGGCCAAAAGCGAAAAGGTACCAAAAATTCCCGATGAAAGCGTTTTCGTCGAGGATGCGGAAAAATCGCTCTGGCAGGCCGTGCTGGAGATTCGTGAACCGGTCGAAGGGGCTGTGAGAAACTGCGAATGGGAAGAACTCACACGCCTTCTGGCGCGTCTTGAGCCTTACGTGACGGCCTTTTTCGACGACGTGCTTGTCATGTCCGAAGACGAAAAGCTCAGGCAAAACCGGCTCGCCTTGTTGCAGGAGACGGAAAAACTCTTCGTCTCAGTGGGCGATTTGGGACTTCTGAAAGGATGAGGCGGCAAAGAGCGCAACCAGACAGAAAAAGACAGGAGGAAGCCCCATGGAGATGACCATTTACGTGGTGTCCGACTTTACCGGAGAAACGGCGGAGCACGTCGCCCGGGCAGCTTTCAGCCAGTTCGCCTCCGACGTTATCGACCTGCAGCGCTTCCGCTACATAAACAACAAGGAGCGCGCCCAGGAAGTGCTCGAGCAGGCCGCGGAAGACAAGGCCCTCGTCATATGCACTCTCGTTGACCACGACCTGCGACGCTGGTTCGTGGAAAAGGCCAGGGCGCAGGGGACCGAAATAGTGGACATACTGGGCCCGATCCTTGATATACTTGAAAAGAGGCTGGGGCACCCGCCACTTGAGACGCCGGGGCTTTTGAGGCGGATGGACGAAGAGTACTTCCGCAGGGTAAAGGCCATCGAGTTCGCCATAAAATGTGACGACGGACGCTGCCAGGAAGAGCTGCCCGGTGCGGATGTGGTTATCACGGGGGTTTCGAGGACCAGCAAGACGCCCCTTTCAATGTATCTGGCTCACAGGGGTTTCATGGTGGCAAACATACCGCTCATCCCCGAGACGGAGCCTCCCAGGCAGCTTTTCAGCGTACCTCCCGAGAGGGTTTTCGGGCTCATGATACAGCCCGAGAAGCTGGTTCAAATCAGGCGGGAGAGGCTTCGTCTTCTCGGGCTCGACGCGGAGGTGTCGAATTACGCACAGTGGGAACGCGTCGAGGAAGAGCTGCAGTTCGCCAGAAACCTCATGCGCAAGATAGGCTGCAGGGTGCTCAACGTGACAAACAGGGCTATCGAGGAAACCGCCCAGGAGATATTGGATTACCTGCGGGCATGACATGATCTTTCACGGGGGTGAAAACATGAGCGAAAATGCCGTAAACAAAAAATACATCTACAATTTCCGTGAAGGAAGGGCCGACATGAAGGACCTTCTGGGAGGCAAAGGGGCAAACCTGGCCGAGATGCTTAGAATAGGTCTTCCCGTCCCGCCCGGTTTTACCATCACCACGGAAGCGTGTCTCGAGTTTCTTGAAAAGCGGGAATCTTTCCTCGAAAAATTGTGGCCCGACGTAAAAGAGGCCGTCGCCGAAATGGAAAGGGAAACGGGGAAGACCTTCGGGGGCGATAAGAACCCCTTGCTCGTTTCGGTCCGGTCGGGCGCCGCTGTTTCCATGCCCGGCATGATGGACACCATCCTGAACCTCGGACTCAACGACGAAACCGTCAAGGTACTGGCGGAAACCTCGGGCGATGAGCGGTTCGCCTACGACAGCTACCGTCGTTTCATACAGATGTACGCCGATGTGGTTTTGGGGATAGACGGCAGCCTGCTGGACAACGTTATAACCCAGACTAAACACAGCCTCGGGGTCAAGTTCGACTACGAGGTCCCGGCGGCTGCCTGGAAAGAGGTAATAGACAAATTCAAGCGCGTAGTCTCGAGGGAGAAGGAATCACCCTTCCCTGCGGACCCATGGGAACAGCTCAAAAAGGCCATTGTCGCCGTGTTCGACAGCTGGAACACACCCAGGGCCAAGACCTACAGGAAAATCAACCGCATCCCGGACAACCTGGGGACAGCCGTCAACGTGGTGACCATGGTGTTCGGGAACCTGGGCGACGATTGCGGTACAGGCGTGTGTTTCACCAGAAACCCGGCCACGGGCGAGAAGGTCCTGTATGGCGAGTTTCTCACCAACGCCCAGGGCGAGGATGTGGTAGCCGGGACAAGAAACCCAGAGCCCATAGCCGATCTTGAAAAACAGATGCCCGAAGTCTACCGCGAACTCGTAGAAGTGGCCTCCCTCCTTGAAAAGCACTACAAGGACATGCAGGACATCGAGTTCACCATCGAAAAGGGCAAGCTCTACATCCTGCAGACCAGAAGCGCCAAGCGCACGGCGAAAGCCGCCGTAAACGTGGCCGTCGACATGTACAAGGAAGGGTTGATCGACGCCGCCGTCGCCGTATCGAGAGTGACGCCCGACCAGGTGGAACAGCTTCTTCACAAGCAGGTAGACCCAGAGACGTCCTATGAAGTGCTTGCAAAGGGGCTTCCCGCGTCTCCAGGTGCGGCAGTGGGGGAAGTGGTCTTCGACGCCGACGAGGCGGAGAAGCTCGGCCAGTCCGGTAAAGCCGTCATCCTGGTCCGTCCGGAGACGACCCCCGACGATATCCATGGCCTCTTCGCGGCCCAGGGTGTCTTGACCAGCCGGGGAGGCATGACGAGCCACGCGGCCGTCGTTGCGCGCGGTATAGGCAAACCCTGTGTTTCCGGGTGCGAGGCCGTCCAGATAGACCTTGACGGCCAGTTGATGCGCGTAGGCGAAAAGGTTATACGAAAGGGCGAGATTCTGACTATCGACGGAACCAGGGGCGAGGTCATCGAGGGAGAGGTCTCGCTCGTGCAGCCCTCGTTTTCGCAAGAGTTCCGCGAACTTCTGGACCTGGCGGATACGGTTTCCGACCTCGAGGTCTGGGCGAACGCCGACACTCCGGAGGACGCAAGGAAAGCCCGCGATTTCGGTGCCAAAGGTATAGGCCTTTGCAGGACCGAGCACATGTTCATGGAAGCCGGCAGGCTTCCCGTAATGCAGGAAATGATAATGGCCGACGGAAAAGATGCGCGCATCGAGGCGCTTGGTAAGCTGAAGGTCATGCAGAAAGAGGATTTTCGTGGCATTTTCAAGGCCATGGAAGGACTTCCCGTGACGATACGCCTCTTAGACCCGCCGCTTCACGAATTCTTGCCCGACGAGGAAGAGTTGCGGGAAAAAATGGCAAGACTCGAGCGGGAAGGCAAAAAGGACACTCCCGAATACGAAAAGGTAAAGGCCACCCTGAAAAGGGCCCTCTCGCTATGGGAGAACAACCCCATGCTGGGTTTCAGGGGGTGCCGCCTCGGGATGATTTATCCTGAAATCTACGAAATGCAGATAGCGGCGATTCTGGAAGCAGCCTGCGAGCTGGCGGCAGAGGGCAAAAAGGTCATACCCGATATCATGATGCCACTGGTAGGGACCCAGGAAGAGATGAGGCGACTAAAGGCCATGGTAGACAAGGTCGCCGAAAAAGTGTTCGAAAAAGGCGGGTCCTCCGTAGAATACCTTGTGGGAACCATGATAGAGCTCCCGAGGGCGGCGCTCGTGGCGGGGCCGATCGCCGAGTTCGCCGAGTTTTTCAGCTTCGGTACCAACGACCTTACACAGACGACCTTCGGATATTCCCGCGACGACGCCGAGGGCAAATTCCTCGCCCAATACGTAACGGACGGAATCCTCGCCGAAAACCCCTTCCATGTGCTCGACAGGGAGGGAGTCGGGCGGCTCATGAAGATAGCCGTATCCGACGGCCGTGCGGTAAGGAAGGACATACAGATCGGCATCTGCGGGGAACACGGAGGCAACCCGCCCAGCATAGCCTTTTGTCACGAGCTGGGCCTTAAATACGTCAGCTGCTCCCCCTACCGTGTGCCCGTGGCCAGGCTCGCTGCGGCACAGGCGAAGCTGGGGCTGATAGACTAGACTGCTGCACGCCTCAGTGGGTGATGCCATACTGCTTCAGCAGTTCCTGAAAACGCTGTTCCACCTCTTCCGGGGTGCGCTCCTTCGGTTTTGAAGACGCACCTGAAGCCTTGGGGAGGGGGACCTCAGCCTTTTTCGGGCTTTCAACCGGGGCCGGTGCTCTTTCCGGCTCCGGTTTTTGCTGTTGCACGTAAACAGGAGGCACTATTTCTTCCCTGGCTATCCCGAAATCCTCCGGTAGCGAGATGCTGTAGACCGGCAAACTGGCGGAAGCCACAGCCAGCACCTCCTGATCCCTGGTCGAAAGACGAAGCACCGGGGCTCGCTTGTCTGAAAAGGCCATCGCCCAGTCGCCTCCGTGAAGGGGGCAGGAAGCCCGGGGAGCTGTCCCGTCCGGGAGGTATATTTCCACTGAAGAACAATTGGGCGTCGACAGAAAACCCGATTCAAAACATACGGATACTTTATTCATGATAGCGCCTGCAGGGGAAAAGCTACGCCGTACAGGCAGCCTGGTTATGGCCTTTTCCACAAAGTCCTTCCAGACCGGTGCCGCCACGACCCCGCCCGTCCCCGGGTGCCCCAGGCTCTTGTTATCGTCGTTTCCTGCATAAACAACCGCGACAAGCCCGGGCAACCCTCCTGCAAACCATGCATCGGTGTATTCGTTGGTCGTTCCCGTTTTCCCGAAAGTTTCATAACCCTGTATGGCCGCTCTTCTTCCTGTCCCGGCCCTTACCACGTTTTCAAGCACCGATCGTATGGACGTCACGATTTCGGGCTCAACGGCCGGTACAGGTTCCGGCCCGCGCTGCTCCAGGACCTCGCCGGCCGGTGTTGTGACCCGCTTTATCCCGTAGGGGCGAATACGGTACCCTCCATTGGCGAAAACGCTATAGGCTGCCGCCATTTCCAGGGGGGTCACGTTCGCCGAACCCAGTGACAACGAAAGGTCCGCTGGCAGGTGAGGTGAGGTGAACCCCGCATCTCTTGCCAGGTTGAGTATCTTGTCTATACCTGTCATGTGTCCGACCCTGACTGCGACGGTATTGTAGGAGTGCGTCAGTGCCTCGAGAATGGTTACTTCGCCATGGTACTTGTCGCCGTAGTTGCCGGGTTCCCAGACGTCCCTTTTGCCCCTTTCGTCCACGCCGTTATCGTAGGAAACCGGAGCGTCGAAGACGTGGTCTACGGGCCTTATCCCCTCGCGAAGTGCGGCGGTGTAGACAAAAGGCTTGAAAGAAGACCCCGGTTGCCTGAAAGCCTGGGTCGCCCTGTTATACTTGCTCTTTTCGAAATCCTTGCCGCCCACGAGGGCCAGTATTTCTCCCGTCGAAGGCTCCAGGGCGACGATGGCGCCCTCGCTTTTCAGGTTTTGAATGGCCTCCTCGGCGAAGGTCTGGACGTCGATATCTATGGTGGTATAGACTCTCAGGCCCCCGCGGTAGACCATGTCGCTGCCGTATTTCGGCAGAAGATGTTCGAACAGGATGTAGGAGATAAAATAGGGTGCCCTGTCGAACATGAGAGCGGGTTTTTCGAGATTCTGGAAATCGAGCTCGATTCTGGATGCCTTCTCAGCCTCTTCCGCGGAGATGTATCCGTCCTCGCGCATCCGGGCAAGCACGTACTGTTGGCGCGCTGTCGCACGGTCGGGATGGCGTTTCGGGGTGTAATACTCCGGGGCCTTTATGATGCCTGCCAGAAGGGAAGCCTCCGAAAGGGTCAAATCAGCGGGTTCCTTGTTGAAATATAGCTGCGCCGCCGAATGTATGCCCCAGGCGCCGTGGCCGAAATAAATCATGTTAAGGTACATCTCGAGTATGCGGTCCTTGGTGAAAACGCGCTCGAGCCTGAGGGCGAGTATGGCCTCGCGGATCTTCCGGTCCAATGTCTGCTCTCTGGTCAGAAAGAGGTTTCGTGCAAGCTGCTGGGTGATGGTGCTCGCCCCCTGCTTGAACTCCATATGCCTGAGGTTGATCCAGAAAGCCCTGAATATGGCCATGAGGTCGATGCCTCCATGCTCATGGAAAGAGCTGTCCTCGGCTGCTATTACCGCTTGCTTCATGAAGGGGGAAATCCTGTCGAGGGGTACCCATGTCCTGTTTTTGTGAAAGAGGCGCGTGATGACCTTTTGGTTCCTGTCGTAGACGATGGTGGAAAGGTCCGCCTCGTAATGGGCTATCTCCTCCGCGGAAGGAAGCGCCGAAGCCGCGTTTCGCACGTAAAATGCTGTCAAAACCGACGCTGCCGCGGCTATTAGCAGCAAAACCACGAGAGCCGACTTCAGGACCGTCTTTGCAAAATGCCTGCGGCCCGTATCCTTTTTTATATCCTCTTTTTTGTTCGCTTTTTTGTTCCTGCCCTTTTCCGAACGTCCAGACTTTGCCATGCCTGTGCCTCCAGCATATAAAAAAGAAAATAATCGCACGAGGCAAGGATACCAGATTTTCGGGGTTGCACAACCGGCGGATGCGTGGTATATTCATCGCCGTCGCTCCGGTGGGGGCGACCGGAAGAACCTTGATAAAAGAATACGGTGCGCAGGAAACGAGCGGATCAACGTGAAATTTATGGAGAGTTTGATCCTGGCTCAGGACGAACGCTGGCGGCGTGCTTAACACATGCAAGTCGGACGGTTTCCATGGGAGCGGATCTTTCGGGAGAAGCGATCATGGAGACAGTGGCGGACGGGTGAGTAACGCGTGAAGGACCTGCCCTTGGGAGGGGGATACCGTCTGGAAACGGACGTTAATACCCCGTAAGCCGGGAGGTGAAAGGCTCTTTAAGGGGGCTGCCCTGGGGGGGCTTCGCGTCCTATCAGCTGGTTGGTGTGGTAACGGCGCACCAAGGCGAAGACGGGTAGCCGGTCTGAGAGGATGGACGGCCACACTGGAACTGAGACACGGTCCAGACTCCTACGGGAGGCAGCAGTGGGGAATATTGGGCAATGGGCGGAAGCCTGACCCAGCGACGCCGCGTGAGGGAAGAAGGCCTTAGGGTTGTAAACCTCTGTTGTACGGGAAGAAGCGAGTGACGGTACCGTACGAGTAAGCCCCGGCAAACTACGTGCCAGCAGCCGCGGTAACACGTAGGGGGCGAGCGTTGTCCGGAATTACTGGGCGTAAAGGGCACGCAGGCGGATATGTATGTTTGTTGTGAAATGTCAGGGCTCAACCCTGGAGTTGCGGCAGAAACTGCATATCTGGAGTACTGGAGAGGGAAGCGGAATTCCCGGTGTAGCGGTGAAATGCGTAGATATCGGGAGGAACACCAGTGGCGGAGGCGGCTTCCTGGCCAGTAACTGACGCTCATGTGCGAAAGCTGGGGTAGCGAACCGGATTAGATACCCGGGTAGTCCCAGCTGTAAACGATGAATGCTAGGTGTGGGTGTCGTAGGGCATCCGTGCCGGAGTTAACGCGCTAAGCATTCCGCCTGGGGAGTACGGTCGCAAGATTGAAACTCAAAGGAATTGACGGGGGCCCGCACAAGCGGTGGAGCACGTGGTTTAATTCGATGCAAACCGAAGAACCTTACCTGGGTTTGACATGTACGTGTTACTGATCTGAGAGGAGAGGGACCTTCACTTCGGTGGGGGAGCGTACACAGGTGCTGCATGGCTGTCGTCAGCTCGTGTCGTGAGATGTTGGGTTAAGTCCCGCAACGAGCGCAACCCCTGCATCCAGTTGCCATCGGTAAAGCCGGGCACTCTGGAGGGACTGCCGGCGACAAGCCGGAGGAAGGTGGGGATGACGTCAAGTCATCATGGCCCTTATGTCCAGGGCGACACACGTGCTACAATGGCCGGCACAGCGGGAAGCGGAGGGGCGACCCTGAGCGGATCCCTTGAAAGCCGGTCCCAGTTCGGATTGCAGTCTGCAACTCGACTGCATGAAGTTGGAATCGCTAGTAATCGCGGATCAGCCAAGCCGCGGTGAATACGTTCCCGGGCCTTGTACACACCGCCCGTCACACCACCCGAGTTGGGTGCACCCGAAGCCGGTGGCCGAACCCGCGAGGGACGGAGCCGTCGAAGGTGTGCCTGGTAAGGGGGGTGAAGTCGTAACAAGGTAGCCGTACCGGAAGGTGCGGCTGGATCACCTCCTTTCTAAGGAGCATAAGGCTCACAACAGAAGGCGACGTTTTGGCTGTTCACCTATATATTGCACATTGACAAAGGCATAACGGAATGGGAAGAAGAGAGGTTAAGGTATAAAGGGCGTACGGTGGATGCCTTGGTACCGACGGCCGAAGAAGGGCGTGGTAAGCTGCGAAAAGCTTCGGTGAGGCGC
>Ga0334892_1000518_pt1 | contig 45525 bp, 44 predicted proteins | sample GraSluR3_MG_4_FD_207213 | JGI IMG/M metagenome (GOLD analysis project Ga0334892, IMG submission 207213) | Sludge microbial communities from methane-producing bioreactor in Wageningen University, Netherlands - Granular Sludge_15_04-R3 | ecosystem: Engineered > Bioreactor > Anaerobic >...
TTTATCTCCTGGGTCAGCTCAATTTAATCAATAGCATGTTTCCTTCCAAAGAAACTACAGGACGGTTCATGACGAAGTCAATTTTATGTCCAGGAGCAAGGATGGGAATTTTTCAACACCCTGTTAGCCGATCATTGAGACGAAGTAGGCCAGAAGATGGAGGCAGCCCATGGCATAAAGTCCGGCCACGCCGTCATCCAGCATGACTCCGTAGCCGCCCGGGAAGGCGTTTTCCGCCCATTTGACGGGCCACGGCTTGAGGATGTCGAAGATGCGGAACAGGACGAAGGCGGCGGGCAGGTACCAAATGGGCATGGCCGCGAAGAAGAGCAGGGTGAGCCACTGGCCGAAGAGTTCGTCGACGACCACGCAGCCGGGGTCCTTTTTCCCCATAACGATTTCCGCCCGTCCACAGGCCCAGGTGCCGACAAAAAAGACAAGGGCGAGGGCGGCCGCACGCAACGGCAGGGACAGAGTCAGGAAAAGCCAGGGCGCGGCCACTACGGCCGCAAGGGAACCCCAAGTGCCGGGGGCTTTGGGAAAGTGGCCCACCGGGCCGAGCGTGGCCAGTGCGGCAGCCAGTTTATCGAGAGGATTGGATGTGGACATGACGGCTCCGGGCTGTTTTTTTGCTGTGATAATCGGAAACGCGACCGCAGGCAACATCCTTGGAGAAGGCCCGGAAGAAACCGTCGGATTTTTGTCGCCTGTTTCGCCAAGGCCTCTTGCGGATGGGGAAAAGGGGAATTAAGGTTGTCTGCAAACGTGCCCGGCAGAGTTCGGAATCAAGGAGCATACGGAATGCAGCCCGCCACGGAACAGGACCTCCCGAGAATCGTCGACATCTACAATTCCACGGTTGCCACGCGCATTTCCACCGCCGACACCGAGGAAGTTTCGGTCGAGTCCAAAGCGGCCTGGTTCCGCTCCCACTCTCCCGCTAGACCCATACTTGTGGAGCGCATCAGCGACGAAGTGGTGGCATGGGTCAGCTTCGAGTCCTTTTACGGTCGTCCGGCCTATGACCACACTGCGGAAATAAGCATCTACATCGCTCCTGAGCATCGACGGCAGGGACTGGGCGGCAGGCTCCTTAAGGAGGCCTTGGCCATGACACCGGCTTTGGGCATCAAGACCGTGCTCGGCTACATCTTTTCGCATAATGAGGGTTCCATCCGGCTCTTCAAATCATTCGGTTTCGAGGAGTGGGGCAGATTCCCCGACATCGCCGAGATGGACGGCCGGGAATACAGCCTGTCCATTCTGGGCAAGCGGGTCAACCCATAAACGATTCCATTCTTTTGACGTCGTTGTCTTTGGTGCGTATCCTGTATTGATTCGTGAACATCTTCCTGGAGAAATCATGGACGCCATGCCAAAAGCCGCCGGTAAGAGTAGTTTCGGCCACATCGATCAGGACCTCGTTTTCGACAGCATAATTGTCGGCCTCAGGGCCACGTATCTTGATCTCGGTTGCGGCGCGGGGATGTATGCCTTGCCCTTGGCCCGTAGGTTGAAGGCCGGTTCCCTGATTTACGCGTTGGACCTTTGGGAGGAGGGCATAGCCGCGCTGGCCGAATCCGCTCGACGGGAAGGGCTGGGAAACATTCAACCCATGGTGGCAGATCTCTCGCAGCCGCTTCACTTGGAGGCCGGGGCCATTGACGCCGCGTATATGGCAACCGTGCTGCACGACCTGCCGGAATCCGTCAGGCCGGGACTCATGGCCGAAGTGAATCGGGTGCTTGTGCCGGGAGGACGCTTTTTGCTCATCGAATTTAAGAAACTCGACCACGGCCCCGGTCCGTCCATGGACAAGCGCATCGGTCTTGAGGATGCCGACCAATTGGTTGCGCCTTACGGGTTCGTTCAGGATAGCATGGTCGATCTTGGTGAATTCACTTATCTCGTCCGGTACATCAAGCCATAGGGGATGCGGCGGGTGACGCGTTTCTTGAATCCACGTCTTTCCAAAAACGCCGGGTGATCCCGTATACGGCAATGTTGGCTTCGCTTAAGGAACGGATCACTTCCGGAATGATCTGCATGGGGATGACCACAGTGTATGTCCGGCCGGATTGCACGGGCTCGGGAAAGCCGAAGTTGCAGTGAGACCTGATTATGCGCTGCGCTTTCCCCTTGTGGTCGGCCACTTCGAAACCGACTTCAAAAAGCCTGTCGGAGTAGTCGAGGATATCGCCCTGGTTCGTCATGGAGTCTCCTTTGCTGTAATGCCATGTCGCGAACGGCTGCCCTTACAAATTCTCCGGCGTCACTATGCCGTATTTCGACAGCACCTCAAGAAGCCGCGCCACGGGCAGACCGACCACGTTGGTGTACGAGCCGCGTATGGCGGTGACCAGAAAGGTTCCCACGCCCTGAATGGCGTAGGCTCCGGCCTTGTCCATGGGCTCGCCAGTTTCAATGTAGCTCATCAACTCGTCTTCGGTGGAGACGCGCATGTCCACATCCGTGCTCACCGCTTCGGACAGGATTGCGCCATCGGGCAGGACCACGCAGAATCCGGTGACCACCTGATGCGTTTCGCCGGACAGCGCTTCCAGCATGTCCAGCGCGTCGAGTTTGGAGCGCGGCTTGCCCATTATGCGGTTGCCCAGGACCACGGCGGTGTCCGCGCCGATCACTGTCGCGCCCCGGAATTTCCCGGCTACGTCCAAAGTCTTCAATTCCGCCATGCGGAGGACATAGTCGGCGGGCGATTCGTCCGGTTTGGGGGCCGGTTCTTCAAGCGGGCTGGGGTGGACGTCGAAAGTCAGTCCGAGGTCGGAGAGGAGTTCGCGCCGTCGGGGCGAACCCGAGGCCAGGACGATGGGCGATCGATTGATGAATGGGCCTGTTTTTGTCATGCCCGGAATGTTCCCCATATCATCCCGCGCGTCAACGACGGACTCTTGACGGACAGAAGGTCTTTCTGTCGTTCGGATCGTTCTCGATTCGACGCAGTTTTAAGTTTTTCTCATTATTTTAGAATGTTAAAATCGTGGCAGGCTTTTTGCTTCAAATCGTGCGCGCGCTAGGCGCAGGAGAAAAGATGCAAAAAATGAATTCGAAAGACCTACAGGGATTCACCTCGTTTCACCAGATGGACGGCGCGGACCCGAGCCGGGGGGCCAATGATTGGGCCGTGCCGTGGTCGGATTTGATGATGGTCATGTTCGTCTTGTTCGCCGTGTTGTTTATCTATGCGAGCAACCGGCAGGACGTGAAAATCCTGTTCAGCCGCCAATCCGCTGAACAGGCCCAGTCGGCCAGCGCCCTGGACCCGCTCATCGGGCTCATTGGGCAGATCGCCAGCCGGGCCGAGACGGGCGGGTCGTCGGATGTGGTCCGTATGCCTGAAAACGAGGTCCTGTACCGATCCCGGGCCAACGGCATCACCGTGGTCCGCGAAGCCCCGGGGCAGGTGCGCGCGACCTTGCGCGGCGATCTTTTCTTCGACGTCAATTCAGGACAGCTCAAGCCCGAGTCGGCCGTCTATCTCGACGAGATTGGCGAAGTGGTTCGCCTGAGTCCGGGCATGGTGCACGTCATCGGATTCGCGGATCAAAGCGAGGCGGAAGGGGCGAGGAGCTTCATCCTGTCGTCCGAACGGGCGGCCGATGTGGCGGGCCGTCTCATCGCGAGGCTCGGCATCGATCCGAAACGGTTGGTCATATCGGGCCGGGGGGCATACCAGCCCGAATTGCCCGAAACCTCGGCAGCCAACCAGACCCTGAACCGCCGGGTCGAAATCGTCATTTCCAACAATTGATTCATCGGAGGCATTCATGGGCAGAAAAAATATTATCGGCGTAGCCCTGAGTCTGGCCGTTTTTGTATGCAGCTTCATGCTCACCGGAGCGGCCGGGGCGTATTTCAATCTTGCGGCTTTTCTTGTGGTCGCATCCGGGCTGGCCGCGGCCATGCTCATCAGCTACCCCGTTCAGCACGTGAAAAACGCTTTTGATGTCGCTCGCGCCGTATACGCCAACGGGCGTACCACGGCCGAGGAGATTGTCGATACGCTGCTTGATCTGTCGGTCAAATCCAAGGTGGACGGAGTGCTCTCCCTGGAGCGGTCCGCCAACAAGGCGACCAGCGCTTTTTTGAAGAGCGGGCTGTGCCTGCTGGTGGACAATTATAAGGAAGAAGAGATTCGTGAATGCCTCAACGCTGAGATGGCCTTCTTCAACCTGCGCCGCCAACAGTCCGAGCGATTCTTCCAGACCCTGGCCCGCACGGCTCCGGCCTTCGGCGTGGCCGGTTCGGTCATAGGGCTTATCGGCTTGCTCATGGGGATCAACGATACCGCCGTAATCCTGAAGAATATCCCGGTGGCGTTCATCTCCACCCTGTACGGTCTCATCCTGTCTCATCTCGTGTTCGCGCCCATTGCGGAAAACATCAATTATTCCACCAGGGCCGAGCTGCTCAATCAGAAGCTCGTCATGGAGGGCATCGTGGCCATCAGCAAGGAGCAGAACTCCTACAAGCTGGAACGCAAACTCGCTTCTTTTCTTTCCCCGGCCGAACGGGAGGGCAAGACCGAAACACTGCGCCGCATCACTCGCAAATACGTACAGAAGAAAAACCGTCCGGTGGAACTGGCCGACATGCCCGGCGGAGACGAAAACGGCGAACTCCGCAAAACAACGGAAGCGGCCTGATCCGGAACATCTCGAATCGGCAGGAAAAGGAGCCCCTGGGCTCCTTTTTTTTTCGGCTGATTGTGATAGGGTGCGTTCCACGGAGGAGAGGGGCGCATGGTCAAGATTCTGGCCGCCGATATCGGCGGCACCAACAGTCGGTTCGCCTTGTTCGAGGCGCATGGCGACGGGCTTGAGATGCTGGAGTCCATCTGGCTCGAAACCCATGGGGCGCGGACATTTCCGGAACTCGTCGAACAGCTTTGGGAGAGCGAGTTCCCGGCTGTCCCCGGCGGCTTCGAAGCCGCTGTACTGGCCCCGGCAGGGGCCGTGTACCATGGCGTGACTTGTCCAAACCTGCCCAACGCCCCCTGGGGCATCGATCTCCGGGAAGTTGATTTCGGCACGCCCGCCGTGCGTCTCATCAATGATTTCTCCGCCCAGGCGTTCGCCTGTCGGACGAGCGCGGTGGACGATGCCCTGGTCATTCAGGAAGGGGAGCCCGTGGAGGGCGAGACCATCGGCGTTATCGGGGCTGGAACCGGGCTGGGCTATTCTGCTTTGCTTCAGACCGGCGGGACGTGGATGGCCTTGCCTTCGGAAGGCGGGCATATGGCTTTCCCGTTTGTCGGGAAAGATGAGGCCGCGTACGCAGAATTTAATCGCGTCGAGGGCGGGCGAAATTGGCCGGAAGGGGATTCCGTGGTCACCGGGCTCGGACTCAGTCTGCTGCACCGCTATTTGACCGGCGAGGATCTGACGCCGAAGGAAATATCCGCCAAACTCGTTCCGGAGAGTGAAACCACCGTATGGTACGCCCGATTTTACGCCCGGGCGTGCCGAAACTGGGCCATCGGGCTCATGACCACCGGCGGGTTATTCATAACGGGCGGGGTGGCGGCCAAGAACCCCATGTTCGTGCAGGTGCCGGAATTCATGGCGGAATTTCATAACTCCCATGTTTATCAAGAATTTCTTCATTCCATTCCGATTCGGCTCAACGGCAACGAAGCGAGCGGCCTGTTCGGCGCGGCCTTTTACGGCGCGCAGATGTTGGCGGAACGCGGCAAGGGCGTATGAGGCGGAGGGGCCGCTTTGTCCGGCGTCCGGCCTCGGTCGTGATCCGTTTCGCCGCTGACGTTTCCAAGGCTCGGAAGCCATTTGATTTCCTTTTAGATTGCAAAGGGGACGCTTGCCCCCTTGATTAATTGTCCGGACACGGGTACGAAGCCCGTCGTTCCCACACCGCGCAAGGAGTTTATCCGCATGGTCGACAAGAGCCGATATCAGAAGATGTTTCCCGTTTCCTGGGAGCAACTGCACCGCGACTGCCGGGCGTTGTCCTGGCGGCTGGTGGAAAGGGGCCCGTGGAAGGGCATCCTGGCCATCACGCGCGGCGGGTTGGTTCCCGCCGCCATTATCGCCCGTGAGCTGGACATCCACCTCATTGATACTATCTGCCTGTCCTCCTATAATTGGAAGGATCAGGGCGAGGCCAATATCCTCAAGGAAGTGGATTGCGACGGCGAGGGCTGGTTGCTTATCGACGACCTGGTGGACACCGGCAAGACCGCCAAGATCGCTCGCGACATGGTGCCCAAAGCGCATTTCGCCACGGTTTACGCCAAGCCGGAAGGCCGCCCCACTGTGGACACCTTTATCACCGAGGTCAGCCAGGATACCTGGATACTGTTTCCATGGGATGCCGGTACACAGTTCGTGGAACCTATTGTCCAGGTCAATGAATAGGACTCGGGCTGAAAAAAACAGCATTGAATTTCAATGAACTCGCATCGTCCCGGCCAAATTGGGTCTTGCCCGATATCGGTAGCTGGGATATGCGTTTTTGATATTTAACCGCTAACGGAGAGGTCTTCATGAAGAAACTGCTGAAACTGATTGGAATATCTGCGGCGCTGCTGATGGCGCTTTCCCTTTTCGCCTGCGGTGAAGCTCCGCAGCAGGAGAAGAAGGCAGAGGAACCCGCCAAGACCGAGGAAGCCCAGGCTCCCGCTGAAGCGCCCAAGGTCGTCAAGGCCGGATTCATTTACGTCTCTCCCGTGGGCGACGCCGGTTACTCCTTTGCTCATGACATTGGCCGTCAGGCCGTGGAAGCGTTGCCCTTCGCCACCACCAAGTTCGCCGAGTCGGTTCCCGAAGGTGCGGACTCCGAGCGCGTCATCCGCAACATGGCCCGCGAAGGCATGGACATCATTTTCGCCACCAGCTTCGGCTACATGGACCCGGTCATGAAGGTCGCCAAGGAATTTCCTGACACCAAATTCATGCACTGCTCCGGCTTCAAGAAAGGTCCCAACGTCAATAATTATTTCGGCCGCATCTATCAGGCCCGCTACCTGACCGGCCTGGTCGCCGGCTCCATGACCAAGTCCAATGAAATCGGCTACGTGGCCGCTTTCCCCATCCCCGAAGTCATTCGCGGCATCAACGCCTTCACCATCGGCGTGCGCGAAGTGAACCCCGAGGCCCAGGTCCGCGTGGTCTGGACCAAGACCTGGTATGATCCGGCTCTGGAGAAGGATGCCGCCAAGTCCCTGCTCGACGCCGGTTGCGACGTCATTACCCAGCACCAGGATTCCCCGGCTCCGCAGGAAGCGGCTCAGGAAGCGGGCGCCTACTGCATCGGCTACAACACCGACATGGCTTCCTTCGCTCCCAAGGCCAACCTGACCTCCGCGATCTGGAACTGGGGCCCGATGTACGTGAAGACCGTTGAAGAGGTTCGCGACGGCACCTGGCAGGGCGACAAGTCCACCTGGGGCTCCCTGCAGGACGGCGTGGTCGATATCGCTCCCCTGGGCGCCATGGTCCCGGACGACGTGAAGTCCATGGTCAATGCCAAGCGGGACGAGCTCAAGTCCGGCAAGGACGTCATCTTCGCGGGCCCCGTCAAGAATCAGGCCGGTGAAGTGGTCTTCGCCGAGGGTACCGCCCCCGACGATGCCGCGCTGCTCGGCATGGACTGGTTCGTTGAAGGCGTGGTCGGCACCACCAACTAGACGGTACACGTGCTGAAGATAAGAAAAAGAGATGAACCCTGGAAGTGGGGCGCCCTGGTTGTTTTCCTGGGCGCCCTGCTCTTTTCCCTCGCGGTCAGCGGCCTGCTTCTCGAAGGGCAGGGCAAGGACGCGATCTACGGCCTGACCGTACTCTGGCAAGGCAGCTTCGGCAGCCTTTGGTCCCTGGAGGACGTGCTCCTCAAGGCCATTCCCCTTTTCCTGTGCTCGCTCGGCGTGGCCGTGGCCTTCCGTATGCAGTTGTGGAACATCGGAGCCGAAGGGCAGTTCGCCCTCGGAGCCATTGGAGCCACCTGGATGGCTTTGTCGTTCCCCGATCTGCCGAGATTTGTCCTGCTACCGCTCATGTTTGTCATGGCCTTTATTCTGGGCGGAGCCTGGGCGCTGATTCCGGCCTTCCTCAAGCTGAAGCTCCGGGTCAACGAGATCATTTCCACCCTGATGCTCAACTACATCGCCATCCTGCTCCTCGATTATCTGGTCTTCGGCGTGTGGAAGGACCCCGCGAGCTTCGGTTTCCCCATGACTCCCGAATTTACCGAAGGCGCGATCATTCCCGGTATCGGCGGCAGCCGCGTGCACTGGGGCATATTTTTCTGTGTGGCCGTGGGAGTCGGCCTGTGGGCGTTCATGCGCTTCACCCGGCTCGGATTTGAGCTCAAGGCCAGCGGCGAGGGCGCGCGCGTGGCCCGCTACGCCAAGATTCGTTACGGTATGCTTGTTTTGTTCGTCATGGGGCTGTCCGGCGGTTTTGCAGGCTGGGCGGGGTGCGTGGAGACCTCGGCCATCCTCAATCGGCTTCAGCCCTCTCTCATGGTCGGCTACGGCTATACCGCCATCGTGGTGGCCTGGCTGGCGCGCCTGGAGCCGTTGAACATCGCTTTCGCCTCCTTTCTCCTGGCCGCTCTCAGGGTGGGTGTGGAGAACATGCAGCTCAAGCTTCAGATTCCGGCCGCCTTCGGAACCATCATGGAAGGCGTCATTCTTCTCACCGTTCTGGCCGGACAGTTCTTCCTGACCTACAAGCTGGTCCGCAAACCGAGGCAGGAGTAAGGTCATGTGGGAATTCCTCATACCGCTGTTCGCGGCCACGGTGCAGTCCGGCACCCCCATCCTCTACGCCACCCTGGGTGAGATGCTCACCGAGAAGGGTGGGGTGCTTAACCTCGGCGTGGAGGGCATGATGGCCCTGGCCGCTCTGGCTGCATTCTGGACCAGCCTCGTCACCGGTTCCCCTTGGCTCGGGTTTGTGGCGGGCGGCTGTGCCGGTATGCTCCTTGCCTCACTACACGCCTTCGTCTGTATTTCCTGCCTGGGCAACCAGGTCGTGTCCGGCCTGGCCCTGACCATCCTCGGCGGTGGCCTGACTCATTTTCTGGGCGTGCCCTACGTCGGTCTTGCCGCGCCTGGCTTCGATCCTTTCGATTTTCCGCTACTGTCGCAGATTCCGGGTGTGGGCGAGATATTTTTCAAGCATGACATGCTGGTCTATCTCTCCTTCATCATTCCGTTCCTGTTCTGGTTCTTCTTCCGGCGGACCAGCCTTGGCCTGCATGTGGCCGCTACCGGAGAGATGCCCGCAGCAGCCGCAGCCGTCGGCCTCAAGCCCATTCGTCTGCGTTACTTCGCGGTGATCGCCGGCGGATTTCTGGTTGGGCTCGGCGGGGCGTATCTGTCCCTGGCCTACACTCACCTCTGGACCAACGGGCTTTCCGGCGGTCGTGGATGGATCGCCGTGGCGTTGGTCATCTTCGCCTTTTGGCGGCCCGGCCGGGCCGTGGCGGGCGCGTACCTGTTTGGCGGGGTCATGGCCTTTCAGCTCCGTCTCCAGGCCGCGGGTACACATCTGCCGTCCTCCCTGCTGCTCATGCTTCCGTATTTGCTGACCATCCTGGTCCTGATTCTCTCCGCTTGGCGCGGCCGCCGCATTGATGCTCCGGCCGCTCTTGGCACCAACATCGAGCCGGAGGGATAGGGGATGACCGACCTGCAATATGTCCGGCCCGTGCGGACCCGCCCCCTTGCCAAGGACGCGCGTCCGGTGGTCAGCCTCAAGGGATTGACCAAACGGTTCGGTAAGGTGGTGGCCAACGACGCCATCACGCTCGACGTGTATCCGGGCCGCATCAAGGCCCTGCTCGGCGAGAACGGTGCGGGCAAGTCCACCATGATGTCCATGCTGGCGGGCCGGTACAAGCCCGACGAGGGAACGATCGAGGTGGACGGTCGGCCTGTCCGGTTCAATTCGTCCAAGGACGCAATTCAGGCGGGCATCGGCATGGTCTACCAGCATTTCATGCTTGTGGATTCCATGACCGTGGCTGAAAACGTCCTTCTCGGGCAGGAGGGCAGCTTTTTCGTCTCCCCCCGTGAGATGGAACACCGCGTAGGTGAATTGGCGGAACGATACGGCCTGAACATCAAGCCCGGCGAGCGTATTTGCGATTTGTCCATGGGCGAGCGGCAATTGGTGGAGATTCTTAAACTTCTCTACCGCGAGAGCCGCATTCTCATTTTTGATGAGCCCACGGCGGTTCTCACTCCGGAGGAGACTCGGAACCTTTTCGAAGCGTTGTGGCGCATGACCGAGCAGGGCAAGTCCATCATTTTCATCTCCCACAAGTTGGAGGAGGTCATCGCCCTGGCCGACGAGATCGCCATTCTCAGGCGCGGTCGGATTGAGGGTGAGTTGGACCCGGAATCCATCGAGTCCAAGGCCGACCTGGCCTCGCGCATGGTCGGCAAGGAAGTTCTTCTTGAGGTGGACCGGCAGCCTGCCGAGATCGGCGATACGGTCCTTGAGGTCAGGAATCTCACCGGCCTTGGTTTGACGGAGGTGGACCTGGATGTTCGCCGGGGCGAGGTCGTGGCGCTGGTGGGCGTGGCCGGAAACGGCCAGAAGGCGTTGGTGGAGGCCGTGACCGGCCTGACCAAGCCGCCGCTCGACACCGTTTTCATCATGGGCCAGCCGTGGCGCAAGTTTTTTGCCGAATCCACTTGGAACAGGTCCATGTGCTACATCCCCGAGGACCGTCTGGGCCTGGCCACGCTGCCCAATCAGAACCTCGTGGACAACCTGCTTCTGACTACCCGCAAGGGGTTTGCCAAGGGACTGTGGCTGGACAAGAAAAAGGCAGCGAAGCACACGGTCCGGCTCATCGAGAAATTCGATATCCGCCCCGGCCGCATTCATGCCCTGGCCTGGCAGCTCTCGGGCGGCAACCTTCAGAAGGCCGTTCTGGCCCGCGAACTCTATCGCGAACCCAAGCTCATCGTGGCCGAACAACCCACCCAGGGACTGGATGTGTCCGCCACCGAAGAAGTCTGGAAGCGGCTGCTTGAAGCCCGGTCCATGGCGGGCGTGCTTCTGGTTACCGGGGATCTCAATGAGGCCCTGCAATTGGCCGACCGCATCGCGGTCATCTACCGGGGCCGAATTCTGGATGTCCTGGACAATACCGACAAGGACACCTTCCGCAAGATTGGTCCTCTCATGGCCGGGATCGTCGATTAGACCTTTCCGTCATGAAGAGCTTGTATAATTTTCCCGCCACTCCGGCCGGATTGATCCATTAATCATTTTTACAAGGAGACAGATATGAAGTTCAGCAAATTGCGCGTTATCCTCATGCTGGTCATGGCTCTTACGCTGTGTGCTTTCTCTTTCGCCCAGGCCGGAACCACCCTGGAGAAGGTCAAAGCCGCCGGTGAGATCACCGTGGGCAACTCTCCCGACTATCCTCCGTTCGAAGCCATCGGCGACGGCGGCGAGCGCGTTGGTTTCGATGTTGACCTGCTTGACGCCATTGCCGCCAAGATGGGCATCAAGGTCAAGTGGGTGACCATGGACTTCGCCGCCATCGTTACCGCCACCCAGAGCGGTCAGGTGGACATGGGCATGTCCGGCTTCTCCATTTCGCCCGAGCGCGCCGAGCAGGTGAGCTTCTCCGCTCCCTATTTCGCCAGCGGCCAGGTTATCGTGGTTCGCAGTGATTCCGAGATCAAGTCCGCCGCCGACCTCAAGGGCCGGAAGATTGCGGTTCAGCTCGGCACCACCGGCGAGCAGGAGGCCGACAAGATTGAGGGCGCGGAAGTTGTCAAGCCGGAGAGCTACAACATCGCCTTCATGATGCTGAACACCAAGGCCGCCGACGCGGTCATCGCCGACATCTCCGTGGCCGACGAGTTCGTCAAGCGCGGTATGTTCAAGCGCGCCGGAGAGCCGCTTTCCTTCGAGGAGTTCGCCATGATTACCCGCAAGGGTAACGGCGATCTGCTCACGGCCCTGAACAAGGCGCTGGCTGAAGTGAAGGCTGACGGCACCTATGCCGCCATCGTCAAGAAGTGGAATCTGTAGTTTTGGCGTAACCGGGCCGGGGGCTTGCGTCCCCGGCCTTTTTCAGGAGTTTTGGCGATGGATTTTTCCCTTATCTTCAAACACCAGGACATGCTCCTTCAGGGCGCATGGACTACGCTGCAGATAACCTTCGGGGCATTGTCCCTGGGGCTCTTTCTCGGCATCCTGGCCGGCACCGGACGCATTAGCCGCCGTCTGCATATCCGCATCATAGCCGACATCTACATCCAGATCATTCGCGGTACTCCTATGTTGTTGCAGATATTTTTCTTTTATCTCGGATTCCCGCAGATTTTCATGACGCTCACCGGCGAAAGCTATACTCCCGACCCGCTTCTTACGGGTATCGTGGCGTTGGGCATCAACAGTGGCGCGTACAATGCCGAAATCATTCGTGCCGGTATCCAGTCCATCAACAAGGGACAGATGGAAGCCGCACGCGGCACAGGGCTGACGCATGTGCAGGCCATGTTCCACGTTATTCTTCCTCAGGCCCTCAAACGGATGATTCCGCCCCTTGGCAACGAGCTTATCGTTCTGCTCAAGGATTCGTCCCTGATCTCCACCATCGGCGTCGCAGAACTCATGTTCACCGCCAAGGTGCTGGGTGCGCGGTATTACACCTATGTTCCGTTCCTGGTCGGGGTCGGGGTCATCTATCTGACATTGACCTTCGGCTTTTCCCGCTTTTTCAACGCGCTTGAGCGCAAACTGTCTGCGGGCAGCGGAGCTCGCGAAGAAAAAGGCGCGGTTCCGGATCTCGGCTGATCCCATCAGGATCGGCTTGAAAGCCTCTTTGCGTTTCGGCGCGAAGAGGCTTTTTTTTTGTTGTGTGTGCATTCCCTCTGGTTGACATCCGTGACTCGTCGACATAGTAAACAGTATGAACAAAAAAGACGAAACATTGATCCCAGATCGGGACGTAGTGGAATTTCGACACCTCATGGAAGGTGTTTTCCAATGTTGCCGGGAGCGGATGCAGGATCAGAGCGAACGGTTCGATCTGCCCGATGCCGAGCTGCGCTGCCTGCTACAGTTCGATGGGGAACGATACCTGACGGCCAAGACTCTGGCCTATCGTCTCAATGTGGCCAAGAGCAGGGTGACAAAGCTAGTCGCGGCTCTTGTCCGGCGAGGTTTCCTTGTGTCTTTGCCCGATCCGGCCGATTCCCGGGTGAAGCTCCTTTCCCTGACGTCGGAAGGGGGAAGACTTCTCAATGATATTTCCAAATTTCGTTTTAAGATGCACCTGATTGTGCTTGAACAGTTCAGCCCTGAACAGCGTGGAGAATTGCTCAATTCCCTTTCCTTGCTTTCTCGTCACATGAAGACGGCAAAGGATGTGGTTGAGTAATTTTTTTAATATAAAAGTTAACACTGTGAACCGTTAGGAGGATGTTATGTCCCAGTCAATGAAAACCGGAGGCATGAACCAGAAGCACGGCTTCATTACCTCCAGAGGGACGTTGGATGGCGCAATGCCTGCGCTGGTCATGGCGCTCAATTCCGTCAGACTCGGCAATGACGCAACCATTTTTTATACATTCATGGGAATGGATGTGATCCGGCCCGGCGGCATCGAGAAATTGAAGTTTTATCCGGAAGGCACCATGGGCGCGATCCCGGGAATGTCGCACATTGCGACCGGCATGATGAAGAAATGGATGAACGAGGCCAACATTCCCGACGCCGCCGAGATGTTCGAGATGGCGCAACTGGAAGGGGTAAAGTTGGTGGCCTGTCACATGACCATGGAGATGATGAAGCTCAAGCAGGAGGATTTCGTGGAAGGCGTCGAGGTCTGGACCGCGGAAGAGTTTATAAAATACGCGGGCGAATGTGATCTGTGCCTGTTTACCTGAACAAAGAAAAGCCCCGGGAATGCCGGGGCTTTTCTTTGAAATCTACTGTTCTTTGATGAGTTTGATTTCACATTTTCCCAAAGTCACCTGTTCGCCGTTTTCGTCGACGAAGACATAGGTGTCCGAGGAGACGTCGTATACCGGGTTGTCTTGGGCAAAATAGATTTGCCCGTTTGTGGTAGTAATTTTGTAGCTTGTTGTCGTGCAGGCGGCCAGGGCCAGAAGGCACGCTGCCAGCAGTTTCGGCAATGCGGACATGAAAACTCCCGAATGTTTCGATATTGGGCAGACAATAGCCCCTTATAGGGCGATTTATCAATGCCTAAATGATTATGTCGGGTAATATTAACCGAATAGTTTGCCTGCGCGGCTCAAAAAGGCGTCCAGCCGTGCCTCGGACATGTTGAGACGCCGGGATATGCGCTGAATTTCCTTGTCTGCGTCATACAATGGATAGTCGCTGCCGAACAGGATGCGGTCCGGTGTGAAAGCCTCCACGAGCCGTTTGAGCAGATCGTCGTTCACGAAATCCATGACGCTGGAGCAGTCCACGTATACATCCAGCCCGGCCAGGTGTTCGATGGCGTATTCCCATTGCTTGAGGCCGCCCATGTGGGCCGCGATCATGATCGGTTTAGGGAAAGTCTTGCGCAGGGCCGCCATTTTCTTCGGGCAGGACGGGTTCTGGTCGGGCGGCAAGTCGTCGCCGACGTGGAACATGCAGATGAACCGCTCGTCAACCAGTTCCATGAGGTCGTAGAACGCGGGATCATCCATGCGGAACCCCTGGAAATCGGGATGAAACTTGAGGCCCTGGATGCCGTTGGCGGCGAGCCGCTCCAGTTCCTCGCCATTGCGGTCGTAGCCGGGGTGCAGGGTGCCGAAGGGGATGAAACGGGGAGCGGTTTTCTTCAGCTCGATGGCCCAGTTATTGGCGGGAACGACTTGGCGGGGCGAGGTGGCTGCGGCCAGCACAACGGCCTTGTCCAATCCGGCCCGGTCGAGCCGTTCGATGAGGTCGTCGGCCTTCCCGGTCCCCACCGGGTTGATGCCGTAGTGATCCACAAGATGGTGGACCGCCTTGTCGGCTATCTTGTTGTGAAAAGCGTGAGTGTGTATGTCGATTCGCATGACGGGAGTGTACCCGGTCCTCTCCGGGCCTGTAAACGGTTGTTTGAAAGAGTTGCCGTAAAATCCATGACAATAAATTGATTTTATTGAAATAAATCGCGAAGCCAGCCGGGGATGGGGATAGGCTTGCCGTCGAGGTTGACGCAAGCATGGCTGGTGGAGCCGGTGGCGTGGAGGACGGTCTTGTCGTCGTTCCAGATTTCGTAGACGAAGTTTACCGAGGCCCTGCCCCATTTGGAGATGCCGCAGCGCACATGGATGCGTTCGTCGTAGCGGGCGGGGGTGCGGTAGCGGCAGGCCGCATCGCGAACCGGGAGCATGATGCCGCGTGCCTCTGCCTCACGGTAGCTCAGGCCCGATTCACGGATGAACTGACTACGCGAGCGTTCGAACAGGTGCAGGTATTCAGCGTGATAAAGCACGGCCATGGCGTCGGTCTCGCCGTAGGAGACATAGTGAGTGTACCAGGTGTCTTGTTCCGGGAAGTCCTTTGAGGTCGCCATTACCGTATCCCGAAGATTTTGAGGGCGTGGGCGAGCAGTTCGTGCCCGTTGTCCAGTTTTTGGCCCGAGGCCGCGTTCTTCTCGCTGAAGCCGTCCACCTCGGAAGGGGGGCAGCCCGGACCGTTGAGAAGGAAGGGTACCGGGTCGGAAGTGTGGGTCCGCTCCTTGATGGGCGTGAAGTGGTCGCAGGTGACGATCCAGGCGGTCTCTTCATCCTTAAGCGCTTCACGCAAGGGAGCGACGATACGCGCGTCGAACCGTGAGATGGCCTCCACCTTGTCCCTCGCGCTGCCGCCGTGGCCGCATTCGTCCGGTCCTTCCAGATGGACGAAGACGAAGTCGTGGTCCTCAAGGAAGGACAGGGCCGCTTTCACTTTCCCTTCGTAGTTGGTGTCGAGCAGTCCCGTGGCGTCCGGTACGTCCAGAACAGACATGTTCGAAGCGAAGCCGAGTCCCTTGATAAGGTCCACGGCGGAAATGACTGCGCCGTCGAGCCCGTTGGTCGCCTTGAAGTCGGGTAGATTCAGAGGGCGTCCCTGGCCCCAAGGCCAGATGGAGTTGGCGGCCGAGCGGTTGTTGGATCGGTCGGCCAAGAACTCATGGGCTTCGAAGAGAAGGTCCCACAGGTGCGGGCTCTTGGAAAAGGCGCGCAGGTCGAGCTTGATGGGCTTGTCCGTGATGTCGTGCGGCGGATTGATGAACAGGTGCGCGTCGTCGGTCAACGCGCCGTCCTTCTGGACCAGCAGATGGCGGTATTGGATGCCTGGGTAAAAGGTGTAGGTCTCGTCGCCGAGCTTGTTCTGGAGTTTTTCCACCAGGGGACGAGAAATCTCGGAGGCAATGTGCCCCGAGGAGTAGTCGCGCATGGCCCCGTCGATGGTCAGCTTGGAGACCGTTACCAGATTGAGCCGCCAGACCAGGTCATCCGGGCCGAGGGAGAGTCCTTGGGCGGCGGCCTCGATAGGGCCGCGGCCTGTGTGATAAACGGCCGGGTCGAAACCGAGCAGGGCCATGTTGGCCACATCGGAGCCGGGGGCCATGCCCTCGGGGACGGTCTGCGCAAGACCGACCGCGCCCGTGCGGGCCAGTTCGTCCATATTCGGCGTGTGCGCGGCCTCCATGGTGGTCTTGCCGCCCAGTTCTTCCAGGGGCCAGCCGCCCATGCCGTCCGCTATGAGATAAAGAAGCTTCATGTGCGATCCGTTTACAGAATTCGGAATTTGACGCATGGCTCCACGGAGAAGTCCATGGCGTCGATTTCTGCCAGCACCGCGTCCGCGTCCCGCGCCGAGGTTTCGTGGGTGATTATCACCAGCGGAATGCCTTCGGCTCCGCCTTCGCCTTTTTGCACCGCCTGGGCGATGGAAACGTTGTGATCGGCCATGGACCGGGTGATGGCTGCCATTACACCGGTGCGGTCGGCCACGGTGAACCGGAAGTAGTACTTGGACTCGGAGTCCTCCGGCGGCAGGATTTTTGCCTTGGGGATCGGCTGGTTGTGGAAACCGGTGTTGTCCGGGCCGGTGCAGCCGTCGCTGATCTTGCGCACAAGGTTCATGATGTCCGCCAGTACCGCGCTGCCCGTGGGCAGGTCTCCCGCGCCCTGGCCGTGCAGCATGATCGGTCCCACTGCGTTGCCTTCCAGTCGCACGGCGTTGTAGTTGCCGCCCACACGGGCCAGCAGGTAGGTGTAGGGGACCAGGGCCGGGTGCACGCCCGCTTCCAGGCGGCCGTCCACGTCCATGACATGGGCCAGCAGCTTGATGCGGTAGCCGAATTCGCGGGCGAAATCGATGTCCATGGGCGTCACGCCGGTAATGCCTTGCACCGGCAGTTCGGCCAGGGGGTAGTCCACGCCGTACGCCATGCGGATGAGCACGCACAGCTTGTGGGCGGTGTCGAATCCTTCAATGTCGAAGGTCGGGTCCGCTTCAGCGTAGCCCAGGTCCTGTGCGTCGGCCAGTGCGGTTTCGAAACCCATGCCCTTGGTGGTCATCTCGGACAGGATGTAGTTGGCCGTGCCGTTCATGATCCCGAGCATCTTGGTGATCTCGTCGCCCGCCAGGCTCTCCTTGAGGGTCTGGACGATGGGGATGCCACCGGCGCAACTGGCCTCGAACATGAGCCCCGCTGCATTGTCCGAAGCGGCCTGGAATAATTCCAGGCCGTGTTCGGCGAGCAGGTGCTTGTTGGCCGTGACCACGTGCTTTCCGGCGGAGAACGCCTTGAGCATGAGATCGCGGGCCGTGTCCAGTCCACCCATGAGTTCCACCACGATGTCCACGGACGGGTCGTTTACCAACTCGTCCGGGTCATCGGTGAAGACCACGGCCGGACCGGGATCGAAGGCGCGTTTCTTGTTCAGGTCCCGAACTAGGACCTTGGCGATTTCCACGCGCTTGCCGAGCCGCTTCTCAATGCGTTCGGCGTTCATGTCGAGGATTTTGGCCAGGCCGGAACCGACCGTGCCGAAACCTCCAAGACCGAGTCTTATTACATCCATATTTATCCCTTGGCGAAGAATTTACGCAGGTTGCGCACGGCCTGGTTGGTGCGGTGACGGTTCTCGACGAAGCTGAAACGCACGTGGTCGTCGCCGCACTGTCCGAAACCGAGACCGGGCGAAACGGCCACTTCGGCTTCCTGCAGGAGCATCTTGGAGAATTCCACGGACCCCATGGGGCGGAACTCTTCGGGAATCTGCGCCCACAGGAACATGGTCGCCTTGGGCGGAGTCACGGGCCAGCCGATGCGGTTCAGGCCCTCGCACAGGGCGTCGCGCCGGTCCTGGTAGACGGCCATGATTTCACGGACCGAGTTGTCCATTTCCTCTTGCGTGAACTTGGGATCGGGGTCCAGGTCGCCGTTCAGGGCGCAGGCGGCAGCGATCTGGATGGGCTGGTAGATGCCGTAGTCCAGATAGCTCTTGATTCGGGTCAGGGCCTGAACCATGTCCTGGTTGCCCACGCAGTAGCCGACGCGCATACCCGCCATGGAGTAGCTCTTGGTCATGGAGAAGAATTCCACGGCCACGTCCTTGGCTCCATCGGCCTGCATCAGGCTCGGCGCCGTGTAGCCGTCGAAGACGAAGTCGGCGTAAGCCAGATCGTGGATGACGTACAGGCCGTTTTCCTTGGCGAAATCAACGATGCGCTGGAAGAAGGGCAGATCCACGCACTGAGTGGTCGGGTTGTGCGGGAAGTTGATTATCAGGAGCTTCGGCTTGGGCCAGGTGTGCCGGATGGCCGTTTCCAGGTTTTCGAAGAAATCCTGGCCGGGGCCGATGGGCACGCGGCGAACGTCCGCGCCTGCGATGATCGAGGCGTACGGGTGAATGGGGTAGGCCGGGTCCGGGGCCAGAACGACGTCGCCGGGGGAGAGCATGGCCAGCGCCAGGTGGGCGAGGCCTTCCTTGGCGCCCATGGTCACGCAGACCTCCTGATCGAGATCCAGAGTGACGTCGAAACGGCGGTAGTACCAATCGCGGATGGCCTTGCGCAGGCCCTTGATCCCCTTGGACGCCGAATACTTGGAGTTGCCGGGCTTGTAGGTCGCTTCCGCCAGCTTGTCGAGAATGGGCTTGGGTGTGGGCACGTCGGGATTGCCCATGCCCAGGTCGATGATGTCCGCGCCTGCGTGGCGCAGCTTCATCTTGAGTTCATTGACCTGAGCGAACACATAGGGGGGCAGTCTATCTACTCTCGCAAACTGTGACATGGTGGAAAACTCCTCAAAATGTATTAGTACAAGGGATTTTTCTTACTCTGCGCCGTGTGTAGTGTCAAAATGAAAATGGCCTGTGGCGTCTCCCAGACAAGGGCGCGGAATCAGGGAGTTGGCGGTTGCGCCTTGACCTTGGGGACAGTTTTTTTTAGCGTCCATCTTCTACTCAAGAGATATACGGCTACGCCGAAATTCATAAGGAGACATTTCATGGTTCAGAAATCCGAAACCATTTGGTTCGACGGCAAACAGGTTCCCTGGGACGAGGCCAACGTTCACGTCCTTACCCACGCCCTGCATTACGGCACCGCCGTGTTCGAGGGCATCCGCGCTTACGAGTGCGCCGATGGCTCCTCCGAGGTCTTCCGCCTGCGGGAACACATGGTCCGCCTGGTCAATTCCACGAAGATTCTCGGCCTGAAGATGCCGTACACCGCGGACGAGCTGACCGACGCCACCATTGAGACCCTCAAGCGCAACAAGCTGGCCGGGGCCTACGTCCGTCCTCTGGTCTTCGTCGGCGAGGGCGCCATGGGCGTCAATCCCGGCGAGAACCCCATCCAGACCATCATCGCCGCTTGGCCGTGGGGCGCGTACCTCGGCGAGGACGCCCTGGAAAAGGGCATCAAGGTCAAGGTCAGCTCCTTCAGCCGTCATCACGTCAACGTCATGATGACCAAGGCCAAGTCCGCCGGCAACTACGTCAACTCCGTGCTGGCCAAGACCGAGGCCCTGGCCGACGGGTATGACGAGGCTATCATGCTCGACACCACCGGCCATGTCTCCGAAGGTTCCGGCGAGAACATTTTCATGGTCCTCAACGACATCATCTACACCCCGCACACCGACGGCGTGCTGGGCGGCCTGACCCGCGACTCCCTCATCGCCTTGGCCGGCGACCTTGGCTACGAGGTCCGTGAGGAACCCATCACCCGCGACATGCTCTACACCGCGGACGAGGTCTTCTTCACCGGCACCGCCGCCGAGTTGACCCCCATCAGCTCCGTGGATCGCCGCGAGATCGGCTCCGGCCATGCCGGTCCTGTCGCCAAGCTGCTCCAGACCGAGTTCTTCAATATCGTCAAGGGCGAAAATCCGGACTACGAGCACTGGCTGCATCGCTACCAGGTTTAATAGAAAGTCTAGAAAACCGGGTCATCATCTGGTAAGTAGGGGGAAATCCGGCGCGGAATGTCGGATTTCCCCTTTTCCGTCAATCTTTCCCGGCAAATGCCGTTTCCGCGCCACAGCCCCGAGCATATCCATGAGCACAGCGAATCTCACGGCCAAGTATCGTCCCCAGACCTTTGAGGAAGTTGCCGGACAGCAGGCGATCAAATCCATCCTTTCCCGGGCGGCTGCCCAGGACAGGATCGCGCCCGCCTATCTTTTCTCCGGGACGCGGGGCGTGGGCAAGACCACCATCGCCCGCATCTTCGCCAAGGCGCTCAACTGCGTGAACGCGCCCACGGGCGAACCGTGCAACGAATGCGATCATTGCAGGCAGATCACCGCCGGCGTGGCTCCGGACGTCATCGAGATCGACGGCGCGTCCAACAGGGGAATCGACGACGCCCGCCGCCTTAAGGAGGACATCGGGTACGCGCCCATCGAATGCCGCTACAAAGTGTTCATCATCGACGAGGCGCACATGCTCACCAAGGAGGCGTTCAACGCCCTCCTGAAGACGCTGGAGGAGCCGCCGCCGCGCGCCACCTTCATCATGGCCACCACCGAGCATCACAAGTTCCCGGCCACGATCATCAGCCGCTGCCAGCACTATACGTTCAAGATGCTGCCCCAGGCCGAACTGACGGCGCATCTGGAAAAGATCATGAATCTCGAAGGGCTCAATTTCGAGCCCGGCGCGCTTTCCATCATCGCCAAACGCGGTGCGGGCAGCGTGCGCGATTCCATGTCCCTGCTCGGTCAGGCCCTGGCGATGGATGAGGACGTGCTTCGTGAAGCGGATGTGCGCAGTTTTCTCGGCCTGGCTGGCCAGGACGTTTTCTTCGGACTCATGGAGTCCATGCATGACCGAGATCTGGTGGCCGTGGGCCAGGTCTTGCGGCAGGTCCTGGATCAGGGGCTCGACCTTGGATTCTTCCTGCGCGAGCTGACCAGTTGCTGGCGGAACATGTTTCTGCTCCGGCAGGCGGGGGAGGCGGCGTTGCCTCTGCTCGGCATGTCCGGCGAGGAAGCGGCCGGATGGCTCGGCTGGGCCAACAAATTCGAGCCCGCCCACATTCATGCCTGTTGGCAGATGACTCTGGATGGCCAGCGCAAGGTCATGACCAGCCTGGAGCCCGCCTTGGCCCTGGAGCTGCTGTTGCTCAACCTGACTAGCTTGCCGGACCTCATTAATCTGGAAACCATGGGAGCCCGCTCCGGCGGCGTGCCCAGACCTCCCGCGTCCGGCGCGGGCGGGCAGGGTGGCCCGGCACAAGGCGGTCCCGGCGGTTCCATGCAGGGCGGACGAGGCGACATGCCCCAAGGCGGTCGGCAGTTCGCTCCGCCGCAGCCGGTCCAACAGCCTCCCCGGCGGCAATCGGCTCCGCCGCAGCCCGTTCAGGCCCAGGCCGCGCCTTCGCCCCGAGCACCCCGACCGGCGCATGACGCGCGTGAACCGCGTGGGTCCGGCGCGGTCCCGCCGAAGAACGCTTCGTCTCCTCGGCCCGACCCGGAACCCGAGCCCGCAGGCCCATCCGAGGCTACTCCGCTGTCCGAGCCCTCGACGCAGGCCGTGACGCCCGCGTCCATCCCCGGTCCGCGCGACTGGGACGGGTTTCTTAAATTCGTGGAGGCGCGCAACGGAGAGGCCGGAGTCAGGGTCTCCATGCTCCATCTTACTCAGGGCGAGCGGGAAAAGAATACTTTGAAGATCGTCTGTAAAACTAGGACGATGTGTTCTCAACTCAAGGAAAAGTCCACTCTGGCCGCCCTTGACGGGCTGACCAGAGAATATTTCGGTCCAACGGTTGAGGTTCGTGTGGAAACAGGCGATATTGCCGAGCCGAAATCGGACAAGCAGCTTATGGAAGAGGCGGAAAATCATCCTGGCGTTATCAGGGTCATGGAGGCCTTCAATGCCCAGATGCTTTCTGTAAGTCATAGAAAACACTAAGATACGACTTGAGGAGAATATAATGAAAGGCATGAACGAAATGCTCCGTCAGGCCCAGATCATGCAGCGTAAGATGACCGAAGCCCAGGATGGCCTCAAGACCCGCGAGGTCGAGGCTACCAGCGGCGGCGGCATGGTCACCGTCAAGGTCACGGGTGCCCAGGAAGTCACCGAGGTGCGCATCGAGCCTTCCGTCGTGGAGGCAGGAGACGTGGAGATGCTGCAGGACCTGGTCATGACCGCGGCCAACGAGGCGCTCAAGAAATCCAAGGAGATGATGGAGGAAGCCATGAAGGGCGTTACCGGCGGCATCTCCATCCCCGGCATGTTCTAGCTCCGGCCTGTCGAAGGCGTGCGGAAGCGGCCCGGCGCAAGGCCCGGCCGTCATATTCGCACGCCTTCGAACGTCGGTTTCCCCCAAGGAGTCGAATTGCAGAATCTTCCCGGACCGCTCAAGGAAGTGGTCGATCAATTGTCGAGCCTGCCCGGCATCGGCCCGAAATCCGCCCTGCGTATTGCCCTGACCCTGCTCAAGATGCCCCGCGAGCGGGCGGCCGGTGTGGGGCAGTCCATCATCGAGCTGCGCGAGCGGCTTTGCCTTTGCGAGGATTGCGCCTGTCTGGCCGAGTCCAGCCCGTGCGCCATTTGCGCCGATCCCTCCCGGGATACCGGACAGATTTGCCTGGTGCCGGAGTGGGATGCGCTCCTGGCCATGGAGGCGATGGGCGTTTATCGCGGAAAATATCTCGTTCTCGGCGGATTGTTGTCCCCCCTGGACGGCGTGGACCCGGGGCAGCTTGAGATCGACCGGCTGCGGCGCAGGCTCTCCTCCGGCGATTTTTCCGAACTGATTCTCGCCCTTGGGGCCACCCTGGACGCCGAGGCGACGGCTTCCTACGTCAAGAATCTGGTGGAGTCCGAATTCCCGGGCGTTTCGGCAACCCGGCTTGCCCAGGGCATTCCCATCGGGGGCGAGGTCAAGTTCATGGACAAGGAGACCCTCAAGCAGTCCCTGGTTCATCGGCAGAAGGTTTAACGGGCATCCGCATGAGCGACGAACAACTTGTTTCTCTGTCCGACGTCGAAGTCGTCGGCGTGGTTTATCACAACAAGGAGAACGGCTATGCCATCGCCCGGGTCCGGATCAAGGACGAGCCGGGGCAGATTACCATTGTCGGAACCTTGGGCGAACTGGCCGGCGGCGCGACGCTGAACCTTCGGGGCCGGTGGACCGTGCACCCCAAGTTCGGCCGACAATTCGAGGTGGTCACTTTCGACCAGGCCCGGCCTGCCACCGAGAACGGGGTCATCCGCTTTTTGCAGTCGTCCATCAAGGGAGTGGGGGAGAAGACCGCCACCCTTATCGTCGAGGAGTTCGGTGTGGAAGTCCTGGACCTGTTGGACGACGATCCCGAGCAGCTCTTGAAGATCAAGGGCATTTCCAAGCGAAAACTTGAGGACATCATCGAGTCCTGGGGCCGCCAGCGGGAGATAAAGAATCTGCTGGTGTTCCTTCAGTCCCATCATGTGCCGACCACCTTTGCGGGAAAGATATTTCATCTTTACGGAGCGCAGGCCGAGGCCAAGCTTCGGGAAAATCCCTACGACCTGGCCTACGAGATTCGGGGAGTGGGGTTCAAGACCGCCGACCACATGGCCATGAAACTCGGTTTCCCTCCGGATTGCTCGCAACGCCTGGAGGCGGCCATCGCCTACACCATGCTGACCTCCTGCGAACGCAACGGCCACCTGTTCATTCCCAAGCCGAAGCTGCTTGAGGACGTGGCCCGGATGCTCGACACCACGGACTTCGACAAACTGGAGCTGGCTCTCTTCGGATTGGAGGAGAAGAAGCGCATCCGCATTGAGGACCTGTCCGCGCAGGGCGTGTCCGAGGCGGTCTATCTCATGTATTTCTTTCATTATGAGAACGAGACCACACAGCGTTTGTATCAGTTGGTCAGCCATCCCACGCCCATTTCCCGCAAGAAGATCGACAAGACACTGCCCAAGGTGGAGGACAAGCTCGGCTTCACCCTGTCCGAGGAACAGCGGGAAGCTGTTTTCGAGGCGTGTTCCAACAAGGTCTTTATCATTACCGGCGGACCCGGCACCGGTAAGACGACCATCACCAAGGCGATTCTCCTGACCCTCAAGGAGCTCGGGCTCAAGGTCATGCAGGCCGCGCCCACGGGGCGGGCGGCCAAGCGCATGGCCGAGGCCACCGGCCATTCGGCCAAGACCGTGCACCGGATGCTCCAGTTCCAGCCCGAAGGCGGATTCCATTATTGCGAGGATCAGAAGCTCAAGGCGGATGTCCTGGTGGTGGACGAGGCCTCCATGGTGGACGCCCAGCTTTTCGTTTCCATCCTGCGGGCGTTGCCGCACACCTGTCGCCTTATTCTCGTGGGCGACGTGAATCAGTTGCCTAGTGTCGGGCCGGGCAACGTTCTGGGTGATCTCATCGATTCCCGCCGCGTGCCGTGCGCCGTGCTGACCCATATCTTCCGCCAGGCGCAGGAGAGCTTCATCGTGGTCAACGCCCACCGCATCAACGAGGGGAAATTCCCGCGCCAGCATCCGTGCTCGCCGCCCGAGGCCGACTTCTATTGGATTCCCCAGGAGGACCCGGTCAAAGTCCAGAAGCTTATTCTCGATTCGGTGTGCGAACGCATTCCCGAGCGGTACGGCCTGGACCCCATGCGAGACATCCAGGTGCTGACTCCCATGCACAAGGGGGATGTGGGCACCCAGGCCCTGAACATGGCCCTGCAGGGGCGTCTCAATCCTCCCGGTCCGGGGGTGCGCGAAATCAAGCGCAAATTCGCCACGTTCCGCGAAGGCGACCGGGTCATTCAGCTCAAGAACAACTACGACAAGGAAGTGTTCAACGGCGATCTCGGCTGGATCATGGAGGCGGACAAGGAAAACCATGAACTCATGGTGGAGTTCGACGGCAACTACGTGCACTTCGAGTCCTCGGATCTGGATGAACTCGGTCTTGCCTACGCGGTCAGCGTACACAAGTCGCAGGGAAGCGAGTACCCGGCCGTGGTCATGCCCATCGTCACCCAGCACTTCCTGCTCTTGCAGCGGAACCTGCTCTACACCGGCCTAACCCGCGCCCGTCGACTCGCCGTGCTTATCGGTTCGGAGCGGGCCTTCAAAATCGGTTTGAAGAATGCCACTTCCGGCAGCCGCCATACTCATTTGGCCTACCGTCTGCGGGACGTATTCGATCAGAACCGCCTCTATTAGCCTCCGCCCCGCCACGGGGCGGGAGGTTGCAAAACATTCGAAAAAATGGTGTGGAATGATCTAGTCATTCCGTTTGTGATGATTATTATTCCCCACTGGAAGGGGCGCACGGTTCACGCGCCCCGCATATGAGAGAACAATAAAGCCAAGGAGACGTCAGTCATGCTCAGCGAGAAACTTGAAGATGCGCTCAACGCGCAGATGAATTGGGAAATCTATTCCGCACATATTTATCTTTCCATGGCCTCCCATTTCGCCAACGAGGGGCTGTCCGGCTTCTCCGCCTGGATGTACGCCCAGTACCAGGAGGAAATGTTCCACGCCATGCGTTTCTTCAATTACATCAACGAGGCGGGCGGACATGCCAAGCTTGGCACCATCGACGCTCCGCAGCATAGCTGGGAGACTCCGCTGGCCGCCTTCGAGGAAGCTCTTGAGCATGAGAAGGGCGTCACCGCGCGCATCAACAAGATCGCCGATCTGGCCGTGGAGGAGCGCAACCACGCCGTGGGCATCTTCCTGCAGTGGTTCATCTCCGAGCAGGTAGAGGAAGAGGATTCCGTGAGCGATGCCGTCGGCAAGCTCAAGCTCGTGGGCGACGGCGGCGGGCTGTTCATGCTCGATCGCGATCTCGGCACCAGGGTTTTCACCCCGCCGACCAACGCGTAGCCGACAGAATCAGTCGGCCGGGAGGAACGCATGTTCCTCCCGGCTTTTTTTTAACGCAAAGCAGGGGAAGGCATGTCGCGAAAAGATATCAACATCGTCATAGGCGGTGCGGCGGGCCAGGGACTGGTCACCATAGGCCAATTGCTTGCCAAGGCCGTGGTCAGGGCGGGGCACCATCTTCTGGTGACGCAGCGGTACATGTCCCAGGTGCGCGGCGGCCACAACACCTACGCCATTCGCATGGGCGGGGATTACCTGTCCGGCGGGACCGAATCCATCGATATTCTGGCGGCGCTCAACACCGAGACCTTCTCTCGGCATGTCGGTGATGTCCGTGACGGCGGGCTGATCGTGGCCGGGACCGATCTGGAAACCGGGGAGCGCGACGCCCTTCGCATTCCCTTTGAGGAGCTGGCTTCAAAACCGCTTTTTCACAACACCGTCATGCTTGGCGTGCTCGGCCGGACCATCGGTCTCGATCGCGGCATTTTCGAAGACCTGCTCGGGCAGACTTTCGGCAGGAAGGGTGGTGAAGTGGTTGAGGCCAACGTCGACGTTTTGCGCAAAGCCTATGAATGGGCCTCTGGCCGGGACCACGGCTATTCCGGCCGTATCGGGCCCGGAAGCGGCCCGGGACGGATGATGATAAACGGCAACGAGGGCATTGCCCTGGGCGCCATGGCCGCAGGCTGCAATTTCGTTTCCTATTATCCGATGACGCCGTCGTCTTCCGTGGCCATGGCCCTCATCGCCAAAGGCGCGCCGCTGGGACTGCAATACGAGCAGACAGAGGACGAGCTTGCGGCCATGAACATGGCCATTGGCGCCTCCTATGCCGGAGCAAGGACCTTGGTGACGACTTCCGGCGGCGGTTTTGCGCTTATGGGAGAAGCCGTCAGTCTGGCGGGCGTTTCAGAGACTCCCATCGTCTGTGTGGTGGTCCAGCGTCCCGGCCCGGCCACGGGTATGGCCACCCGTACCGAACAGGCGGACCTCGATCTGGTGCTGCACGCCGGACACGGAGAGTTCCCCAGGGCTGTGTTCACGCCTGCAACGCCCGAGGACTGCTTCTACCTGACCCATCGGGCCTTTGATCTGGCCGAGACCTTTCAGACCCCGATTTTCGTCCTTTCGGAGCAATATCTGGCGGACTCCTATCGGGATGTGGAGCCGTTTGACCTGGACGGTCTCCCCAAGACGTCCCGTCCGCTTTTGGAATGGGACGGCGGCGAATACAAACGATACGCCGTGACGGATGACGGCGTCTCGCCGCGATTGGTCCCCGGCTTTTCCGAAGCCCTGGTTCGGGCCGACTCCCATGAGCATGACGAAAGCTCCCGGATAACCGAGGACAAGACTGTCCGCGTGACCCAGAACTCCAAGCGATTGCGCAAGGAGTCCGGGTTGTTTGAGGAAGTCATCGGCCCCGACTATTACGGTGAGGAGAACGCCGACGCGCTGCTGGTCTGTTGGGGACCCACGTTGGGGGCCTGTCTGGAGGCCGTGGAGCGGTACGAGGGCGACGAGTCCCTGGCCGTCCTGCATTTCAAACAGGTCTATCCGCTACGTGAGGAGCAGTTCATGGAATTCCTGGAAGGCGCGGGCAAGGTTGTCGCCGTGGAGGGCAACGCCACGGCCCAATTCGCACGGCTCATCGCCAGTGAGACCGGTTTCGTGATTCCCGACCGCATCCTGCGGTTCGACGGCCGGGCAATGACCTGGGAATACGTCCTCAAGGGCCTCACCGACATCCTCTAGCCTTGGAGCGGTTTATTATGGTTTCCATTGAAGAGTACGGCGATTTTGAAACATCGTGGTGTCCCGGTTGCGGTAATTTCCCCATCCTCAAGAGCCTCAAACAGGCTCTCGCCGAGCAGGGAATCGCGCCGCGCGACGTCATCGTCTCGTCCGGAATCGGCCAGGCGGCAAAGCTGCCGCACTATCTGCGCTGCAATATGTTCAACGGACTGCACGGCCGGGCGCTGCCTGTGGCGCAGGGTATCAAGATGGCCAACCCGGAAGCGGCCGTGCTTTGCGTTTCCGGCGACGGCTGCACCTACGGCGAAGGGGGTAACCATTTCCTTGCCGCCATCAGGCGCAATCTCGATCTGACCCTGCTCGTCCACGACAACCAGATTTACGGCCTGACAAAGGGCCAGGCCAGCCCGACTTCGGCGCGCGGCCATGTGACCAAGGCCCAGCCTGAAGGCAATCGATCCGACGCGTTCAATCCGGTTAGCGTCGCCGTGGCCATGAAAGCGGGCTTCGTCGCCCGCGCCTTTTCCGGCGAGCCTGAGCATCTGGCCGAGGTCATCAAGGAGGCCATGAACCACAAGGGTTTTTCCCTGGTGGACATCCTTCAACCCTGCGTCTCCTTCAACAAGGTCAACACTTATGGCTGGTATAGCCAGCGGGTGTATTTCCCCGAGGGCCACGACCCGTCGGACTGGGGGGCGGCCATGGCCCTGAGCGAGGAATTCGGCGACCGAATCCCGTTGGGGATCATCTACCGCGCCGACAAGCCGGTCTTCGGCCTTGGCGGCAGATTGGCCGAACATGAATACGATAGAAACGACTTGAAAGCGGTATTGCAGTCGTATACATAGGTCGGTTGCTGCGTAAATTCACTTTTAATGAGGTTATAATGAGCAACGAAGCGGAAAAGATCATCTATTCCATGTACAAGGTGACCAAGCGTCACGGACAGAAGGAAGTTCTCAAGAATGTTTCCCTGTCCTATTTCTATGGCGCCAAGATCGGTGTGCTCGGCCTGAACGGCTCGGGCAAGTCGTCGCTCTTGAAGATCCTGGCCGGAGTGGACGATCGGTTCGAGGGCGACATCCAAGTCAAGGACGGATACTCCATCGGCTATCTTGAACAGGAGCCTCTGGTCGACGAGACGCGCACCGTGCGCGAGGTCGTCGAGGAGGGCGTGGCCGAGATTATGGACATAGTCCGCGAATACAACGCCATCAACGAGAAGTTCGCCGAGCCCATGGAAGCCGAGGAGATGGACGCGCTCATCGAGCGTCAGGGCCAGGTGCAGGAACTCATGGATGCCAAGGGGGCCTGGGACATTGATTCCAAGCTCGAAATGGCCATGGATTCCCTTCGCTGCCCTCCGGCCGATACTCCGGTCTCCGTCATATCCGGTGGTGAGCGCCGTCGCGTCGCCCTGTGCCGCTTGCTGCTCCAGTCTCCGGATATCCTGCTCCTCGACGAGCCTACCAACCACCTGGACGCGGACTCCGTGGGCTGGCTGGAACGATACCTTTCGTCCTTCCCCGGCACCGTTATCGCCGTGACCCATGACCGCTACTTCCTGGACAACGTGGCGGGCTGGATTCTTGAACTCGACCGTGGACGGGGCATTCCCTGGAAGGGCAACTACTCGTCCTGGCTTGAGCAGAAGCAAAACCGCCTCGCCCAGGAGGGCAAGCAGGAGGCCGACCGCCAGAAGACGCTGGAGCGCGAACTGGAATGGATTCGCATGTCTCCGAAGGGCCGTCGGGCCAAGTCCAAGGCGCGTATCAATGCCTACGAGTCCATGCTTTCCCACGAGGCCGAGCGTCTGGCGGACGATCTTCAGATTTACATTCCGCCGGGACCTCATCTTGGCAAGCAGGTCATTGTGGCCGAAAACGTGACAAAGTCCATGGGCGACAAGCTGCTCATGGAGAATGTCAGCTTCATTCTGCCGCCCAATGCCATTGTCGGTATCATCGGTCCCAACGGCGCGGGCAAGTCCACCCTGTGCAAGATGATCGTGGGCGAGGAACAGCCCGATTCCGGAACCCTGACCCTTGGCGCCACGGTCAAGCTCGCCTACGCCGACCAGAACCGTGATTCCCTCATTCCCGGCAAGACCGTGTATGAGATCATCAGCGGCGGGGCGGAGTTCGTCAAACTCGGCGACCGCGAAGTCAACGCGCGGGCCTATTGCTCCCGTTTCAACTTTGCGGGGCAGGACCAGCAGAAAAAGGTCGACGTCCTTTCCGGCGGCGAGCGGAACCGCGTGCACATGGCCCAGATGCTCAAGTCCGGGGCCAACGTGCTTCTTCTCGACGAACCGACCAACGACCTGGACGTCAACACCATGCGCGCCCTGGAGGACGGCTTGGAGAACTTCGCGGGCTGCGTCCTGGTCATCAGCCACGACCGCTGGTTCCTTGACCGGATCGCCACCCACATCATCGCCTTCGAAGGCGATGCGCAGGTGGTCATGATCGAAGGCAACTACAGCGACTACGACGCCGACCGCAGGAAACGTCTGGGCGCCGAGGCCGATCATCCGCATCGACTGAAATTTCGCAAATTGACGCGATAAATAAAATGAAAAGCGGGCCGGTTTTACCGGCCCGCTTTTATTTGTGCTTCTTGGCTTTAGAAGTTTCCGCTCATTCACCCGAATTGTGTGTCTTTTGGCCTGTGAAAACATAAGCCGCACCGATGGCGCGATATGGGATGCAAAGAGGATGGTTGCCCTGGGGCGCAATCATTCGTCAATCGTCATGCGGCGGACTTTAGGTTCAGCTTGAATAGAGTCAGTTGCACACGGCTTCCTCGACCTTGCCGATGGCGGGACGACGGTCGATGGCCACGGAATTGCCGGGAATGGATTTCGCGTATTTCTTGATGTGCGCGGCACGTTCTCCGATTTCCATGAGGGAACAGGGGCCGTCGATTTCGATAACCCCGAGGGAGATCGTCACCAAGGGGTACTTGCGCTCCTTGTCGTCGCGTCCCTTGGCCAGAATCCAACCGCGCTCCTTGTCTTCCATGCAGTAGCAGCTTTTGACCAATCGGCCGAAACAGCGGGTGATCGATTTGCACAGATTGTGGACGGAATCGGGCGGGGTGATGAGCACGAAGTCGTCGCCGCCGATGTGGCATAGGCGGGCGTCGTGGGGCGCGTGCTTGCGCGTTGCCCATGACATGATGTCGGCGGCCAGCTTGATAATTCTGTCGCCGTTCTTGAAGCCGTAGGTGTCGTTGTAGACCTTGAAGTGGTCCAGGTCGCCATAGATGATGCTGAACTGTCGTTTCTGTTTGATGCGGGACTCCACTTCCTGTTCGATGGCAACATTGCCGGGCAGGCCGGTCAGGGGGTTTGTCCCCTTGGCCATCTCCACCTGGATTTTGGCCAGCACGTTGAGCAGGTCCTGGACCGTGACCACGCCGTAGAGCAGCCCCTTCTTGGTCACGATGATGTCGTCGTAGGTCTTGATGTGTTCCCGCTTCATCGCCGTTCGCGCGGCCTGTTCAACCGGCATGTCCGCGTCCACGATGAGTGGGCTTTTGTCCATGACCGTGTCTATGCTCCGCTTGTGGTACAGGGCTATGCCGAACTGCGAGGAAAGTTGCCGGTTGAGGTGGTACTCCATGACCAGGCCCTTTGGCACGTTGTCCCGGACCACCACGATGTTCGTGAACGAGTCGTTTTTGCGGAAGAACTCGTGGGCCGAGGCGACCAGACAGGACATTTCCATGGAGTGCGGGGCCTTGGCCAGGTCCCCAACAGGCGGAGAGCAGATGATATTGTTGGAAATGTCGCCGACGGTTTTGAGATGGCGGCATTCCTCGTTGACGTCCGGCTTGGGGGCGGCAGGCCGGGCCAGGAAATACCCCTGGCCGCAATGCACGCCGATGTTCTTGAGGCAGATCGCCTGGTCCCTGGTCTCGATGCCTTCGCCGATTATCCGGGAGCCTATCTTGTCCGCGAATGTGGCCGTGGTCTCCACAAGCGCGCGTTTGACCGGGTCCTTGTGGATGTCGTCTATGAGCGACTTGTCGAGTTTGATGTAGTCGGGCTGCAATTCGGCGATGAGTGTCAGCCCCGAGTATCCGGCGCCAGCGTCGTCCACCGCGATCTGAAATCCCTGGCTGCGATAGTGCGCCAGGGCGCGGTAGAAGAGATCGAAATCCTGGACGCTGTGCTGCTCGGTGATTTCAAAGACCACATTGTCCGGGGTCAACCCGTACTTGTCCATGAGGTCCAGTGTCTGGCCCGGGGAGAACGACGGGTCGGCCATGGTCTTCGGGTGGATGTTAAGAAAAAGTTTTTGGCCGTCCTTGAGCTCTCCCACGTTGCGTATGGCCGCTTCGCGGCAGAGCTTTTCGAGGGCGAACAGGCGGCCCAGCTCCTCGGCGGTCTGGAACAGCATGACCGGAGAGCGGAAGGCGGACCCTTCGGGACCGCGCGCAAGGGCCTCCCATCCAAGGATGGTGTCCGTCCGGAAGTCGAGAATGGGTTGGTAATGGGCCGAGACCCACCCCTGGACGAGGATGGTGTTGAAACGGCTGGTGATGGACAGATCGTTCATGTTCAGCGGACGGCTCTCCATGCGCAGGGCCGCGTTGAGCGCTCTATTCAGGGCCGCGCCCCATTGGCCGTCGTCCGGGGCGACCGGGATCGGTGCGAAGCCCATGCCGAGGTCGATGCCCAGTCCCGTGTGGCGGAGCATTGTCGGCTCCATGTCCTTTTGGGCCTGGGTCTTGTATTCGTATGCGATATCCGCTGGATTGTTGTCTTGGGGAACGAGGAATGCGGCCTTGCCCGATGCGGGCCTGATGACGCGCATGTTGCGGGCTTTGTTGGCGGCGGCTGTGGCGGCTAAAGAGTCGCTGAGCTCTTTTTCCAGGAGGTCTACGAAATTTTGTCCGTACATCTCCTTGAGCTTGGAATAGTCCTTGATAGTGATGAGAATGAGGGTCCTGGTCAGCATGGGGCCGGTCGGGATTTCCCTAAGAATGTCCGCTGGTAGTTCCGTATGCATCGTCGTTCCCCTGTAGCTGGAAAAGGCGGATCAAATATGAGTTGACGAGGCGACATGGCTCATGCCGCCACCGTACGTCGAGTTGTCACCGCCAGGCGACTCGCGCAACAATTCTCTTACATGGGAGGCGGGATCGGTTGTTACCACCTGGTGACGGGTCTCATAAAATTTTGTTTCAGCCAATAAAAAAGGCAGCCTGAAGGCTGCCTTTTGATTGAGCGAGGTGCTGCGGCTATCGGTAGTAGAGGTTCCGGCCGCCAATGGTCAGGAAGGCCTGGTGCAGGTTCTTGCGGATGTCCTTTCGACTCCACACGCCCTGGATATGGCCTCTGGAGAGCGCCTTGTAGCAGTTATGGTAGTTGGGCGGAATCTCAAGACCCGTGGTTTCCTTGATGACGCCGGGACCGGCAAAGCCGATACGCGACGAGCGCACCGCGTACTGGTAGGGCGAGCAGCCCAGGAACGAAGCCACCGGACCGGCGTAGGAGTTGGTGTCGTAGAGGACGATATACAGTCCGCCTTCCTCAATGTAGCGGCGTACGGCCATGGTGACCCTGGGCATCTGGATGAGGCCGTTGACGCCTTCCTGGATGCGAATGCCCGCCGTGCCGTGGATGTAGGCCAGGAACGGCTGGTGCTTGGTCCGGGCCAGTTCCAGGGCGCGAATGAACTTTTCGCCCTCGGCCGCTCCAACGGAACCGCCCCTGAATTTGGCCACCAGGGTGGCGCAGGTGACGCGCAGCCCTTCAAGGCTGGCGTTGAAGGTCAGGCAGCTCGATTGCAGGCCGGTCTTCTTCTTTGCGGCTTCAATTCTTGCCGCGAAGTTGGGGAAGTCGGTGGGGTTCCCCGAGGCGATGTCGCGGTTGAATTCCCGCACGGACCCGCGGTCGAAGACATTATGGAGATACCATTGGTATTCCATGGGGAAGTTGTAGCCGCAGTTGGGGCAGACGCCCGCGTAGTCGGTGAACAGGTCGCGCGCCCAGATGTCCAGACAGCCGCGCTTGCGGGAGTGCGGGCAAGTGACTTCGCGGTCCTCCAGGGCCTGGGGACTGACATAGTCGCTGTCGTTCACCAGGGCGGGCGCTTCCGGCTCGGCCTGGGACAGTCCCGTCAGCTCCATTTCCTTTTGTTTGTCACTGGTGGAAGTGATGCCGATTTTCTTCAGCGCGCCGCGCAGCACGGCATCGATCTTGGCCGTGATGACGTGGGCCTCGTCCGAGACCTCTTCGACGATCCGCTCCACGCGGTGTTTGAAAGGCTTGATGAGCCCATACAAGATCAGGCTGGCCGAGTTGGAGACTATGCCCGAGCTGGTGGCACTGAGCTTTTCCAACAGGGATCGGTTGTCCTGATAGGCGTGCTGAGCCATGCGGCGGTACTTGCGGAACCGCTTGGCGACCAGCCGTTCGCGGGCCTTCTCGTTGAGGGACCAGCGCACGATGACGTCGGTGTTCTTCTTGAAGTGGCGCAGGGCAACGGCGCGGAAAAGGCGCACGCCGCGAACGCTCAATGCCACCTCGTCGGTGGCGCGGACGACCTGCTCGCGAACCTGCTTGAAGAAATCGAAGTGGTCGGCGCGCGCACCAAGGGGCGGCTCCTGGATGATCTCGTCGATGTAGCCGTTGGCGAGGTTGTCCTGGGCGGTGATGCGCTGGGCCATGGCGCAGGACTCGATGAGTTCGGCCGGAGCCCGCTCGGAACCGCGAATGTGTCCCTCGATGGCGGCCGCTCCCTCCGGCGAGATGACGGAGTAGTAGCCGTGGGAAAGCATGATGCGCTTGTCGGCCATGCCGATGGCCTCGGCTCCGCCGGACCCGCCTTCGGAGAAGATGGCCACGATGGGTACGTCCAGCCCGGCCATTTCATAAATGTTTTCGGCGATCTGTTGCGCCGCGCCGGGGAAGTCCTCGATGGGATAGGAACCGGGCGTGTTCACGTAGGCGTGGATGGGAATCTGTTCCCGGGCCGCGACCTTCATGTATTTGAGCGCCTTGGAGTTGCCCCAGGGCTTGATGGAACCGCCGTTGCGGAATTCCTCGCCGTGGCCTTTTTCCTGGCCCACGACCATGACCGGCTGGTTGATGATCTTTTTGCCCCGGCGGCGGGTGATGTAGGCGCGGGCGATGAGCATACCAGGGTCGATGGAGTGCTCGTCCTGGCCGCCCATCTCGGTGTAGTTGTCGTAGACGTTCTCCAGGATGTCCTTGAGGCTGGCTCGCTGGGGGTGGCGGACTATGCGCACCTTGTCCATGGCGGTCAGTTGAGCGTCGATGGCGGTTTCCATGGTGGATAGCCGCTTGTCCAGGGATTCCACGGCCCGGATGGCCCGCTCCTCGGAGAGATCGGCGTTCTTCTCCTGGAATTGGGCGATCTCCGTGGCGAAGGCGTCCAGCTCGGGGCGGGACTTGTTGCCCAGGATGTCGCGGGCGTAGTTCACCCGGCCCAGGAGTGATTGCAGGGTCTTTTCTATGTTCATAGCTTAGAATACGAGGAGGTTTTCGGTTTTTTCAATGAGGAAGGAGATGTTCGATTTCATCGCCTCCCCGGCGGAGTCGGAGCCGTTGAGTTGCAGGTCCCGCAGGAATTCCAGTCCGCGGGCCTTGGCTTCTTCGAGATCCTTGCCCCAGATGATGGCCAGGGCCAGGTTGGGGTCGTACTCCGTGGGAATCTGATAGGCGCGGTCAGTGGGAACGTGCGTGTGCACGGTCAGCCAGTCGCGTTTCTGCCACTTGAGCTCCTCGATCCGGCCGACCCAGGGGGTGAAGCCGTTCGTGGTGTCTTCGGCGATGAGACGGTATTCGATACCCACGCCGCCAAAGGAAACGTCGTCCTGGGTGTAGCCCAGCGGCTCGCCAAGGCCGGTGCGGATCTGCTCGCGAATGAGGTTCACGTCGGGGTTGCCGTTGACCGAACCTATGCAGGCCGAGACGCCGTTCTCCACCTGGATGCGGGTGTTCACTTCCATAAGGAAGGGATCGCCGTTCGGGGTGACGATCCACTCCCAGGTGCCGACGTTGTCGTATTTGATTTCCTTGGCGATGGACAGGGAGTAGCGGGTGATGTCGTCGAGGAGTTTCTGGGCGTCGAAGCCGTAGGTCAGCCCCTGCGGCCAGAAGCCGGGAGCGACTTCGATACGTTTTTGCAAGCCGGGAGACTGGACCGAGCAGTTGCGGGTGCCGAAGTGGACCGGGTTGGTCCCGGAGCGGTCGGAGACGATCTGCACTTCAAGGTGGTTGAAGTTGAACACACGCTGCTCGATGAGCACGCCTTCGTCGTTGAACGTCCGCAGGGAATAGTTGCGAATGCGGCGGTAGGTCTGGCGGAAACGGGCCATGTCCTCGCATTCGTCGATGCCCATGCCGCCGCCGCCCGCCGACGCCTTGACCAGGACCACCGGACGGCTGATGCCCATCTTGGCCTGGAATTCGAACAGGCTTTCGGCGATGGCCTCGGCCTCAAGTTCGTCATATATGGCCCGGTCGGAGCCGGGCACCGTGGGCACGCCCAGGGTGCGGGCGATGCGCTTGGTGTTAATCTTGTCGCCCAAGTCCCGGATGACTTCCCAGGAAGGGCCGATAAAGGTCATGGGGCGGTCGCGTTGGACCACACGGCGTGCGAATCGGTAGTTCTCGGAAAAGAAGCCGTATCCGGGGTGGATGGCCGTGGCCCCCGACTCGTCCGCCACGGACAGGATGTCGCCGGCGTCGAGATAATTGTGGATGCGGTACAGGGATTTTTCCCCGCCCAGCCTGCGGGCCACGTCCAGGTGACCGGACCGGGAGTCCTCTTTGGTATACAGGGCAACGAAGGGCAGGCCGAGGTCGGAACATGCTTCCATGATCCGCACGGCGATCTCGCCCCTGTTGGCAATGAGTATCTTTTGTCCGTCTAAGCTCACGTCGAATTTCTCTTTCGGGTATGGTTTTTTGCGGAGCACTAAATAGCCTTTCTTCCGCTATCTTGCAAATCTTTTGAAATGGTGTTTATTCTTTAAAATCAAACTGTTATCCTGAAACACCCGTTTGAATTAATAATTATGGATTTTTAACTAAAATATGTGTAGAAAATCGGTCCGGCAAATTTTTTCAGGTTAATGTTGCCAGAATTGTCAACATGTTGAGATTCTGACCAAGAGGAGTCCCGAATGGATTACGTTATTGTAGGAAATGGCGTTTCTGCCATCGGTGCAATCGAGGGCATTCGCCAGCACGACAAGACCGGTCCCATCACGGTTATCAGCGACGAGGCCGTGCCGACTTACGGCCGTCCGCTCATTTCCTATTATCTCTCGGACAAGATCAAGTTCGACACCCTGCCGTTCCGTCCTGAGGAGTTTTACGAGCGTAACGGGGTCGACATGCGGCTGGGGTCGAGGGTGCTTTCCGTGGACGCTTCCGAAAAGGCCCTGATTCTCGACTGCGGCGACACGGTCAAATACGACAAGCTGCTCCTGGCCACCGGAGGCACTCCGGTCAAGCCGAACCTGCCGGGCATCGATGGCCCCGGCGTGTACAATTTCACCACCGTGGCCCATGCCGAGACCCTCAAGGAATTGGTGGACAAGGTCAAGAAGGTCGTTGTCATCGGCGCGGGCCTCATCGCGCTCAAGGCCGCCGAAGGGTTTGCCGAGAAGGGAGTCGATGTGACCATTGTGGTCCGCTCCCGAATCATGCGAACCTACTTCGACGAGACCGCTGGCGAACTTATTGTCGAACACCTGGAAAAGAACGGCATCCGTTTTCTGCAAGGCACGGATACCAAGGCCGTCATTCGCCACGAGGACGGTTCCATTGAGGGCGTGGAAACCGACCAGGGGCTGGTCCCGGCGGACGTGGTCATAGTGGCCGCGGGCGTTCGTCCGAACATGGGGCTGGCCATCCAGGCCGGGCTGGCCACCGGGCAGGGCATCCGAGTGGACGACTATATGGCCACCAGCGACGGGAATGTCTTCGCGGCCGGAGATGTCGCCGAAGCCAAGGACTTGCTGACCGGCGAATATACGGTTCGCCCCATCTGGCCCAACGCCTACACTCAGGGGCGTTACGCGGGCCGGAACATGGCCGGGGCCGAAACCCCGTACACCGGCGGGATGTCCATGAACTCCATCACCTACTATGGACTGCCGACCATTTCCGTGGGCGAGACCAATCTTGCCGATGACGAGCGGTATGAAACCGCCGTGTTCCTCGACCGGGAAAACTCCGTCTATCGCAAGCTGATTTTTAAGGACAACGTCCTGGCTGGCTGTATTCTCATCGGAGCCATCGACGCGGCCGGGTTCTACACCAGTTTCATCAAGAACGGTTTCGAACTGGACGAAGCGGGCAAGGAGCGCCTCATGGAGGGCGATCCTTCTCCGGCCCTTTGGCCCGACAGTTTTATCGAAGCCATGATGAACAATCCTTAGACTGGATATTCAGACGAAACACCAAGAGCCGCTTCAAGCGGCTCTTTTTTTGGGCAAACGGTCGGCCTTCATTGCATGTTCATCTATCAAGGGCCTCGGAATTATCGGCCAGGCGTTCTCCAGGCTCAAATGTTGCGGTAGATCATCATACAGCCGAGCAGGAAGACGACCGCCAGTGCGAGTGTCCTGTAACCCTTGTCGGAGAGATGTTTGTACGCCTTGGTTCCAAGAAAGATGCCGGTTAAAAGGGCGGGGAGACTAAGGGCGTACAGGTGCAGCACTTCGTCGGTAATCATTCCGGAAAGGGCCTGGGAGACGATGATGACTAGACCGGACAAGGCGAAGAAGCACGCCAGCGTGGCCTTGGCTTCGTCCTTGGTCCATGGTTGAAGGGCAGCATAGATAATTACTGGCGGTCCCCCGACGCCCAGGCTGCCGCCGAGCAGGCCGGAAAAGAATCCGGCAAAAACGGCCGTCGATCGTCCGAGCTGTCTTGGTTCGGGCCTGGTCAGGAGTTGATGGCTCGTGAAGACCGTCATGATGATGCCGACAAGAATCGAAAGTCCATCCGACGGAATCTGTTTGAGCGCGTAGACGCCGAAGGGGACGCCGACGACGCTGGCGGCCAGTAGTGTGAAAGTGCATTTGAGATTTATGCATTTGCGTAAGCGGACGGTCAGGTAGAGACTTATGACCAAAGCGAGCAGGACCATGAGCGGAACGCTAGTCTTGATGCTCAGAAAGAATCCCAGCAGAGGAAGGGCAATGAGTCCGAATCCGAATCCGGTCAGTCCTTGAAGGAATGCAGCGGCGAGCACGATGAGAATGATGGAGACTGTTTCGAGCATGGTCGTGACTTACTGTATTTGCAGTGGGCTGCCAATGACGATCGCTTTGTCTCTAAATTCAGAATAAAACAGTTGCCACCAAATTGAATCGCAGGGTATAGGTATCAACAAATGGAAATCCATTTTTAACTAATTCCAGTATCTCAGGAGGTTGAGTTATGGCCATTGTCATTGATCATGATGAATGTATTGGTTGTGAATCGTGCGTTGAGATCTGTCCTGAAGTTTTCGAAATGGACGCCGACGGGGAAAAGGCTACTGTCATCGATCCGGATTCGACTCTGGATTGCGTGGATGAAGCCATTGAGACCTGTCCCAACGAAGCCATATCCAAGTAGCCGAACGACTGTACAAAAAAAGACCGCCTATTGGAGGCGGTCTTTTTTTGTGCGCTTTGGGGGAAATGATTATTGCAATTCGGCGAATTTGACGCGCACCTCTTCGATACGCTTCCGGCTGTCCGGGAAATTCAGGGCTTCGCCGCGGGACAGGGCGTGGATATGAATCAGACCAGCTTGCTCGTCGTAGAAAAATTCCGCATCGTCTATGGTGCGCAGGACGCTGCTCCGGAACTCGGCACGCAGATAGTTGCCCTCGCTCAGGATCACCTTGGCGCCGAAAATGGATTCAATTGCGTTGCTCAGGTCCACCATTACCTTGTTGGGGTCGCCGGAGGCCGTGATGGGAGCGATTTTGTGTTTTGCATCGTCGGCTTGCGAAGAAATGCAGTCGACGTCGTCCGGGCAGACGGCGAACATTCCATTGGCCATACCCAGGTCCGGAGCCTTGGTCGAACAGGCGGGGAGGGCGGCTAGGGAGACGGCAAGAATTATGGTGGCGAGTAGTTGTTTCATGGCTCTCAATATATTGTAAAATCGAACGGAAAAGCAACCCTCATTTCGAGTGGAAACAGCTGCCCGGTCAGCGGGTGCGGGTGGCCATGACCACGCCTGAGAAGATGAGCACGAAGCCTGCGGCGTGGACCGGGGTTACGGGCTGGCCGAGCAGGACCCACGCGCCGATTCCGCTGAAGACCGGAATGAAATACTGAAACAGGGCGGCATTGCCCGGCCCGATGTGCATGATGGCAGTGTTGAAGAGGAAAAATGCGGCCAGGGAGGCCAGCACGCCCGTGTACAGGATAACACCGATTACGGCCGGGGTGAGATCCCAGGATGGTGCGAAGCTCTGTTCCACGAGCGCTGCGGGGACAAGCGGGATGGTCCCCAGCAAAAAAGTCGCGCCGAGATAGGCGTTTCGGCTAATGGTCGCGGGTTTGCGCTTGACCAGGATGGAGTACACGGCCCAGAGGAAGCCTGCCGCGAACATCCAGATGTCGCCCAGTCGAAAGGTCATATGAAGGAGCGTGTCCAGTGAGCCTCTGGTGGCGATGGCCAGCATTCCGAAAATGGCGATGGCCAGGCCGGTCCAGCGTAGCGGAGAGATCCGTTCCTTGAGGAATATGCGGGCCAGAATGACCACGAAGACCGGCGCGGTAGCCGCGAACAGGGCCATGTTCACTGTGTCCGTGGTGCGTGCGCTGATATACACCATGGTGTTGAACAAGGTCACGCCGGTGATCGACGCCGCCAGAAGCTCGTAGCGATTGTCGAGCAAGGCCTGCATGTCGCGTTGCATGTCGCGTTTCGCGAAGGGCAGGAAGACAGCAGTGGCCGTCAACCAACGGAGGGCGGCCAGCGTGACGGGAGGAATATCGTCCACGAAACCGCTGGCGATAAGAAAATTGCCGGACCATATGGTCACGGCGAGCAAGGCAAAGAAGAATCCCAATGGACGATTTTCGGACATGGAAAGTGTGATAGTCGAAGCCGGTACACTTGGCAATCGCTATCTATCTGTCACTATTGGCTCATTCGGCAGCCAGGCGAATCGGTCCAGGTCAATGCGCCCCGCTTGGTCGAACTCTACGCCCTCGGCCAGGAGCAGGCGTTTTTGTTCATCGTGCCCTTGCAATTTTCCCAGGGCGATCCGGCCTTCTCGATTGACCACCCGGTGCCACGGCAAATTCTCCTTGCGGGAGCTCGAATGCAGCACTCTGGCAACCTGTCGCGCTCCCAACCGATTGCCTGCCAAAGCGGCCACGCGGCCGTAAGTGGAGACCTGCCCCTTCGGGATGGCCCGAATGGTTTCGATGATGTCTTGGGTAAAGCGCGTGGACATGCCGATAGATAAACAGTGGAGCACCCGCAAGGCAAGCCCCCGGAGACTGTTTCCCGGGGGCCTCTCGACGTTGCGCATGTATCGTTATTTAAAGCGCCGTTCGTCTTTGTGGTCGGGGCTTTGTTTCCCATCTACCAGGAATAGCGGTTCTCCCATTGCTTCAGCATGGTGATAAGCACGGTCGTGTTTTGAGTTATGCGGAGGACAGGGGCTATCGGTCTTAACCATGATTTTGGCCGATTGTAGTAAAAAAAGTTGGTAGAAATCCCAATTCACAACTGTCTCGCCTTGTGATGAAAGGTTTGACGGTAGAGGGTGAAGGCGGAGTTGACGGGAATAAGCCAATTGTGATCTTTTTCACATGGCTTGTTTCTTGTTTTAGTCTTGATTTTGAACATGGAAAGGTAGGATTGGAGTGCTCAACTGGTCACAGTGTAGTGCGAAAATTATGTTCCATGTTTCACAATTGGCGTTTGACAAGCGTTTTATGATTATGTAGTCCGATTTTCAACGCACGCGAGACCGCTATTTGTGCGTTAGTCGGTAGAAAGTGTTTTGGATTAGCTTTTGCTGAGTGTGCCCCTTTCCGGTCTGGTTTGAGAAAAATGGCACAATCTCGGATTTGAAGTTGCCTTGGATCACATGTTTGGATCGCACGCTTTTTGCCGAAGGAACGGATAGGGGCCGTGGTATGGCTCCTGGGCGACGACCCCGATTTTGCACAACTCGGTGTTGATTGGCCCTTGTTCCCTGGTCGCCTTGAGGAATCGTCTCTGTCCGAACGGAAGACGTATGAAACTTTCCGACGGCCCCAATACGGGACCAAGCCGGAGGGAGGGAATTCTTGCCCGCATGACGCCATGCCGCAAGGAAAGACGAGTTGTTCTTTGGCCGGTTTGTCCGGTTGGAATTTTAAATAATACGGATAAAATACAATGGATAACGCACAGCATCACTCAGCCTCCACCGCCCCGTCCTCCCGAGTCAACGTTGAGCATTACACCCCCGAAGCGGGTGTCTGCACCAAGGAAATCGATTTCGTCGTGGACAACGGCAGCATCGACTACGTCAACTTTTCCGGTGGATGCGAGGGTAACCTCAAGGCCATCGCTTCCATGATCGAAGGCATGAACGTGGACTTCGTGCTTGATCGCTTCAGCGGTATCACCTGCGGTTCCAAGTCCACTTCCTGCATGGATCAGTTCTGTCACGCCCTGCAGGAATACAAGGAAAAGCACCAGTCCAGATAAGTTCCGCTACCCACCGGCCCCAGGCCGGACCTGCAAATTGTACAAGGGCCGACGATTTTTCGTCGGCCCTTTGCGTTTGCTGGTTCAGGTTCGAAGAAGGCGAATGGTAAAGGCGATTTGTTCTTCAGTGTACCTTGATTTTTTCATGACGAAATCCTCCTACTTTCTGATAGTCGATTTCGCCGAAGAACTCACATTGTTGGTGGACCTATTTCGCGGGAGCAGGTCACTGTAGACGCCGTCCACGCACCCGACATCCAAGGAAATTACCGGGCAGCCAGAGAAAAGGTTATTAGCGATCTCGACAATCTGAAAAAAGCCCTCCCCAACACAGTCAGACGTGGTCGAACTGGAACAACTTATCCGACAGCAGATAAAGCTGGCCGATCAAGTGGCCCTGAGTCCGCATCCCTCGAAAAGCCTGCCGGATGGACAGGGGGAAAAGGGCAGTTCGTCAAATTGTCCACCTTAAAACGCCACTCTGTAGTCGAAAGGTGGCATCACCTTTTCTTGCTTATTGAACAAGATGTAAAAAAAATGTTGAATATATTTTTCTTTGCCAGTTTGAGGCTTGCCTTGTATAGAAAGCCACTTCCCATCGTGGTCATAATCAGTCACACGAACTGCGGGTATCAGTAGCTCGCGCTGACGATAGGCGAACAACAAATTTAGGATTATTGAATTGGAATATAGACAAGAGATTGACGGATTGAGAGCCTTATCGGTTATCGCGGTCGTACTGTTTCACTTCGACATGGTGCACATGACAGGCGGCTATTTGGGAGTTGACGTCTTTTTCGTTATTTCCGGCTACCTGATAACCTCATTATTACTTGAGGAAATCGAGACAACTGAAACCTTGTCTATTTCCCAATTTTACTTGAGACGAACCCGACGTATTCTTCCCGCACTGCTTGTCATGTGCGCCCTCGTATATCTGTTTTTCGCAGTAATTACCCTGAAACCGCAAAGCCCTTTCCCCAATTTCGGCGGCTCGCTGATTGCTGCTCTCTTCTCTTACTCAAATATATTCTTTTGGATTCATTCCGGATATTTCGCATTGGAAGCTTGGGCAGAACCTCTGCTACATACATGGTCTCTTGGTGTGGAAGAACAGTTCTATCTGGTTATTCCGCTACTGATGTACTTTGCTTCTCGAGTACAAGGAAAAAAGAAAACGGGTGCTCTTTTCGCGCTTTACGTATCGCTTGCCCTTCTCTCTTTTTCCTTTTGCCGGTGGGGTCGCTTATGGGCAGATGGAGAATTCATTTTTTACATGCTGCCTTCGCGCATGTGGGAGCTACTCGTGGGGGCTATAGTCGGCCTAATTTTAAGGAAATATGACATTCTCAACTCGAAAAGGGTTCTATTGTGCAACGCGCTTGCCTTCATTGGTGTTCTTGGTATGTGTTATGGTTTCTTCTTTTATATCGAGTCTACAAGGATCGCTGAGAAAGCACTGGTGGTGACTTTTTCCGCAGCACTTTTTATAGTGTTCGCAAACCAGCGAACGTTTGTGGGCAAGGTGTTTAGCTTTACCCCAGTCTGTTTTTTGGGGAAAGTTTCGTATTCTTGGTATCTCTGGCATTGGCCCCTAGTGACCTTGGCGGTTTTTTTGCCGGTTTTATATCCTTTTTTCTCCCCCGGTCAATGGCAACTGATCTTGTTAATTGTGTCCCTAGTATTGGCAGTACTATCTTGGAAATTTGTGGAAATGCCTTTCAGGAAGAAAAAAGACTGGGCTTCATGCGTCAAGCCTCTCGCGCCGATTTTTGGAGTATTGCTTTTGGTTGGGATAGGGAATTATTACCAAGCGTTCGGAGTGAATAACTACCACTTTGAAAAAAGAACTATTCAGTCAAAAAGCGTATTAAATCTGCATCAAGAGGAAAGTCTCATCGGAGCGCCAGACATTCCGCCTGTTTTTGTTCTTTTCGGGAACAGTCACGCAGCATCAGTTGCACCAGTCGTTGCGCAACTGGCGGAAGATTACGGTACCTCTGGAGTTTTCTTGCAGGACGACATCTTACCCATGCTTAATATGCGCAAGAAAGGCAGGGACAAGGTCAAGGCAGACCTGACTACAACCCTTATCCACTATATGCAGGAAAATGCACTAAGTGATATTCTGTTCGTTGCTCGTTGGGATCATATATGGGAGTTCTCTGATAAGAAAATGCTGTATTACGATGAATATCTTATAGGCATAGATGAGATAGACTCGTTGTATTACAGTGAAGTGAGGAACCTATTGTCCCAATTTACTACCAACGGAATAAATGTTTGGATACTGGAGCAGGTTCCTAACGCTCAGATTAATCCGACAATTGCGGTTCGTTTTTTTGAGGACTATCAAGAACCTATTTCGTTTGAGGGCCATAACGACATAATGCGTTCAATCATCAATGTTGATGACAGTTCGAAACTCCATTTCCTAACCACACGGCCCTACTTCGTAAAAAATGAACGCGTATCATTCACCAAAGGAGACAGGCTGTTGTACTTTGACGATGACCACTTGTCATACGATGGCGCACTTCATATATCAGACGTATTTCGATCTTTTTTCAAAAGCGTGCTTTCTAGCCAACTTTCGACCAGAGGAGTCGTGGTCTCCCATGATAACAGGCCGTTGAAAAAGTCGATATTTCCGGTTTTCACACCAAAGACTTGCTCACCGCAGCAACTGGCATGAGATTGTTGGGGTGCTCCTCATGTACCGCGAAAACGAGCAATATCCAGCCTGATT
>Ga0334892_1000523_pt1 | contig 44976 bp, 51 predicted proteins | sample GraSluR3_MG_4_FD_207213 | JGI IMG/M metagenome (GOLD analysis project Ga0334892, IMG submission 207213) | Sludge microbial communities from methane-producing bioreactor in Wageningen University, Netherlands - Granular Sludge_15_04-R3 | ecosystem: Engineered > Bioreactor > Anaerobic >...
CGAAAGTTTGTGCGCACTTCACAAAGCACTTGTTACTCGCAAAAACCTGTGGTTAAACAGGGAGATAAAGTTAAGGTTGGTGATTTACTTATCGATGGTCCATCCACCGATCAAGGTGAGTTGGCCTTAGGTCAAAACTTAGTTATTGCTTACTCAGCCTTTGATGGTTTGGGCTATGAAGATGCTGTTGTTATTTCCGATCGATTAGTGAAGGACGACTCGCTTAGCTCCATCTACATTAGCGAGTACGAAACCGAAGTGATGGACACCAAACTTGGTCCGGAAGTATTAACTAGAGACATTCCAAATGTTTCCGAAGTTGAGCTCCGCAATCTAGACGAAGAGGGTGTCGTTGCTGTTGGCAGCCAAGTTCAAGCCGGTGATATTTTAGTTGGTAAGATTGCCCCCAAGGGTGAGACCGAGTTAAGCTCCGAGGAACGCTTGCTTCGTGCTATTTTTGGCGAAAAAGCCAGAGAGGTAAAGGACACATCATTGCGGATGCCAAATGGTGAAAGTGGTACCGTTATTGATGTTATTGTCTTAGATCGCGATATTGGTGATGAGCTTGAAACCGGTGTTAACAAACGTGTTATCGTCCGTGTGGCTCAGCTACGCAAGATTATGGTCGGTGACAAGTTGGCTGGTCGACACGGTAATAAGGGTGTAATTTCCAAAGTGGTACCGGTTGAGGATATGCCTCACTTAGAAGATGGTACGCCAGTGGATATTATTATTTCCCCACTGTCGGTGCTGGCTCGTATGAACATGGGTCAGTTACTCGAAGCTCACTTGGGCTGGGCAGCTGACAAAATGGGTTATCAAGTGGCAGTGCCGGTCTTTGAAGAATCAAAAGAAGATCGGATTTGGGATGAGTTAGAGCGAGCCGGTCTACCTCGTTCTGGTAAAGTTCAGCTATTTGATGGCCGGACCGGTGAACCTTATAGCGAAACAACCGTGGTAGGTATTGCCTACATTCTCAAACTAGTTCATATGGTCGAGGATAAAACTCACGCTAGATCAACCGGACCTTACTCACTTGTGACGCAACAGCCTTTGGGCGGTCGAGCCCAGATGGGCGGTCAGCGTTTAGGTGAAATGGAGGTCTGGGCACTTCAATCACATAAGGCAGCTCATACTTTGCAGGAAATGTTAACTATTAAGTCTGATGATGTAGTTGGTCGGGCTAAGGCATTTGAAGCGATCGTATCCGATACCGAAATTCCGGAAGCCTCGGTGCCTGAATCCTTTAAAGTACTAGTTAGAGAACTTAATGCTTTGGGTCTTAATATCGAGATGATCGAAGCGACCGTGGCGGCAGATGATGATCAATCAAATTCAGATGATGATCAGTCTGATGACGATGACAGCAATAATGATGTCAGTGACGACACCGCTGATGATGTTAATGATTCCGATGATAACGAAGATGTAGAGACAGAAGAAAATCTAGAACCGGAGGATTTCGACCCGGACTTGGATGAGTCACTGAAGGCTGGGGAGGAGAAATAATATGTTGCAAAATTTAGATTTACAAACCAAGAACCGCAAGGGTGAGGATCGAATCTTAGATTTTGAATCACTTAGAGTTTCCCTAGCTTCACCAGAGCAAATTTTGGAGTGGTCCTACGGAGAAGTAGTCAAAGCTGAAACCATTAATTATCGAACCCAAAAAACCGAAAAAGGTGGTTTATTTGCCGAAGAAATCTTTGGTCCCACCAGGGATTGGCAGTGTTTTTGTGGCAAATATAAGGGTTATCGCTACAAGGGTATTGTGTGTGATAAATGCGGTACCGAAATTACTCAAAGCCGAGTTCGCCGCGAACGTTTAGGTCATATTGAGCTGTCGGTTCCGGTTGCACATATTTGGTTTTTCAAAGGTGCTCCATCAGCCTTGTCGCTACTTTTAGATATCAGCCCCAGGAATTTAAGCTCGATTATTTACTTTAGTAAATACATTGTTTTGGCCGTCGATGATGACGCCAAACAACAAGTTTTAGAGCAATTGGAGGCAGATCGAGAAGCTGCCAAAGAACAACTTGATGAAGAAGCTAAGCAGTTAATTGAAGAAGTTCGAGCTAAGCTAGCTTCGGACCTGGATGTTGCCAAAACTCAAATCAAGGATAAAGAGAATCGCGACATTAAGTCTGAAGAGCTCAAATTAAGAGCCAAGCAACGGATTGCTTCCATTAAGGATCAACTGGATAGCGACAAAGAGAATTCAGATGAAATTTACGACACCATCACCGAGATGGTCCGCAAGATTCGAAAGTACTCAATTTTATACGAGGACGAATATCTCAAGTTGGCCGAGTATAACGCGGTTGATCATTTACGTCTTGGCATGGGCGCCGAGGCATTACTAGAAGTGGTTAAGGAATTAGACTTAGATCAGCTAGCCCAACAACTAAAAGAAGAGGTTAACGAAGCTACCGGTCAACGTCGAGTAAAAGCTACCAAACGCTTGCGTATTGTGGAAGGATTCCGCCGAAGCGGCCAGGATCCTGCTTGGATGTTTACCAGCATTTTGCCGGTTTTGCCGCCAGATCTACGCCCAATGGTACAGTTATCCGGTGGTCGCTTTGCCGCTTCAGATCTAAATGATCTGTACCGACGAGTAATCAACCGCAACAATCGTTTGCGTCACCTGATTAACTTAGGTGCTCCAGAAATTATTTTACGAAATGAAAAGAGAATGCTGCAGGAAGCGGTTGACGCCTTAATTGATAGTGCTCACGTTCGTAGTTCACGTCGTGTTCGCCGCCGACCGCTGAAGTCTTTGTCTGAAATGCTGCGCGGCAAGCAAGGTCGTTTCCGCCAGAACTTACTTGGAAAAAGAGTTGATTATTCTGGTCGATCGGTGATTGTGGTTGGCCCGGAGCTTAAGCTTAATCAATGTGGTTTGCCCAAAGAGATGGCCTTGGAAATTTTCAAGCCGTTTGTTTTACGTGAATTAATCAAGCTTGGTTATGCCCCCAATATTCGCAGTGCCAAATTTATGTTAGAACGTCGTCAAGATGTGGTGTATGACATTTTGGAATCAATAACCAAGAATCACCCGGTGTTACTTAATCGGGCGCCAACTTTACATAAGTTGGGTATTCAGGCTTTCTATCCAGTGTTGGTTGAAGGCAGCGCTATCCGCTTACACCCTTGTGTCTGCGCTGGTTACAACGCTGATTTTGATGGTGACCAAATGGCGGTTCACGTACCGCTAAGTAAGCAAGCCATCAAAGAAGCCAGTGAGCAAATGATGCCTCAGCACAACTTGCTCAAGCCGGCTGATATGACTCCGATCACGGTGCCAAATAAAGAGATGGCCATGGGTGTTTATTATCTAACATCTGTTAATCAGAAACTGGCTAAGCCTAAGAACATTTTTGCCTCTGCTTTAGAAGCCGAGCACGCTTATCAAATCGGCAAACTAGGTTTGCGACAGCTGATAGAAGTCCGCTTAACAATGCCGGATGGTACTAAGCAGCGGGTTGAGACCACAGTTGGTCGGATCCAGTTCAATGAAATTTTGCCCAATGAACTTGGCTTTATCAATGAGCCAGTTACGGCCGGCAAGATCAAGGATTTGGTAAGAAAAGCAATCGATAAGATTACGCCTGACAAGACGGCCGAAATGATTGATGCTATCAAGGATCTTGGTTTTGAGATTGCCACTAAGTCTGGTTTATCGGTGGCGGTTAGTGATTGTCTAATGATTCCTGAGAAGGATGAAATTATTGAGGCTGCCAACAAAAAAGCCGAAGAAGTTCAGGAAAGCTATTTGCAGGGTCTAATTACCCAAGATGAAAAGCGTCGTTTGACCTTTGAAATCTGGATGAAGACTACCGACGAAGTAGCCGATAAGACCTGGGATTTTATGACTGAAGATAACGCCATTAAGGTCGTGATTAATTCCGGTGGAACTCGGGCTTCTAAAGATCAGGTGAAGCAGCTATCTGCTATGCGTGGATTAGTGGTTGATCCTATGGGTCGAATTGTGGAGATGCCGACTAAGTCTAACTTCCGTGAAGGCTTAACTATTTTCGAGTATGTAACCTCTTCTCGCGGTTCCCGTAAAGGTTTGACCGATTCCGCTCTAAAAACTGCCGACGCTGGTTACTTAACCAGACGTCTTTGTGATGTGGCTCACGATTCGATAATTCGGGCTCACGATTGTGGTAGCGAGGAAGGCATCGAAATTACCAGAGAAGGCGAGAGAGCTAAAATCTTCAATAAGCGAATTGTGGGACGATATGTGGCCAAAGATGTTGAAGTTGATGGTCAAGTATTGGTTGCTAAAAATGAGCTTATTGATGAAGATTTAGCCGATAAGATCACCGAGAACGACAAGATAAAAAGTGTCTGGGTTCGTTCTCCGCTAACTTGCCAGTTACCGGTTGGTCTTTGTGCCAAATGTTATGGCTGGGACTTTTCAACCAAAAAGGAAGTAACTTTAGGAACACCAGTCGGTGTGGTGGCCGCCCAATCAATTGGTGAGCCAGGAACTCAGCTAACGATGCGGGTCAAACACAGTGGTGGTATCGTTGGTCTCGACGTAACTCAAGGTCTGCCGCGTGTGGAAGAATTGTTTGAGATTCGGACACCCAAGGGTTTGGCACCGATTGCCGAGATTACCGGCCAAGTACAGATCGTTGAGAAAGAAGACATTAATGAAATCATCATTACCGCTACTGGTAAAGCTAAGGAAACCAAGACTTACTATGTGCCTAAGACAACCAAGGTATTGGTAGAAAACGAACAACTGGTTACAGTTGGTACTCAATTAGCCGGCGGCGTCTTGGATATTCGAGATATTCTCAAACTGCGCGGCATGCGTTCCGCCCAGCAATATCTGTTGGATGAAGTACAGCGTGTTTATGAGTCGCAGGGTATTTCCATTAATGATAAGCATTTTGAGGTAATCATCAGTAAAATGAGCGATAAAGTTATGGTGGAGAGTGCGGGTGACACTTCACTCTTACCTGGCGAAATTGTTGATCGACTCCGCTTCCGCGAGGAAAATGAGGCAGTTATGGCCGAAGGCGGTGAACCAGCTACGGCTCAAGTGTTAGTTCTAGGTATTACTCGCGCTGCGCTGTATACCGAAAGCTGGCTATCAGCTGCTTCATTCCAGCACACCACAAATGTGTTGACCCAAGCGGCATCGCAGGGTAAATATGATCGTCTGCTGGGACTCAAGGAAAACGTCATTATTGGACGGTTAATTCCCACTTCACCAGAGAGAGCAGAGATCGAGGCATAAGTTAAGGGTTTTTAGGGGCGGGGCCTGAGCGCAGCTCAAGCCCCGCCCCACCACCAATTAATTTAACCATAAAACCCCTGTTAAACCGGTGATTATTAGCAAAAAACTATGGTATACTTGCAGCTCTAAGCTTGAGCTTAGTTGTTAAGTGTGAAGGAACAGTGACCAACCAGCAGGCGTCATTGAGTAACACCATTAAGTTACTTTCCTTGACTCTTAATTAAAAGTCGATAAAAAAGATATAAATAAATTATTGAAATGAAAAAGGAGACAAACACGTGCCAACAATCAATCAGTTAATCAGAAAAGGCGGCCGCAAGAGCAAGTCTAAGAGAATTAAGGCGACAGCTCTGCGCCGTTCATATAACGCTTTACGCAGTCAGGTGGTTAAAACCACTAATCCGCAAAAGAGAGGCGTTTGTACCATGGTTAAAACCATGACTCCAAAAAAACCAAACTCCGCTTTACGTAAAGTGGCTAGGGTAAGATTATCCAATCGTGTTGAAGTGACGGCTTATATTCAAGGTGAGGGCCATAATCTGGCTGAGCACTCAATTGTTTTGGTGCGCGGAGGCCGAGTTAAAGACTTGCCTGGTGTGAAATACCACATTGTGCGTGGAGTACACGACTGTGCTGGTGTGGAGAATCGCCGCTCGTCACGCTCCAAGTACGGTACCAAGAGACCTAAAAATTCATAAACAGCAACAAACACAAATTGAAGAAAATATTAATAATTAAGAGTTAAAAAGGAAACTAATATGCGAACAAAACAGGCGGTTCAACGGCAGGCATTGCCTGATCCCAGATATCACTCAGTCGTGGTTACCAAACTTATCAATCGCTCAATGCGTGATGGTAAAAAAACCGTCGCCCAAAAGCAGGTTTATGACGCCTTAGAAATAATTCGTCAGACATTAAAACGTAATCCGGCTGAAGTATTAGAAGATGTTATAAGAAAGATTTCGCCCACAATGGAGGTCAGATCTAGACGAGTTGGTGGCGCTTCTTATCAAGTGCCGATGCCGGTTAGTCAGCATCGAGGTCTCTCTTTGGGTATTCGCTGGCTGGTTATTGAAGCCAACAAGCGACCTAACAAAACCTATCACTCGTTTGCCGAGAAATTATCAGCCGAGATGCTTGATGCCCTCAAGGACGAAGGCGGAGCGATCCAAAAACGAGTCGTTACACATAAGATGGCCGATGCCAACAAAGCATTTGCCCACTTTAGATGGTAATTTAAGTTAAAAAGAAGTTAAGAAGTAAACAAGGATAATTTTATGGCCACACCTCAAACAGTTAAGACTACCGATCGCAATCTATCAGCCGAAAGAATTAGAAATATTGGTATTATTGCCCATATTGATGCCGGCAAAACCACCACTACGGAAAGAATTCTTTATTTTACCGGCAAATCTTACAAAATCGGTGAAGTCCATGAGGGTGAAGCCATAATGGACTGGATGGAACAAGAGAGAGAACGTGGTATTACGATTGTTTCAGCTGCCACTACCACCTTTTGGACTCCAGTTTTAAATTCTGCTATGCCGGTTCAGAAATACCGGATCAATATTATTGATACGCCAGGACACGTTGATTTCACGGCCGAGGTAGAGCGTTCTTTGCGCGTTCTTGATGGCGGTATTACTGTTTTGGATGCCGATAAAGGCGTTCAATCTCAATCAGAAACCGTTTGGCGCCAGGCTGATAAGTATAGTGTTCCCCGTCTCTGTTTTGTTAACAAAATGGACAAGGTCGGTGCCAATTTCTTAAATGTCGTGGAAGATATTAAACAAAAATTTGGAGTCAAACCAGCCGTGATGGTTTTACCAATTGGGGCCGAAAATGAATTTCACGGTTTAATTCAACTGTTAGACGGTAATGCTCTTTGGTGGAAAGACCAGGAGCCAGAAACCCCCTATGAGATTATCGATATTCCCGAAGAGCTGAAGGCTCAAGCTGAAGAATTGCGCACTCAGTTAGTGGAGCAGATTTGTGAAACCGATGAACAACTTCTTGAGAAATATCTTAACGGAGAAGAGATTCCGGTTAATGAGTTAAAAGCAGCTTTGCGCCGAGCCGTAATTGATTATGAATTAGTGCCTATTTACGGTGGCTCTTCACTGCGCAATATGGGTATTCAACCACTGCTAGATGCTATCGTTGATTATTTACCCTCACCAACCGATGTTAAAGAAATTTCTGGTACTCACCCGAGCACAGATGAACCAGTTGTGCGCCAATTGACGGCGAGTGAACCATTGGCCGCTTTGGCTTTCAAGATTCAAACCGACCCGCACGTAGGTAGAATTACTTACTGTCGCATTTACTCCGGCAAAATTAGTTCTGGTAGCTATGCTTACAACGCCACTAGAGATATAAAGGAAAGAGTTGGCCGTCTACTTTTAATGCACGCCAATCAGCGAGAGGAAATCGATGAGGCTGTTGCTGGTGAGATCGTAGCGGTGGTTGGACTTAAGGACACCAAAACTGGCGATACAATCTGCGATGAAAACCACCCTATTTTATTGGAAGGCATTTCCTTCGCTGAGCCGGTTATTTCTTTAGCTATCGAACCCAGAACCAAATCAGACCAGGAAAAGATGGCTTTTGCGCTTAACAAGCTTTCAGAAGAAGATCCAACTTTTCGTATTAAGATTAATCATGAGACCAACCAGACTGTTATTGCCGGTATGGGCGAGTTGCACTTGGAAATTTTAGTTGATCGGTTAAAGCGAGAATTTAAAGTTGATGCTGATGTCGGCGCTCCACAAGTGGCTTATCGAGAAACCATTTCTAAATCGGTCGAGGCGGAAGGCAAATTTATTCGCCAATCAGGTGGTCGAGGTCAGTATGGTCACTGTTGGTTACGACTTGAACCTAAGGATCGCGGGACTGGTTTTGAGTTTGTGAATGCCATTACTGGCGGGACAATTCCGCGAGACTTCATTCCGGCTATCGAAAAAGGTGTTAAAGAGGCGATGGGCAATGGTGTTTTGGCCGGATACCCAATGGTTGATATGAAGGTCACGGTTTATGACGGTTCCTATCATGAAGTTGACTCCTCTGAGATCGCTTTCAAGATTGCCGCCTCAATCGCCCTCCAGGATGGTTCCAAGCGAGCTGGTCTCCAGCTTCTTGAGCCAATTATGAATGTTGAGGTAACCACTCCTAAAGAATTTATGGGTGATATTATTGGCGATCTTTCAGGTCGTCGCGGTGTGGTGCAGGGCACTACCGAAAGTGGTGCCGCCGTGATAGTAAAGGCGCTAGTTCCGTTAGCTGAAATGTCCAAATATGCTACAATCATCCGGAGCATGACTCAGGGTCGGGCTTCTTATTATATGGAACCGGCTCATTATGAAGTTGTCCCAAGTAATATCACGGCCGAGATTGTTGAAGCCAGTGGAAAATAAGGGATAATACTATTGAAACAAAGTGAGAAAAACAAATAAAAGGAGAAAATTATGGCAAAGTTTCAACGTACCAAGCCACACGTAAACATTGGTACCATCGGTCACGTTGACCACGGTAAAACCACTCTGACGGCAGCTATTACTACGGTATTAGCTAAGCAGGGTAAGGCTCAAGCTATGGGCTACTCTGATATTGATAATGCGCCCGAAGAAGCTGCTCGTGGTGTAACAATTAACATTTCACACTTAGAGTATGAGACCGATAAGCGTCACTACGCTCACATTGATGCCCCTGGTCACGCCGACTACATCAAGAATATGATTACCGGTGCTGCTCAGATGGACGGTGCTATTTTGGTGGTAGCTGCAACTGACGGTCCAATGCCTCAAACCCGTGAACACATTCTATTGGCCAAGCAAGTTAACGTACCGCGATTGGTAGTAGCGCTTAACAAGGTTGATATGGTTGATGATCCTGAGCTTCTCGACTTGGTTGAGATGGAGGTTCGTGAGCTATTAACTAAATATGGTTACGATGGCGATAATGTCCCGATTATTCGTGTTTCAGCTCTTAAAGCTCTGGAAGGTGACGCCGAGGCCGAAAAAGGTATTGAAGAACTGATGAAATCAGTTGATGAATATATCGAGGATCCAGTTCGTGAAACCGACAAGCCTTTCTTAATGCCGGTTGAAGATGTCTTCTCGATCAAAGGTCGAGGCACCGTGGTGACCGGCCGTATTGAACGCGGCACCGTCAAGGTCGGTGATGAAATTCAGATTCTTGGTATGGGCGGTGACAAGAAGTCAACCGTGACTGGTGTCGAGATGTTCCGTAAGGAATTAGACTCTGGTGAGGCTGGCGATAATGTTGGGGTACTACTTCGCGGTATTGAAAAAGATGAGGTCGAGCGCGGTATGGTTCTTTGTAAACCAGGCAGTGTAACTCCTCATACCAAATTCAAGGCTGAAGTACTTATCTTAACCAAGGAAGAAGGCGGTCGTCACAAACCCTTCTTCTCTGGATATCGTCCTCAGTTCTACCTGCGAACCACCGATGTAACTGGCGAGATCAAACTCCCAGAGGGTGTTGAGATGGTTATGCCTGGTGATAACGCTCAAATGTCGGTCGAGCTAATTACGCCGATCGCGATTGAGAAGGGACTGCGCTTTGCTATCCGAGAAGGCGGTTTAACCGTCGGAGCTGGTGCTGTTACCGAGATTATTGAGTAAATCGGTTTCGGCTAAGTTCTTGATAGATTATTGAGAGATTTAAGGCCCCTGGCTTGCGCCAGGGGCCTTATGGTAAATAGTGTAAGAAGGTGTTGCTTACACAGTTTTTTAGCCAAGAAGGTGACACCCGGGTGTCACCTTCTTGGCTAAAACTTTATGTAAGCGAGGCTTACAAAAAAACTCACCTTTCTTTCTCACCTCCCCCTTGGCAGAAGCCTGGCTTTCGGATATAATCTCACTCTGTCCAAAAACGGCTTTGGCTAGGGAACAATTACCACAATTAATTATTGCCTAGAGAGCCCCAAAACATAATAAACTTATGGCAAAGCAAACAGACAAACAATCGGCAAGTAAGATCAGAATTCGCTTAAAGGCGTTTGATCATCGAATTTTGGATGAGGCAGTTCGCAAGATTGTCCAAAGCGTTTTAGCATCTGGAGCTACGGTTATCGGTCCGATTCCAATGCCCACTAAAATTAAGCGCTTCACGGTTCTGCGTTCCCCTCATACCGATAAAGACTCACGTGAGCATTTTGAAATGAGAACACACATTCGGGTTCTAGATATTGTTAATCCGACTGGCAAAACTATCGATTCACTAATGCATCTAGAATTACCAGCCGGTGTCGGCATTCAAATTAAACACTAAGAATAATAAGGCAAGCATGGTTAACGCACTAATTGGTCAAAAGAAAGGTATGAGTCAGGTTTGGGATAAAACCGGGCGTCGTCTGCCGGTGACCGAAATCAATGTCGCCGGAAATGTGGCGGTGCGTTTTATCGGTCAAGCCAACAAAAATCAAGCTACTCAAGCAGATGACGAAACCAGAACCACCACCAGCGAAATCCGCAAGGTTCAAATTGGTTTTGGTAATAAGAAACAAAAGAACCTTTCTAAAGCCTTGGTTACTCAATTAGAAAAAGCCGGCATAAAAAATGGCCGGCGTTTGTTTAAAGAAGTTGAAGTTCAACAGGATGAGATTCAACCAGGTCAAGAAATCAGGGTTGAGCAAGTAATTTCAGTTGGCGATATTCTTAAAATTTCTGGTACAACCAAGGGTCGTGGTTTTGCTGGCGCTGTTAAGCGTTGGGGATTTGCTGGCGGACCTAAAACTCACGGTCAATCAGATCGAGAACGAGCCACTGGCTCAATCGGTCAAGGCACCACTCCAGGTAGAGTTTTCAAGGGTAAGAAAATGCCAGGACATTATGGTGTTGATACTCAAACACTTGTTAGCTGTTCTGTTGTCGCTATTGACCCAGAAAAGCAATCAATTTGGATCAAAGGCACTTTACCAGGTGCCTTTAATAGTTTTGTTTACTTAACTAAACAGGATAAAAAAACCCAGTTGGAATTAAACCAAGCTAGCCTTGATTTGTTGGGTATTAAACCAGCTACCGAATCAGCTCAAACCGAACCAGAGGGTGAGGCTGAGGTTAAATCGGAAGATAAGGCGACCGATAAATCGGCAGTTACCGATATTAATCAGGATGCTCCAGCTAAAACCACAACTCAGAATCAGGAAACCAAGTCATGAAACTGACTCAAATTGCATTAACCGGTGCCAAAAGAACCAGCCAGGTTGAGGTTGAGGCGGATATTTTTGGATCAATTAATCCAGATTTACTTTCCCAAGTTGTTTATATTTATCGCAGCAACCAGCGTCAAGGCGGAGCTAAGGCAAAAACCAGAGGTGAGGTTAATTTAACCAAGACCAAGTGGTATCGCCAAAAAGGGACCGGACGAGCTAGACATGGTGCCAGATCGGCCAATCTTTTTGTTGGTGGTGGTGTATCCCACGGACCTACCGGTCAGGAAAACTGGAAAAAGAATTTATCGGTTAAGATGAAAAGAGCTGCTTTAAAAAGCGCTCTTAGTATGGCGGTGGACAACCAAATGGTGGTTTTGGCTACTGGTTTAGCTGGTTTTACCGGTAAGACCAAAGAGGCCAGCGAGGTTGTAAACAGGTTAGACCTAACAGCTAAGCAAAAAGCTCTAATTGTGGTGGCTGGTGATTATCAGAACTTACAAAGGTCTGCTAAAAATATCGCTAACCTGAATCTTTCCCGGGCGGACAGATTAAATGCATTTGAGGTTTTAGCGGCAGATCAAATAGTAATTACCAATGAGGCATTGCCTGTTTTAGAACAGCGTTTGTCTACCGCTAATAAAACCCAGCCAACTCAAACATCGGCCAATTCAAAGAAGACCAATAAAACAGTGACTAAAAAACCTGATGTCAAGAAATCATCGGTTAAAAAAGTAGCGGCTAAAAAACCTGCAGCTAAAAAGCCAACGGCTAAGGAGCAGAAATGAATCCTTACGTATTAATCAAACCAGTGATCACCGAGAAGTCTTTGCAGATGGCTAAGGAGAGCAACGCTTACACTTTTTATGTTGACCCCAGAGCCGATAAGCGGGAAATTAAGGAAGCGATCGAGGTTGGTTTTGACGTCAAGGTAATTGATTTAAAAACCATTAGTTTGCCGGCAACATCGCGCAAAACCGGTCGACGCCGACTGACCAAAAATGTTCCAGGACGCAAGAAAGCCGTAGCATTTTTACCAGAGGGACAAAAAATAGAGATTTTTGACTTATAATAAGGACCTTATGTTAAAGCCAAGACGACCAGTCACGCCAAGCTTGAGAAATCGAGTTGATAACGTGAGCCAGACCGCTGCCAATCAGCCGGTCAAGTCTTTGCTGGCAAAAGGAGTAAACCGTCGATCCGGCCGCAATAATCAAGGTAAGATTACGGTTCGCCATCGAGGTGGCGGCGCGAAGCGCCGCTATCGATTAATTGATTGGAAGAGGGAGAAGTTTGGTGTTCCGGCTAAGGTCGCTCAGATTGAGTATGATCCTAACCGCAGTGCTAACATTGCTTTATTAAATTATACTGATGGCGAAAAGCGCTACATTTTAGCTCCTAAAGGTGTAAAGATGGGTGACACCTTACAATCTGGACCAGAAGCCGAACTGATTTCCGGCAATGCCTTGCCACTACGCAACATTCCCCTAGGTATGCCGATTCATAATATCGAGATTCAACCTGGCAAGGGAGCTCAATTAGTTCGTGGAGCCGGTACAGCTGCTAGCATTCAGAGCCGAGACGATAAAATGGCCACGATTTTACTACCCTCGAAAGAGGTTAGATTAATTTCGGTTGACAGCCTGGCCACGATTGGCGAAGTTGGTAATCCAGATCATAAAAATCGCAAATTAGGTAAAGCCGGTCGCAAACGCCACTTGGGTATTCGCCCAACTGTTCGTGGTGTGGCGATGCATCCTGGCGCCCACCCACATGGTGGTGGTGAAGGTAAGAGTGGAATCGGCTTAAAGTCGCCCAAGTCGCCTTGGGGTAAACCAACCTTAGGCAAAAAGACCAGGCGAGCTCGCAAGTATTCTGATAAATGGATTATTAAAGATCGAAGGGTGAAGTAAAATGGCAAGATCAAGCAAAAAAGGACCATACGTTGATTCTAAGCTACTTAAAAAAGTAGCGGCTCAAGCGCAGGTAGCTAATAAGCAACCGATTAAAACTTGGGCCAGGGCTTCTCAAATTGCACCGGAATTTGTCGGTCAGACATTTTTGGTTCATAACGGTCGTAAATTTATCGAGGTCTTTGTTTCGGAAGAAATGGTCGGACATCGACTCGGCGAGTTTGCACCTACGAGAACCTTCCACGGTCACGGCAAAATGGTAAAACGCCTACTAACTAAGACATAAGGAAAAAATGTTAATTAAAGCACAACAAACTGGCGCTTGGATTACACCTCGCAAACTGCGACAGGTTGCGGATGTAGTTCGCGGTAAAGATTTAGCCGAGATTAACACAATTTTATCTGGTTTAAACAAACACGGCGCCCAAGTTATTAATGAAACAATTCGTCAAGCAGTGGCTAATGCGGTTAATAATCTGGGATTACCAGAGGAAAGTTTAACTCTTAAAGCACTGCAGGTTGATGAAGGACCAAGATATAAAAGGTACCGGGCCGGCGCCCGCGGTCGAGCCAAACCTTATGTTTTGCGAACCTCACACATTACGGTTGTGCTGGAATCTCCAGAGGAAAAGGAGGCGCCGGCCGCACCAAAACCAGCCGATAAGCGAGCCAATAGCAAGCAGAATGAAGTAGTTAAAGATAAGAAAGAATCTAAGACAACTAAAAAAACTAAATCAACCAAGTCAAAAGCAACTGCTAGAACTAGCGTTTCTAAAAGCGCGGGAGCAAAAAAAGTAACTTCGGTTGGCAAGAAAACCCACGACACCACTCCAGCCAAAAAAGCTAAAACAACCAAATCGACCAAGACAAAAAAGACAACTACAGAAAAGTAATTATTTATGGGACAAAAAGTTAATCCAACCGGCTTTAGAATCGGCAACACCTTTACCTGGAAATCAACTTGGTATGCCAGTGCGAAAGATTATGCTCAAAAAGTTCTCGAAGATAAAATGATTCGAGATTTCTTTGAGAAAAAACTAAGCAACGCTGGCTTAGATCGTGTTGAGATTGATCGTTCGATTAATGTTATTAAGATTCGTCTCCATGTTAGTCGACCAGGTGTAGTGATCGGCCGAGGCGGTGCCAATTTGGAAGAACTTAAAAATGAATTAGCCAGGTTAATGAAGGTTAATCCTAATGATCCTAAAGGAATGAAGGTGTCAATTGACGAGATTGTTGAGGTCAAAAATCCTGATCTATCAGCCAAGTTTGTAGCTGAAAGAATCACTGACCAATTAAAAAAACGCTATCCACATCGACGCGCCGTTGCTCAAGCCCTTGAAAGAGTTATGAATGCTGGTGCCAAAGGAGTTAAAATTCAGCTTTCTGGTAGAATTGGCGGTGCTGAAATTGGCCGTACTGAAAAATATTCAGAAGGTACGGTACCAACCCAAACTTTGCGCAACATAATTGATTATTATGAATCGCCAGCCCTAACAAGATCAGGCTATGTGGGTATTAAGGTTTGGATTAATAAGGGCGAGGTGGTTGAAACCGAATCACAGGAATAAAAATTGATTTAATTAACGGATAATCTATGCTACAACCAAAAAAAACTAAATACCGGAAGCAATTTAGAGGCAAAAATCGTGGTCGAGCTACTCGCGGCAGCACGGTTGATTTTGGTGATTTTGGTATCCAGGCTACCACCCGCGGTTATTTTACAGCTCGTCAAATTGAAGCAGCCAGAAAGGTTATTGCTCAGACAACCAAAAGAGCTGGTAAAACCTGGATTAGAATTTTTCCAGATAAACCGGTGACTAAAAAAGCGGTAGGCGTTAAGATGGGCTCTGGTAAGGGTGATATTCACGAGTATGTGGCTGTCATTAAACCCGATCGGGTGCTGTTTGAACTTGGCGGTGTTCCGGAAGCTGTTGCCAGGGAAGCCTTCCGCAAAGCTGGTCATAAAATTCCAATGCAAACCAAGTTTGTTACCAAGGCTGGCTATGTTTCAGGTGTTACCAAGATTGATTTAATTGAAGCACCAGAAATCGAAGAGGATGAGATTGTTGAAACTGAAGTAGAGTCTGGCACCGAAGGTGCCGCTGATGAGGCCAAGGCGGAAGATGATTCGCAAACTAAAGAAGAGCCTGCCAAGGAATAAATATGAAACGAGACGACAAGCAAACTTTACTCTCTCTAGATAACGCTCAGCTAAACAAAAAATTAGCAGAGTTAGCTAAAGAGTTTATTAAAGCTAGACAAGAGAGACTATTGCAAGATAAGTCTCAGACAAACGTTCGTCAGGCTTATAGCTTGAGAAAACAAATGAAGATGATTAAGGCAGAGTTAAGACGGCGTGAACTATCGCCAAGCAAGGAACAACAGGAATAAAGATATGAAACATATGCAAGGTGTGGTTACCAGAGTTAACGATGAGCGTACAGCCAAAATTGAGGTTGAGCGTCGCTGGATCCACCCGGTTTACAAGAAATACTTTAAACGTACCAAAAATTATCTGGTTCATATACCAGAGAATACTTCGGTAGCGGTGGGAGACTTTGTTATGGTTGAGTCGGTTGCCCCGATCAGCAAGACTAAAAAGTTCATCATCATCGAGAAAATTGAACAAACAAAGCAGGGAAAATAAAGAGGCAATATGATTCAGCTTAGAACCGTTCTCAAAGTTGCCGATAACTCTGGAGCCAAAAAAATCCGAGTTATTCTCGTTCACGGTGGTTCCAAACGACCGTTCGGCTATCTTGCCGATGTAGTTTCGGCATCAGTGATTGATGCACAACCAAACGCTGCAATTAAAAAGGGTGAAAAGGTTAAGGCAGTGATTGTTCGAACCAGAAAAGAAACCAGACGCGAAGACGGTAGTTATATTAGATTTGATGATAACGCAGCGGTTTTAATCGACACTATGGCCAATAAGTTACCTCGAGGTACACGGGTTTTTGGACCAATCGCCAGGGAAGTCAAAGAAGCCGGTTATGCTAAAATAGCGTCTCTCGCCCCCGAGGTACTATAGGAAAATTATGAAATATAAAGTTGGTGATGAAGTAATTGTGATGGCCGGCAAAGATAAAGGTACGCGCGGCAAGATTTTGCGTGTGTTGCCTACTGAAGGTAAAGCTGTAGTACAAGGTGTCAATTTTTATACTCGGCATGTTAAACCCTACGGTGGAAAGGTTGGAGAGCGAATCAGACGTGAGCGACCATTGGATATCAGTAAAATTGCTATTTGGAACGTTGAAACCAGTCAACCTGATCGCATCGGTTATCAGCTTAAAGACGGAGAAAAAATCAGAATTTATAAAAAAACCGGTAAGAAAATATAACTATGAATCGAAAAAAACAACAATACCAGCAGGAAGTGGTGCCGTTTTTGCAAGAGAAATACGGTAAAATTAATTCTTTGTCTGTGGCTAAGCTTAGCAAGATAGCGATTAACGTTGGTATTGGCAGCGAACAAATAAATCGACAGCAGGTTGTTGAGGCTGTTAGTACACAACTAGCGGCTATTTCTGGCCAGAAACCACAGGTCTGCCAGGCTAGACAGTCAATTGCTAGTTTTAAAATCAGGCAAGGCGATCCAGTTGGTGTGGCGGTTACACTCCGCGGCGACAGAATGTGGGCCTTTTTTGATAAATTAGTTTCAATCGTTTTACCTCAAGTTAAAGATTTTCGAGGTATTCCGGCAAAATCATTCGATCAAAAAGGTAACTATAGCTTTGGCTTGTCCGAACAGATTGTTTTTCCAGAAATTAAATATGACGATATTGATCGGGTTCGTGGTTTGCAAGTGACTTTTTCAATTGTTAACTCTAGTGGCAAAGAGGAATCGTTTGACTTACTACAAAAACTTGGCGTACCGTTTGCCAAAGAGGAGTAAATAAAATGGCTAAGAAATCAAAAATCGCTAAATCTAAGCGGCTAAAGGACCACCCAACTCGTGGTGTCAATCGCTGTCAGCTTTGTGGACGACCCCACGCTTATTATCGACACTTTGGTCTATGCCGCTTGTGTCTACGCGAATTGGCTCATAAAGGAGAGCTGCCAGGCGTGGTAAAATCCAGTTTCTAGAAAAACAATATGACCGATAAAATTGCAGACTTGATCATTAGAATTAAAAATGCCTACCTGTCAAAGCAGGTTGAGGTTGTGCTGCCAGCAACTAAATTGTTAGAGCAGATTGCTCAACTATTGGTTGAGGAAGGTTATTTACTTAACGTTGAGCGATTAGAAAAATCGCCACAGGATCAGCTTAAGTTGACTTTGCGCTATGTTAACAATCTACCTTCGGTTACCAATGTTAAACGAGTCTCAAAGCCAGGCAGAAGAGTTTACGCTAAGTCTGGCAAATTACCTCGTATATTATCCGGGTATGGTACGGCAATTGTTTCTACCTCAAAAGGTGTAATGACAACTAAGCGGGCAAAGCAGGAACAAATCGGTGGAGAGGTTTTATTTCTAGTTTGGTAAAAGGAAATTTATGTCAAAAATTGGACGTACACCAGTATCTATTCCCAGCGGTGCCACTATTGAGCAGCGTGATGGTGAAATATTAGTGCGCGGTCCTAAAGGTGAGCTTCGGCAGAGTTTACCTAAATTCGTGACGATCAAGATCGAGGACAATGAAGTTGTTGTGACTCGGGCTAGTGATAGCCGTCAGGCAAAAGCCAATCATGGTTTGGTTCGCAGCTTAATCGCCAATATGGTTGTTGGTGTGACCGATGGTTATCAGAAAAAGCTAGAGTTGGTAGGGACCGGCTATCGTGCTGCCATGAAGGGTGCCGGACTAACCCTAACGGTTGGCTTCTCACATCCAGTAGAAGTGCCGGCCGTTGCCGGTATCCAATTTCAGGTTGAGGGCAGCAACATTATTATGATTAGCGGTACGGACAAACAATTAGTTGGTCAAGTAGCGGCCGACATCCGCAAGATTAAACCTCCCGAACCCTATAAAGGTAAAGGAATTAAGTATGTCGATGAGGTGATTCGACGCAAGCAAGGAAAATCGACAGTTAAATAAAAATCAAGGACAAGGCAAATAATTAACAGTATTTAATACATATGACTCAAAAAAAACAAAGTAACCTCCAGCGAGCCAGACGAATCCGTCGAGTTAGAGCTAAAATTTTTGGCACTGCTCAGCGACCTCGTTTGACGGTGTATCGCTCTAACCAGCATATTTATTTGCAAGTGGTCGATGATGAAAAAGCAGTTACTTTAGCTGCAAGTTCAGATAAGTCGGCCAAAGCCGGTCTTACCAAAACCGAGCGATCGGTTGAGGCAGCCAAGCTTCTGGTTGCTAAATTAAAAAAAGCAAAAATCAAGAAGCTAGCTTTTGATCGCGGTGGCTACAAATACCACGGTCGAATCAAGGCAGCAGCAGAAACATTACGCGAACAGGGAATTGAGGTATAAAAATATGGCACGAACAGGCGAATCCAGCAATTTTGACGAAAAAGTGGTGCAAATCAGCCGGGTTTCTAAGAAAACCAAGGGTGGCAATAAGATTGGCTTTTCCGCTTTGATGGTGGTTGGCGATCGCCAAGGTCGAGTTGGTGTTGGTTTAGGTAAGGCCCCAGATGTTTTGAGTGCTATCAAAAAAGGCGTTAGGAAAGCTAAAAAACGACTTTTAGTAGTACCAATGGATGGTTCAACGGTTCCCTTTCCTATTGAAGTAAAAAAGGGTGCCTCACGGGTTCTACTAAAACCTGCTCCACGCGGAACCGGCGTAATCGCTGGTGGTCCAGTAAGGGCGGTGGTCGAGGCCGCCGGCATTAGAGATATCTCAAGTAAAATTTTGGGCACTGACAATAAAGCCTCAAATGTTTACACTACTTTTGCCGCCTTGCGCCAGATGAGACAAATTGTCGATATTAAAGGCATTCAACTTAAATCGATTGCGCAAGAAGAGGCTGAAAGCAAACAGAAAGAAAAAGAGTTACAGCGCGAGGCTAAGGAAAAAGCAATTGAGGATGAGAAAGCTGCAAAAGACCAACAAAAACAAGCAGCCAAACCTAAAACCAAAAAAACTGCCGCAAAGAGAAAAACAAGTAAGCAGCCCAATCAGGTCAAAACAGAGAAGAAATCAGCTAAAGCCACACCGACAAAAAAACAACCAAGCAAAGCCAAGACAGATAAAAAATCTACACCAAAGAAATAACAAGGAAGAATAATGTCGTTATTTAGCCACTTACCAGCTAGAAAAAATGCCGGTCAGCGCCGCGTTGGGCGTGGTTATGGCAGCAAAAAAGGCGGTCATACAGCCGGTAGAGGCACCAAAGGCCAGCTTTCTAGAGGGAGCAACAAGATTCCTTTGTGGTTTGAGGGCGGCCAGCTTCCCTTGGTTAGACGTTTGCCTTGGTGGCGCGGCAAAGGACGTTTGGTATCTCTAAAAAAACAGCAGGAAGTCCAGCTTAAAGATATTTTGGCCAAGAAAATGACCAAGATTGACCCGCAAGGTCTGGCTGAAGTAGGTTTAATCGATAATTCCAAAATTCCAGTAAAAGTTATTGGTGCTATTAAAGTAAATAAAAAAATAACCCTGGCAGGGGTGGGTGCGTCCCAACCTGTCCGTCAGGCCATCGTGTCGGCCGGCGGCTCAATTGAAGAGTGAAACAAATAATTAAAACGCTGCGCGGTTTGTGGTGGTCTCAGGAACTGCGACGCAAACTACTATTTACGTTGATATTAACGGCGTTTTTCCGCTTAATTGCCTTCGTACCATTATTTGGTGTCGATATTGCAGCTTTGCAAAATATTTTAGCCAGCAATCAACTGCTGGGTGTGATGAATATTTTTTCTGGTGGAACTCTGGCCAATTTTTCGGTGGCAGCGATCGGTATCAGTCCCTACATTACCGCCTCGATTTTATTACAGGTTTCTGGTTTGTTTTTCCCCAAAATAAAGGAGATGCAAAAAGAGAGCGAATCTACTCGAGCGCAACTTCAGCAGTGGACTAGGTTCTTATCAGTGCCGATTGGAGTGATGCAATCTTTATCATTGATATTTTTACTTCGTTCGCAAAGTTTATTAACGGCTAGCCATCCCTTTGATTTGGCCACGATGATTTTGTCGCTAGTTGCCGGTTCATTAATTGTGATGTGGATTGGCGAACTGGTCACCAAAAATGGTATTGGCAACGGAACGTCCTGGATTATTTTTGTGGGTATTATTAGCGGTATTCCCCAGTCGATTACACAAACTTGGGCCTTGAGATCGTTTATCGGTGCGGGTACGGTTTTAATGGTCGGAGCCGCGCTGCTAGCCTTAATGGCCTCGGTGGTGTTTATGCAACAGGCGGTTCGACGAATACCGATACAGCAAGCCAAGCGTCAGCGCGGCTCCTCGGTTTATGGCGGTTCGATGTCGCATATTCCGATTAAAGTTATTCAATTTGGAGTGATGCCAATTATTTTTGCCTTGCCGATTTTGTCATTACCTACCACGATTGCTACTTTACTTTTAAACATTGATATACCAGCATCTTTGGTCGAAATCACCAGATCAGTACAAGCACTTTTTACACCCGGAAGCACTTTTTACACCTGGCTATACTTTTTGTTTGTGTTTGGTTTTACTTTCTTTTCTATTTTTATCTATTTCAATCCCAAGGACTTTGCCGAAGATTTAAAAAAATCAGGCGCCTTTGTGCCTGGTGTTAGGCCTGGAAAACCAACCTCTCAGCTTTTAATGAGGGTTTTGCTTCGTATTTCATTTGTAGGCGGATTATATTTGGCCTTGATAGCGGTTTTACCGCTGTTAGCCCAAAACTTCACTGGTGTGACTACACTGACACTTGGCGGTACTGGCCTTTTGATCGTAGTCTCGGTTATTTTGGATATGCTCAATCAAGTTCAGTCTCAATTAGTTCACGATCGTTACGAGGAATACATCCAATAAATAAATTATCAGGAGGCAAGATGAAAATTGTTTTAATTGGTATGCAAGGAGCTGGCAAGTCAACCCAAGGTAACTTACTAAGGGACCACTACCAAGTGCCTTATCTGTCGTCAGGTCACATTTTTCGTAATTTGGCCAAGGAGAAAACTCCACTTGGTAGATACATTAAAGAGTTAACCAGCGCCGGCGCTCTTATTCCGGATAAAAAGACTACCGAAATTGTACAAGGCTATTTGGAGAGGTCAGAATACTCGAATGGTTATATTCTTGACGGATTTCCTCGGACAGTGCCACAGGCGGAAGATTTTCGCAACGGCTTAACCGCAGCGGTTTATCTTAATATTTCGGACAAAGAGGCCTTGTGGCGAATTGCCGGCCGGATTGCCAACGGGACCGAAGTCAGGGATGATGACACCTTGCCGGCAATTCGCCGACGAATCGAGTTGTTTCACGAACATACCGAGGCTGTAATTGATTACTATCGACAGAAAGGTCTTCTGGAAGAAATCGATGGTGAGCAAGATGTACAAGAAGTTTTTAACGAAATAATAAAGCGTCTTGAAGCCAGGCAGTAAGTTTGGTACAATCCAGGGTCTGTAAATCAGGAAAGTGTCATGGACAAATCAGAAGCAAAAAACAAGGACATAATCAACCTAATGGGTGAGGTCTCCGAGGCCCTGCCCAACACCATGTTCCGAGTTAAAGTTCAGGAAGGTCCAGAGGAACTAATCGGTAAAACGGTACTCTGTACACTTAATGGGAAAATGAGACGGTTTAGAATCCGGGTTATGCCAGGTGACAAGGTATTGGCTGAGATGAGTATCTATGATCTTAATCGCGGCCGCATTACTAGAAGGTTGCGTGATCACGAAATAAACCAACACAACAGTGATCAGGCAGAAACAACACAGGATAAAACTGACAGTGAAAACCCTGAAAACAGTGACAACAAACAATCGCTAGAGACTAAGAAAGAATAAAATGAAATATAAAACGAGTGTTAAACCACGTTGCCGCCAGTGCAAATATATTCGTCGCCGTGGCAAGTTAATGATTCGGTGTGTTAACCCTCGCCACAACCAAACGCAAGGATAAGGATTAAAAAATATGCCTCGTATCGCCGGTGTTGATCTACCAATTAGCAAAAAAATCAAGATTGCTTTAACCAGTATTTATGGGGTTGGTCGATCCAATGTTGAAAGTATACTTTTCCAAGCAAAAGTGGATGGAGAGAAACGCACCAGTGAACTTTCATCTGATGAAGTGAGTCGCCTGCAAAAAGTAATTGAATCTCAAGTACAAGTAGAAGGTGATTTACGTCAAAAAGTTAGAGAATCTATTGAACGTCTAAAAAGAATCGGCAGCTATCGTGGTATACGCCATGCCAGACAGTTGCCGGTGAGAGGTCAACGCACTCGTACCAACGCGCGAACCTTAAGAGGTAAGCGTCGTACCGTGGGTGCTCTGAGTAAAGAAATGGCTACCAAGCTGGAAGAGACTAAAAAAGGATAAAAATTTATGGCTAAGAGGGTTACCAGTCGTCGGCAAAAAAATCGGGTTGTACCAAAGGGCCGGATTTATATCCAGGCAACTTTTAACAACACCATAATTACTATCGCTGATGATCAAGGTAACGTAATTGCTAGCAGCTCCACCGGAGCTGTTGGTTTTTCTGGGTCCAGAAAGTCCACACCTTACGCCGCTACGGTGGCGATTGAACAGGGTTTGGACAGAGCTAGAGAAATGGGTATGCGCTCGGCAGACTTATACATTAAGGGGGCCGGACCCGGAAGAGATTCGGCTTTACGAGTTATTCGTAATTCCGGAATTAGCTTAAGTATGATCGCTGATGTAACTCCTATCCCTCATAACGGAACAAAAGCACGGAAGATGAAACATGGCTAGACATATTGGACCAACCATCAAACTATCCCGCAAAGTCGGTCAAGACTTGGGACATAAAACCAACGCCTTAAAAGTGGCTCGTCGCCTGACGATTCCACCTGGCCAGCATGGTCGACGGATGCGTCGCAAACTTTCTGACTATGGGCAACAGTTAATGGAAAAGCAGAAGGTTAGGTTTACTTACGGTATTCAAGAAAAATATCTGCGCAAGATGTATCAGCAAGCTATGAAAACTCCGTTGGCCACGGGTCAAGAGTTGTTAAAACTTCTGGAAAGAAGACTCGATAATGTGGTTTTTCGGTTAGGGCTAGCACCTACTCGCGCTGCGGCTCGTCAACTAGTTAATCACGGGCACGTTTTAGTTAACTCTAAAAAAGTTGACATTCCCTCTTACCAAATTGGAATAGGTGATCAAATCGCAATTAGCGCTAAAGCTGCCAAGATACCCTATATTGCGGAATATTTAGCTGATAAAGGTTATCAACCGCCCAAATGGTTAAAGCGCCAGGCTACTTTAGGACAAGTGGTTGCTTTACCTGAGCGCGAAGATATTACAGAAGGAATCGAAGAACAATTAGTAGTTGAATACTATTCAAGATAAGGAGCATTTATGATCAAACCAGTTTTTAACGTTATTACCTCTCACCAAGACGACAACTTTGCGGAGTTTGTCTTAGAACCTCTGGAAAGAGGGTATGGTCACACTATCGGTAATGCTCTACGCCGCGTATTACTTTCTTCTATCGAAGGTCACGCTATTACTGCGGTTAAAATCAAGGGTGTCGACCATGAATTTCAAACCGTTAAGGGGATGACAGAAGATGTTATTGAGCTTCTCCTAAACTTAAAAGAAGTAAGAATTAAATCAGAATTAACCGATGCGACTCATTTAACACTTAGTAAAAAAGGTGGCCAAGTTACAGCAGGTGATATTAAGTGTCCAGGCGGTGTAGAGATTGTCAACCCTGATCACCACCTAGCCACCTTATCAAGTTCTGCCAGCCTTGAATTAGATTTAACGGTTGAGTATGGCGTGGGTTATAGCCCCGCTCAAGACAGACAGTCAGAGGATTTAGCTGGTGAATTATTAGTTGATGCAATTTATTCGCCGGTTATTAAGGTGGCCTACTCGGTCGAAGAGACGCGGGTTGGTCGACGTACCGACTTTGATAAATTAATTTTGAAGGTTTGGACCGACGGCTCGGTTGATTCTCGAGAAATTATTAATGATGCCGCCAAGATTTTAATTAGTCATTTTGAGCAAGTGATTAATCCGGTGGATGTGATGCAAAAAACAGCCGATGTTTTAGCCGAGCCTCAAAATGAAACTCATCGTTTGACGATTGAAGAACTTGAATTACCTACTCGTATTGTCAACGCCTTACGAAAAGCTGGTTATAATACGGTGGCCGACTTAACCAAAGTCACCAAAGCTCAGGCATCTCTAGTCAAGAATTTGGGCGGCAAATCGGTCGATATGGTTGAAGAAGCTCTGGTTAAGGTTGAAGCTAACTTTAAATCAGAACAATCTGAGGTTGAAACAAAGTAGGCGGTTTAAAAGGTTAATATGAAACATCGAGTCAAAAATAAAGCTTTAGGTAGAGATACAAAACATCGCAAAGCGCTGTTTAAGAATTTATTAAGTTCTCTTTTTGAGCACGGCGCTATTGAGACTACTGAGGCTAAGGCCAAAGTTATCCGTCGCTTAGCCGATAAGATTATTACCAAAGCTAAGCCCCGAACCTTACAAGCCAGACGCACTCTGGAGCGATTTTTTGGTTCTCGCCAAACCGTTAACACAATAGTTGATAAAACCATTCCTCTGCTTGGCGAACGCAAATCTGGTTTTACCACCTTAACAAAACTCGGTCGTCGCCGTGGTGACGATGCCGCAATGGTTAAGTTGGAACTTCTGAAATCGGCCGATGAAGAAGCTAAGGAACTAGAGAAGGCGTCTAAGTCTGGTGAACAAAAATCGGCTAAATCCAAGCCAGCTAGCAAGTCTGAAAGTAAAAAAGCCAAAGCAGACGGGTCAGCTGCCAAAGGACCAAAGGCTCCGGTGATTATGCCAGTTAAAGAAGAAAAAGCTAATGTTCAAGTTGGTAAAAATATTACCAGCTTAAAGCGTCAGACTCCAGAAAAAAGAACGGCCAAATAACACCGGCACAAAATTATTGATAAAAAGCAAGATTTTAATATGAAAACCTATATGCAGAAACCGGCAGACGTAAAGCGACAATGGCATCTTCTTGATGCTAAAGGTCAGGTTTTAGGTCAGGTAGCTACTCAAGCTGCTAAATTGCTGATTGGTAAAGATAAAGCCACCTTCACGCCTCATGTGGACGGCGGTGATTATGTGGTGGTTATCAACGCCAGGCAAGTGGCGGTAACCGGAAAAAAAGAGCAAGATAAAATGTATTATCGACATAGCGGTTATCCTGGTGGTTTGAAAGAGACTAATTTGGCCAATCTCCGTCAAAAGTCGCCAGAAAGAATTATCGAAATAGCGGTTAAGGGTATGCTGCCCAAGAATAAGCTTCAGAAACCTAGATTAAATAGGTTAAAGGTTTTTGCTAGTAACGATCATCCCTATCAAGACAAATTAGTAGCAAAAGCTGATAAATAAGAGTTTGAATTATTAGGAAAATATATGGCAAAACAATTTAAAAAATCGGCAAATAAGGTACAAAGAGTGGTAAAAAAAGCTTCTCCAGCTAAGAAGGTGTCCAAAAAAACTGGTCGTTCTGGCGGTCGGGCGGTTTTGGCTACACCAAAAGGCGAGTTTGTAGCGGCCATCGGCCGACGAAAAACTGCTACCGCTCGAGTTAGACTGTATTTAACAGCTGGCGATTATATCGTTAATGATCGGCCGATGGCCGAACACTTCAACACTTTGCGTGATGCCGAGAAGCTTTTTACGCAGCCGTTTAAAATTACCGATACTCTTGGTCGTTATAGCGTTAGCGCCAAGGTAGAGGGTTCTGGCTCAGCTTCGCAATTAGATGCTGTCACTATGGGTATTGCCCGTGCTTTAGTTAAAGTTGACAGTGATTATAAAAAAGTACTGCGCGATGCAGGTTTCATTACTCGCGATCCTAGAATGAAAGAATCACGCAAGCCAGGACGCGGCGGTAAAGCTCGAGCCAAACGACAGTCACCGAAGCGTTAATGCTTCACAAATTCTTGATTTTTACCTTTTAGGTTGTTTTCGAGGCTGTTTTTGATAGTGGTAACAAGTTTAGTGAATAATCAACAACTTTCTCTTGCTCATTTAAATTGGCAGTAAAGAATAATTCTTCCTTTTGGGCGATAATGATTGGCCAAAGATAATGCAGATCATCGACTAATTCATAAGGACTACTTAGCAATTCATCCTGATGTATCCAGAGTAATTTGCCCTCATGGTTCTGATTACCGATAGGGATCTGCTTGCTGTCTACCGAAGCGGTAAAAAAAGCTGCCAGCCAGTTTTGGGGGTATCCACCGCGCAAAACAGCTAAACCAGCAAATCGCATTTGTTCTGCCGTTACCTGGTATCCAGTTTCTTCCCGTGTTTCTCTGAGAGCAGTTTGTAAAAAATTTTCACCCAGTTCTACTTTGCCGCCTACGCCATTTAAACGATTGGCATCAACTTTTTTTGTTGAATTACGAAGCACAAATAAATATTCCTCTTGATGATGAAGAAAAACCGTGACACTCAGCTGTAGGTTAGATTCGGTTGGCACATTGGCTATGTTAGCACGTGACTTAAACAAAAATGATCGAGATGGTAGCTATCAATCAAGTCTTGTCGTGCTAAGATCAAGTAGTGGCATGGTATCGAACTTATCGACCGCAATTAGTTAGCGAACTGGCAATAAAACCGGTTCGTGATTACTTTGCGCACCTATTAGCCACTGGACGCTACTCCCACGCCTATTTATTTACCGGTCCCAAAGGTATTGGCAAAACTTCATCGGCTCGACTATTAGCTAGAATTCTTAATGATCCACAGAACACTAAAGCGGTTTTGGCTAAAAAGGGATCTCTTAAAGAGCCAACTAGCCAAGATCCGGTGTTACAGAAGATTGCTCAGGGTAAGTCGCAAGTTGTGATTGAACAAGACGCGGCCAGCAATCGAGGTATTGATGATATTAGAGCCTTGCAAGAAGCTATTTCACTAGTGCCAACCGAGGGTCTAATCAGGGTGGTCATTCTTGATGAAGTTCATATGTTAACTACCGAAGCCTTTAATGCTTTACTTAAAATGCTTGAAGAGCCGCCTGACAGAGTAGTTTTTGCCTTAGCTACCACCGATCCGCATAAAGTGCCACAAACGATTCAATCTCGGTGTGAAATTATTCGTTTCCGGCATGCCAATGAGTCGGAAATAAAATCAGTATTAAAAAACATTGCTAAACAAGAAAAAATTAAGGTCAGTGATCAGGTTCTTGATCGATTAGTTGTCACGGCTGATGGTAGTTTTCGTGACGCTGTCAAGAATTTTGAGTCAGTGGTAAGTAATGGGAAAGTTGAAGAGGAACTACTCAATTCACTATTTGGCTATCAGGACGTGGGTAAGGAACTACTGGCTTTACTTGCTGGTCAGGATTACATCGGTATTCACAAGTTTTTCGTTTTACTGCGGCAACAGGGTCAGAACTTTGTTTTTGTGGAGCAAGATTTATTTAAGGAACTGCAGAGCCGCTTGCATCGGGCAATCGAAAGACAAGAAGCTCCCAGTACGATCGCTAAAATTGTTAAGTTATTTGAGTACTTGGTTAGTCGAGTTGGTGGCTCAGAGCCAATCAGTGGCTTAAAACTAGAACTAGCTTGTTTGGGTTGGTGTTTGCCCACAGCCAAGGAAGGCGATGGTTTTTCGGGAGATCAGGGCACTGCTCAGACAAAAAAGACTGCTAAAAAAAATACTCAGAAATCTCACTCTAATGGAGTGGTTAAATCTTCTCAAGTATCAGCTGCAACAACCGTTGTTAAAGACGACGATCAAGCAGAAATTGATTTAGAAGATGCGCTAGATAACTACTTAAAACAGAATCAACTGGCAAGCAAAGTTGCCAAACCATCAACAAAAAAATCATCTGCGAATATTGAACTGGATTATCAAGAAGTTGTGTCTCTATGGAAAACGGTTTTGCTATACGCCCGAACCAAGAGCCAGTCGCTGGAAGCCTTGCTCCGTCAGGCAAAATTAGGTGGCGTAACTGGCGGTCAGCTTATTATTGAGTTTGAGTTGCCCTTTCATCAGGAACAGTTAGAAACACCTAAGTATGCCGCCCTTTTTCAAGAAATTATTCGGGACAAGATTCATCCAGAAATTGATTTTAGTTGCCGTTTAATTCCGGCTACCAAAAGCGACGATCTTCCTTTAAAAAACAAGCGTACCATTACAACAAAATCCAGTAGTCAGAACAATAATCAGGAAAATGGTAAAGCGGTTAGTGATCAACAGTCAGCAGATAAAAGTGAAGACAAGTTGCTGCAAGCAGTTGAAGAAGCTGTTTTATCTTTTGAGAAGGATTTGGTATAGTAGGCGAATCGAGAAACTGGGCAGGAACCAGAAAAATCGGAAGGAGAAAAAATGAATAATCCACTCAAGGCATTAGGTGATATTAATAAACTGCGCCAGCAAGCCATGCAGATGCAGAAAGCCCTCGCTCAAGAAGAGATTGTGGTTGAGGAAGGTGATGTGCGAGTTGTTATTACCGGTGATCAGAAAATTAAGGAATTTAGTGTTCAGGGAGTTACCTCAGATGTGGCCGTGACCGCTCTTAATCAGGCAATCAAGAAGTCGCAAGAATTGGCGGCCGGAAAATTGCAAGAAATGACTGGTGGTTTGGGCGGCATGATGGGTGGCGGCCGGTAACTTTTGTTAACACCATGAAATTGCCTCGTTCGGTTCGACTATTGGTGGAGCATTTCGAAAAATTGCCTGGAATAGGGCCTAAATCGGCGCAAAGGTTGGTTTTTTATTTGCTGCATGTACCAGATTACGCTATCGAGGATTTTGCTGAAGCCTTGAAACTACTAAAAGCTAATACCAAATTTTGTGAAATTTGCCATAACATTGATGAAAAATCGCCCTGTTATATTTGCGATGACAAATCACGGGATCAAACTGTACTTTGTGTGGTGGAAAGCCCGCTGGATGTTTTAGCGATTGAGCAGACCGATCGTTACCGTGGTTTGTACCATGTTCTGCACGGTGTCATTGCTCCGCTAGCCAATATTGGCCCAGACGAACTTTATTTACGCGATATTTTGGAACGTTTGTCAGGTGTGGAAGAGGTTATTTTGGCCACTAATCCGACCATGGAAGGCGAGGCAACGGCGCTTTATATCGAAAAACTCATTCGTGATGCTGGTTATGGTCCTGATCAGATTAGGATTACTCGGATTGGCCATGGGCTGCCGGTTGGTGCCGATCTAGAATATGCCGACAACATTACGCTTGTTAGAGCCCTAGAAGGTAGGCGGGAAATCTGAACAGAAATTATATAGGCTAACAACTTGACCTTTTTGCCGGATATCCGTACGCTAAGTTTATGACTGTTTCCCCACCAAAAAGTTCTGACGATCAGTCCAATTTGGCAGCGATTAACCCCATTACTGCGACTAGTAATAGTACCAACGATATCGCCAGTTCTACCGATTCATTTGGTGGTGCCGAACCGGCCAAACCTGCCAGTCCAACACCACTGCCCAAACCAGGAACTAGTCAATCGCCAGCCTTTGATCCTGGCAGCTTAAAAGTGGATGGTGATGTTAACGGTATTCCCAGAGAAGAAGTTGGTTTTGGTCAGTTAGTTGAGTCTGCCAATGATTTGCCAGCTAACCAGTCAACTGGTGACGAAGAGTCCAGCCAAGCTCAAAAAGCTCAATCCCAGAGCCTCGATTTAGCTCAAACTGCTGCACCAATTGCTCAAGATAAGAGCTCACTTGATGAAACAGGCGGGGCGGAGGCATCCAGTGCCGATGATTTGCATCAGGGTGAAGGTCAAACTAAACCAGTTAATGAAAATAATTCTAATAAATCTGCTAAATCGGACAAATCTCCGCTGGAAGTCCTGGAAGAAATTTTAGCTAAAACAGGTGAAAAACAGCGCGAGGAAAAACAAGTTGATAAACAAAAGCAGCGAGAAAAACTCGAGGTTGAACAAGCCGCTAAAGAGGCTCAATATCGGCAGCAAGCCCAACAAGAAATTACCCAAAAACAGGCTGATCTTACTGAAGTAGCCCAACAACAAATGGAAACCCAGACTAAGTTGAAACAAGAAGGTAAACTGCCTGATAATCTAACCGCTCCAGCTGATGATCAATTAGTCATTCATCAATTAGAACATGATACTACCACTCAATGACTTGTCAGTTGAGCGATATGCGGGTAACATCAAAACTTACAAGAAGTTATCTTAGTATATGAAAATCTACAACACATTATCAAAACATATTGAAGATGTCACATCCTTATATAAAGATAACAAAGTAGGCTTTTATGCCTGTGGTCCCACCGTTTATGACTACGCGCACCTCGGCCACTTTAGACGTTATTTGATGGATGATGTTTTACGCCGTGTTCTCAAGCAAAAGGGTTTTGAGGTGACATACGTAATGAATATTACCGATGTTGGGCATTTAGTTACCGATGCCGATACTGGTGAAGATAAAGTTGAGAAAGCGGCTCGGGAGAAAAAAATGACCGCATCTGAGCTCGCCAAGATGTATGAGGCTGATTTTTGGCTACAATTTGATCGGTTGGGAATTGCTAAACCAAACATTGTTTGTCGGGCCACCGAACACATTACTGAGCAAATTGAGCAGATTAAACAATTGGAGAAGAAGGGATTTGTTTACGAAATTCCTGGTGACGGACTATATTTTGACACCAGTAAAGACCCAAGCTATGGTGAGTTGGCTGGTTTATCGGAAGCCCAGCTGCGAGGTGGTGCCAGGGTTGAAGTGGTCAAAGGTAAGCGCCAGGCTGCTGATTTTGCTCTTTGGAAATTCTCTCCAGCCAATGAGCAGCGACAGATGGAGTGGGATTCTCCTTGGGGTAAAGGTTTTCCGGGCTGGCACATCGAGTGTTCAGCGATGAGCACCAAATATCTTGGTCCTCAGTTTGATATTCATAGTGGCGGAATCGATCATATTCCGGTTCATCACACCAATGAAATCGCCCAAGCCGAGAACGCTACTGGCCGGCGCCCGTTTGTTCGTTATTGGGTACATCACAACTTTCTGCGAGTAGAAGGTCAAAAAATGAGTAAATCGTTGGGTAATTTTTTGAGGTTGGATGATGTTTTGGACAGAGAAATTTCACCAATGAGCTTGAGGCTATTATTTTATTCTGCGCACTATCGAGATGAACTTAATTTTACCTGGGACTCATTAGCGGCAGCCCAAAAAGGTTATGAGAAACTTAGTCGGAAATGCCATCAACTAAGTCAAACCAGCGAATGGGAGACTTGGGAGGCAGTTCCTTTATCGGAGACTGCTCCGCTTGAAGATGAGGTAAAAAAGTTATATGACCAATTTCTTAATTTTTTGACCGATGATTTAAAGGTGCCACAAGCCTTGGCAATTATGTGGAAAACTTTAAAATTAACTAATCAGCCATCTGCTTTGCCGGCTTTAAAATCAATGTTGGTCTTATTAGGAATTACGGTTTTATCCCAAAAGTAAATATGTTTAAAGGCAATTCTTCGCCTCTAGCTTTGGCATTTGATGTTGATAAAACTCTAACAAATCGCTGGAAGCAGATTGGTCCCAGGACCAAAGAGACAGTAAAAAAACTGCGGTCACGGCAAAGTTCCTCAGTGGCAAATCAGGGAGATGAGTCTGGTCTTCATCTTTTTGTTTGTACTGGGCGTGGTTTTCCTCAAGCAACAGAAGCGTTACAGCTTTTTAATTCAGAGGCGATTCATGTTCTTAACGGCGGCGGCAGAATCGTCACTGGCAGTGGCGAGGTTTTATTTGAACGCCTCCTACCCTCTGATTTAGTGAAAGAGATTACCAAAGTGGCAATTGAAACTGGGTCTCAATTTGAGTTCGATCATGAAGGTGAAGTTTTTGTCAGTCCGGACAAACTGGGTCAATCGATTAGTTATCGTGACGCGAGACAGCTTGATAACTGGTCTACCACCTTGCTGTGTGTACAGCAAATTAATCAGAAGTTTGTGGCACAGCTTTATCGATGGCCAGACTTGACTATTAAAGAGATGGTTAGCGAGGTTAACGGACCTTATGTAGACATAACTTTGGCTGAGGTCAACAAGGCTACCGGTTTGCAAAAATGGTCAGAGTTGACCAAAATTCCCCTGGATAGAGTGGTTGGATTTGGTGACGGTTATAATGATATTGAGTTTTTGAAGATTGTTGGTTGGGGCGTTGCCATGGGCAACGCCCCAACCGAACTCAAGCAAGTTGCCGATGAGGTCATCGGTGATTGTGATAGCGATGCTTTAGCAGAATATTTAGAAGCAAATTTTTTACACAATTAGTACTAGCAAATTTATAATAGAAAACTACTTTTTACTTTGCTCTAATTCCTGGCGCAGATATTTTCCGGTGTATGAAGTGGGGTGCTTGGCAATCTTGTCTGGTGATCCAGTTGCCACTACTTGACCACCTGCTTCACCACCCTCTGGTCCAAGATCAATTATCCAATCGGCATTTTTAATTACATCAAGGTTGTGTTCAATCATGATGACGGAGTTGCCCTGCTGGATCAGTCGATCCAGAACCAACAGTAGTTTGCGAATATCCTCAAAATGAAGACCGGTGGTTGGTTCGTCAAGAAGATAAAGGGTATGAACAGTGGTATTGGTGGTTAGCTCTTTTGCTAACTTAACCCTTTGGGCTTCGCCACCTGATAAGGTTGGTGCTGGCTGACCTAGTTTAAGATAGCCGAGACCAACATCGACCAAAGTTTGCAGCTTAGTTTGAATCCGTTTAGCTTGGCTGAAAAACTCATATGCTTCATCGACCGTCATTTGCAAAACATCGGCTATATTTTTGCCTTGGTAATGAACTTCCAGAGTTTCCTGATTGTAGCGAGCTCCGCCACAGACATCACAACTGACATAAACGTCTGGTAAAAACTGCATTTCGATCTTAATTTGACCTTCACCGCGACAGGTTTCACATCGCCCACCCTTGACGTTGAAGCTGAAACGGCTTGGTTTGTAGCCTTTTTCCTTAGCTTCTTGAGTTTGAGCAAATAACTCGCGAATTAAGTCAAAGACCTTGGTGTAGGTGGCTGGGTTAGAACGGGGTGTACGGCCGATCGGACTCTGATCAATTAGCGCCAGTCTTTTAATGTGTTCGGCACCGGTTAGCCGCTCGATTTTTCCGGGTTTGTCCGGGCTAACGCGTTCCAGCTGGGTTAATAAATTGGCGTATAAAGTATTGTGCAGTAAAGTGGATTTACCCGATCCGGACAAACCAGTAATACAAACTAACTGGTATAGTGGCAAATCGACATTAATATTTTTGAGATTATGCTCTTGTGCCCCAAAAATTTTTAGAAACTTGCCTTCCTCGATTGGTTTGAGCTTTCGCTTGGGCAATTGGATGTCTTTACGTCTGGCTAAGTACTGACCGGTAAGAGATTTAGAATTAGCGATTAAGTCTTTTACTTTGCCTTGGGCCACAATTTCACCACCTTGAATACCAGCTAAAGGTCCAAAATCGATGACGAGATCGCTGTTTTCCATTACATCTCGGTCATGTTCGACTACCACAACGGTATTACCCAGATCACGCAGACGGTGCAAAGTAGTAATTAGCCGATGGTTGTCATGTTGATGTAAACCGATGGTTGGCTCGTCTAAGACATACAAAACTCCAGATAATCCAGTGCCGATTTGTGAAGCTAGGCGAATTCTTTGAGCTTCACCGCCAGCTAAGGAGTTTGCCTCTCGGCTTAGGGTTAAGTAGCCAAGTCCGACCGAACGCAAAAAATCTAATCTAGATTTAATTTCTTTGACGATCGGCGGCAAAACGGCACGTTCTTTAGCGGTTAAAGCTAGAGTAGCAGCATCACTTTCTAGCTGATCAATCCACTTCCAGGCATCATCGATGCTTAAATCTGTTACGTCCATAATTGAGTAATCATTAATGGTGATTGCTAGTGCCTCAGGTTTTAAACGCCGACCATGGCAAACTTGGCAAGATTTTTTGACCATAAAGCGCTCGATCTCATTGCGAATGTAATCTGAGTTAGATTCTTTATAGCGACGCTCCAGATTTGTGATGAAACCTTCAAAAGTCTCTTCAATTTGGGTTACTCGTCCGAATCGATTGGTACCAACCACGGTATAAACTCGATCCGAACCGTAAAGCAGGAGTTTTTTTACTTCGTCCGGCAATTGGTACCAAGGTGTTTGCCAATCCTGCTTGTGTACTTGTAAGACCGTTCTAACCAGGCGAGCAAACCAAGTATCATTCTCCATCATTCGCGCGAAGGGGATAATAGCTCCCTCAGGAATAGTGAGGGTAGGGGCAATTAAGCGATCTTCATCGACCGCTAAAATGTTGCCTAACCCATTACATTCCGGACAAGCGCCGTGAGGGGTGTTAAATGAAAATAAACGAGGTTCGATGTCAGGTACTGGTTGACCAGTACTAGGATAAACCTGTTTTTCACTGAATTCTTGTAACTCTAGCTGTTTGGGTTTTTCTGGGAAATCGAGGCCAGCATCATGAACATATGCCAAATTCAGCCAGCCGTTGGATAATTCTAAAGATTGCTCGATATCATTGGCTAGCCGCGAGCGGAGCTCGCGGCGTTTGGTTTCGTCATTTAGTATTTCTTGACTAACCACCACCCGATCAACTACTGCCTCGATCTGATGACGATTATTTTTTAACAGATTTATTTCTTCGCGCAGGTCATAAATGTCACCATCGATACGGGCTAAGTGATAGCCTTTTTGCTTCAAGTTGCCAAAAAGACTTTGAAACTCACCTTTGCGATCCCTAATCACCGGCGAGAGCAGCAGAAATCGCACTGGACCGGTGGGGGTTCTTTTTTCTAGATCGGCAAAAATTTGTTTAATAATTTGATCTAATGAAAACGGTACCACCTCCTCACCGGTTGCTGGATCATGAGCACGACCTGCCCGGGCAAACAGCAACCGCAAATAATCGTAGACTTCAGTAATTGTACCCACCGTGGAGCGAGGATTGTGTGAGGTGGTTTTCTGGTCGATCGATATCGCCGGTGATAAACCAGTGATAGATTCAACCTGAGGTTTGGGCATCATGCCCAAAAACTGCCTTGCGTAAGCCGATAATGATTCCACGTATCGTCTTTGACCCTCGGCATAAAGCGTATCGAAAGCAAAAGAACTTTTCCCCGAGCCGGATAAACCAGTCACCACAATGAGCTGGTTTTTTGGTAAATCGACATCGATATTTTTTAGGTTGTGCTCGGACACGCCGCGCACCCGAATAAAGTCCAACATAGCGAGCTTGTTATTGTAGCAGGATGATAGGCATCTTGGAAGAGTAAAGGTTAAAAATTAATTATAGAATAGGTAAAAATTAAATTTATCAAGGAGTGCGTCTAACTGCGGTGCAGCTTTAAGTCAAAAGTTAATGTAAGCTTTGTTGCGGGGCAAGGAATCGAACCTTGTCTGCGAGATTATGAGCCTCACGTGCAACCGTACACTACCCCGCGCGTCACGGTGATTATCTTACCTTATTACTATCATTATTTCTAGTCTGTCGATGGGGGCAAGTATCATGGTTTAGAGTTAAAATTTCACCTGAATAAACTTGATAAACTATACCCCGTCTGTTTCTAGAAGTGCAACCATTAACTTCTGAATTATGAACACACCCATCACAAACCCGTTCCTTGACAGCTCTAAAGATTCTTTCAAGATGAGGTTTTCCCATATATTTTATTTCCTTTCTGATAGGTCAGTATTTAACTATGTCTATCAAATGATGTCAAAGCCTATTTTAATGGTAATTAGTGATTAATAGTTAATTAAGGCAGGTTGATAAAGATTTATTTCGCTATAATGACTCCAGACAATATGCGAGTAGCACTTCTCCACGATTATTTACGCGAGTATGGCGGAGCTGAGCGGGTTTTGGAACAATTACACCAGGTCTATCCCCAAGCACCGGTGTATACCGCTTTTATGGATAAAGATGCGTTAGGCAAGCAGACTGCTTTATTTGCCGATTGGGATATTCGCGAAACTGATTTAACCAAGTTGCCTTTTTACAAGAAGCTTTTCTCACCCTATAGAGTTTTTGCCGCTTGGGCTTGGCGGCGGCTTAACCTGGACAATTATGACCTAGTTATTTCCTCCACCAACGCTTACCTGGCCAAGGCGGTTGAGCCGCCGCCAACCACCAAACACCTAAGCTATATCCACACCCCACCGCGAGCGTTATATGGTTACACCACCAGAACTAATTGGCAAAGTAATCCGCTGATTAAGTTCGGTGGCCGACTAATCAACACTTATATGCGTCAGGTTGATTTTCGGTCAGCTCAAAGACCCGACATTTTAATCGCCAATAGTCGTACCACTGCTCAAAGAATTAAGAAATTTTATCGACGTGACAGCGTGATAATTCCACCGCCGGTTAAGTTAGTGGATGAACAACAACGTCGCCGCCTGCCTATCAAGTCAACCAGTGATCGACAGTATTTATTGTTTGTCAGCCGCTTGGTTCTAAGCAAGCACCCAGAAATAGCGGTTCAGATAAGTAATGATACTGGCTGGCCGCTGAAAATTGTTGGTACTGGAGTCATGGAACCTGAGTTACGCGCACAAGCTGGTCCACAAGTAGAGTTCCTAGGAGCGGTTGATGACGATCAACTACTCAAGATCTATCAAAATGCCAAACTACTGCTTTATCCGGCTGAAGATGAAGATTTTGGTATTGTACCGATCGAAGCGATGGCGCTTGGTACACCGGTTTTAGCCCATTATTCTGGCGAGCCAAGATACACCATCAAACCCGGATTTAGTGGCGACCATGTTCGTTCATTAGAAACCGGTGATTGGCTAACTACCGCCAAAAAGCTGTGGTCTCAATCCTGGCAATCGGACAAAATTGCCAAGGAGGTTAAGCAATATTCCAGTCAGGAGTTTACAAAAAAGATCCAACAACTAGTTGCTAAGACGGTTCGTCAGAATTAGTTTTAAAGTTCAGTGAGTTTTAGATAATAATGGCGATTGGGCAAGGTAATTAGGGAAGTACTCAGTTCTACACCATCTATCTCAAACTCGGTTTTGCGAGTAATGCCAGAAGACTCAGTAACTTCAAGAACGTATTTTCCTGAAGTCAGACCCTGAAAGGTCAGAGGCACCTCTTCACTGTGAGTGCCGCGAGGGTCGTAATTAACAACTACCATTTCCACGTTGACGCCATTTTTCACAGCTAGCGCTTTTACCCAACTGCCATTACCGATTACTCTAAGTTGATCACCCTGAAGTCGATTAAGTTGTCTAACGATGTTGTAGCGTGGTTTGGGTTGATTACCAAAATCACGGTGAGTCAGTAACCCCCAACGTCCCCAACTAGCTGTTCCTTGTGGATCTTTGCCATCCTCGATCTCGAAAATAAATACGCGGTGAACCTTATCAGCTAGTTCAATCATTGTGGCAGCGGTGTGAGCAGCACCCAAACTATTGTCATAGCCAGGATTATTTTCACTATCCAAGCCAAACTCAGTCAGATGCAGTTCCCAGTTTTCCGATCCAGGTGATTCTCCTTGCCACTTTCTAATTTGAGCCACATCCTCAATATATTGGTCGACATCCCGGTGGTAACCATGCCAAGAAAAAAAGTCAATTCGAAGGTTATTAGCTTGGGTATACTCATACAGCTTCTGAAACCAATTGGCGTAAAGAGCAGTAGTGGCTGGGCCGCCAAACTTAAATGGTCTGGTACTAGTGGTTTGAGCCGCCCCTTTGGCGGCCCAGCCATAAAGGGTTAAATAATTTTTGTCACCGTAGGTTTTCCAATCGCCGAATAAGTCTGGTTCATTCCAGACCTCATAAACAACGTCATTGATTTTTTTGGTACCAGAGTAATGTTGAATGGTAGCTCTGACGGTTTCTTGCCAATCAGTCCAGTTGGCGGGGGCGCCGGTAATACTACCATCGGCCGAGATGGTGGTTGGCATATAGGAAAGTGAGAGGTAGGGTTTGGCACCAACCGCTAAAATTTCATCGACCAAGGCGTCAAGTTTGGTAAAGTTGAAACTTAATTGTCCATTTTCTCTTTGCACAACGTCATAAAAAGAATAAATATGGTCGATTCTGATGTATTCGGGTTGCAGAGCGACCACCTTGCCTTGTATTGGCGCCAAGGTCCAATCTGACATCTCACCACCTTGTGCCAGATTCAGCCAAGGTTTGGGCAAAGGTCCCAAATTGGCTTGGGTATCGACCTCCAGATTGGCCGGCTCACCACCAGCGCTGGTCAGAAAATCCCTCACCACTCGTAATTGCGACGCTCCAACAACCGCTACCACCGCAACAATAAGCAGGGGTAGAAGTTGAAGAATTAATCGCCAGCGATTGGCCGACCGCTGGCGGCCAATAAAGGTATTCATTTCACCAGTGTAGTGGAAAAGCCAACTAATTCTCAAGTACTTTCCCAGGGCGGTCGGCCAATTTCTAACACCTTCCCCCATTAGCAAACAAAATCGGATATTGCTAAAATAGCAGACTTGATATAGCATTGCTAATTAGGTAAAGTATCTTTATGGTAGATTTAACAGGACGCCAGATACAAATTTTACGGGCTGTGGTGGAGCAATATATCCAAACGGCCGATCCGGTGGGTTCGGAAACCATCGACAAGCAGTTTAACTTTGGTGTCTCGCCGGCTACGATTCGCAATGAAATGGTGTATTTAGCCAAGAATGGCTATTTGCGCAAGGTTCATTCTTCTTCAGGGAGAATTCCAACTGCTTTGGCTATTAAGTTTTACGTGCGGGAGTTAATGCGCGAACGCGACCTTAGTGTTGCCGATGAAGTTTCTGTTAAGGAGCGCATCTGGTCCAGCCGCGAGCAAATGAATGATCTTCTTTGGGAGGCAGCCAAGGTTATGGCCGAACGCTCTCGCTGTGTTGGTGTGGTAGTGACTCAAGATAATCAGCGAATTTTTCATTCTGGTTATGCTCACCTGCTAAATTTTCCAGAGTTTACCAATATCGATGTCACTCGGACTGTTTTAACTTTGCTTGAAGAAGGAAGGGCATTGCAAGAAATTATTGATTACGGACGCAGCGAAGAGTCGGTACAGATTGTTTTAGGTGAGGATCTGGGTAATGAATACTTGATGCCGGTCAGTTTTGTGTTTACCGAAGTGAACGCGATTAACAACCACTTAACTATGGGAGTAATTGGTCCTTGTCGACTCGATTATGCCTATGTGGTGCCGATGATGAAGTATTTTCGTAGTCTAATTCACGAACTAATTGCATAAGGAGAATCAAGAATGATGGTTAAGTTAAAAGGAGATAAATCTGTGGTCAACAAACCTGGCAAGACGGTTAGAACAGCTGATTTATCGGCACAGTTAGAAAAAACCAAGGAGCAGTTATCGGCCAAAGAAGAAGCGTATAAGCGAGCCTTGGCCGACTATCAAAATCTGCTTAACCGTTTTAATCAAGACAAGATTCGCTTAACTCAGTTGGCGGCCGCCGACTTAGTGATCGACTTATTGCCAATACTGGATCATCTCAATCTAGCTGTCGATCATTTGGGCGATGATTCAGTCAAGATGATTAGAGATGAGCTGTTAGTTGTTTTGGAAAAACACGGCGTTCAAGCTTTGCCGATTAAGGTAAATGATAATTTTGATCACGAAAAAATGGAGGTGGTGGAAACGGTTGATGGTCAAGACGGTCAGGTTGTTACAATTTATCAACCAGGTTATCAACTAAATGGCCAGGTAATCCGACACGCCAAGGTGGCGGTTGGTAAAAGTAAGGCAAACAACCAGAGCAAAACTCAAGAAGAGATAGAAGCTGATGACAAATCGGCAAATTAAAAATCAAATAAAAACGGACATTAAACAAATAATTAGTAGTTAAAACATAAACAAAGAAAATGAAAGGACTAAATATGGGAAAGATAGTTGGTATTGATCTTGGAACTACAAACTCAGCCGTGGCGGTGATGCAGGGCGGCCGCGCCCAGGTCATTCCTACCGCGGAAGGTAAGAATACGTTTCCGTCGATTGTGGAGCCGGTAAAAAACTTGGTGGGCGAGGCCGCCAAACGCCAGATGATCTTGAATCCAGATAACACGGTGGTATCGGTCAAGCGCTTGATGGGAAGACGTATCGACGATAAGGAAGTCAAGGAAATCACCAAGACAGCTGCCTACAAAATTGTTGAAGGTAAGGACAAAATGGCAGCTATTGAGGTGGGCGGTAAAAAATATACTCCTCAGGAAATATCGGCCATGATTTTATCCAAAGCCAAGGCCGACGCTGAGGCTTTTTTGGGTGACAAAGTCGATCGAGCAGTAATTACTGTTCCAGCTTATTTTGATGATGCCCAGCGACAAGCAACCAAGCAAGCTGGTGAGATCGCCGGGCTTAAAGTTGAGCGGATTCTTAACGAACCAACTGCCGCCTCTCTAGCTTACGGCTTGGATAAAAAAACCAGTGAGCTGATCGCGGTTTATGATCTGGGTGGTGGTACTTTTGACATCTCAATTTTAGAGATCGGCGATGGTGTTTTTGAAGTTAAATCAACCAACGGTGATACTTTTTTAGGCGGAAATGATTTTGACGCTAAGATTATCGACTGGATAGTGGCTGAATTCAAAAAGGAAAACAGTGTTGATTTAAGCCAGGATAAACAAGCTTTACAGCGCATTCGAGATGCGGCCGAAAAAGCTAAGATCGAACTTTCCTCGGCAATGGAAACCGAGATTAATCAGCCCTTTATTACGCAAGGCGAAGCTGGTCCGTTGCACTTAACCATGAAATTAACTCGAGCCAAGTTGGAAGAATTAGTATCTGATCTGGTTAAACAAACCTTCAAGCCGGTTGAGAAAGCTTTAAAAGATGCCGGTATTGAGGCAAGCAAAGTCGATGAGGTTGTATTAGTTGGCGGTCAAACCAGAATGCCTAAGATTCAAGCTGAAGTCGAGAAGTTTTTTGGTAAAAAACCACATAAAGGTGTTAATCCAGATGAAGTAGTGGCGATTGGTGCTGCTATTCAATCAGGGATTATTTCTGGAGAAGTTGAAGATATTGTTTTGCTGGACGTTACTCCACTAACACTGGGTTTAGAAACTTTAGGGGGAGTACGTACACCTTTGATTCCGCGAAACACCACGGTACCAACCAGTAAATCACAAGTCTTTTCAACGGCTGCTGATAATCAAACTCAAGTGGAAATTCATATTCTGCAAGGTGAGCGTGAGATGGCGTCTGACAATAAGTCTTTAGGTAGATTTATTCTGGATGGCATCCCGCCGGCGCCTCGAGGTGTGCCTCAAATTGAGGTAACTTTTGATATCGACAGTAATGGCATTCTTAAGGTAACCGCTAAGGATAAAAATACTAATAAAGAGCAGAATATTACGATCCAGAATGCTACCAACCTAACCGAGGAAGAAGTTGAAAAGATGCGTCAGGAAGCTGAACAGTACGCCGAGGAAGACAAGCGCAAACGTGAGTTGGTTGAGGCGCGCAATCACGCTTATTCAGTGGCTGGTGAGATCGGCAAACAACTCAAGGATTATGGTGACAAGCTTAGTGAGGCCGATAAAAAAGAACTTGAAGAAAAAGTTAAAAAACTTGAGGAACTATCTCAAGATGAATCGGCCACTAAAGAATCTTTGGACAGCGCGGTTCAGGATACTTTGCAGTCAGCCCAAAAGATTGGCGAAGTAATGCAGCAAGCCGCACAGGCCAAATCTGGCAAAGACCAGCCGGCAGACGGCAAAGCGGATGATAGTACAAAAGATAATAAAGCCGACAACCAGGATCAGGATAAAGGTGATGCTGAAGAAGGTCAGGTTATTGAAGAATAATCTATGGCGACCAAACGTGATTACTATGAGATTTTGGGTGTGGATAAGTCAGCTGGCGGAGCTGAAATAAAAAAGGCTTATCGCCAGCTGGCCTTGAAATTTCATCCAGATCGCAATAAATCACCGGATGCCGAGGCTAAGTTTAAGGAAATTAATGAAGCCTACGAAGTTTTGAGCGATAAGCAAAAGCGATCGGCCTATGATCAATTTGGTCACGCTGCTTTTGATCCGGCTGGAGGAATGGGTAGCAATCCTTTTTCTGGTGGATTTAGACAAGGTCCTTTTACCTATACTTATACCACCAGTGGGCAAAATCCTTTCGGCAATATGGATTTTGATTTTTCTGATCCTTTCGATATTTTTGAACAGTTTTTTGGTGGAGGGTTCGCGCGGGCGGCGCGCCGCCCGCGCTACGGCATCAAAGTTTCCTTTATGGAGGCTGTTAAAGGTACCACCAAAGAAGTTACTATCAACGGCAAAAAACACACCGTCAAGATACCACCAGGAGCAGATGATGGTACCAGATTAAGATTTGCCGATTTTGATATTACGCTCGACGTGCAACCTCATGAGCGTTTTAAACGTGACGGTTATGATTTATTTGTAGATCAAGAGGTAGATTTTGTAACCGCTATACTTGGTGGTAAGGTTAAGGTTCCAACCATCGATGGCGACTTAACTTTGCGTGTTAGACCAGGTACTCAACCAAATACTTTGATCAGAATTAGACAAGAAGGTGTACCTAGATTGAAATCATCAGGTAAAGGAGATTTATTTGTTCGTCTAGTTGTTAAATTGCCCGAAAAGATAAATAACAAGCAGAAAAAATTGCTTGAAGAGTATCAAAAAAACAACTAGCATATAGTTTGTATGCCATTTACAAGTTTAACCCACAAATTAACTAATTTGGTTAATCGACCAAAGAATTGTCAAAGCATTTTAATTCAGGCGATATCGCCAGTATTTTTTGGAATGTTGTGGTTGGCTTTTGTGTTTGCCACTCCAGCAATAATAAGAGTGCAAGCTCAGGAACAAGTTGTGGAGGATGAAACAACAGTCGAGTTAAGTCAAGAAGATGTGGCCACGGAGGAACCTAAGTCGTCATTAGTCACTACTCAGACAAACAAACCAAGATTCATTTTTGACGGACAGGTAAAGTTGGAAGAAAGCTTAACTGGTCCGATAATTATTGGTGGTGGCTTGGTCACTATCGATGGCAAAGTAGATCAAGGAGATTTATTAGTTTTTGGTGGTTCTGTCAGAATTACAGGTGCAGTTGAGCAAGATATTTACGCCGCCGGCGGCAGCGTAATTATTGATGGCCAAGTGGGCGGCAACGTGGTTGCCGCCGGCGGCGAAATTCAACTCACGCCAACCGCCAGTGTGGCTGGCAACTTAATTAGTGCTGGCGAGCGACTGTTGATGAAAGGCAATGTTGGTGGGTCGTGGCTGGCCGCTGGCAAATACTTAGATTTATCTGGAGAGATTAAACAAGACCTGGATTTTTGGGGACAAAAAATGGTTATTAACCAAACAGCCAGTGTCGCCGGACAGCTTCAAGCCCGAGTTGAGGAAGCGCCAGCTATCGCTCAACAAGCAAATGTTCCTTCAGATAAAGATATTTCTGTTTTAGAAACTAATCAAAATAAATGGCGTCAGCACTGGCTAGAAAAATCTATTTGGCTATCGGTAATTGGCTCAATTGCTTGGCGATTTGTTTTGCTGTCAATTTTAGTTTACTTTATTAAACTTGATTTAAAGTCATTATCAGTAAACTTAGTCAGAGACGGCTGGTCGAAAGCAGTGAAAGGTGCTGGTTTAATAATTGGTTTACCACTATTAGGATTCTTGGTTTTTGTAACCGATATCTTGATACCAATCTCGATATTAATATTTAGTTTATATCTAATTCTATGGTTAATTAGCTGGGTGTATCCAGCTTGGTGGCTGGGTGTTTGGCTTAATCAGCGAGTCGTTAAATCTTCTATTAATCCGTATTTTGTTAGCTTGATCGGCGCCATCGCAATTGGTGTAATTAAATATTTGCCGATTGTTGGGGCACCACTGTACCTATTGCTTAGTGCCTGGGGACTGGGAGCTATGTACAGCTTGGTTAAAACGAAGCTACCAACTCAATAAAGAAGTGTAACTTATAATTTGGTCTGTATATAACTAAAAAGTAGTTAATTATTTTATTGATCGTTAAGCAAGCAGAATGGTTTCGTGGTACAATTGCTCTGTTGTCCTCGAGTAAAAGAGGTGGGGTAACCCACCTTTTTTCAAACTTGGGGGAGCAAAAAATATCTTAATATTGGGAGAAAATATGGCACAGGTATTAAAAAGCGGTTTTTTGGCTTTGTTAGAACAAGTAGCCAAGGAACGTAATATTGAAGTTGAAGCAGTGGTTAAGTCTATCGAGGCTGCCATTGAGGCGGCTCTGCGCAAGGATAGGCCAGAGCTGTTTGAAGATGAAGAAATCGCCGACCAAGAGGGTGATGGTGTCCCTGCCAGCGCAGAGCCGCCTGCCGTCGACGAAGAAAAAAGAGTCTATTTTCAAGTTGAGCTGGATCGAACCGAAGGCTCGGCCAGAATTTTCCGATATGAAGACGGCCAGAAGGAAGATGTCACACCTGCGGGATTTGGCCGAATTGCCGCTCAAACCGCCAAAAACGTTATTTATCAAAAAGTCAGAGAAGCCGAGCGAGAAGCAATGTTGGCTAATTACCGTACTCGTTTGGGCTCATTAGCCCAGGCAGTAGTGATTCGGTACGATGGTCATACCGC
>Ga0334892_1000525_pt1 | contig 44830 bp, 37 predicted proteins | sample GraSluR3_MG_4_FD_207213 | JGI IMG/M metagenome (GOLD analysis project Ga0334892, IMG submission 207213) | Sludge microbial communities from methane-producing bioreactor in Wageningen University, Netherlands - Granular Sludge_15_04-R3 | ecosystem: Engineered > Bioreactor > Anaerobic >...
GCCAGAAGCTCGCGGCGCCCGTCCACGTCGATCCAGTAGATGGCGTAGGGACGGTCGTAGCGACGGTTGGGGCTGCCCACCGGATCCATGGTCACCAGAAACGTCGTGTCGCGGATCGGGTAAGGGTATTGGAACTGGGGGCCTTGTTGCCCGTAGGCATCGATCCTGTCGGCCGGCGTGTCGCGGGTCGGGGCGATCAATTGGGCGCCTTGGTTCTCCTGGCGTCCCCGCGACGGATCGAGAAGGCCCAACTGCCCGCGCTGGTGGGTGTGGTGCCCCGTGAAGATCGCCACGACCTTCCGCGTGCCCGGGATCGCGCGGGCGTGCAGGATGGTGGTCGGGAACCACGAGTTGTTGCCGTAATACTCCCGCTGCCCCGTGCCGTCGGGGTTCATCTGGAAAAGCCCCTGCGGAAAGATCTGCCCGCGATCGGAGTAATCCCATCGGGTGTAAAGAACGCACCCGTCGGGCATGACCGTGGGGAAGTTCGTGTGAACCTGGTCGTAGCCGAGGCGGCGCAGACGCCGGCCGTCGCCGTCGCAGGCGTAAAGGTTCGAGACCTCGGTCCAATAGCAGTCGACCGTCTGGACGCAGCGGGTGGAGTTGAAGACGATTTCGCCGCCGGGCAGATAACAGCCTTCGTAGTCGGCCGCTCCCAGGCCCTCGGTGAGCTGGCGGACCGCGCGGTCGGCCACCGTCATCTCGTAGAGGTGGTAGTCGTCGCGGTCGAGCGATTTCTTCCAGGCGAAGAGGATGCGGCGCCCGTCCCACGACACGTCGGGGTCGCGGATCACGCCGCCGGGGTCTTCGAGAAGGGTGCGAACGGTCCCGTAGAGCCCGTCCATTTCGAGCAGGCACAGGGCCGAGCCGGGCACGAAGTGGCGCTCGGCCTGGGCATCGGACTGCCCCTCGGTGTAGGCGTAATGCGAGCCGCCCAGGTTGTAGTGTTTTGTGAACACGACCCGGCCGATCGCGTCGAGATCGGGCCCCAGGCGCGCGGCCCGGCGGCGGTGGCACGCCTGGCGGTACAGCGCGAGCCAACGCCCATCGTCGGCCGCGACCTGCTCCCGCCGCAAACGATCGTAGGCCGCCCGGAGATCGGCGTGCGCCGGCCCCAGCTCTTCGATCGGCCTGCCGACCGCGTCGACCTGCAACTCGCCGTCGCGGACGAGGCCGTCTTGCAGGATCCAGTCGTCGACCACGGCCTCGGGGGGCGTTGGGGCGGCACCCGACGCCCCGGCAAGGCATAAGAGGGCCGCCGCGAGCGGCCGCACGCTCCACGTCGACATGCTGCTCATCATGCTCCCGTCATTCGAGACACCGCGCCGATTTCGATCGCCGTCGATTGGTGACGGCGGCCAACCGCGTGCCCCGCACGCGCGATCGGTCCACCGGGACATCCTTTCTATTCGCCGGCCCGCCCGCCGGTCAACCCGTACGGAATCCCCGTGAATCGGGGCGCCGCGGACGTCTGGGAGCAACGGCGCGCACGGGGGCAAACCGCGCAAGGGGCACCCGCGCCCGTGTGTCAACGGGGCTCACGCGGCGCCGCCGGCGGCGAGCACCTTTCGGAGAAACCGCCCCGTGTGGTTGCCTTCCACGGCGGCGATTTGCTCCGGCGTGCCGATGGCGACCACGTGGCCGCCTGCCGCGCCGCCTTCGGGCCCCAGGTCGATGATCCAGTCGGCCGTCTTCATCACGTCGAGGTTGTGCTCGATGACGATCACCGTGTTGCCCAGATCGACGAGGCGGCCAAGCACTTCGAGGAGCTTCTTGATGTCGTCGAAGTGCAGGCCGGTGGTGGGCTCGTCGAGCATGTAGACCGTGCTGCCCGTGTCGACGCGGCCGAGTTCGGTGGCCAGCTTGACGCGCTGGGCCTCGCCGCCCGAGAGGGTCGTCGAGGGCTGGCCCAAGGTGAGATAACCCAGCCCGACCTCCTGCAGGCTGCCGAGCAGTCGGGCGACGACGGGAAAGTTCTCGAAGAAACCGACCGCGTCGTCGACCCGCATATCGAGCACGTCGGCGATCGAGCGGTCGCGGTAGCGGATCTCGAGGGTCTGGTCGTTGAAGCGTTTTCCCTCGCAGACGGGGCACGTCACGTAGAGGTCGGGCAGAAAGCTCATCTCGATCTTCCGCTGCCCTTGGCCCTGGCATTCCTCGCAGCGCCCGCCCGCCACGTTGAAGCTGAACCGGCCCGCCTTGTATCCGCGGCGGCGCGATTCGCGCGTGCCGGCAAAGACCTTACGGATCTCATCGAACACGCCGGTGTAGGTGGCCGGATTGCTCCGCGGCGTGCGCCCGATGGGCGACTGGTCGACCACGACCACCTTGTCGACGCGGCTGGCGCCGCGCAGCCGGGCGTGGGGTCCCGGCTTCGGGCCGAGTCCGCCCAGGCGCCGCACCAGGGCCCGGGCCAGGGTCTCGTTCAACAGGGAACTTTTGCCCGAGCCGCTCACCCCCGTCACACAGACCAGGGCCGACAGGGGGAAATCGACGCTGACGCCCTTGAGGTTGTTCGTGGTGACGCCTTCGAGCGTGATCGCCCGCGTCTTCGCAATGCGCCGGCGCTTCGCGGGGATGGGAATCTCGAGCCGGCCGGCGAGATAACGCCCGGTGATCGACCCCTCGTCGCGGCTGACGCCGTCGGGAGTGCCCTGGGCCACGATGCGGCCTCCGTGCCGGCCCGCTCCGGGCCCCAGGTCGATCAGCCAGTCGGCCCGCCGCATGATCGTCTCGTCGTGCTCGACGATGATCACCGTGTTGCCGCCGGCTTGCAGGTTGCGCACGGCATCGACGAGCCGCTGGTTGTCGCGGGGATGCAGCCCGATCGACGGCTCGTCGAGCACGTAGCACACGCCCACCAGGCCCGAGCCCAGGCCCGTCGCCAAACGCACGCGCTGGAGCTCGCCGCCGCTGAGCGTGTCGGCGGGACGATCGAGCGTGAGGTAATCGACTCCCACGCGGTCGAGAAAGTCGAGGCGCGAGGCAATCTCCGAGACGATCGGCGCAGCGATCGGCAGGTCCTCGCCGTCGAACGCCAGCGAGGCAAAGAATCGTGCCGCGTCGGCCACGGTCATGGCCGTAATCGCATGGATCGGCTTGCCGCCGATCTCGACCGCCCGGGCCTCGGCCCGCAGGCGGGCCCCCGAGCATTCGGGACAGACGACCCGGCCCCGGAAGGCATCCAGACGCTGGCGGGTCGTCTCGCTGCTGGTCGATTCGTACTCCTTCTGCAGGATGGCCAGCACGCCGGGAAACCGCTCGCCGTCGCCACGCAGCAGGGCGTCGAGCTGATTCGGCTCGAGCTTCGACAAGGGAGTGTTCCTGCGGATCCCGGCCGCCGCGAGATGTTCCTGTAACGGGCCCTTCTGCCGCCGAATCGCCGCCTCCGACGCACCCCGCCAGGGCGCAATCGCCCCGCCGGCGAGCGAAAGGCTCGGGTCGGGCACGACCAGCTCGACGTCGAACTGTTCCTTCAATCCGAGGCCCTCACAGGCGGGGCACGCTCCGTAAGGGCTGTTGAAGCTGAAGGTCCTCGGCTCGAGCTCCTCGTAGCTGATCTTGCAGTTCGGACAGGCATACTGCGTGCTGAAGAGCAAGTCGCGCCAGACGCCCTCCGAATCGCCCGACTGGTCTTCGTAGGTGGCCAGCACCAGCCCCTCGCCGTGCCGGATCGCCAGTTGCACCGACTCGGCCAGCCGGGCCCGGACACTGGGGCGGACGATCACCCGATCGACCACGGCCTCGATGTGGTGCACCCGCTGCCTTGGCAGCTCGGGGATGTTCTCGACGTCGATCACCGCGCCGTTCACGCGGGCCCGCACGAAGCCGGCCTTGCGGATCGCCGCAAAGACCTCCTTGTGCTGCCCCTTGCGCCCGCGAACCATGGGCGCCAGGAGCATCATCCGCGTGCCCTCGGGCAGCGAAAGCAGATGGTCGAGGATCTGCTCGGGCGACTGCTGCCGAATCGGCTCGCCGCACTGGTAACACCGCGCCTCGCCCAGCCGGGCGAACAGCAGGCGCAAATAGTCGTACACCTCGGTCACCGTGGCCACGGTGCTGCGGGGATTGCGCGAACCGGCCCGCTGATCGATCGAAATGGTCGGCTGGAGCCCCTCGATCAGGTCAACGTCGGGCCGCTCCATCTGGTGGAGAAACTGCCGCGCGTAGACCGAGAGGCTCTCGATGTACTGGCGCTGCCCCTCCGCATAGAGCGTGTCGAAGGCCAGCGAACTCTTGCCCGACCCGCTGGGACCGGTGACCACCACCAGCCGGTTGCGTGGGATGTCGAGGTCGAGGTCCTGGAGGTTGTGGACCCGTGCCCCGCGAATTCGGATTTGCTCGTCGCCGTTTTGTGCCGTTTCCGGACCGATCTGGCTCATCCAATGCCTTGCTGACTATTCCCAGAAATGGCAAACCCCTCAAGATAACCGACCCCGGAGCATGGTTCAAGCAACAACGATTCGCGGAAGTTGTGTCTGTGTGCGTATCTTCTTGTAGTGCAGTGGGATAGATTCCTTTCGGGCGCGAGCAATGTGCGCTTGGCCGCGGAACACCCACGCACTCGAACGCGACGTGGGACGGATGAGCGAAACCGCCGCACATTGGCGCAAAGCAATACAACAGGATGCGCCTCCCAAGGACCCCAGACACAGATGGCGATAAGGCGACGTTCTCTGCGTAAGTTGTTTCTACAAAAGGCTCTCGGACGAGCATGCAAGCGGCTGCTCGGCGGATCCTCGCATTCTGGCACGCATCATGCACGAAAATGAAAGGCCGCCCTAGTGCGGCTCATCAAGCTGGCCCGTGGGGCCCCTGGCGTATGGGACTGTGCGGTTACCTTGCCCTTGCCGCCCGGTCGAGTCGCTGTGGATGCGGCGCGTCAGAGGCCCCTTTTTCTTTTCCTCGCCCCGTCGATCTGCCTGCCCGATCCGACCGGTAAGCTAGATTTGCTTCGGTTGGGCAGATAGTCTCTTTTCGACTCCAAGGCGTTCCAGCACATCATGGTTGCACCAGAAGAGGCGCTCCGGCCGGGCGAAGCCAAAGCACTCGAGCAACCGGAATCGACCGCAAGTGAATCGAAGCGCGGACCGGGCCGGTTTCTCACGCGCAAATGGCTTATTGTCCTTCTGGGGGGGTCGATTGTCGGGCACACGATCACCTTCGCGTCGTGCCGATGGAAGACGGCCGTGCCCGACGCCGAAACCGCCGAGTACGCTCTCGGGCACTATACGTTCCAGGCCGACCCGAGCGATGGGGGGCCGGTGTCCAGCGCCGAGTTCGCTTTGCACGTGACGCTGCTCGACGAAGTCGAGCGGGTCGCTCGGCAACGGTTGGCGGGCAAGAAGTTCCGCGTTCGCCAGGCGGTCGAGGAACTCATCCGCCGGGCCCACGGCGGCGACTTCAGCGATCCGAGCCTGGGTGGGCTCAAGCGGCGGCTTCAAGAACAGATCAACGAGGCCCTAGGGGTGCGCGTGATCGCCGACGTAATGATTACCGACCTGCGACTGGTGCGAAATCCGCATGCCGTCGAGAAGATCTACGACACCGCCAGCTCGCTGCCGTGGACCGAGGAGGCGGCCGGCTTGGCGCAGCCGTGAGGACCGGTCGATCGGGCGAACGGCGCGCATGCCGGGTCGCACGACGGTGCCCGCCGCCAAGAGGGCACAAGCGATCTGGGCCAAGGGGGCTGCGCCTCCGACGGCTCGAACCGCTCCCTCACTGCTTATCGGTCGACAACACCTGGCGCAGAAGGGCCGAGTAGTCTTCGTAGGGCTCGTCGCAGGGCGGGCCGGCCGCGTACTGGTAGATGGCGTTCTGCGTCTTTCTGGACAGCGAGATCAGCGTTGACGAGACCGTCCCGTAATCCTTGTCCGAAACGATCAGCCCGCGGAGGCTCGAAGAGTTTCCCTTGCGCGAGAACGTTCGGCTGGCGACCGCCAGGAACGCCACGGCCGAATCGAGCCGCTGCAGCGTGAGAAGCCGCTTGGCGAAAGCCTGGCGTTCGTCGTAGGGATCGTCGAGGTCGCCGTTGGTCAGCAGGTGAAGTCCAGGGGTCAACCTGACGATTTCGACGCGGTCGCCACCGTAGACCACGGCGGCGCTCTTGGCGTCGGCGCAAAGGTAGTTTGCCCCGGCGTAGCAGCCCGAACGCAGTTCCCGGGCGGCGAGTTCGGCGGCCTCCTTGGCCGTCGCGCACGCGAGCAGTTCGCGGCAGAGCAAGCCCCGCGACCGGGGCTCGGCCGGCAAGTTCGTCTTGGCGCGATTCGCCACGGCCGCCACCATGCCGTGCTGATTCACGCCCAGCCACGTTCCGCCGGCCTTGCGGTCGATGCCGCAAACCACGCGGGGCCGGCCCGATTGAATCCGGGGAACCTGACTCGGACGGTCACGAAACTCTTCCCGATTCTGGGCGAGCAGGATGGGGGCGTCTTTCGCCGATTTGTAGTAGATGGCAAGTACGCACATGGGCGCTAGGATGGATAAACGGAGAGCCCGCCGAAACCCCCGACATGAGGGGTCACAGCGAAACGCAGACCCGAAATCGCTCGATCTTCACATGTCGCCGCCGACCGCTTGGCGGCGAAACTGTTAAGATAGCGGGTATCGGCACATTCTTGCACCCCCTTAAAGAGTTAATTCCTAGCCGAATTTCCGGGTTTGCCCTCTTCGGGCCTCCTCGCCATAATAGGGCCTTGGTCCAAGTCGATCGCAGGCAATTGGCGCCGTCGAGGCCTTGAGCGACTCGCCCGAAAGTCGTAAGCTCCACGATCTTGAGCCCCGGAGGGCGTGCGGCAGGGCGCCCGTGGTGAGAGGGTTCCGAAGCCCGCAAGTCAGCAGTCCATATCCATGACCACCGATATTACGCGACCGCACGAGATCACCTTTTCTACGAGACGCTCCCGGCTGGGTCGCTTGATGGGGGTGCAGGTGGTCGGCATTGGCAGCAGCGTGCCGGGCAACCTGGTCAAGAACGAGGACTTGGCATCGCTCGGATGCGACGCCGATTGGATCGTGCAGCGGACGGGCATTCTCGAGCGGCGTCACGCCCCACCCGATATGGCGACGAGCGATCTGGCGGTCGAGGCCGCCCGCCGGTGCATCGAAGACGCCGGCGTCGATCCGCAGGACATCGATCTGCTCATCCTGGGCACGTTCACGCCCGACATGCTGTTGCCGGCCACGGCGAATGTCGTTCAAGAGCAACTCGGGCTCTGCGCCCCGGCCTTCGACCTGCAGGCCGCGTGTGCCAGCTTCGTCTACGCGATGATTACCGGGATGCAGTTCGTGGCCAGCGGATGCAGCCAATTGGCTTTGGTGATCGGGGCCGACTGCAATTCCCGGGTGGTCAATCCGTCCGACGTGCGGACTTACCCGTTGTTCGGCGACGCGGGCGGTGCGGTGTTGCTCGCCCCGGGGAGCGATCGGCAAGGGCTGATCTCCTTCGCGGCCGGCTCGGACGGCTCGGGGGCCGATCTGTTGTGCCGCCAAATGGGCGGATCTCGCCGCCCCTACACGAATTCGCCCTCCAGCGACGGGCTCCACTTCATGTCGATGGAGGGACGTCCCATCTTCAAGTGGGCGGTTCGGATCGTCACCGAGACCATCGTCGAGGTGCTCGAAGCGGCGGAAATGCGCATCGAGGATGTCGACCTGTTCATCTTGCACCAAGCGAACCTGCGAATCATCAACTCGGCCGTGAAAGACTTGGGAATCGACCCGGTCAAGGTCTACAACAACCTCGACCGTTACGGCAATACGTCGGCTGCGAGCATCCCCCTGGCCCTGGACGAAGCCTATCGCGAAGGCCGGATCGGCCCGGGGAGTCATGTCCTCTTCAGCGGTTTCGGCGCCGGGTTGGTGTGGGCCACCACGCTCATGCGCTGGTAAGGGCAGGGCGCGATCGAGCGCCGGAACCGCCGCGCTGGGCGACTTACCCGGAAGACTTCTCATTGGCCGGATCACGACGTGAAGAAATACAAGGAGCTCCCCGCCCGCCGCGACGTCAAGCCTTCGGACTGCTGGGATCTTGCGAGCCTGTTCGCCGACGACGCGGCATGGGAAGATGCCTTCGCAAAGTGGGAGAAGCAGATCGACGGTTACGCCCGATTTCGGGGGAAGCTCGGCGAGGGCCCGAAGACCCTGGCCGCCTGCCTCAAGTTCGATCTCGATTTCGACCGCGCCGGCGAGCGGCTGGGCGTTTATGCCATGCTCAAGACCTCGGAGGACCTCTCCGACGGCAACTATCAGCGGATGCACGGCCGGTTCATGAACGCCGCGAGCCGGGCCGCGCAGGCGGCCAGCTACATCCGGCCCGAGATCCTCGCCCTTCCCGCCGCCCGGCTCAAGCGGCTCGTCGCCGACAAGCGGTTGGCTCCCTACCGGCGCATGCTCGAGCGACTCGTTCGCTATAAGCCCCACACGCTCGGCAGGAAGGAAGAGCGGCTCCTGGCCATGCAGACCGAAATGGCCCAGACGGCCCGGCAGGCGTTCGAGCAGCTCGACAACGCCGACCTGCGTTTCGGCGTCGTCGCCGACGAGAGGGGCCAGCGGATCGAGCTGAGCCACGCCACGTTCTCGCGCCTGCTCCATTCGCCCAAGCGAGGGGTGCGCAAGACGGCCTTCAAGAAGTATTACCAGCAGTACGGGGCGCACCGGCACACGCTGGCCGCCACGCTGGCCGGCTCGATCCAGCGCGACGTCTATTATGCCCGGGCGCGCAATTTCGCCGGCTCGCTCGAGGCGGCTCTGTTTCCCGATCAGGTCCCGATCGCGGTGTACGACAACCTCGTCGCGTCGGTGCGCGCCCATCTTCCGGCGCTTCATCGTTACTACGACGTGCGGCGACACAAGATGGGGCTGCGCGACCTGCACCACTACGACACCTATGTGCCGATCCTGAGCGACCTGTCGACCCGCCACACCTGGGATCAGGCGGTCGCGCTGGTCGTCGACGCCCTTGCGCCCTTGGGAAGCGAGTATTGTGGCACGCTCGAGGCGGGGCTTCGCGGGCGCTGGTGCGACCGCTACGAAAACCGGGGCAAGCGGAGCGGCGCGTTCAGTTGCGGGTCGTTCGACGGCGATCCCTACATCCTGATGAACTACCAGCCCGACGTGCTCGACCACGTGTTCACCTTGGCCCACGAGGCGGGCCATTCGATGCACAGCTTCTATTCGGCCCGAAGCCAGCCGTACCAGGACTACGATTACGCGATCTTCGTGGCCGAGGTGGCCAGCACGTTCAACGAAGAGCTGCTCAGCCGCCACCTGCTCGATCGCGCCGGCGACGACCGGCGCCGCGCCTACCTGATCAACCGGCAGATCGACGCGATGCGGGCCACGATCTACCGGCAGACGATGTTCGCCGAGTTCGAAAAGACCACCCACGCGCTGGCCGAGGCGGGCGAGCCGCTCACCGTCGACGGCTTCACGGCCGTCTACCGCGAGCTGTTGGAGCAATACTTCGGCCCCGATTTCGCCCTCGACGACGAACTGTCGCTCGAGTGCCTGCGAATTCCGCACTTCTACCGGGCGTTCTACGTCTACAAGTACGCCACGGGAATGTCGGCGGCCATCGCGCTGGCCGAGCGCGTGGTGCGCGGCGGGCAGCGGGAGCTCGCCGACTACCTGAACTTCCTACAGGGTGGCTGCTCGAAGGACCCGCTCGACCTGCTGCGCGGGGCGGGCGTCGACATGGAGCGTCCCGACGCGGTGAACACCGCGTTGGAACGCTTCGGCGAGCTGGTCGACGAACTCGATTCGCTCCTGTAACGCCGGCGCGGCAAAAGGCTCGATACCCCGGGCCGGCTACGCGCGCCCTCCCGACCTGCTTCGCTGCGACGCGTCGGGGGCCTGGGCCATCCAATGGAGCACCGGCGAGGCGACGAACACCGAGCTGTAGGTTCCCACGAGCACCCCCACCATAAGGGCGAAGGAGAACACGTGGATACCCTGCCCGCCGCCGACGTAGAGCACGACCACCACGATCAGCGTGGTCAGCGAGGTGAGCAGAGTCCGGCTGAGCGTCTGGTTGATGCTGCGGTTGATCATCTCGCCGGTGAGGGCCGGGGCCTTGCCTCGCACCTCGCGGATGCGGTCGAACACCACGATCGTGTCGTTCAGCGAGTATCCGATGATCGTCAGGAAGGCCGCCAGCACCGACAGTCCGATCTTGAACTCGCCGATGAGCAGGAAACCCAGGAACGGGGCCACGAAGGCCGACAGCGCGATCACGCCCAGCGTGATCAACACGTCGTGAACGAGAGCCACGACGGCGGCCAGGCCGAACATCACCCGCTGGAAACGAATCCAAAGATAGCCCACGATGAACACCAGACTCGTCAGCACGGCCATGATGGCCAGCACGCGGGTCTGCCCGGCCACCTTGCCCCCGATCGTGTTCGATGAGGGGAAGAAAGGTTGCGACTCGATCTTGCCCTTGACGGTCGCGAGCAAGCCGTCGGCTTGGTCGCGCGGCAGATCGATCTTGATCTCCCACCGTTCGGTGGCGATCTCGGGATCATTCTCGTCGTTGGTCAGAACGTAGTCGATCGTCCCGGTCGGGAGCAGTCCGTCGGCTTGCCGGGCTTTGATTTGCTCGTCGAGCATCTCTTTGAGCTTCTCGTACGTCATCGCATACGCGAAGGTCACCGACGCGCGCGTTCCGTCGCCGACCTCCGGCTCGCCAGGGGCCGGCGCCTCTTCCGGAGACGGAGCCGACTCGACCGTCGCTTCGGGCTTCGGCTCGGCCTTCGCTTCGGCGGGCGGTTCGGCGGATGTCTCGGGCTTGCCGCCTTGGGCGGCTTCGTCGTCGGGGGACGCCTTCTCGGCGGGCGGTTCGCTCGATTCGGCATCCGGGGCTGCCTCGGCCATGGCCAGCAACGACGGGTCGGGCAGGGGTTCCCGGGCCGCTTCGCCGCCGACGGGTTCGGCCGATTCCGGCTTCGGCGCGGCGCCGTCCCCTTCCGAGAGGATCTCGACCTGCATCGAGTAATGAACCAGCGCATCCTTGAACGCGTTTTCGATATGCGCCTCGACCATGGCCAAGACCTCCTCCGGCTTGGGCTCGGGCTCGGAGGGCATGTCGCGGGGCCCCGACGTATTGATGATGAAACGCAGCCCCCGCTCGGTCGCGTCGAGCGTCTGGACGTCGCTGACGGCGAGATCCTGGAGACCTTCGCCTTGCTCGCCCAACTTCGCTCGCACGTCGGCAACCTGCTGCGGCTGCTGGAAGAGCACTTCGACCGACACGCCGCCGGTGAAGTCGATGTCCAGAAGCCCCTTGCCCCGCTGCCAAACGGCGACCAGGCCGACCAGGATGACGGCGATCGAAGCCACGGCCGCCACACGGCGCATCCCCAGGAAGTCGATTTGAGTTTTTCCCAGGATCTGCATCATCTTGAGCCGGGTGATCCACTTACGACGCTCGGCCACGTCGAAGACGACCCGCGAGCAATAGATGGCCGTGAACATGCTCATCAGGATGCCTACCCACAACGTGACCGCAAACCCCTTGATCTGGTCGGTGCCGATCACGTAGAGCACGGTGGCGGTGATGAGCGTGGTCAGGTTGGCGTCGACGATCGTCGTCGTAGCGCGGCCGAAACCGTTGCGAATGGCCATGCGCAGCGTGGCCTGCCGGTTGAGTTCCTCGCGAATACGCTCGTAAATCAGGACGTTGGCGTCGACCGCCATGCCCACGGTGAGCACCAGACCCGCCAGACCGGGCAGCGTGAACGCCGCCTGAATCGAGATCATCACCGCCAGGATCAAGACCACGTTCAACAACAGGGCCATGCAGGCCACGATCCCGGCGAACCGGTAGTAGAACAGCATGAATAAAACCACCAGCGCCATCGAAATGGCGATGGCGTACTTGCCTCGCTCGATCGTGTCGCGGCCCAGGGTGGGGCCGGTCACCAACTCGCTGATGGGCTCCTCGCTGAGCGTGGCCGGAAGGCTGCCCGCGTTGAGCACGTCGACCAGGTCTTCGACCTCCTTCGTCGTGAAATCGCCCGTGATCTCGCCCCGCTGATAGATCGTCGTGCGAATCGAGGGAGCCGACTGGAGGTAGCCGTCGAGGATGATGCCCAGCTTGCGGCTGAAGGCCTCCTGGCCCTCTTCCGGCAGGTTGGCGCCGGTCAGTCCGCCGAACAGCGTGCCCCCGCGCTGGTTGAACGTAAACAGCACATTGGGCCGGCCCGACTGGTCGACGCCGGTGCGAGCCTCGCGAAGGTACTCGCCGGTGACGTCGAAGTTGTCTTTGACGACGAGGATTTCGGTGAATTCGTAGTCGCCTCGCCGGCGCATGCGCCGGGCGATCTCGTGGTAGCTCGCGAAGCTGTCCTCTTCGTTCCTGGCGACGGGAACCCACCAGGCCAACAGGTCCCCGGTCGAGTCGCGCAGCTCGTTTCCTTCGAGTTCCATCGCCTGATCGATCAGCGACTGGTGGTCGCGATTGTTGGCGAGAATGCGGAATTCGAGCGTGCCCGCGCTGGAGATCTTCCTTTTGATGCGCGAAACTTCTTCTTGATCGGCCTCGGGGATGATGACTTCGATTTGCCGGTTGCCGTAGGGGCGGATGGTAACCTCTTTGACGCCGCCCGGGTTGACGCGGCGGCTGATGGCCTGAACCAGCTTTTCCATGTCGACGCCGCCCGGCTCGCGCCCGTCGGCGGCCGGCTCCTGCTCTCCTTCGGCCGCTTCGTCGCGTTCGTCTACCCGCCGTGCGCCATGCTGGCCCTCCTCGTACTCGTACACCAGGATCACGCCGCCGCGCAGGTCGATGCCGTACCGGATGTCGTTCCAGCCGAGGCCCGTGATCAACGAGCCGGCCAGCACGGCAAAGGTCACCACGCCGATCTTGCCCGCGTGCTCGGGCATCCGCCATTTCCGGGCCAGATACTGCCCCGTCCACGTGGGCACCGCGATCAGCAGCGCCGTGGCCCACAACTTCCAAAGGCTCGTGAGCCCCTCGACATAAACGTTGAATTGGTCGAGAAACACGGGGGGGAACATTCCCAGCACTGCGCGATACCCGACCACCACGAGGGGCACGGCCGCGCAGAACACCACGAGACCGATGGGCCAGCCCAACAACGGCTCGCGCCAATCGCGGGTCCAACGCAGAGCCAGCCAGAACGGAGCGATCAGCACCAGGGCCAGCGTCAACAGCATGATCAGGTTGAACAGGCTGCGGGCCCACCACGACTCGATCGTGGGCCCCGGCTCGTCGCCTGCGGCAGCGCCGGCGGGCGCGCCGGACGCCTCTTCGTCCGGTTGCTCCGCGTCGTCTACCCGGGCCGCCCCCGGTTCGGTCGGGCTCGGTTCCGGCTCGGCTTCGCTCGATCGCGCGGCCTCGCCCTCGCTCGGCACCTCGAGCGCGGCCTGCAAGGGGTCCGCCTTTTCGCCGTCCGTCGGCTCCTTGGCGGCGGGATCGGCCTCGGGCTTCGACGGAGCCGCCGCCTCGGCTTCGGCAGATTCCGGAGCGTCGACTTGCGCAGCCTCGGTCGCCTGCGCGGCGGCCGCCTCTTCGGCCGCCAGCGCCTCGAGACCGGCACCCAAGGCCATTGCCGCGCCGACCGCCACGCCGACGAGGAAGGCACCGAGCGCGGAACGGGGTTTTCGTGATGCCGATCTGTCGGCATGCCGCGTCCTAGTAACCACGGCGGCCATCGAAAGCAACATAGTGACGTACGAGGGCATGGGCTGGAATTCCTGTTTCACTTAAGACGAAGGCTCACCCGAGGAGCCGTCGGTCGACAGAACGCGGGCGATCGAGCCGACGGTCACCCGAATCTTCACGTTCGACGCTTCGTCGACTTTCAGCGTGATTTCGTCGGCCTCGCGATGCACGTTGGTGACCACGCCGTAAATTCCCCCGATCGTGACGACTCGATCGTTCTTCTTCAGGGCGCCGAGCATGAGGTCGCGCCGCTGCCGTTCCCGCTGCTGAGGCCGGATCATGAGGAACCAGAACAGCATGAAGATGGCCATCAGCGGCAGGAGCAGGCCGAACATGCTGCCGCCACCCTCCTGGGCGAAGAGAGCTTGCGCTGTGCCGATGGTGTCTTGCACTACATTATCTCCCAATATGTGCCGGCGCGTTGGGCGGCGTCTCGGAGCCGGCAGGGCAGACCGCGGCAATAGAAACGGCCCAGCGCCACCCCGGAGCCGGGCCTTACGCCTCATTGCAGCCCAGTATCATAAACCTTGGTCCGACAAGGGACAAGAGGATTCGAGCCGTCGCTGAGGCGGTGCTTACGAAACTTCCTCGCTTTCCCAGTTTGCCAGCATCAGGGCCCGCAGCTCCTCGAAGCGATCGGCCTCGATCGCGGCTCGGGCTTCGGCCATAACGCGTTGATAGTACGTGAGATTGTGGATCGAGAGCAAGATCGGTCCCAGCATCTCGCCCGCCTGAAACAAGTGGCGGATGTAGCCCCGGCTCCGCCGACAGGCCACGCAGGGGCACCCCTCATCCAGCGGGCGCTCGTCTCGCTCGAATTGAAGGTTGCGCAGCCGGATCGTCCCCCGCTCGGTAAAGGCCAGGGCGTTCCGGCCGTTCCGCGTGGGCATGACGCAATCGAACAGGTCGACCCCCCGCCCGACGGCCTCGAGTAGGTCTTGCGGCCGGCCTACTCCCATGAGGTATCGTGGCCGCGACTCGGGCATGGCCGGGACGGTCTCGTCCAGCACCCGGTACATCTGTTCCGGCTTCTCACCGACGCTGAGCCCCCCAATCGCGTATCCGAGGAATCCCATCGCCCCTAACTGCTCGGCACAGTGGACCCGCAAATCGGGCTCCAATCCCCCCTGAACGATGGCAAACAGAGCCTGATCGCGACGCCGGTGGACTTCGCGCGACCGTCGTGCCCATCGCACGGTCCGCTCGGCCGCGTCGCGGACGCGTTGGCGGTCGTTCGGCAGGGCAACCACGTGGTCGAGAACCATGGCCACGTCGCTGCCGAGCTTCTCCTGGATCGCGACGGCCCGCTCGGGTGAGAGCTCGAGCAGACGGCCGTCGATGTGCGACCGGAACAGGGCCCCCTGCTCGGTGATTTGGGTCATCTTCGCAAGACTGAACAACTGAAAGCCGCCGCTGTCGGTCAAGATGGGACCGTCCCAGCCCATGAACCGATGCAGCCCGCCGAGTTGTTCGACCACCTCTTCGCCCGGGCGCAGGGTCAGATGGTAGGTGTTCGCCAGGACCATCTGGGCCCCGGTGGCAAGCAGTTGACCGACCTCGACTCCCTTGACGGTCGCCAGGGTGCCCACCGGCATGAAGGCGGGCGTCTCGACGGGCCCATGTGGGGTGTGCAGTGTGCTCCGCCGGGCGGCCGAGCGCTTGTCGACGTGATGCAGGTCGAAGCGGAAGGCAGTCATGGAGGCACATTGTACCGGCCGGGCGCGGCTCGCCTACCGGAGCGATGTGGGAGAGGCCCCGGCGCGGCAGCAGCGTACAATAGGGGGGCCATCCGATCCTGCGCGTTTCGCCGAGAGTCGTTGCCCGATGCCGGAGCCAGTCGCCGTTGCCGTTGCCGTGGTCCACGATGCCCGGGGCGTGCTGGTTGGAAAACGCCCGGCCGGCGCCGCCCTGGAAGGATACTGGGAGTTTCCCGGGGGAAAGGTAGGCAGCGGCGAGCTTCCCGAGGTGGCCGCGGCTCGGGAATGCCGCGAGGAGACCGGTCTGCGGGTGCGCATCGAACGATGCCTGCTGGAGACGGTCTGCCATTACCCGCACGGATCGGTGCGCCTTCACTTCTTTGCCGCGTCGGCGATCGACCCGGCCGACGCGCCGAGGGAACCCTTTCGCTGGGTGCCTCGATCGCAACTCCCGCAGTACCGATTTCCGCCCGCCAACGGCCCGATTCTGGCGATGCTGGCAGAACAAGCCCCCTCGGCCGGCGGGGGGGTATGACGTCTTCACAGATGTCCGCTCTCCGCGCAATTCTCCTCATGCACCCGGGCGTCCAGGAAATCGGCAACTGGGCCCAAGTTGAGTTTGACCCGTTGGGCCCAGGCGAATATCATACGGCCTCCCGAATCCGAACTCTCCGCCCCACCATGGAGGTGTGGCATTTGGACGGAGAGCCCCACCCACCCCTCCGCGATCGCGCGGCCCGCCCGCGACGCAGGCCGCCCGACAGGGAAGTCGTCATGTTTCGAGGCAAGTCGGTCCCGGTTGCCGACGGCACGGCATCGTCGAGGCAGAAGCGTGTCGACACGCTGCACGAGCGCTGGCTGCCCCGGCGGCGGATCGTTTTCGCCGCGACGTGAGTCGCCGCGCCACCGCCACCAGCGACCAGGCGGCCGAGGGCGGATGATTCATCCTCGTTCGTAGTACCGGCTTCAGCCGGAACAACGCACCCAAAAGACCGCCTCAAGGCGGCACGACGAACGATCGTGTTCATCCGCGCTGGCACGCGGAAACCATAGCCCCTATCCCGGCAAGGAGGTCCAGCACCTTGTTACCCGCCCCACGTCGAGAGACTCCCGGCCCCAAGCCGATGCTCCCCTACGGTCGCCGGACCGTCACGGACGACGACATTCGGCTGGTGGTCGAGGTACTGCAATCCGACTGGCGCACGGCCGGCCCCACGGTCGAGCGGTTCGAGCGCGCGGTGGCCGACTACGTGGGTGCCGCCCACGCGGTCGCCGTCAGCAGCGGCACGGCGGCCCTGCACGCCGCCATGTTCGCCCTGGGGATCGGCCCGGGCGACGAAGTGATCGTGCCCGCGATGACCTTTGCGGCCACGGCGAACAGCGTGGTCTATCAGAGGGCGACCCCCGTGTTCGCCGACGTCGACCCCGACTCGCTTCTGCTCGATCCGGCCGAGGTCGAACGGCGGATCACGCCGCGGACCCGGGCGATCGTCGCGGTCGATTTCGCCGGCCAGCCCTGCGACTATCGCGCCCTGCGAGCCGTCGCCGAAGAGCACCAGTTGGCCCTGGTGGCCGACGCCTCGCACGCCATGGGCGCCGGCACGCCGGAAGGGAAGGTCGGGAGCCTGGCCGACCTGACCGCATTCAGTCTGCACTCCGACCACCCGATCACCACGGGCGAAGGCGGCATGATCACGGGCAACGACGGCACCCTGGCCGAGTTGATGCGGCGGTTCCGCAACCACGGATTCAGCCGCGACCACCGCGAGCGTAGCCTGGTCGGCTCGTGGTACTACGAGATGACCGACCTGGGGTACAACTACCGGCTCAGCGACGTGCAGTGTGCCCTGGGCATGAGCCAGCTCGCCAAGCTCGAGGGCTGGCTCGAGCGCCGGCGGGAGATCGCCCGCCGGTACGACGAGGCGTTTGAAGGTCTCGCCGCGGTGCGCCCGCTCATGGTGCGCCGCGACGTGACCCATGCCTGGCATCTCTACGTGGTCCGGCTCGACCGCGAGGTGTTGGCCCTGGGCCGGACCGCGGTGTTCGACGCCCTGCGAGCCAAGGGGATCGGCGCCGGCGTGCACTACATTCCCGTCCACCTCCATCCGTTCTACCGCGAGCGGTTCGGCACGGGTCCGGGCCTGTGCCCCAAGGCCGAGGCGGCCTATGAAGGCATCTTGAGCCTGCCGATTTTCCCCGCCATGAGCGATGCCGACGTCGGGCGGGTGATCGCCGCCGTCGAGTCGGTCGTCACGAAAGGTACCCGATGAACGTCGTGGCCATCGTCCAGGCGCGCATGGGCAGCACCCGCCTGCCGGGCAAGGTGCTCTTGGATCTCGAGGGCCGGACCATGCTGGCCCGGGTGGTGCGCCGGCTGCGCCGGGCAACGCGCGTCGACCGGGTCGTCGTGGCCACGAGCACCTCACCCGCCGACGACCCCATCGTCGACGAGTGCCGCCGGCTGCGCGCGGCCTGTTTTCGCGGCAGCGAAGACGACGTGCTCGAGCGCTACTTTCAGGCGGCCGGCGCCTATGGGGCCGAGACCGTGGTGCGGGTCACGTCCGACTGTCCGCTGATCGACCCGGGCGTCGCCGACCGCGTGATCGGCGAATTCCTCGAAGTGCGGCCCGACTACGCCTCGAACGTCCTGCGGCGGACCTATCCCCGCGGGCTCGATACCGAGGTCATGACGGCCGCCGCGCTGGCCCGCGCCTGCTGCGAGGCCGGCGAGCCCTACGCCCGCGCCCACGTGACGCCCTATCTCTACCAGCACCCCGAGCTGTTCCGGCTGCATTCGGTCGTCGAGCTTCAAGACTTCAGCGACGGGCGGTGGACCGTCGACTGCGACGACGACCTGCGTTTCGTGCGGGCGGTGTACGCCCGGTTTCACGGCGACGACACGTTCGGTTGGCACGACGTCTACCGCGAGGTGGCCGGCGACCCCGGCCTGGCGGCCCTCAATCGCCACGTGCGTCAGAAGCGACTCGTGGAGGGGTGACCGCGTCGCAGCTGCATGGCGCTACCAGTTCAACGGCGAGAGGGGCTGCTCTCCCCCGTCTTGCACGACCTGATCGAGCTGGACCAAGGCGTACAGCAGGTAGCCGACGCCGTCGACCGCCTCGTGGTACGGCTTGCAGGGGTGGCCTCGCAGGAGACCCTTGTAGTAGAGCTTCGACAGGGCTTCGCGAGCGACTTCGCGGGCAAACTGCCGATACCCGGGTTCGCCCGTGAGCCGGTGCATGTGGAGAAAGAAAGAGATGCTCTGCCCGTAGTGCCCGGCGTAGGTGCCGTGGGGCGCCCAGTCTTTCGCGTACGGTCCGTACCAGGCGTTTTCGACGCAGGCTCGCGGCGGGAAGGCGCGGCGGATGCAGCCGGCCCATCGCTCGGCCGCCTGCACGAGCTCGTCGTCGGGGGCGATCTGGCAGGCGAAGGCATAGACCTGGGCCGTGTAGATCGGGTGCTCGTATCCGGCCACGTAGGGCTGCCACACGTCGACGTGGCCGCGGGGCTCGTACTGGGCGTAGCCGCCCGCGATCCGCGGGCCGGGCACCGGCGTGCCGTCGAGATTGAGGCTTCCCCAAAACCGGCCCGCGTCGGCGTCGTAGCCGTACCTGGCGTAGGCCTTGAGATACGCGACGGCCTGATCGCGAAACCGCGGCTCGCCCGACAGCTCGAAGGCCCTCAGCAGCGAGCGGCAGAGAAAGCCGGTGACCGACGTGTCGAAATGCGAGCCGTCGAACCGCTCCCGGCCGGCGTTGGGGCGATTGGGTGTGAGGTTCGTCTCGGGGTCGCGGGCGTTCCAGTAGTAGTCGGCCAGCAGCCGGGCCCGATCGAGCCATTTCGGATCGTGCGTCTTGGCGTGGAGAAACGCGAAGGCGTAGAGCATCTCGCCGCCGCTCATGGCGAAGTCGCAGCCGCGGTTGCCGTCGCCGTGGCGGTTGCACTCGCCCGTCGTCTTGTCGACGACGTGCCACTGCCAGACGGCCTCGATCTGGCGCGTGACGGCCTCGCGATCGACCTCCCACAGCTCGGGCCAGATGATCTCCTGAATGTGGATCTCGTGATGGTTGCCGTCGTGGCCGGTCATTTCGTCGCGGAATGCGTCGTAGTGGCGGTGCCATCCCCACCAGAACAGACCCTTGTCGTCGACGAGGTGGTTCATGGTGTAACCGGCGCTGGTGCGGGCGAAGTCGGCGTACCGCCGCTCGCCGGTCGCTTGCGCGAGGGCGAACATGGCGCGGATGGTCGGCTGGTCGACGTAGAGGTTCCCGCCGGCCGGCCCGCGACGTCCCCGCCGGATCACGCGGAACGCCTCGTCGAGCGCCAGAGGGTTCTCGGGACACCCGCGCGTTCGCACGTCGACGATGTTCATCAACAGCGGCGAATGGATCGCGCCGTAACGGTCGGTTCCGTACCGGATCAACAGGTCGATGCACTCACGGGCATAGTCGAGGTAGCGCCGGCTCTCGACCCGATCGGGCGACAGTCCGCTGGGCAGGATTTCGGGATTGGCCGTGTCGCCAGAGGTGGGAGCCACCGCGGCGAACGGCACGAGAACGGCGACGATCGCAATCCGCAGAGCGGTCATGGATTGTATCGACTCTGGATCGAGTTCAGTTGGCAAACGGGAACCCGGTGGTCGAGGGCACTCACGGCAGTCGAACACACTGGCACGCCAACGATGGAGATTCCTGAGGGATGGAACGATCGGATACTCTTAGAGCCCGTCTTCAAAACGGGCAAACACCTCGCGGGGGGGCTGGAATGGATTCCGGGCTTGACGGATTGGGCAAAATAGTTGCGACTCCGCCGTTTGTCAACACCCCGAACGGACGGAGCCGTAACCATGACAAGGGAGAATGATCCCAGCGATCGGACGGCGGCGAGCTTCGTCGGCGCAAACGTCCATTGACAATCTGCGGCGTTTTCCGGTACATAGGGCCCGCCTTTTCCTCGCCCTCGTCTGACGGATCGGAAGAGATTCCCCGTTCGGGAACCCGTCCCCGGCAGGCGAAACCGCAATTTCCGACGTTCCGACGCTTTGCGGCGCCTCGACGCGCGGGCTTTGGGTGGGCCGTCGTGCCCTCTCCGATCGGCCCGGCGCGATGCGCCGTGCGCGGGACGGCCTCGTTGCATCGAAGCGCCGTATGCCCCCCGAACCACTCGAAGGCGAAAACCTCGAGGACACGATTGCCACCGCATCCGGCGGGAAGAGGGCGGTCGCGCACGGCCTGCGCGCCGTCTGGGGCTGGGCCCTTGCGAGCAAGCAGCGAATCGCCCTCTTGCTGGGCGGTGGGCTGCTCTTGGCCGGCAGCGCGGTCGCGTTATGGATCGTCGCGACGCCCGGGGCCGGCGACGGCGCGGTGACGCTCGAAACGGCCCTCGACGCGCTCGACCGAGGCGACTACGAAACGGCCAGGAGATTCGCCCGATGCCTGCGCGACGGAAGGCTTTCGCCCGACGATGCCTTGGGGGCCCCGGCGTTCGTGCTGGGAAGGGCGGCGGCCTACGAGGCCGACGACGCCTGGAACGTCGACAAGACCGCGCTGTACCTGGTGGCCGCCCGGTATCTCGGCGAGGCCCGCGACCTGGGATTTCCGCGCGGCAGGCAGGGGGAAGGGCTGTTTCAGTTGGGGCGATGTTTGTACTTGAGCGGGCAGTTGCCCGCGTGCCGGCCCGTGCTCCGCGAGGCACTTCAGGCGAATCCCCGCCGCAAGGGCGTGATCCACCGCTTACTCGCGGCGGCCTACCTGAACGACGCCAACCCCGAGTACGAGAACGCCCTGGCCTCGAACGAGGTTTTTCTCTCCGAGGCGACCCTTTCGCCCGAATCGCGGCACGAGGCCCTGCTCCAACGGGCCGAGATTCTGCTTGCTTTGGGCAGGACGTCGGAATGCCTCGATGCGCTCGAGGCCATCCCGCCCGACGCGCTGATCTACGTCGACGCGATCGTGATGAAGGGACGCGTTCTCATGCACGAGGCGCGGGCCCTCGGCGCCCGGTCCGGCGCCACCGACGACGACCGCGTCCGGGCCGGCGAGAAGTACCGGGCGGCCATCCAGACTCTCCGCCTGGCCCAGGGACGCGACACGCTGGCGCGACAGGCAGGGCGCAAGGCGATGTACCTGATCGGCCTGTGCTTCGTGGGGCTCAACGACCACCGCGCCGCTTTGGGCCAGTTCGCGCGCGTGGTCCAGCGCTACGTCGACACGTCCGAGGCCCAGGCCGCCGACTTCCAGACGGCCGAAATCTGCCGGCGACTGGGGCGGAGCGACCACGCCCTGGCGGCCTACCGCCGCGCGTTGCGAGCCGTCCGAGACGTCGATCATTACCGTAACCCCTGGCTTCCGCTGGCCGATCTCCGGGCCGCCCTTCTGAAGGCGTACGAGCACTATCGCGACGAGGAAGAGTACGAAACGTGCCTCAGCCTGGTGCGGCTCCTGTACCCCGTGTTCCCGCTCGGTCGAACCATCGAACTGACGGCCGAAACCTACCGGCTTTGGGGACAAAGCCTGCTGGCCCGCGCCGCCGATCTGCCCCGAAGCGAAGCCGAGCCGCTCAAGCGCGACGGGCGCGCCAAGCTGCGCGGGGCGGGCACCGTCTACGAGCGGCTGGCCCAGCTTCGCGCCATGACCGAACACTACGGCGACGACCTCTGGGACAGCGCCTCGTGCTACCGCGACGGACGAAGCTACGAGCGGGTCGTCGTGGTTCTCGAGGAGTACCTCAAGAGCCAGTCGCGCTACCGCCACCCGAGGGCGCTGCTGTTTCTGGGCGAAGCCCTGTTCGCCCGGGGGCGGATCGACGAGGCCCTCGCGGCCTTCGGCGAGTGCATCGAGTTCCATCCGCGCGACGCCGCTTCGTTTCGGGCGCGAATCGAGGCGAGCCAGGCCCACCTCGAGCAGGGCAACCGTGACGAGGCCGAGCGACTTCTGAACGAGAATCTCAACGGCGACTTCCTGACCCCCGACAGCGCCGAATGGCGCGACTCGCTGTTTGCCCTGGGACGCTTGCTCCACCTGGCCGGGCGATACGACGAGGCCACGCAACGCCTCGAGGAAGCGGTCGCGCGCTATCCCGACGCGCCTGACGCGCCCGAGGCCCGCTACCTGGTAGCCCACGGCCACCGGCGACGCGCCGCCGAGGTGCAAGAAGAGCTTCAGGGCGATCTGGTGGCGAGCTTGCGACGGGCCCGCGCGAAGAAGGCTTCAGAGCACCTCCAGGCGGCGCTCGAAGCGTACGAGCAGACCCGCGAGCTGCTCGCCGCGCGGCAGCAGGTCGCCGAGCTGACGGCCCTCGAAAACGCGATCCTGCGCAACTGCTACTTCGCGATCGGAGGGATTCACTTCGATCTCGAGCAGTACGGCGAAGCCGTCCGAGCGTACGCGACGGCGGCGCAGCGCTACCAGAGCGGACCGGAGGTGCTCGAAGCGTACGTCCAGATGGCCCGCGCCCACCGCCGGCTGCTCGAACCCGGCGAGTCGCGGCGAGCCCTCGAGCAGGCCCGCGTCGTCTACGACCGATTGAAAGACACCGAGGACTTCGAGCAAACCACGATCTACGCCAAGGAACAATGGCCCGATCTGCTCGACTGGCTCAGCCAACTTTGAGGGCCCGGGAGAAGCGCGCCATGACGGCATGGGAAACCGACTTGCTGGCCGACCTGATCCAACAGAAGCGCGACTGCCTGCGGCAGCTTCAGGCAGCGGGGGAGAAGCAACTCGAGCTGGTGCGCGAAGGGCGGATCACCGAGTTGCTCGACCTTCTCGCGGCCAAGCAGGGCGTGCTCCGCGCGGTCGAACGGATCGAAAAGCGACTCGAAGCCTTCCGCAAGCAGGAGCCCCGGCAGCGCCGGTGGCGCAGTCCCGAACGGCGGGCCGAGTGCGCTCGGCACGTCGAGGAGTGCGAAGCGCTGCTCCGCCGGATCGTCGACGTAGAACGCTACAGCGAGCGGGAGCTGATCGTGCAGCGCGACCGGACGGCCGACCAGCTTCAAGGCGTCCACCGCGCCAGCCAGGCGCGCGGGGCCTATGCCGACGCGTCGCGTCCCGGCGGGCTCCAAATCGACCTCTCCTCCGAGCGCTGAGAAAGAAAACCGTGACCGACCCCAACGCCCAATCCGCATGCACAACCCGGCTGCCCGAGCATAATCCCGACGTCGAGGCGGTGCTGGCCGCCTGGCACGCGGCCACCGTGCGATTGCAGCAGACCCACGAGGCACTGCGCGGGGAAGTCCGCCGGCTGACCGACGAGCTGGAGATCAAGAACCGCGAGCTGGCTCGCAAGAACCGGCTGGCCGATCTGGGCCAGATGGCCTCACACGTGGCCCACGAGGTGCGCAACAACCTCGTGCCCGTGACCCTCTACTTGAGCCTCTTGCGGCGCCGGGTCGCCGGCGATCCGGCGAGCCGGGCCATCCTCGACAAGATCGAAGCGGGGTTCACCGCGCTGGACGCCGTGGTCAACGACCTGCTGCACTTCACCTCCGACCGCGATCCGCAACTGCGGTCGTTCCCGCTGGCCGAGCTGATCGACGACGTGCACGGGTCGCTGGCGCCGCAACTGGCGGCGCAGTCGATCCTCACGATCGTCGAAGTCGAAGAGGGGCTTGCGGTAACCGCCGACCGGAACATGCTCCGCCGCGCGGCACTCAACCTCATGCTCAACGCGATTGACGCCATGCCCCACGGGGGCGCGCTGAACATCACCGCCCGATCGGGCCCCCGGGGAGTCGAGCTGCGAGTCGGCGACTCGGGCGAAGGCGTGTCGGACGAAGCGGCGCGCCGCGTGTTCGAGCCCTTCTACACGACCAAGCAGGGAGGAACCGGGTTGGGGCTGGCCATCGTCTATCGGATCGCCGAAGTGCACGGCGGTCAGGTGCGGGTCGAAAACGGTCGCGAGGGCGGCGCGGTCTTCACCCTTCGGATCCCCCATCCCGCGCGAAAGGCCGCCGCATGACCCCGAAATACACCGATCCTCGCGCCCCCCGCGGCGCCGGGCACATCCTCGTGGTCGACGACCACCGCCCGGCACGCGAATCGATGGCCGACGTTCTGCGCCAGGCCGGACACCGCGTGGCCTGCTGCTCGAGCGGGGCCGAAGCCCTGCGCCTGATCGGCGACGAAGCCTTCGATTGCATCGTCACCGACTTGCAGATGCCCGGAATGAACGGCGTCGAGCTGATGCTCCATCTCGAGCGCCGTCGCTACGGCGCTTCGGTGGTCATGGTCACCGCCCATGCCTCGGTCCCGACGGCGGTCGAGGCCATGCGGCACGGCGCCTACGACTATATCGAAAAACCGTTCGACGTCGACCGGCTCGAACAGCTCGTCGACGAAGCGATCCGCCAGAAAAAGGCCCTCCGCCCCGAACGGGCGCCCGACGGCTCGCTCCATCCCGACGGGCAACCGCAGATGGTCGGCAACAGCCCGCCGATGCGGGCACTGCGCGAAAAGATCACGCAAATCGCCCCCACGCCCGAGACCGTGCTCATCCACGGCGAAACGGGCACCGGCAAGGAGCTGGTCGCCCGGGCCGTCCACGCCGCCAGCGACCGCCGCGACGGGCCGCTCGTGAGTCTGAACTGCCCCGTCCTCTCGGCCCAGTTGATGGAAAGCGAGCTGTTCGGGCACGAGCGCGGCGCTTTCACCGGCGCCGACGCTCCCCGCACCGGCCGCTTCGAGTCGGCCCACGGCGGCTCGATCCTCCTCGACGAAGTGACCGAGATCGACCTGGCCTTGCAGGCCAAGCTGCTCCGGGTGCTGCAAGAACGGGCCTTCGAGCGGGTCGGATCGAGCCAGACCATCGCGGTCGACGTGCGCGTGCTCGCGACGACCAACCGCGACCTTGCCCAGGAAGTCGCCGAAGGACGGTTCCGCCAAGACCTCTACTACCGCCTGGCCGTGGTTCCCCTGCACGTGCCTCCCCTGCGCGAGCGGCGCGACGACGTGCCCGCGCTGATCGACTACTTCCTCGATCGCTGCGCGAAACGCCTCGGGCGCGAGCCGACCGTGCTCGACGAGGGAGCCCGCGACCTGCTGGTCCACCACGACTGGCCCGGCAACGTCCGCGAACTCGAGAACATCGTCACGCGGGCCTGCGTGCTCGATGGCGGCAGCCCGATCGGCGCCGACCCGTTGAAGCGATGGCTGCTGACCGGCCCCGCCGGACGAGCCGACCGCCGGGCCGCGGGTATCGAGGTGGGACTGAGCTTGGAGGAAATGGAGCGCAAGCTCATCGAAGCCACCCTGGAACACTACGGCGGGCATCGAGCGAAAACGGCCGAGGCCCTGGGCATCGGCGTGCGCACCCTGACCGGCAAGCTCCGCCAGTACGGTTATGCCCCGCGCGAAAAGAGCTTTGCGAAAACAGGAGACGCCGCGCCGTAGTGCCCCGACTCGTCGGGGCCCGGCATACGAAACGCACGAAAGGCCGACCGCGCCGGCGCGGTCGCGACGAACGAGAAGGGCTCGGCAGGATCTGCCGGTTCGATCCGCAGGATTTGCCGGTCGAGCGATCGGCCGGCGCGCCCCGCGTGCTCGGCCGACCCCCGCCGGATCGCCCCGTTTCGAAACAGAACTGTCGAGAGATTGACGACTTACACCGAATCGAATCGGCCGGGAACGAGACCACCCGGGCGGGCCAGCGACGGCACGCCGCTTGCATGGAGGCTTTCCGGCAACCCGCGCCGGGCACGTTAGAGAGAGTCGCGTCATGCTGGATCCCCTGTTTCAGTCGACCACGATCCCCGTCCTCGAACAGGTCGTCGGCTTCGCCCACGCCCGGCACCAGGTGCTGGCCGGCAACATCGCCAACCTCGACACGCCGGGCTACCGCGTGCGGGACCTGTCGGTCGAGGGCTTCGAGTCCGGGCTTCGCAAAGCCCTGGAGGCCAGGGATCGCGCCCGCGCCGTATCCCGGGCCGCTCCGGCGGCATCGCCCGGGATGGCGGGGTATCCCGCCGAGTCGAAAGACAACCGGGCCCTCATCGCCCACGTGGCGAAGGACGCGAAAACGATCCTCTATCACGACGACAGCAACGTGGGAATCGAGCATCAGGTCACCGAAATGGTCAAGAACCAGTCGCGGCACAATCTGGCCCTGGCGATCCTGTCGAGCCAGTTCCGGCTGCTCGAGGCGGCCATCAGCGAAAAGGCGTAAGGGGGGAAGCAGCGGCCAGGGATTCGTGGCTCGTGGGTAGGACAAGATTCGGAAGGGTATCGCGATGTTTCCTTCGTTGGATATCAGCACGAGCGCCTTGGTGGCTCAGCGGGCGCGCATGAACGCCATTTCGAGCAACCTGGCCAACCTGTCGACCACGCACAACGAGGAGGGTGAGCCGATCCCCTACCAGCCCCGCTTCGTCGTGTTCGAGCCCAAGCCGATCGGGTCGCACGGGGCGTCGGGCGTGCGGGTCAACTCGGTCGAGATCGAAGACGTCGAGCCCTTGTACCGGTACGAGCCCCACCATCCCGACGCGATCCAAGAGGGGCCCCACAAGGGCTACGTCGCCTACCCAAACGTCAACATGATGACTGAGTTCACCGACGCCCTCGAGGCGGCCCGGGCGTACCAGGCCAATCTCGGGGCGATCGAAATCGCCAAAGACATGTCGCGACAAACGCTGAGGATCCTCGCCTGATGAACCCCATCCAGAACGTCCCGGCTCCGCTTTCGATTCCGATTCCGTCGCCGGCCGCGCCGCAGGCGAATCCGGCGGGGCCGAGCTTCAAGGACCTGTTGACCCAGTCGATCCAGCAGGTCAACACGATGCAGCACGACGCCGACCGGGCCGTCGAGGCGATTGTCTCGGGCGAAGACGTCAGCGCCGCCGAAGTGCTCACCGCCGTGCAAAAGGCCGACGTCGCCTTCCGCATGATGATGCAGATCCGCAACAAGATCGTCCAGGCTTACCAAGAGGTGCAGAACATGCGTGTGTGACCGCGCCGCGCAGGCCGACCCTGCGGCGACGTCGCGCATCGAGCCTTGATCCCCAGGCCCCCGGAATCCACGGATGGATTTTCTCAACAAGTCGCTCGCCCAACTGAAAGACCTCTTCCTGTCGATGACGCCGGGGGCGCGCATTACCTCGGCGCTGCTGCTGGCCGTGGTGGTCGTCAGCCTGACGTACCTGTTCACCCATGAGATTGCCGGCCCCGACGTCTATTTGCTCGGCGGGGAGATGTTCACCACCTCCGACATGAACAAGATGCTGGCCGCCTTCGGGCAGGAAGGGCTCGCCTCGCACAAGACCGACGGAAACCGGGTCCGCATCCCGCGGAATCGGGAAAGCGCGTACATGGCGGCCCTGACGAAACACAACGCCCTGCCCGACCAGTTCGGCGACATGTTCACCCGCGCCCTCGACTCGGGGAGCAGCTTCATGTCGCCCCAAGACCGCGAAGAGCGCCTCAAGCTCGCCCGCCAGCAGGAGCTCTCGCGCATCATCAGCGAGTTGCCCGAGATCGAGAAAGGCGTCGTGGTCTACGATACGGCAAGGCAAGGGCGGTTCGGACGCGACCGGGTGACGACGGCTTCCGTGGTCGTGATGCCGAAGGCCGGCCAGGAGATCGCGCCCGATCTGGCCTCCTCGATCCGTCTGCTCGTGGTCAAGGCGATCGCCGGTCTCGAACCCCACAACGTGGCCGTGACGGACGGAAGCACCGGCTATACCACGATCGGCAACTCGGAGGACTACGGCGGCCCGCACAACGACGAGTACATTGCCCGCAAGGCGCATCACGAAAAGCAATACCAGGAGAAGATTCTCCGAAGCCTCGGCTACATCCCCGGCGTCATGGTGGCCGCCGACGTCAAGCTCAATCCCGAGAAGATGCACCGGGAAGAAGAGGTCAAACACGATCCGAAGCCGGTCGCCGTCCAGTCGAACGAGACGAGCGTCGTCGAGAGCGTCGAGTCGGGCGCGCCGGCGGGCCCCCCGGGATACTCGGCCCAACAGAATGCCCCCCGGCGACTGGCGGCCGCCTCGTCGGGCGGCACGAAGGAGGAGCGGGAAGAGACGCAAACCAATCAGTACAACGCCCTGTCGAGCCAGGTCGTCAAGTCGGAGCGTGCCCCTCTGACGCCCGAACGGGTCAGCGTGGCCGTCAGCGTTCCCACCGCCTATTACGAGGACCTGTGGCGCAAGCTGAATCCGGCCGCCGAGGGCGAGGAACCCAAAGCGCCGGCGCCGACCGATCTCGATCCGATCCGCCAGGCCGAAATGGCCAAGATCAAGGAAGTGGTCGCCTCATTGATCCCCCTGCCGGCCGACGGCACCGACGCGAAGACCCTGGTCACGGTCAGCGATTTCCAGACGATTGCGCCGCCGTCGATTCCCGAGCCGGGACTGGCGCAGCACGCCCTCACCTGGTTCGCCGAGTCGTGGAGCACGCTCGGGCTGCTGGGGCTGGTCGGTTTCAGCCTGTTGATGCTGCGGTCGATGGTCCGCTCGGGATCGATTCCCGACGACGGGCCGCGCGCGGCGACTGCCCGACCGCGCGGCGCCGAGCAGCAGGAGGAAGTCTCCGACGAAAACCCGAAGCAGCGCAAGCTGAAGCGGTTCGGAAGCACCGGGGCCTCGCTGAAGGACGAGCTGGCGGAACTGGTCGGCGAAGACCCCGACAGCGCGGCGAACATCCTTCGCAACTGGATTGGCAGCGCGTCGTAAACCATGAACGAATCCAGCGGAATCCGAAAGGCCGCCATCCTGGTGGCCAGCCTCGATCGGCAAACGGCCGACTGCGTGCTCGACCGGATGGACCCGGCGCAGGCGGCCCGGGTCCGGCGCGCGATCCTCGACCTCGATCCGATCGACCCGGCCGAACGGCGCCGCGTCGTCGACGAGTTCTTTCGGATGCGGCCGAGGATGCCGGCCGAGTCGCCCCCCGGCATCGAGCTCGACGGGCGCCTGGCTCAGGCGCTGGCCTGCGGGCGGCCGGCGACGGCGCGGGGCGAGGGCGACGAAGACGAATCGGCAGACGCCAGCCACTTCGGCTTCCTGCGCGACGCCGAGACGGAGAAGCTCGCGCGCTGGCTGGGAGCCGAGCGCCCCCAGACGATCGCCCTGGTCTTGTCGCACTTGGCGCCGCGGCAGGCGGGCGACGTGCTGGCCCGGTTCGCGCCGGCCCTTCAGGTCGACGTGATCCGGCGGCTGGTCGACCTCGAGGAGACCGACCCGGAGATCCTCGGCGAGGTCGAGCGGGCGCTTCGCGCGCGCTTCTCGGACGAGATGCTCATGCGGCGGCGCCGGGTCGCCGGCTTGGCGGCGGTCGCTGGGATCCTCAAGGCGTCGGACCGGCGGGTCGGGGTGGGAATCCTCGACAACCTGGGGCGGCACGACCGCCAACTCGCCGAGCGGCTCAGCCCCGAGCCGTTCGACTTCGACGATCTGGCCCGCCTCGACGGGGACGCCCTGGCCGCGATCTTGCAGGAGGCCGGGCCGCAACGGACCATGCTCGCCTTGGTGGGCGCGCCGCCCCGACTGGTCGAGCGATTTCTGCACGGGCTCTCCGAGTCGGAAGCCCGTCTCGTGCGCCAGCGATTGACGCACGTGGGGCCGACGCGGCTGAGCGACGTCGACGGGGCGCGGCGTCAGATGGCCGAACTGGCTCGCCGGCTGGCCCTCCAGGGCCGCGTCGCGCTGCCCGACGCCCGGAATTCCCGCGTTACGGTCGAGTCCTCCTCCGCAGCCTAGAGGCGGTTCATGTCAACGGTCATCAAAGCGAGCGAGCTGGGGCACGGCGTGGGCCGCGTGGCGTTCAATTTCGACGACATGACGGCCAAGGCCCAGCAGTACCTCGACGGCGTGCGGGCCGAGGCGGGCCAGATCGTGGCCAAGGCGCAGCAGGAGGCGGCCGCGATCCGCAAGCGGGCCGAGACGGAGGGCCGCCGGGCCGCCGAGCAGAAGGTCGAGCAGATGACCCAGCAGCACCTTGCCTCCAAGCTAGCCACCCTGTTGCCGGCGCTCCGGCAGGCCGTGGCCGACGTGGGCCACGCCCGGCAGGCATGGTTGACCCACTGGGAGCGAAGCGGCGTCCGGGTGGCCGCAGCCATCGCCGAGCGGATCCTTCGCCGGGAGCTGACCCGACAACCCGACATCCCCGTCGCCTTGGTGCGCGAGGCGCTCGAGTTGGCCGCGGGCAGTTCCCAAGTACGAATCCATCTGCACCCCGACGACTACCAGACCCTCGCCGGGCAGATCGAGACGCTCGCGACGGAGTTCGCCCCGATGGGCAGGTGCGAGCTGATCGCCGACGCGGAGATCAGCGCCGGCGGCTGCCGCGTGGAGACCCGGTTCGGGGTGATCGATCAGCAATTCGAGGCCCAGCTCGCGCGGATTCAGGAGGAGCTGACGTGATCGAGCTGACCGAGCAACTCGCCGAGCTGATGCCCACCCGGCTGGTCGGAACGGTCGCGCGGACCGTGGGGACGACCGTCTCGGTGGCCGGTTTTCCCGCGCCGGTGGGAGCCCTGGCCGAAATCGATCGCCAATCGGGCTCGCCCCTGCTGGCCGAGGTGATCGGATTCCGCGACGACATGACGCTCGTTTATCCCTTCAGCGAGTTGACCGGCGTGCGTCATGGGAACCGTGTCCGGCTCGCCCGCACCTCCCGATGGTTGCGCGTGGGCGAGGAGTTGCTTGGCCGTGTTCTCGATGCACAGGGGAACACGATCGACGGGAAGCCTCGCCCGTGCCTCGGCGATCGAGCCCGGTTTCACCGGCCGCCGCCCCATCCGTGCGAACGGCCGCGCATTGACGCGCCCTTGTCGACGGGGGTGCGGGCAATCGACGGCCTTCTGACCTGCGGGAAGGGGCAGCGCGTGGGGATCTTCTCCGGCTCGGGCGTGGGGAAGAGCGTCTTGCTCGGCATGATGGCCCGCTACACGGCGGCCGACGTGATCGTCATCGCCCTGATCGGTGAGCGGGGCCGGGAGGTCAACGATTTCATCCAGCGCGACCTGGGTCCCGAGGGGCTTGCCAAGAGCGTGGTCGTGGTCGCCACGAGCAGCGAGCCGGCCCTCGTGCGCGTCCAGGCCGCCTCGACGGCCACGGCCGTCGCCGAATACTTCCGCGACCGCGGTAAGGACGTGCTTCTTCTGGTCGACTCCCTGACGCGCTTCGGCCTGGCGCAGCGAGAGATCGGCCTGGCGGCCGGCGAGCCGCCCACGACGCGGGGATACCCTCCCTCGGTGTTCGCCCTGCTGCCCCGATTGGTCGAGCGCGCCGGGCGGAGCCCCGCCGGGAGCATCACCGCCTTCTACACCGTGCTCGTCGAGGCCGACGACCCGAACGAGCCGATCTCCGACGCGGTGCGGGGTCTGCTCGACGGGCACGTGTGGCTCTCGCGCAAGCTGGGCGCGCGCGGCCATTACCCGGCCATCGACGTGCTCGAAAGCCTCAGCCGATTGATGCCCGACGTCGCCGGGGCCGAACATTGCCGCGCGGCCTCGACGATCCGCCGGCTCATGGCGGCCCATCGCGATCACGAAGACCTGATCTCCATCGGCGCCTACAACCGGGGAAGTAACCCGTTGGTCGACGCGGCAATCGAAATGCAGGGCGTCATGAACGGGTATTTGCAGCAGAGGGTCGAAGAGCAAACCACGCTGGAGGCCGCCGTCGCGGCTCTGGAGCAACTCGAACAACAAGCGACCGCCCGGCTGGCGGCCGCCCGCACCAACGCGCCGACCCCCAAGCGAGCCCCCAACGGCTAAGCACGGCGAAGGCATCTTCGAATCATGGCGAAATTCACCTTTCGACTGGCGACTCTCCTCAGGCTACGCGAGGCGGCTCGCGACGAGCGCCGTGCGGAGTTGGGCCAGGCGTACCGTGCCGACGAAATCGTCGCGCGCCGGGAGGAACAGCTCGCCGAGGAGTTCGTCGGGCTCCAGCACCAGGCGCGCTGCGCCGCCGCCCCGGGAACCCTCGACGTCGATCGGCTCGTCGACGCCGGCCGCTACGATCTGCTGCTGCGGTCGCAACGGGAGGAGCTTCGCCGCCAGCGCCAGGCCGTGCAGGCCGAGATCGAGCGCCGCCGGCTGGCCCTCGTCGAGGCCGATCGCCAGGTGCGCGTGCTCGAAAAGCTGCGCGAGCGCCAGCACGATCGCCACCTTCAGGCCGAAAGCTTGCGGGAAGTCAAGCAACTCGACGAAACCGCCTCGCGATGCCGTTCGACGGAGGAGGACCCATGATCGGGCGCTGGCTGCGCATCGGAACGAGCGGGTTCCTCTACGTCTGCGTGGCGACCTTGCTGTCGCAGGCGATCCTCGCCGGCTACCTCTGGTCGACGTGGCAACTCAACCGCGACAAGGTGATCCAGATGCTCGCCATCGCGCAGGGAATCGACCTGTTCGCCGACCGGCACACCGGCCCGCCCCTCGAGGGCGAGATCCCGCCCGAAGAACCTTCCCTCGACGACTGGCGGGAGCGGAGGGCGACGTTGTTCCGCGACGTCGAGCTTCGCGAGCAGGCCCTCGACGACGCGCGAACGCGTCTGCTCTTCGAGCAGCGTCAACTGGCCGACGCCCAGGAACTGAACCAACGGATCCAGGACGATTTCGAGGCCCGCCTCCTCGCCCTAAAAGAGGGCGCCGAAGCCGAAGGCAGGCAAACCGTCGGACGAATCCTCGAGACGATCAAGCCCAAGCAGGCCAAAGAGCAAATCGCCCAGATGCTCGACGACGGCGAGATGGACGAGGTCGTGATCATTCTCGGCGCCATGATCGAGGCGAAGCGGGCCAAGATCCTGGCCGAGTTCAAGACCCCGGACGAAAACGCCAGGATTGCCGAGGTTTTGCGGCGCATCCGTCAGGGAGAGCCGGCCTCCTCGATGGCCGACGAGACCCTGGCAAGACTGGGCGGAAGACAAGCAACCGGAGGCTAAGGACGACGCGATGATGCCATGGAACGTAGACCAGCGCACGATCCTGCCCGTCGACCTCGTGCTGGCGATCAACCCGGTCCGCATGGCCCAAGACCGGGCCGGCGGCTTCGATCGCCATCTCGATCGGGCGGGGCGGGCAGCGGCGATCGGTCCGTCGGGGCTCGACGCGAAGCGGGCCGCCCCGCCCGCTGGCGCTCCGAAGTCCGCCGCGTCGAGTGCTCCGCGCGACGATATCGAGAATTCGGGGCGCGGGGGCCCGTCCAAGCAACGAGCCGCCACGAACGAAGAGCCCCGAGCAGCGGCCCCGGCCGGCCGCATACAACCCCGATCGGAGCGTGATCCAGCCGACAGGGCGGCGGCGTCCGACGCGGCGACCGGGGCATCCGGAGCCGGGCTGGCGGCTACCTCCGACCCCGAGGGCACGGCCCGCAGCGAGGAAGAGTCCGCTCGGGCGATGGCCTCGGACGCCGTCGCGCTCGTGGGAAGCAGTCTCCCCGCGCAAGGCAACTCCGACGAGGCGATCCCGCTCGGCTTGTCGAAATCGGAAGAAGAGCAGACCGCGGTCGATCCGGCGCAAGAGCCAACCGGAGCGAGCCGATCCGCCGACGTCCAATCCGCGGACGCGGGCCTGCCGACCGAGTTGACCGACGACGACGCCGGCGTCGCGATCGAAGGCGACGCCTCGGTGGAACGCGGCGAGGGCAACGCCGACGCGGCAATTCCGCAGCAGGTGGAAGCGGGCCGTCGAAACGCCGCGGAGAATCCCGGATCGCCTGAGACGGGATCGCCAACGCTCATCGGAGAGACGGCTGACGGTCGCTTTGCGCCGGGCAGCGACGCCGTGTCGACGGATCCGTCGGAGGGGCTTCCGGCTCGAACCCAGGACCAGGTCGACCCACCGCAAGACCGCGCCCCGTCGCCAACCGTGGAGAGTCCGGCCGAGCCAACGCCGTTTGCGCCGACCGGCGCGGCCGATCTCGGCGCGCAGCCGGCCGCGGCGCAAGCGGCGTCCGTTGAGCCCCGCGCGCAAGGCGCGAAGGACGCCGGTCCAATCGTCGCGGCACGCTCGTCCGCGACCGAGCAAGGGGCATCAGCCGAGGGGCCGGCCGGCTCGAGCGCGCGGTCCGCGTCGGCGTCGCGCGCTCCGGAGTCGCCCGACGTCGCGGCCGCCGATCGCGTGCGGCTCGTGCAACGCGTGGCCCGCGCGTTCGAGGCGGCGGGCGCTCGAGGCGGGACCATCCGGATTCGGCTGCATCCACCCGAACTCGGCGCGTTGCGGTTGGAGGTCCACGTGCGCAACGGAGCGATGACGGCTCGCCTCGAGGTCGAATCGAACGAGGCGCGAACCGCGCTGCTCGAAAACCTTCCGGCGCTGCGTGACCGATTGGCGGCCCAGGACATCAAAGTGGCCCGCTTCGACGTGGAAGTGAGCGACGGGTCGCCCCAGGGCCTTCCCGAACGGTCGGGCGATCAGGGGGCATTTCGGGAGCGCGGAGGGGACCGTTCGGCGCCCTCCCACGGCCCCGACGAGGTTGAGTCCCTGGGGCCCCGCGCCACGGAAGCGCGGTTGCTCGACGAAAGCCGGTTCGACGTGACCATTTGATCCCTCGCATGGAAGGAGTCACGCTGCCATGTCCTCCGTATCCGCCCTTTCCAGCACCGCCGCAACTCAGGACAGTTTCGCCGGCGAGGCGTTCGCCGGCCTCGAAGTCGGCGACTTTCTGAACATGCTGATTACCGAGCTGCGAAATCAGGACCCGCTCGATCCGGCCGACAGCAGCGAGATCCTGAACCAGATCACCCAGATCAAGGAAATTCACGCCAGCGAAGCGCTGACCACGACGTTGCACTCGCTCTTCATGGGGCAGAGTCTGGCCACGGCCGCCTCGATGATGGGCAAGTGGGTCGTGCAGCTCGACGACGACAACACCGTGCTCGCCGCGGGCGAAATCGAATGCGTGTGGATCGAGGACGGGAAGCCTCGGTTCCAGGTGGGCGACGATGTCCTCGGCCTGCAGGAGGTCTCGCAAGTCTACAACGAAACGGAAGGCCAGGTGCTTCGGGCCGCCCTCGAGGCCGTGGGCTCGACCGTCCGCGGATCCACCGATCCCACGCCGCTGGTTCCCGTGCCTCAAGAGATTGAGGGAGTCGTCGATCGGATCTCGCTCGTCAACGGCAGCATCAAGATTCACGTCGGCAATCACACGATCGATATCGCCAACGTGACCGCCCTCGTCAGCGACGGCGACGGCACGACCGACAACACAGACACGATCGAATCGGCGGACGACGGAACCGACGGCGCCGAGGAAACTCTTTCCCCTGAGGACGACGCGTAGAACCGTGTGAGCCTCGCGACGCGGCGCGGCCTTGCGCCGACGGCGAGGTGCCGAACGCGGGCGCGATAAACCGTTGCATTCGACCTCGACCTAGCCATCACCGCGAATTCCAACGCGAATCAGGAGAAGACTATGGGCATTCAATCCGCCATGAGCACGGCCTTGACCGGGATGACGGCCGCGGGGACGACCATCGACGTGGTCGGCAACAATCTGGCCAACTCGAGCACCGTGGGCTTCAAGGCATCCAGCGCCCTGTTCGCCACACAGTTCATGCAGACGATGAGCCTGGGATCGGCGCCCACGGCGAACTCGGGCGGCACGAACCCTCGCCAGATCGGCCTGGGCACGATGGTCGCCGACATCGCGGCCGACTTCAGCCAGGGCACGATCGAAATCAGCTCGAATGCCACGGATTTCGCCATCCAGGGCGACGGGTTCTTCATCCTCCAAGGGGGCTCCGGCGAGCAGTTGTACACGCGCGACGGCGTATTCAAGCTGAACTCCCAAAGCCAACTGGTGACCGCCAGCGGATACCGCGTCCTCGGCTTCGGCATCGACGAAAACTACGAGATCCAGCGGACCCAGCTCGTGCCGATCGAAATCTCCCTGGGGGGCGCCGCCGTGGCCCAGGCCACCGAAAACGTGTTTCTCGAAGGAACCCTGAGCCCCACCGGCGACCTGGCGAACACGGCCTCGGTGATTCAGACGGGCATCCTGGGCGACGGCTCGTACTCGGCGCCGACCAGCGCGTTCGATACGAACTACTCGATCCCCCCGAACGTCGCGGGCTGGGTCACCTCGGGCAGCTCCGAGCCGGGAGGATCGCTGACCCCCGGCGACTATCGCTATCGCCTCGTCTACGCCAACGAGCCGTACGACCCTCTTGCCGCCAACCGCGAGGGCACGCCGTCGGAGGCCGTTTCGGTCACGCTGGCCCCGGGCGACGGCCACATCGACCTGCAAAACATCCCCAACGACCCGATCGGCTCGTACAGCTTCGTGCGCATCTACCGCACCACGAGCGGCGGAAGCGACTACTGCTACGTCGACGAGATTCCCGTGGGCACCACGACCTATTCCGACAACACGGCCGACGCCGATCTGGGGGCCGATCTCCATCGAAACCTGCTCAACGGGAATTACAGCTACTATGTGACCTATGCCGATGCACCGGGCGGGCCCGGCGTCGGAACCGAAAGCCGGCCCAGTCCGATCTCCGGCCCGATCAACGTGGCCAACGGACGGATCGAACTGAGCAACTTTCCCGCCGCGGCGCCGGGAAGCGAGTGGCAAGTCATGCGAATCTACCGAAACACCGCCACCGACGACTCGACGTTCTACTACCTGGGCGAAGTCGGCGACGTCACCGGTTCCGTCACCCTCACCGACTCCACTTCCGACGCCGAGATCATGGGCAACGCCCGGCTCGACATGAACGGCCCGCGAATCATCCCTTCGACCCGGCTCGTCCAGGTGCTCAGCCGCGACGGTTCGGCCTATGAGCAGGTCTTTCAAGAGGGAACGCTCCTGTTTGCCGGCACGAAGGGAGGCCGCACCCTCGACGTGCGCGAGTTCGAAATCACCTCGGCGAGCACCGTCCTGGAACTGATCAACTTCATGGAAGAAGCCATGGGGATCCAGGACCCCGGCGACGACCCCGTGAATCCCATCCCTCCCGATTCAGGCACCGGGGCGAACCCCGGCGGCACGGTCAGCAGCGACGGGCGGATCGTATTCGTCGGCAACAACGGCGTCGACAACGCCATCGACATCAAAACGGCGGGAATGCAGCTCGCGACCGCGGCGGGGACCCAGAACATCAATCTGTCCTTCGCCACCGCCCAGGAGGCCGTCGGCGACGGCGCGGTGACCGACTTCATCGTCTACGACTCGCTGGGAATTCCCCTCCGCGTTCGCTTGACCATGGTGCTCGAAAACCGCAGCAGCACCTCGACCACCTATCGCTGGTTTGCCGATTCCGCCGACAACGACCCGGCCACCGGCTCCAAGATTGCCGTCGGAACGGGCCAGGTGACCTTCGACGGCGAGGGCAATTTCATCTCGGCCACCCAAGACAACGTGGCCATCGACCGCCGCAACATCTCGTCCCGGTCGCCCCTGGAATTCGAGCTCGATTTCTCCAGTCTTTCGGGTCTGGCGGCCGAGGTGAGCACCCTGGCCGTCACTCGGCAAGACGGATCGGCGCCGGGCGTCCTGAGCAGCTTCATCGTGGGGGAAGACGGTACAATCCGAGGTGTCTTCTCCAACGGCGTCACCCGGAACCTGGGGCAGATTCGTCTGTCGCGATTCGCCAATCCCGCCGGACTCGAGCAGCGCGGAGAGAATACCTACGCCGAGGGGGTCAATTCCGGCCTCGCCATCATCGGCGATCCGGGACAACAAGGCATCGGAACCATCGTTGCCGGGGCCGTCGAGCAATCGAACACCGACACCGGCGGCAACCTGATCGACCTCATCCTCGCCTCGACCATGTACCGGAGCAACACCCGGGTCATCACGACCGCCCAAGAGATGATCGATGAATTGCTCGCAATGCGTCGCTGACGCGAACTATGGTTGACGGGGAGCCAGGACAAACACGGCCCGCCACTGGCCCGATAGCCGCACGATCACGACCATGATCAAGTTAACCCGACTGGGGGGAGAGGCGTTTATCCTCAACGCCGACCTGATTCGGTACGTCGAAGCCCGGCCCGATACGTTCATCACCCTGACCGGCGGAGAGCGGATCGTGGTCGCCGAAACCATGGACGAGGTGCTCCGCCGGGCGGTCGCGTACCAGCAGGCCAAACACCTGGTCCCCGCTCCTTCCGAAGGGTTGCGTCCGCCCCCGCACATCGAGAACCCAAGCGGCTCCCGGTAAGAAGCCGGAGAAAGACTTCCTGAACACGTCATGGACATCGCCAGCGTCATCGGCATCCTGCTCGCGGCCTCCCTGCTGATCATCTCGATCGCCATCTCGCCGGGAGCGCCCTTCGGCGCCTTCATCGACTATCCTTCGATGATGGTGGTCGTGGGAGGGTCGATCGCCGCCGTGCTGGTCTGTTTTCCCCTGAAGAACGTCCTCGCCATGGGGAAAGTGCTCAAGAACGTCTTCTTCAACAAGCAGGAAGACGTTCGCGCCCTGATCGAGCAGATCGTCTCCCTGGCCGAGACGGCTCGGCGCGACGGGCTGTTGGCCCTCGAAGGCCGCGTCGAGGAAATCTCGAACCCCTTCATCGTGATGGGCATCCAGATGGCCGTCGACGGCACCCGGCCCGAGGTCATCGAAGACATCATGCGCACCGAAATCGCCGCGGTCCGCCAGCGCCACCAGAACGGCAAAAAAGTGCTCGACCAGATGGGCCGCTTCGCCCCGGCCTTCGGGATGATCGGGACCCTGATGGGGCTGATCATGATGCTCGGGCAACTCGACGACCCCGATGCCCTGGGGCCGGGGATGGCGGTCGCCTTGATCACCACCCTTTACGGGGCGATCATTGCGAACGCCGTGTTTCTCCCCTGCTCCGAGAAACTCGGCCTGATCGACAAGGCCGAGATGCTGTCGATGGAGATCATCGTTCGGGGGATCATCGGAATCCAGTCGGGGGAAAACCCGCGCGTCATCGAGCAGAAGCTCACGACCTTCGTTCCACCGAAACTCCGAGCAAAGTCCCAGGAGGCAGCGTGACCCGATGGGCGAACAAGAACAAGAAGCCGGGATTCCCGAGTGGGTCGTCACCTTCGGCGACATGATGTCGCTGTTGCTGACGTTCTTCGTGCTGCTGTTCTCGATGAGCGAAGTCAAGCAGGAGCAAAGCACGGCTTTGATCGAGTCGCTCCGCCGCCAGTTCGGCAGCGACCGCTCGACGATGAGCATGATGCCCGGCCTCGCCCCGCCCACCAACGCGACGCTCAACAAGCTCCCCAGCCTGGGGCGAGCCCGGCGGGCCGACACGATGAAGGGAGGCGACAAGGTGTCCGCTCCGGTCGGCGATTTCCCTCGCGTGCTGGCCATCCGACCGTCGCGTGACGCCGCGCTGGGAGGCGTCGTCTACTTTCCCGAGGGCGAAAGCCAATTGACCGAGGAAGATCGCCGGATCCTCGAGGCGGCCGTCCGCACGATTGGCGGCAAACCGCAGAAGATCGAGGTTCGCGGGCACACGAGCAGCCGTCCCCTCCCTCGAAAATCCCCCTACCGAAATCACTGGGACCTTGGTTATGCGCGGGGCGTGAACGTCATGGAGTACCTCGTTCGCCTGGGAATCGATCCGAAGCGAATCCGCGTCACCTCGGCAGCCGACCACGAGCCGATCCATACCGGATACGACGAACTGCTCCGTCGACGGAACTCGCGTGTCGAGATCCTCATGACCGACGAGTTGGTCGCCGACCTCCGCGGGGGTGTCGACGAGCCGAGCGGCGACGTGCTCCCCGGCGGTCCAGCCCCGACGGACGCTACGGACCTGTCCCCCAAATCGAAGTAGCCGGCCCCTCGCAACCGGCTTGCGTTGCCATGCCGAGGGCACGAAAACCAGGGCTATACTTGCATGGGATCGAGTGACCCCAGCCGGGTCGCGGACCCCGCGAAATCAACCGCTCCGCCGTTTTCCGCCGCCTCAACGCGATGCCCGAGTTCGACGACGCCCCCAACACCGAGAACGATTCCGCCGTGCAACCCGAGCCGAGCCAAGAGGGCTGGTGGTTGCGGTCGCGACTCCACGTGGCACTGTTCGTGGTCGCCGTGGTCGCCGTGGAGTGCGGGATTGCCTACTTGTACATTCCCAGCGCGGCCGAGACGGCCGCCCTGGCGGGCACCACCCTGCCCGCCACGCCCGAGGTCGATGCGCCGGCGATGATCGCCGAGACGACCGACGCGGAGATCGAAGCTCAGGCCGAGGTCGACCTGGGCGAATTCGACGTGACGGCCTACCAGCCGATCTCAAACACGACTTTGCGCATCAGCTTTCATCTGTTTGGGACGATTCGTGCCGAAGATCGGGCTGCCTTTGACAAGGCTTGGCAGCAGAGCCGACACCGATTCCGCGATCAGGTGATCACCATCGTGCGCAGTTCGGACCTGACCGAGCTGACCGACGCGGGTTTGGGCTTGATCAAAAGGAAGATTTTGGAGAAAACTAACCGCATCCTCGGCAAGCCCTATCTTCACGCGATCTTTTTCAGCGAGTTCTCTTTCATCGAGCAGTAGCCGGAGGCGGTGCGGGCACCGCGCGACCTCCCAAGACAATCGGCAGGCAAGCCGCGCCGACGTCCCAACCAGGAATGGATTCCGATGGGCGACGAGAATCTTATCAACCAGGACGAGATCGAGAAGTTGCTGCAGCAGCACGCCTCCAAGCCGGAGCCAACGACGCGGGCCGACGAGCTGGCCGAGACGCCGAGCCCAGCCAAGGCCGAGGCTTCGGCTCCCCTCGATCAAAGCGAAATCGAAGCCTTGTTGGCAGGAGGGGGGGAAGAGACCCCTTCACCGCCGAAAGCCCCCTCCCAGGCCCCCGTCGCGACCCGACCTCGCGACGATGCCCTCGCCCGGGAGAGCATCGAAAAACTCCCGGAAAACGCCGCGTCGACTTCGGCCCCGCAACCGCAGGCGTCCCACGACGACCGGCTCGCCGACAGCCCGATCGTCGCAGAAGGCAGCGTCTCCCCCGGCGACGTCGAATACCTCTTGAATCAGGCCGAACGGGCAATCCGCTCGATCGACGAAGCCGACGCTTCGGGCACGCCGCCGGGGGCCCGGTTGTTCGACCTCGAAGAGTTTTCGGGAGCGACGCCGTCGACCGAGAACGCCACGCTCGATCTCATCAGCGATGTCGAACTCGATCTGCGGATCGAACTCGGCCGCACCAATATGTACCTCGAAGACGTGCTCAAGCTGCGCAAAGGGGCCGTCGTCACCCTCGACAAGCTGGCCGGCGATCCGGTCGACATCTACGTGAACGAACGCCTGATTGCGCGAGGCGAAGTCCTCGTGCTCAACGACAACTTCTGTGTCCGCGTCGGAGAGTTGATTGCGGGATCGAATCCCGCCGCCTGAACGACATCTGACAAACCCCCAGGAAGGACCAACGACACCTCGATCCAGCGCGCTTCGCGCCACCCGTTCGGGCTGGAAGCCCAGCCGACCGCGCACCGACCCGTTTTCTGGATCGGCAGCCCAGGGCGGCCGGCTTGAGAAAAAAAGAAAGAAACCCTGGGAGTGCAAGGATGCCCCCAATCGTGACGGCCGCCGGGCTGATGCTCGTTCTGGCAGCCCCCGTCGACCCGCCCTCGCTCGACGGCGCGGTCGGCCCCCGCGAGCCACCCGCTCCTTCGGCTCTGGACGCCGCCTTCGAAGACCTGCGCGTCGCCGCTCGCGAATCCGAGCCCCGACCCAACGAGCGGTACGGTGGTTCGTTCGCGAATGCACCCCGCTCGTCGCCGAGCGAGGGCCCGGCTGCCGCGGAAGGCGAGGGCCCGACGCCTACCCGACTCGGCAACGAGCCCCCCATTCCGCTGGCCGGACACCGGGAGCCCCGCCGTGAAGGTTCGCCCGGCCCGGCGGGCGCCACGGGTGGACTGTCGAGGCTGGTGACCATCGGTAGCAGTCTCGGCGCTGTCCTCGGGCTCTTCCTGGTCATGGCCTGGGTCCTGCGCCGCGCGGCCCCGGCCGGGTCGGCCTGGCTGCCCGGCGAAGTCGTCGAAGTCCTGGGCCGGTCGGTTCTGGCCGGACGCGCCCAGGTCCACCTGGTTCGCTGCGGAAACAGGCTCCTGCTGCTCTCCGTCACTCCCTCGGGAATCGAGACGCTCACCGAGATCTCCGACCCCGACGAGGTAAACCATCTGACGGCCCTTTGTCGGCAAGGCCGGCCAGGAAGCGTCACGGCCGCCTTTCGGCGGGTGCTCGACGAGCTTGCCGGCGAAGCCGAGAGCCCCGAGATCGCGGGCGCCGGGCGCCAAGGCCGAGCCGTGCCCGGTGTCGAGCCCCTGCGCGACCGGGGGATACGGGAGGGACGACATGTCTGAGCCGACGCCCAACGCGCGCCACAAGGCTGCCCTGGCCCGCTGGCGCCGCAGCCCGGTGCGATTGGTTCTGGGTTGGATCGCCCTGATCGTCGCCGTGTCGAGCCTGCTCGGTCCCGCCCTGGCCCAGGAGTCGGCCGCTCCGCCCCCGTCGGCCGGGCTGCTCGAGAGCGTGACCGGCGGGCCCGAAAAATGGACCAGCCCGGAGGGGCTCAGCGCCACGCTCCAGGTGATGCTGCTTCTGACCGTCCTCAGCCTGGCCCCGGCCGTCCTCTTGATGACGACGTGTTTCGTGCGGATCGTCGTCGTCTTGAGCCTCCTGCGCCAGGCGATCGGCACGCAGCAGCTCCCGCCCAGCCAGGTCATCACGTCGATGTCGCTGTTTCTCACCCTGCTCATCATGGCCCCCGTGTGGAAGCAGGTCTACGACGGGGCGATCCAGCCGTACACGAACCACGAAATCACCCTCGACCAGGCGTGGCAGGCGGGCGTGGCGCCCGTTCGACGGTTCATGAGCCTCCAGATCCGAGCGTGCGGCAACGACGAAGACGTGCTGCTGTTTCTCGACTACATCGATAGCCCCACCGCGCCGTCCACCTTCGACGAGGTGCCCCTGCCCGCGCTTCTGCCCGCTTTCATGCTCAGCGAGCTGAAGACGGCCTTCCTCATCGGCTTTCAGATCTACCTGCCCTTCCTGGTCGTCGACATGGTGATCGCCGCCGTTCTCGTGTCGATGGGCATGATGATGCTTCCGCCGGTCATCATCTCCCTGCCCTTCAAGCTGCTGCTGTTCGTGCTGTTGGACGGCTGGCACCTCGTCGTGGGGATGCTGATGGACAGTTTCCAGCCCTTCTTGTGACCGCTGACTTCCCATGGAACCCCAAGTGGCAATCGAACTGGGCCGCCAGGCCATCTGGACCGCCCTGCTGATCGGCTCGCCCGTCCTGCTGGCCGGCATGATCGTGGGTCTGGTGATCGGGCTGATCCAAGCCCTTACCCAGGTGCAGGAGCAAACCGTTTCGTTCGTCCCCAAGATCGCGGCCATGATGCTCGTGCTCAGCTTCGTCCTTCCCTGGCTGATCGCCGTGCTCGTCGATTACTCGACCCATCTGATCGCCACCATTCCCGAAACGCTTTGAGCCGACCATGCACGGGCTCGCCCAGATCGACGCGCAGAAGTTCGTGCTGTTCACGCTCGTCCTGGCCCGGACGAGCGGTCTGGCCATCGCCGCGCCGCTTTACGGAAGCTCGGAAGTGCCCGCCCAGATTCGCGCCCTGCTGGCCTTCGCCTTGGCGCTGCTGATCGCCCCGATCCAGTGGGACGCGTCGCCGGTCCATCCCCAAGGCGCGCTGGACTACCTGCTGCTCGTTGGCAGCGAGCTGGCCGTCGGATTGAGCCTCGGCCTGGGGATCGAGATCCTCTTCTCGGGCATCCTGCTGGCCGGCCAGTTGATCGGCCGCATCGGGGGGCTCTACCTGGCCGACGTGTTCGATCCGGCCACCGAGGCGAGCATCCCCATGTTCTCGCGATTCCTGTACCTGGTGAGCCTGGCCGTGTTTCTGGCGATGGGCGGCCACCGCATGGTCATGGCCGGATTGCTCGACACGTTCGACGCACTCCCGCCCGGAAGCTGCGCCATGCCCACCTCCTTCGCCCAAACCCTGCTCGTGGTGCTCGCGCAGAGCTTCGCGCTGGGCATTCGCGCCAGCGCCCCGGCGGTCACCGCCCTGTTGCTGTCGACCCTGGTGATGGGGCTGATCAGCCGCACCCTGCCGCAGCTCAACATCCTCGTGGTGGGCTTCGGCATGAACTCGATGCTCACGTTCGGCGTGTTGGCGTTCACGCTGGGCGCCGGGGCATGGGTCTTTCAGGAACAGATCGAGCCGGTGCTCGAGACCCTGCTCGAGGCGCTCTGCGCCCCGCTCCCCGCGACGAGTTGACGCCCCCAAGCCATGCCCGAACAGAACGGCGAAAAGACCCAAGACCCCACGCCCCATCGCAGGCAAAAGGCCCGCGAGGAAGGCCAGGTGGCCAAGAGCCAGGACCTCGGCTCGGCCGTGCTGCTTCTGGCCGGGGCCCTGGTTCTGCTCACCTCGGGCCGAGCGCTGGTCGGGTATCTGGCGGACCTCACCGGCCGGCAACTCGGCGGCGACCCCTGGCTGTCGACCGACCTCGACTCGGTCATGGTCGACTTCCACGGC
>Ga0334892_1000547_pt1 | contig 43820 bp, 36 predicted proteins | sample GraSluR3_MG_4_FD_207213 | JGI IMG/M metagenome (GOLD analysis project Ga0334892, IMG submission 207213) | Sludge microbial communities from methane-producing bioreactor in Wageningen University, Netherlands - Granular Sludge_15_04-R3 | ecosystem: Engineered > Bioreactor > Anaerobic >...
AGGAAGGAGCGAATGCCTCCCAGGGGGTATCACCGTCCAGCCCTTCCACCAGGGCAATGGCCTGCTGCAAGGCATTGCCAAAAACAGCCATGTCTTGAAAACTTGCCTCATGAATCATGAGCTGCTTGCCATCAATGGCGTGCAGAGTGAGAAAATGCAGCATTTTACTGGCCCATGCGCGACGGTCGCTGAACATGGTGCTGGATAATTGCCTGTTAAGAAAAATCATGCCCTGACCAATGGCCCGCGGATCAACGAGGTGGGGGATGTCGCGGCCAAAGGGGGCAAAATCCACCTCCAGGGTGGAAAATGGTGCCTCGCTGCGGTTGTCGGCCAGTATTTCCTTGAACTGGAGGAACTCGGAGGCAGATATGGCCTCTGGAATCAAGGCCTCGCCATGGATGCGTATATACTGCATTTCCGCCACTCCAGGCCGAACGGCAAAATAGGCCCACGGCGAGCGGAACAGGCCCTCTTGGGCACGTTGGGCAAAGTCCAGCAGGGCAGAGTCTGTTGAGGTACAGAGTTGCTCGAAACCATCCTCCTTGGAGAGAAGCTGGAAGGCATCGAACAGATCGGATTGTAGCAAGCTAAAGCTGTCGTGGGAAAAATAGCGCCGCAACAGGGTATAGACGGCGTTGCGGTTTTCAACAATGGCATTGTGCAAGAGATTCAGCATAGAGCTCCTTTTTTACGCGCTGAAAGAGTCAATCAATCGGTGCAGCTGCAGCAGCCCAAAAGGCACAAGAAAATAGAGCGATCAGCCGCTAGCAGCAGCCTTGGGCTTGGGGATGGAGGATGGTAAAAGGGTTGTCAGCCCGGTACAGGTAAACCGTAATGCCGCAAGCCCTCCAAAATGCCCTGGGCATAGGTGCCCTGGGCAAAGTAAATTTTATCACGCCCCTGCAAGCCATCCAGTTCCGGGCTGTGGTTGCCCACCACCACGCCCATGGTATCCCCCACCATCATTTCGATATCATTACCCGAATCACCTGCAACCAGGAAGGCATTCAAGGGCAAACCCCACCGATAGGCCAGGTAGCGCACGGCGTGTCCCTTGGAGGCGCGCACCGGCAACACATCGAGGTAGGCGTTGTGGGAGTAGATCAGATTGGCTTGCAATTTGTGCTTGCGCAAGAGCTTGTTCACCTCGGTCACTGAAAAAACATCGTGTGTCTCAACATCAAAACTGATTTTAAATTCACGCTGATTTTCAGCTGCCTGCAGGCACAGGCCCGGAAAATCGCGCAGGGCCTCCAGGATGGCACTGCGCCGCCAGTTGTAACTGATATGGCTACGGTAGCCATTATCCCGCAAAAGGTCAGGGCCATGGTTGATCTCGCTGCCCACGGAGGTGATCAGCACGTTGGGCAGAGGAATTTGCCACTGCTCAAGCACTGCAAGCGTGCTCTCCAGGCTGCGCCCGGTGGCCACGCCAAAGGCACACTTGCCGGCCTGCTCCTCCAGCCATCTGATCAGCTGTCGCAAACTGGCCCGATGGCCAACCAGGGTATTGTCTATGTCGCTGATCAGGGCATTCTTGGCGAGTGGGACCGGCGACTTGCCGTCGTGCACGGTAAAGGCCAGTTGCCGGCGCAGGCGTTTACGAGTGCGGCGCAACAGGGTGCGCATATTTTTCATGTACTGGCCGGTGTGGGCGCTCCAGCTGTAGTAGTTACGCACACCAGCCACACCGTTACGGGAAAGCTGCAACCAACGCCTGCGATCTGCCAGCACCTGTTTGAGCGCCTGTGCCAAAGCCTTCGAATCAAGCGGATCGGTCAGTACGCCACTTTTGCAGTTGGCAACAATATCCTGCGGGCCGCCATCCTCGGTGGCCACAAAAGGCAAGCCACTGGCTGCTGCTTCGATCAAGGTCAGGCCAAAGGGCTCTGTCAGTGCCGGATTGACAAAAACGCCTCGGCGTTGGGCGGCCAGGCGGTATATGTTGGGCACATCTTCTGGTCGATGATATTTGGGAATCGCCACCTTGCCCCAGAGATCATAACGATCAAGCGCCAGCAGCATTCCGGTAAGCACCCTGCGGGACGACTCGTCCATCGTCTCGATCACCTCCCGGTTGCCTGTGATCAAAGCCAGGTTGGCCTGCTCTTGCAGGTCTTCATCTTCGCCAAAAGCGGTGATCAGGCCATCTATATTTTTACGCGGATCAGGGCGGCACAGGGCCAGCACCATGGGCTTGTCGGGTTCGCGCAAAAAACGATCGATAAGGGGAAAGGAAGGCCTGCCACCTCTGCCACGCCGCGGTGGGGCAAAACGTGCGGTATCCGTGCCAGGAGGAATGACCACAAAACGGCCATGCGCAAAATTTTCGTACATACCGTATTGCTCTGCCACCTCCTGCTGGGTACTCGCAACAATCAACGAGGCGTGGCTAAGCAGCTTTTCTTCCATCTCAATGCGGTGGGCAAGGTTGAACTGGCGCTCAATGGCGCTTGCCTTGCGGCCGCTGGCCAGGAGCCGTTCGCGCTTGGGTCGCCCCAGGGAATGCCCGGTATGGACAAGTGGAATACCCAATATACCGGCCAGTTGCATGCCCACGTAGCCAGCATCGGCATAATGGCTGTGGATGAGATCCGGCAGCTGACCCTGCTGGCGGATAAAGTGGAGGCAATTATCCACCAAAAAATCCAGATACGGCCAGAGCAACTCTTTGCGGAGATAGCGCTTGGGGCCGCAGGGCAAACGTACGATGCGCGCACCCTGCCCCAGAGATTCCTCTTTTTGGCTGTAGCTCTGATCAACGCGCTCATCCTCAATGAGCCGGGTCAGCAGATCGACCCGGGCAACGTCGGGATTGAGTGCAAGCTGCCTGGCCAACTCGACCACGTAGGTGACCTGCCCACCGGTGTCCGCGTCGCGACCCAGTTCCAGATTGTTTCCGCGCACCAGGCCATGCACGCTGATCATCAGGATGGAAAGTTGTTTTTGCTTCGTCTCAGTCTGTCTTGTCATGTTTGTCATGCCATTTCTCCAAGAACGACGCATAAAACGCCGTATGTTCCGGTATGGCCCCGCGGATGCTACAGATAGCCCGGGCAAAGGCATTGGCCCGCACCAGGCTAAGCTGGTGCGGCCAACGATGCACCAAGCCAAGGATGAGCACCGCTGTAAAAGCATCACCCGCACCAATGGTGTCGAGCATGGGTGCTTCGTCCTTGGCTGCGGGAGCCGTCAAAATCTCGCCATCCGCACGCCATTGCCAGGCACCGTCTGCCCCGCAGGTAACCAGTATTTGTTGTATTGTAAAGCGCTCGCCCAGGGCCTCGGCCCATGCTTCTGGGGAAGAACCGGGCAAATGCAGTTCATGGGCAAAATGTTGCAACTCTTCCAAATTCATCTTGACCACATCTGCTGCTGCCAGCACTTCCTTGGCGATCTCCAGCGTGGTCCAAGGATGACGCAGATTGATATCGCTCAACCCAGGACAGGTAAGCTGCGCCTGCAGGGCGCGCCAGGCCGCGCGCGACACTGGACTTCGCTGCGCCAAGGTGCCAAAGTAAAACAACTGAGGCTCGTGTCGCAAGGCCACGTCCAGTGCCTGGTCAGCATCAATATAGTCATAAGCCTGGTCAGCTTTGATGGTGAAACTGTGGCCACCTGCGCCATTCAAACTCACTTCGGCCTGCCCGGTGGCGTGGGCAGGATCGATCTGCACACCTTCTGTCTCCATGCCGAAGCGGACCATGCGTTGCATGAGTTCTTCCTGCAACGAATCCTGGCCTGCGCAGGTGATGAAGAGTGGATTCAGGCCAAACCCCGCCAAATGGCAGGCCACATTGAAGGGGGCGCCACCTAATACAAAACGATCTGGAAAGATGTCGGCCAGCACCTCGCCAAAGACAAGCACAGGCCTTGATGTGTAGGAGTCATGTAGAGGAGACATGGGGATAGTCCGCAACAAAGGAACAAAAGAAGATCAATACATTAATATCATAGATGCTGACAGCAGCTTGTCAAGAAAAGTGTCCGGCCAACCCCGTGGGCTAAGACCGCCTCCCCTGGCCCTGCCTGCGTTTCCATTGCCAGGGAGGTTCAGGTTTTTCATCCTGCCACAAGCCCAGCCGGGCCTGCCTGGCTGCCTGCTGCAGGGTTTCCATGTGCTGACACAACTCGCGGGAACGACAAAAACGTGGATACACCCAGGCCATACCACTCTGCACCAATGCAGCATTGACCAACCTGCCTTCTGACCAGACCAGGGCCACTGTACGGCCATAACGATCCTTGTACATCGGTTCGATCTCCACTATCCCTTTCAGCCAACCGCGCGCCTCTGTGCGGGCTGCACGCCAATAGGGCTGTCCGTACTCCGGGCTATCAATGCCATACAAACGCACCTTGATGATGCGCTTGCCCTGCCGTATCTTGAACGAATCACCGTCGCTGACACTGAGGACCTCGGCTGTCCAGGCCCATACCTGATACGGCGCGATATGGTACATTCCGCACAACAGCAACAAAAAAACACATATCTTCCCCAAGGCGTGCATAGTCATTCTTACCTCATAACTCGGTTATTTTTGCATGGAGTATATTTAGTATTTTTTGGTGCGAGCTCGGCAATCGGCATGGAAGGCACAAACACAAAAGGCTTTGGGATTGCCGAAAAACTGTTTTTGAAAATGAACCCGTCTTTTCACCCTTTCCTGGGTGCCTGCCGTTGAAGCAGACGCCATCACAAGATATAGTATTCTCCAGAGCAGTGAAGACACACCTCAAGAACATTGAACGCAACCCAAGGATATGGCGAAGCAAACGACCAAGACAAAATATAACATCGATAATTTTGATGATCTGACCCGTTTTGCCAATGAAAATTTTGATACCAATGGGGTTGATGTATCCCTCTTCAGCAGTGACGAATCCTTACAGCTCACTCGTCTTAAATCCATCATCCTTTCCCTGGACCAAAATATCACCGATGGCCACCTGCAGGAACTCAACGATGAATTGGCCGACCTTGCCCTCATCTGGCAAGATAACAAGGTTGCGGATGTCTACCTGCAGGGTTTAAGCAAAATAGGCAAATATCTCTGCCTCCGGGGAGCGCATGCCCATCCCAATGCGATCAAATTGCTCCTCACTTTTTTTCATCGTGTTGAAACCATCGCCTCCTCACCTGACAGCACAGACGATCGTATCGCCACCCTGCTCAACAATGATCTGCGCAAATTCAAAGTTTTGCAGCACCAGATTAAACTGGCGGAGGAACTTGGTACTACCCAGGAGCAAGAAGAATCAGCTGCCACGGACTTGAGTGTTGCCTGGCGCAAAAAGGTGGTTGAAGATGCGCTGCACAGTTGCAAGGCAGCCATACTCGCGCTGGACTGGGAACTCTGCGACGAGAGCCTGGCCGAGTTTGCCGCATCTCTACAAGCCTTTAACAAGGCAAAAATACACGACAACGCAGCGCTTATTTTGATCAAGGGCCTGCAGGCGCTTGGCCAATACATAGCAGACGAGCGGGACAGGGCCCATCCGGAAGCCTTTAACCTGCTGCACGCCTTTCATGATGGTTTGGCACAGCTGCTGGATGAAAGCCCGTTCGCACCGGATGTGGAAACGGAAAAACGCATCCTGATGGACAGGATCAACCGGATGAACCATCTGAAAAAACTGATCGCATCATCAGATACCAATGCTTCAGTAACAGTACCCGGGTCGGAATTTTCTGCTCTGGCCGCTATTGACGACGTAGGGCCAAGCGGCATGGCTGACGCGGAGCTGATACAAGCCCCACCGCAAGACACGGAAAATATAAAACAATCATCTGCATCCAGGATCACCACTCTTGACAAGACACCTGCAGACGAAGCAGAGATTGATCCTGAAATTGTGAACCTGTTGGACTCCTTCTTAGACGACAAGGCGCTGCAGCCAGGTCAATTTGATGAAGAGACAGACAACTTGCCAAGCCTTGATCACCTTGTACCCACCGAACAGCCGTTGGCCGGCCAGCTGGATATAGACACTGATCTGCAGGATTTTCTGCCCAGTGGCCACGATAGTGCGGATATTGCTGAAGAAGAACTGTTTTTTGGGGAGAAGTCTTCCCAGGCGGTAATTGGGCAAGTGCCTACAGATGGACCAAGCCACAACCAGACAGGCCACAGCAACCATGCCAATCAGCAAACAGCTGAAACCTTATCTGCGTCTTTGGCTGCCTTGGGTGCGGTGCTGGCAAAGCTGATACGCCACTATACGCCCGAGCATCTGGCCAACTGCAAAGAGCTTCTGCAATCCCTGCGCAGCCAGGTGCAATGCACTCCAGCCCAGCAGACAGCAACCAATATGCTGGAGACCATTATCACAGCTCTGCCCTGGCATACTGGCCCTGAAAACGAAGCAGTGGTGAACAGTCTCTTCCAAGTCCTGCAAAAACCACAGGAACAGCTGCCTCTGGCAACAGTGGCTGCCTACACCGAATGGGTGCGTACACTGCTCTTAGAATCGCTGCTCGTACCAGAAGAGACCGCTTCCAGCAAAGGACACTATAGCGCCCGTAGTATCCACCAAGAGCTTGTCGCATTCAGGACACGCGTGGAGGATGAGTTGAGCCAGCTCCGCCAGGAGATCCGGAACAAATAAGCGTGTCTAGACACAGACCCTCACACTCGACTAGGCAGCAGCATTGCCTTGCACACAACAAAAGGGACCGGAGAAAATCCGACCCTTTTTGTTGTGTCTACCGCTGTATCCCATCCTCATGCCTTACTGCACCAGGTAAACACCGAAAATGATCAACGTCGTGGATCAAAGGCCTGGCGCAGGGCATCGCCAATGAAAATAAGCAGAATCAGGGTGCCAACCAAAACAAAAAAGGTAGAAAGCGAAAGCCACCAGGCATCGATATTGGCCTTGCCCTGGGCCAGCAGTTCACCCAAACTTGGTGTGGATGGTGGTACCCCCAGGCCGAGAAAATCGAGGCTGGTCAGGGCAAGAATCGCCCCGGACATACGGAAAGGTAGAAAGGTGATCACCGGAGTCATGCTGTTGGGCAGGAGATGGCGGTACATGATGGTGAAATTACCCACCCCGAGTGCCTTGGCCGCCCGCACATAATCCTGATTGCGGCCCCGCAGGAACTCGGCGCGCACATAATCCGACAAGCCCATCCAGCCAAAAAGCGAGAGCAAAACCAACAGCAACAGCATGCTGGGCTTGAAGATCGAGGCAAAGATAATCAGCAGGTAGAGTTCGGGCATGGCGCTCCAAATCTCTATGATCCGCTGAAAAACCAGATCGATTTTGCCCCCAAAATAGCCCTGCACCGCACCGGCGACAATGCCCAGCAACGTGCCGATCATGGTCAAGGCCAGGCCAAAAAGTACGCTTAGGCGAAAACCATAGATCAGGCGGGCCAGTACATCCCGGCCACGGTCATCAGTGCCCAGATAGTTCTGCCTGGTGGGTGGCGAGGGCACCGGCTGGTTGATATGCAGGTTAATTGAATTGTAACTATGTGGGTTAATGGGAAAAATGACAAAGTTACCCTGTGCCTGCAGGCGTGCAAGGATGTACGGATCGCGGTAATCGGTGGTGGTGGCAAAGTCGCCACCAAAAACCGTTTCCGCATAGTTGTGCAGCAGCGGAAAATACCAGCCATTTTCATAGCGCACTACCAGCGGTTTGTCGTTGCTGAGCACCTCGGCAAACAGGCTGATCACAAAAAAAAACAAAAAAAACCACAGGGAATAATAGCCGCGACGGTTGGCGGCAAAACGCCGCCAGCGACGGCGGGCCTGGGAAGATGAGATCAGATAATCCTGGGCTGCCATGTCAGTCTCTGCCTTCAAAACTGATACGTGGATCCACCAGCACGTAGGAGAGGTCAGAGAGGAGTCTGGACACCAGCCCCAGCAGGGTGAAGAAGTAGAGCGTACCCAGCACCACCGGATAGTCGCGGTTCATCACCGATTCATAGGCCAGAAGCCCCATGCCATCCAGGGAAAAAATGGTTTCGATCAGCAGACTGCCGGTGAAAAAAGCAGTGATGAAACTGCCGGGAAAACCGGTGATAATGGGGATGATAGCATTGCGGAAGACATGCCCGTAGAGTACCTGGTTGTCACTGAGCCCCTTGGCTTTGGCAGTGATCACATACTGTTTGCGGATGTCTTCCAAAAAGGAATTTTTGGTGAGCAGGGTCATGACCGCAAGACTGCCCAGGGTGGAGGAAACGACTGGCAGCACCATGTGCCAGAGGTAGTCAAGAATTTTTTGTATCAGGCCCAGATCCTGCCAATTGTCGGAGACCAGACCGCGTAGTGGAAAGATATTCCAAAAACTGCCCCCGCCAAAGAGTACAAGCAGGGCAATGCCCAGAACAAAGCCGGGAATGGCATAGCCAACGAGCAGTACCGTACTGGTAAATACATCAAAGGCAGAGCCTTCCCGCACTGCCTTGGCAATACCCAGGGGAATGCACACCGAATACACGATGAGAAAACTCCACAATCCCAAAGACATGGAAACCGGCATCTTGGAGATCACCAGCTGGGCCACACTCATGTGGTGGTAATAGGACTGGCCAAAATCAAAAACCAAATACGAGCGCATCATGCTGAAAAAACGCTGCAAGGGCGGCTGATCAAAACCATAGAGCTTGGTCAGCTGCGCCAGGCGCTCGGCATCAATCCCCTTTTTCCCCTGATACAGCCCACCGCCAGTGCCGACCTCTCCACCTGCACCATAGCCGCTTAGCTGGGCCATCATTCGCTCCACCGGCCCACCAGGTACAAATTGGGTGACCATGAAGGTGATGAACATGATACCGAACACTGTCGGGATCATGAGCAGCAGACGTTTGGCAATATATTGGAGCATGGAGGCGCATCAAGTGAACAGCTGCTGGTGTGCAGGGCTACCAGAAGAGCAGCTGATCAGGAAATACGAATACCACCGATGCGGTCATCATCCTCCTGCACCGGTGTCTCTGGCCGCAGGCGTTCCTGGGCAGGCTCCTCCCTGTGCCCAAGCCGTTCACGCAGATGTTCGATACTGTTGGGAGAGCGCGACGAACGATCACTGCGGAGGGGGGGGTGCACAGGCGGCTTCGGAGAGGAAGCCATGCCTGGCCCAGTTGCCGGTGATGCTGATGATGCGGCCACGCGCACCAACGGCTCTGGAGCAAAATGCTCCTTCGGTGAGGAGTCAAGCAAAGACGGCGCACTGTCTGCCGGCCGTTTCAGAAAGGCAAGCAGGCCATCCTGCAACAGGGACACATTGACCAAATCCCAGCCCTGTTGCCCCAACTGATTGAGGTTGTTCTCCATTTCTTCATCATCCACATACCTGTCACTGAGCAGGCCGTCCTTGGAAAATTCAAACAGGATTGTCTTGTACTCCCAAACCATCTCACCTCTCCTTTATTCCGTAGAAACACTCTCCCGCAGAACAGTCCGGCCCGCCTTGCATAGATCTGGGCCACCTTGGTCTGCATGCCGTGTCTTCGGACAGTCTACGATAAATCCGGCTCCAGCCTCCTGGCCGGGAGCTGGTCAACCTGCACAACATCCTGCGATTCTAGCGAGCGGGCAACTCGTTATCATCCTGAAAACGAACGGTTACAGTGCGGCCATCCGGATATTCGATACGGCCCTTGCCATGCCGTTTGCCCCTACGGAACTCGCCCCGGTACACGGTGCCGTCCGCTTCGGTGAGTACTCCGCTGCCCTGGGGAAGGTCATGGGCAAAGTTGCCCTCGTATTTTTTCCCGTTTGCATAGGAGAGCAAACCCTTACCTGAAAAAACACCCTTGTCAAATTCGCCATTGTACACGCTGCCATCCGGAAAAAAGTAGGTGCCTTTCCCCTGGAAGAGATCAGCTTTGAAGCTACCCTTGTAACGGGAACCATCCGGATAGCTCAAGGTGCCGCTTCCCTCTTTGCGGTTTGCGACAAAACTACCAGTATACTCGCGACCATCGGCATGGGACAGATTGCCTTGCCCTTCTCTTTTCCCTTTACGAAAGGTTCCCTGGTACTGGTCGCCCTTGGCCGATGTCCACAGCCCCTTGCCATCCATGAGTCCATTTTTGAAGGTGCCGCGATAGGTGCTGCCATCGTCGAAGGTGTTAAAGGCTTCTCCGGTGAAGGGTTCGGTGGCCTGCCGATTCCGATAGAGAATGCCATGTAAGGTAAAGAGCCTGCCACCGCTTCTCACCTGCGCCTTTTCAGGTGCTGTAGCTGTGTCCTTGCCATCTATACCATTATCCTTGCCCTGTACCCCTTGTTGCGTCGCAGCGTCCTGATCCCGGGAGCGGACACTCATATAGGGAAGTGGCCTGGCTTGTTCCTGGGCCCCTGGGTCACCAAGCTCCGAAGATTCCTGCCCTTTGCTGGAGGTCTCTTTTCTGGCGCCTCCTTTTTGTTGTCGGGTTTTTCCCTTGCTCTCCACAGGTTGGTCATCGACAAACTGACCGCGGTAACGGCTGCCATCGGCATAGTCCATCCTGCCCTTGCCCTGGCGCTTGCCTGCCTGCCAATCGCCCTGGTAGCGGGAGCCGTCTGCATAGCGCATCTCTCCCTTGCCATGCGGTGCACCTTTGGCAAATTGGCCAGTGTACTGACGACCATCCGGCCAAACCTGCGAACCCTTGCCTTCAAGAGAGCCAGCTGTAAAACGGCCGGTCTGCACCGAGCCATCCGCAGCCTGCAAGGAGCCCTGGCCGGCAAAAAGATCTTCCTTGAAGTCGCCTTCATAGCGCAAGCCGTCAAGACCTGTGAGTATACCCTTACCCTGACGCTTGCCATCGGCAAAGCTACCCTCATAGCTCGAACCGTCGAGATAACGGCGCAAGCCCTGGCCTGCGGGCTGGCCATTGGCAAATTCCCCCTCGTAGGAAGAGCCGTCTGCATACAACATCTTGCCCTGACCATCAATGATGTTATCGCGAAATTCGCCAATATATTCACGACCATCACTGTAGAAAAGAGCACCGTAACCATGGAGCTTGCCGTTCACAAAATCGCCGCGGTACTCTGTACCGTCAGGCCGACGCAGTATTCCTTTCCCATGGGATTGGCCCTGCTCAAAACCGCCACGGTAGACGCTGCCGTCCTTGTGTTGCAACGTGCCCTGCCCATGGTAGAGTCCGGCCACAAACTGGCCGGTATATGTGGAGCGATCCGGCATAGACAGCCGGCCTTCGCCCCAGGGCTGGCCATCTTGAAAAGCCCCTTCATACACTTGGCCATCCTTGCTGGTCAACATGCCAGCACCATCGGTACAGTTTCCCTTGACGCAGTTGGCCCAGCCGTTGGCCTGCAGGCAGAGCACCAACAGGCATGCGCCAAAATACCGAAAAATGATCATGCCCTATCTCCACCCATCATGCCAAGGCCCGAACTTCCCTGGCAATAAGCTCTAGCCCCCGCTGCACGTCCGCATCATCCTGCGAGTAGGTCAAGCGCAGACACTCCCGAGTATGTCGCCAGCCCGGCGGTAAGCCAGGAAAAAAATGTTCGCCCGGTACCACCACCACACCTTTTTCCTTCAACCTAACATACAGCTCCTGGCTGCTGATGGGCAAATCCGGCAACCAGAGCCAAAAAAACATGGAACCTTCCGGTACATGCACCTTGTAGCGCAGACCACGGAAATGATGGCGCAAAGCAGCCAGCGCCCGTTCCATCTTACCCTTGTAGAAGGGCCGAATAATTTCCTTGCTGATACGGATAATCTCACCGCTTTGCATCATCCCGCTCACCAGCAGGGCACCGAAACTGCCGGGAGCCAGGTTGACCACCGCATTCAGGCCTGAAAGTAAACGGATCAGCTCCTTATTGGCAATGACAATGCCGGTGCGTACGGCAGGCAGGCCAAACTTGGAAAGCGACAAGCACAAAATAATATGCTCATTCCAGATAGGAGTTGCTTCAGTATAGATCATGCCGGGAAACGGGAGACCATAGGCATTGTCGAGAATCAGCGGGATGTTATGTTCTGTAGCCAGGTCGACCAGGCCCTGCACCTCTTCATCGGTCAGAACATTACCGGTGGGGTTGGTGGGACGGGACACACAGATGGCAGCCACATCGTCCTCCACCTGCAACTGGGTGAAATCGACCCGATACTTGAAAAGATCCTCGCCACGTTCCTCGATCACTGGTTGGTACGAACGAAAAAATCCATCGCACAGGCCAAGATCTGCATACCCTATATATTCCGGTGCAAGGGGCAGCAGGATCTTGCGACGCTGGGCACCGCTTGCGCCTGCCAGCATGTTGAAGAGCAGAAAAAAAGCTCCCTGGCTGCCACAGGTGAGGCAGATGTTTTCCTCATCCAAATCCCAGCCGTATTCCCGACGCAACAAGGCGGCCAGAGCGCGCAACATCTGAGGATTTCCCCTGGGCGGATCGTAAATGCCAATCAGTCGGCGCAGGCTCTGCTCGTCATCGATCAGTTCCTGCAAACGCCGCCGCATCAGCTCCTGCACCTCTGGCACATGGCCTGGATTGCCACCTCCCATCATGATCTTGTCGCCAGCGGCCAATGCCTGGCCCAGATCATCCATAAGATGCACAATGCCTGCCCCTTGGCACAGACGCATACCAAAATCAGATAGTTTCATATGCCCAGTCAAACCTCTAAATGAATACCTACACGCTCGTAAATAAAATTAAACCATGTATTGAAGATATTGCGGCAACAATCAGGCTAGCCGCTCCAACACTTTTTTCCTGGCATACTCGGTGGAATTATGGCACCCAAACCCCAGTATTTTCTGGTTGGTTCATGGTCTGCAAAGTGCATGATTGTACCAAGTTCCTCCAAAAATACCAGAGGAGATCAAAGTGGTAAAAACGGAATCCTTGCATGCAAAAAATACGGCTTGAACAGAGGCAAATCCACATTCCATCTGCGCAGAATGTGCCTGCATCGTCCATCTGGGCAACAACATTCCGGTCTGACTGGGCAGAGAACGTCGATCAGAACTTGCGAAAAAATAGAATACAGGTGATAGTAGACGCGCCCAAACAGTCAAGCATACATTTATTCTCTTTCCCGTGCAAAAAAGATAGACATGCACGATATGGACCAACCAAAACCCCACTTCATGCACCAGGCACATTCCCCATCACCACAAGACGCCATCGAACTCAAGGGCAGTGCACTCACTGTGGTGGTGTTGCATCTGAAAAACAGCGACCCTCGCATACTGTACCCACAATTGGAAGACCTTATCGACGAGGCTGGCTCCTTTCTGGCCAGCGCTCCAGTGCTCATAGACGTGACAGCCCTGGATAGCGATGCGCAAGATATGCTGGATTTTTCCTACCTGCTCAGGTACCTGCGCGGTGCGAAATTGATGCCGGTTGGCGTACAAGGTGCGACTGACAGCCAGAAAGACCGGATCAGCCAAGCTGGCTTGCTCGCTGTGGCCACGGTAAAAAAAGGGGGATACCAGGAAACCAACCCTGCAGTGCAGCCCGTGCCGAGCCAAGCTAAAAAGCAGCCTGCACCCCAGGCAGCGCCTCGACAAGAACCAGTTGCACCTGCCGAGCCTCCCCCACCCCGGGACGAGACAGCTCAACGCCGGCAAGCCAACACCACAGCAACACCTGCTGCGGCCATAGCCCCGGTCGTGATAACGCGGCCAGTGCGCTCAGGCCAGCAGGTCAGCGCACCCCATGGTGATCTCATTGTACTGGCATCGGTCAACGCAGGTTCCGAACTGTTTGCCGCCGGCAATATCCATGTGTATGGTGCCCTGCGTGGCCGTGCCCTGGCTGGTGTCAACGGCAATACCGAGGCGCGGGTTTTCGCTCTGCAGGGCAACCCTGAACTGGTGGCCATAGCCGGAGACTATGTGGTCAATGAGGAGTTACCCCGGGGAGTGATCAATCAGAGTTTTGCCGTCTATTGGACAGAGTCGGGTTTGAGATTTCAGGTCCTTGGTTCCTTTTATTTTTGATTTTTTGATCAACATCAGCATCCAGAGAACACACACAGACCATGAACAAAGAAAACAAATCCCCAAATGAAGGGCAGAATCTGGCCACTGTGGTAGTGGTCACGTCTGGCAAGGGAGGGGTTGGTAAAACCACCACCAGCGCCGCCTTTGCAGCTGGCCTTGCCCAACGGGGTTACAAAACCGTGGTGGTCGATTTTGATGTCGGCCTGCGCAATCTCGATTTGATCATGGGTTGTGAGCGCCGGGTCGTATACGATCTGCTCAATGTCATCCATGGCGAAGGCTCGCTCAATCAGGCACTGATCAAGGACAAACGCCAGGACAACCTCTTTATTTTGCCTGCCTCGCAAACCAGAGACAAGGAAGCCCTAACCTTTGAGGGGGTACGCGATGTCATCGCCGAGTTGCAGGAACGCTTTGATTTCATTGTCTGCGACTCACCGGCTGGCATCGAAAAAGGGGCCATGGCTGCCATGTATTTTGCTGACGAGGCCCTGGTGGTGACCAACCCGGAAATTTCTTCAGTGCGTGACTCCGACCGCATCATCGGTATGCTGGCCAGCAAGACCCGCCGCGCCGAAGAAGAACTCGATCCGGTGGAGGTACATTTGGTCATCACCCGCTACGATCCCTCGCGGGTGCACAGGGGCGACATGCTCAGTGCCGAGGATATTCAGGAGGTGCTGGCCATCCCCTTCCTCGGTGTTGTGCCGGAATCCAAATCAGTCCTGATCGCCTCAAACGCCGGCATTCCCATCACCCTGTGTGAAGAAAACGATGCTGGCAACGCCTATTTTGACATTGTCGACAGGTTCCTCGGTCACAAGTTGCCCCACCGCTTCCTGGTCGCCCCCAAAAAAGGAATTCTCTCCAGAATTTTTGGAAAGGAGTAATATGAGCCTGTTTTCCTTTTTTCGAAGAAAAGAACCCACTTCCGCCTCGATAGCCAAGGAACGGTTGCAGATTATTGTTGCGCACGGGGGCCGTCGTCCCTCGTCGCCGGAATTTCTGCCCCAGTTGCAAAAGGATATTCTGGAAGTGGTACGTAAATATATTCCGGTCAGTGAAGATCAGATCAATCTGTCTCTGGACAGAAAAGAGGACTGTGAGGTGCTGGAACTGAATATCGCCATCCCCGATGAAACGACCAAACCACCACCGCGAACCAGATTCTAAAAAACGTTTTTTCTCAACTTTTTCTGCCTCTGGTTCATTGACAGGCAGGGTAGTACACCATGCAATACATCAGCACCCGGGGCGGGATTGCCCCCCTTTCCTTTACCGACGCGGTCATGATGGGTCTGGCCAGGGACGGTGGTTTGCTTTTGCCGCAGCACCTGCCCGCTGTAGACCACTCCACCCTGAACCTTTGGCAACAGATGAGCTACCAGCAGCTCGCCTGTGCCATTGTTTCCCTGTTCATCGACGATATTCCGCAGCGCGATCTGGAAGATCTCATTGACCAAGCCTATGCCAGCTTTGCCCATCCCCAGGTGACGCCACTGCGCCGCGAGGGTGACCTCTACATCTTGGAGCTCTTCCATGGTCCCACCCTGGCCTTCAAGGATGTGGCCCTCCAGTTCCTGGGCAACCTCTTTTCCTATATCCTGGCGCAGCGTGGCGGCTTCATGAATATTTTAGGTGCCACCTCCGGAGATACCGGCAGTGCCGCCATTGCCGGAGTGCGCGGCAAAAAGGGAATCAATATTTTCATCCTGCATCCCCATGGCCGCACCAGTCCCCTCCAGGCCCTGCAGATGACCACGGTTCTGGATGCCAATGTGCACAACATTGCAGTGCGCGGCACCTTTGACGACGCTCAGGCCATTGTCAAGTCCCTCTTCAACGAGCTGGACTTCCGGGACCAACACCAGTTGGGCGCGGTCAATTCGATCAACTGGGCCCGGGTGTTGGCGCAGGTGGTGTACTATGTGTATGCCTACCTGAAACTGCGGAAAAACGGCCATGGCAGTGTGGATTTCTCCGTGCCCACCGGCAATTTCGGCGACATTTTCGCAGGCTTTGTGGCCAAAAATCTTTTACCGGCAGGCTGTTTACACACCCTGATTCTGGCCACCAATGCCAATGATCTCCTCACCCGTTTTGTTCACAAGGGCGACTATTCCAAGGGTCAAGTCATTGCCACCAGCAGCCCGTCCATGGATATTCAGATAGCCTCCAACTTTGAACGCTATCTTTTTTATTTACATGATGAACGTGGGGATAAGGTGCAGGCAGATATGGAGCAGTTCACCCAAAGCGGCAGGCTGGATCTGTCCCGCTTCCGGACGCGCACTGCCGAGGATTTTTTATCCCATTCCGTATCCGAAGAAGACACCATTGCCACCATTGCCAGCTTCCACCAGGCACACGGCTACCTGCTCGATCCGCACAGTGCGATTGGAGTCAAGGCGGCCCAGGTGTGCCGGAATGCCTCGCGGCCGGTTGTTTGCCTGGCTACAGCCCATCCGGCCAAATTTGGTGCGGCTGTGTGCAAGGCCATTGGCAGCGAACCACCCCTGCCGCCTGCCTTGGCAGACCTGGACAAACGGGAGAGTCGCTGCGAAATCCTGGATGCCAACGTGGCAGCAGTACGGCGCTTTGTTGCAGCCCATGCCCTGGCCGCATAATCACAAACCAACACTGGCCTGCGCATGCCTGCAAGCCCCCCAAACAACAACAGCATGGAGAGCTACCAGCTACACGTAGAACAATGTACCGCCTGGTTGGCAGACAGGCTGGACAAGCCACTTGATCTGCTCATCCAGTTGGGCACCGGCCTGGGCGATTTGGCCGAAGCCATGGAAAACGCCGTACTCTATCCCTACGATCAGCTGCCGCATTTTCCCCACGCCACAGTCACCAGCCACAGCGGCAACCTGATCATTGGCCGCTTGGCAGGCAAGCAAACAGCCATTTTGCAGGGACGCTTCCACTGGTATGAGGGCTACAGTGCGCAAAGCGTTGGCTTTCCCATCCGGGTTTTGTCACAGTTGGGGGCCAACATTGCGCTGATCACCAATGCCAGCGGCGGCCTCAATCTTGCTTACCAGCCTGGAACCATCATGGTGGTGGCTGATCATATCAACCTGTTACCGGACAACCCCTTACGTGGCCCCAATGTGGATGCATGGGGCAAGCGTTTTCCCGATTGCTCCCAGCCCTATGATGCGCAGCTGCGTAGCCTGCTTCTGCAAAGCGCAGCCAACCTGGAGCTTGCAGAAGTAACCAGTGGCACCTATGTGTGCGTTCCTGGACCCAGCCTGGAAACACCGGCGGAAACGCGCTTCTTGCGCCTGATTGGCGCAGATGCGGTGGGTATGTCTTCGGTGCCCGAAGTACTCACCGCCCTGCATGCCGGCATGCGCGTTGCTGCGCTTTCTGTGGTGGCCAATGTCAACAATCCAGACAACTTCGCGCCTATCCGCATCGAAGAGATCGTGGCAGCAGCCCGGGACGCCCAACCGCGCCTGCGGCAGCTCATCCTCCATTTTATCGAATCCTTAGCACTATAATGCCCATGGCAACAGACAGACAGCTCCTGCTCAGTGGTCGTTATCTCCTCACCATGGAGGAAGGATGCCCGCCCATTGAAGAGGGGGCACTGCTCATTGCCGGTGAAAACATCGCTGCAGTCGGCAAGACAGCAGAGCTGCTCCAACGTTATCCCCAGGCGCTGCGACTGCACACACCCCACGGCCTGATCATGCCAGGCCTGGTGAATGTACATACCCATGCGACCATGAGTCTGTTCCGCGGCCTGGCCGATGACCTACCCCTTATGCGCTGGCTCAATGACTATATTTTTCCGGTGGAAGCCACCCTCAGTGCCGAGATGGTACAGGTTGGCACGCTGCTGTCGCTCTGCGAAATGATCCGCTCCGGCACTACCTCTTTTTGCGACATGTACCTCTTTGCCGGGGCAGTGGCCGAGGCAGTGGAAGAATCGGGCATGCGCGCCTGGCTGGGCGAGGCTATCTACGATTTTCCATCCCCCAGTTATGGAGAGCTGGAAAATGGCCTTGCCCTGACTGAAGAGCTCATTGCCCGCTACCGCGAGCATCCGCTCATCAACATGACCTTGGTGGCCCATGCGGTCTACACCTGCTCACCAGCCCTGCTCACCAGGGTGGCCAACATGGCTCGACAGGCAAACCTTCCCCTGGCCATCCACCTGGCGGAAAACGAAGAAGAAGAAAAAAGCTGTCGAGAGCGCTATGGTCTAAGCCCGGTGTACCACCTGGAGCAACTGGGCCTGCTTGGCCCGAATCTCATCGCTGCCCACTGTGTGATGCCAGATGATGCAGAAATCGCCCTGCTCGCCCGTCGTGGTGTTAAGGTGGCCCATTGTCCGCACTCCAATATGAAACTCGGTTCAGGTATTGCACCGGTGGACACCATGCTGGCCGCAGGGGTGTGCGTAGGACTGGGCACAGATGGCAGTGCCTCCAATAACAGTGTGGATATGTTTGCCGAAATGGGCAGCATGGCCAGAATCCACAAGGCCAAGCGTCGCGACCCCTTACCAGTCACCGCACAGGAGGCCTTGCACTGTGCCACCCTGGGTGGAGCCAGGGTACTTGGCGCAGAGCAAGTCATTGGCAGCCTGGCTGTGGGGAAAAAAGCGGACTGCATTGTGCTCGACCTCGACCAGCCCCACCTGACCCCGCTGTATCACCCGGTTTCCCACCTGGTTTATGCAGCCAAGGGCAGTGATGTCCTGCACTCCATGGTCAATGGCCGCATCCTCATGCAAGACCGAAAGCTCTGCACCCTGGATGAAACCGCCATCCTCTGCCAGGCGCGTGAAATCGCCCAAGTTATTGCGCAGCGGCAAGCAGCGCCTGTAGGCAACAAGAGGTAAGTTGTGGGTATAGAACACCAGTCCTTCGCCTCAACAACATACAACGGACAGTTTTTTGGCAAACAACCCTTTATTCTTGTCGATTGACAGCCACTTTAGAATAGTGCTATTGTAACGCTTTCTGCGCTTGTTCCCACGTAATGAGGTGATATTATGTTTGGTTTAGGCATGCCCGAACTGGTAATCATTCTGGTTATCATCGTTATTATCTTTGGTGCTGGCAAGTTACCCGAAATCGGTAGCGGCATTGGCAAGGGCATCAAGAACTTTAAAGAAGCGACCAAAAACGACGACAAACCCAAATCCATTGACGACAACAATACGGATAACAAAGCCTAACAACAACACAGCCTGATGCCCCTTGTTGTGCATCTGTATTACTGCAGCCCTGCACCTCTCTGCCATCTGCACATATCTCTGCGTATAAAAGAGTGCAGCATAAACCGCCAAGACTTCGTGTGTCTTGGCGGTTTTTTTATCCAATGCGCTTGCCAAGCGCTCTGTTCAGCCTGTTACAAACGAACCAGGGCCGTATAGCTCAAGGTGGCTGTACCCTTGCCCGGTACCTTCAGCAGCCAGGAGGCGGTGCGGGCCGTTTCCTGGCTGTGTGGCGCAGATTCGCTCATAATTTTCCAGTCCCCAGGGAGCGGCTCCAGCACCTTGACCTCCACTGTCTCATCCTTGGCATTTTTCACCTTGAGTTCGTAGCTGCTCTCAAAGCTGTAGTTGAAAGGACCGGTTCCGGCTATTTTCTTGAAACTGGTCTGCTTTTTTTCGGCAGTCACATCAAAGGCCGTACCCAAACGCAGGCGCAAGATCTCCCGGTCAGGCGTGTGCTCTATACGGTCTTCGCCCACAAACTGCAAGAGACCACTGCTGTCCTTTTTATACACCCGCACCACTCCGGCAGGTAAAGGCAGGCCCAGGCCAGCCTCCTTTTCGTTTTGTATCTCTACCTCAATGCCCACGTCCAGCTTGGTGCCCAAATCACCGGCCTGGTTGCGGTAGTAATAGTCTTGGCCGCGCAGAATAAACTCCTTGCGGCAGGCTACATCATCCGCCTGGAGCAGACTGACCTGTTTCTGCTGGTTATCGGCAATGGTGGTGGGACGTTCCAGGGTATAGAGATGGTATTCGAACATCGGCTCCTCCACCATGGCCTTGCGGGCGGCACCGGCCATGGTCGGTGCCGCCATCATCTCCAGGTTCTCCTGTCTCGCGTCCTGCACCACATGCACATCCCCTGCCACCAACTGTAGACGCGCCTGGGGATAGTTTGCCCCACTTTCGTTAGTAAGCGTTACCCAGCCGCCCAGGTTGAGCCGGTCGTCATTGGGATTCAACTCTGCCACGTAATCAGCTTGCCAACTCAAACCACTGCTCAAATAACTCAGCTCAGCCTCCCGTTCGCCGGTAAGCGCACTTTCCACAAGCAGGGTCAGTGTGGGACGGTCACGCAGATTGGCCGGGACATCCGGAAAAACCAGGCGACCATGCACCCCGGTTTCAATATGGTCTCCCACCTTGAGCACCACCCCGTTATTGCCCGCACTGAGCACCAGGGCCTGCTCTGCCCGTTCTTCTCCGGTGGTGGGGTGCTGGCGCAGGATAGTGACTTCCCGACCCACATACTTGCTGAGCAGTGAAAACGGTGTGAGCAAATCGTACTCAAAATTCTGTTCCAGGAGATCCAGCTCGCCACCGGTCAGCAAGGCGCTTTCTGGACGAATTTTCGCACTCACCTCGCGCAGGGCCAAGGTGCTGATGCCAACGGGCAGGTGTAATCGTCTTTTGTCTTTGATCAGGGCAAGGTTATTGTTGTAGATGGTGAGGCTGAGTGCCTCTCGTTCGGCGGCAGTGGAAACAATCTCTTGGCCAAGCCCGCCTTCTTGTTTTTGGATAACGTTCTCCGCACCCCAGGCAGGGGCAGCGGCGCAACAAACAACGGCCAAGGAATACAGTAGGGTACGCATAGGTTTCACGCTCCTGGGAAAAAAACGGCACAGCAGTCTCCACTCGCCAGTTATAATCGCCTAATTTTTCTAAATTTTTTGCTTATTCGTCCTTATCAAGACTTGTGCCATGGTGCAGATTGACCACCAGCGGCACCCGCAGCGGCATGGCCGTCTCCATGGTTGTCTGCACCAGGGCAGACAGCTCCTCCAACTCGGCATGCGGTACCTCGAAAACCAGCTCATCATGTACCTGCAGAATCATGCGACTGGCCATCTGTTGTGCAATCAAGGTCTGATGCAGGCGCAACATGGCCAGTTTGATGATGTCTGCCGCAGTGCCCTGGATGGGCGTGTTGATGGCCGCGCGCTCGGCAAATTCACGCTGCATTCTGTTTTTGTTTGCCAAATCAGGTAAAAAGCGCCGTCGTCCCGCCAGAGTACTCACATAGCCATTGCTTCTGGCCTGCTCGACCACATGTTCCATGAAGCGTTTGATTCCTGAAAAATGGGCAAAGTAGCGGTCGATAAACAGCTGTGCCTCCCTGCGGCTCAATTCCAACTGGTTGGCCAGGCCAAAGCTGGACATGCCGTACACAATGCCAAAATTAATGGTCTTGGCCACTCGCCGCATCTCGGCAGTTACCAGCTCTGGTGCCACAAAAAACACCTCAGCCGCGGTCCGGCGGTGGATATCGGCCCCGGCCTGGAAGGCGGCAATGAGTTCGGCATCTTCGCTGTAGTGCGCCAGTACGCGCAGATCAATCTGGGAATAATCAGCTGACAACAAAAACGAGCCAGGAGGAGATACAAAAGCCGCGCGGATACGGCGGCCCTCCTCGGTGCGGATGGGAATGTTCTGTAGGTTGGGGTTGCTGGAACTGAGCCGGCCAGTGGTTGTGCCGCACTGGTTGAAGGAACTGTGCACCCGGCCAGTAACCGGGTCGCGCAACTCGGCCAGCTTATCCACATAGGTATTTTTCAGCTTGGCCAGGTTACGGTACTCGAGCACCAGGGCAGGCAGGGCATGCTCCCGGGCCAGACTCTCCAATACCTTCACATCCGTTGACCAGCCGGTTTTGGTTTTGCGTCCCTTGGGCAAACCAAGCCGGTCAAAGAGAATTTCACCCAGTTGCTTGGGAGAACTGATATTGAAGCTCACACCGGCCTGGGTATGGATTTGCTCCTCTATCGTCTGCAAGCGGGAACTGAACTCCTCGCCCAAATCAACGAGGAGCTGCGCATCCACTGCCACGCCTGCGGCCTCCATGGCCGCCAGCACAGAAATAAACGGACATTCCACCGTGGCCATCAGTTCATTGAGTTCCATGGCCGCCAGTTGTGGCTGTTGGTGCTGGTACAGGTGCAGGGCTGCCACCACATCTTCGCAGCTGTAATCCCGAGCTGCGGGCAAAGCAACCCGACAAAAGGCATCTGCAGCCCGGTCGCCATCAGTCACTTCGCTGAAGCTGGTCATGGCAAAACCCAGCTCGCCAACAAGTTCATCAAGCTTCAGGCTGCGCCGTTCCGGATTCAGCAGCCAGGCAGCCACCATGGTGTCGTATAGCGGACCAGCCAAATGCAGCCCACCATTTTGCGGCGCAGCAAGGATGGCCAGATCAAATTTCAGGTTGTGGCCAACCTTGATGCAGGAAGCTGCGCACAACAAAGGCCGCAAAGCCTCGATCAGCTCTTCTAACTGCAACTGGCCTGCCAGCAACTCACCCTGATCATCCCTGTGGCCACAGGGCAAATACCAGGCTGCACGCTCACTCACGGCCAAGGAAATGCCCACCAAGCGCGCATGGAGTGGATCAAGCCCATCGGTTTCCGTGTCCAAGGCCACCAGCGGCTCCTTGCCCAGTCGCTCCACCAGGGCTTGTAAGGCCTTGGTATTGTCAACCAGGGTAAAGGCGCTCCTGTCCAACTGCAGCAGCTCTTCGGGCAGATCTTTCAAGAGGGAATGGAATTCCAGCTCGGTCCACAGTTCGCGCAGGGCCGCCTCGTCTGGTCCTGGCCAGCGGTAGTCTTCAAGGTGTGTCGGCACTGGTGCTGCGCTGTTGAGCCGTACCAGATCGCGGGAGAGAAAGGCCTGGTCCCGGTGCACGAGCAGCGATTCCACGGCCTTGCTCTTTTTGAACATTGGCGCAGCCTGGTACAACTGCTCAAGATTGTCGTACTCGGCCATAAATTTCCCGGCAGATTTAGGGCCAATGCCCGGCACACCAGGAATATTGTCGGAACTGTCACCGGTCAGGGCAAAAAAATCGAGTAGCCGGCCAGGCTCCATTCCATACTTCTGGATGACTGCAGCTTCATCCATGAGCGTATCTTTCATGGGATCCCATAGGCTCACCTGGGGTGATACCAGTTGTAGGAGGTCCTTGTCGCCCGAAACGATCACCACCTTATGTCCCTGTTCCACCATCCGGTGGGCAGCAGCAGCAATCAGGTCATCCGCCTCCTGGTCTGCCTGTTCAAGGGTCAGCATACCAAAGGCCTGCACTGTTCTGTGAATGAAAGCAAGCTGTTCCACCAAATCTTCTGGCATGGGCGGCCGGTTGGCCTTGTACTCCTTGTAGAGCAAATGCCTGAACACCGGTCCCTTACTATCAAAAGCCACAGCCACATAGCCGGGTTCTTGTTCCTTGACCAGGCGGCGCAGAATGGTGGTGAAACCGTACACCGCATTGGTGGGCAGACCGCTGCTGTTGGAAAGTCGTTTAATGGCATGGTAGGCGCGGTAGATGTAGGCGCTGCCATCGATGAGGTATAAAGTAGGCATGGTGTATCGGCGTATTTCCTGATGGAGATGGGCAAGGATCGGTGCACAGGATACCTGTTCTTGCAGGAAAGCAAAACAAAACCCTGCCACAGGGCAGGGTTTAATAGGACTTCTGTGCTAAAAAACGAACAAGACGCTACGAGTCGGCCCGACGCACCCAAGTGGCCTGCATCCCCTTTTCGCCATGTTCTGCGGCAAAGATAACCGCATCGCCCTCGGCCAGTTGAGTAAACTCCACATCCTTGAGAACATGGGCTTGAAAGAACACATCGTCGTGCGTTTCAGCCGTAATAAAGCCATAGGCTTCATTGGTGAAGATCTTGCGTATCACTCCGCTGCCCTGTCCGGAAGCAACCGCTTCGACCAGGCTTTTGCCCGCCTTGTGGTTCTGCTTTTTCTGGACAATATTCTTCAGCTGAGCCCCAAGCACATCAAAGGCCTCCACCAAAAGCGAACGAACATTCTCTCCCCACCGTTTGACCACCACGGTGTCGCCTGGCACACCGGCGACCAGTGCCACCTCGTATCCGCCCTCCTTGTAGCCTGGGGTGGCTTCAATGCTCACGCGCAGGTGCAGGACAAAGCTTGCATAGTGACGGATAAGCTTGGCCCGTTCCTCCTCAATTTTTTCCTGCCAGCTCTTCCGTAACTCCAGATTCTTGGCCTCAACTTTTAACTCCATATACAACCTCCGTAGTGAAACGGCAGTTGACGGCCCCATGCCGCCACCTAAAGGCTCAACCGTTCTTCCCGGCAGTCCACCTAGCGGTGCTGCGAATTTTCAGCAAAAAAAGAAGAAAAAAGAATCGAAATATATTAGGAAGATACCAATCAAGCATGATCCAATTATAGAATCACCGGCTGGAAAATCAAGCAGAGCCTGCATTTTTCCCGCCGCTTGCTCCACCAACACGGAGACGGCAAATGCCCACAGCCAAGAAAATCGGTGTTCTTCTGCTCAACCTGGGAGGACCGCAGCGGGCAGATGATATTAAACCCTTTCTCATCAATCTCTTTTCCGATCGGCAGCTTATCCGCTTAGGCCCAGCACTGTTGCAGCCGCTCGTTGCCCGCATTATAGCCCACCGTCGTGCCCCGAAAAGCGCAGCAAATTATGCACGCATCGGAGGCGGTTCACCCATCCTGCAAAGAACCAGGGAACAGGCACTGGCACTGGAAAAACAACTGGCACGTCATGGTGATTTCTTGGTTCGCCCCTGCATGCGTTACTGGCATCCCTTTGCCCACGAGGTTGTCACGGAATTGCTTGCAAGCGGGGTGGAGCAATGCGTCGCCTTGCCACTCTATCCACACTATTCCATTGCCACCAGCGGTTCCTCACTGGCGGATTTGCAGCGCTGCCTCGATAAAACACGCCCTCCCCTGCCCTGCACCATCATCCGTTCCTGGCCGGAGCAACCCGATTATATAGCCGCTCTAGCCGAACGGGTGCGGGAGGGCTTGGCACTTTTCCCCGGTGAAGAGGTGCGCCTGCTCTACAGTGCCCACAGTTTACCCCAACGCTTCATAGACAACGGAGATCCCTATGTGGAAGAGTTGGAAAAAACCATAGCAGCCCTGGAACAGCAAACCGGTAAAACAGGCACCCTCTGTTACCAGAGCCGCAGCGGACCCGTGGCCTGGCTAGGCCCCTCAACCTTGGAAACCATTAAACGTTGTGCCGCAGAAGGTGCGCGTAACCTGCTCATCCTGCCGCTTTCCTTTGTCTCCGACCATGTGGAGACCTTGGTGGAAATCGACATGGACTACAAGCAGCTCGCCCAAAAACTCGGCATGCGCTGCGCAAGCACCAAGGCGCTCAACCATGATCCACAGTTCATCCAAGGGCTTGCCGCGCTGGTCTTGGCCGCTATGGAATGATCCCCTGGTCAGCGACTGGTGGTTAGGCTGTGCAAACGTACGTTCATCAGCAGGCCAATGGCCACCATGTTGGTAAGCAAAGAAGAGCCGCCATAGCTAAACAGAGGCAAGGGTACGCCAACCACTGGTAAAAAGCCCATGATCATGAGCAGATTGATCGCTGCCTGCCAAAAAATGAGCGCCACGCAGCCAAAGGCCAGAATGGCCCCAAAACGGTCCCGGGCAGTCATGGCCACATGCACGCCCCAAGCCAGCAGGAAAAAATAGCAGCTGAGGAAAAAAAGAGCCCCCGCAAAACCCCACTCTTCGCTCCATACGGCAAAGGCAAAATCTGTATGTCGCTCGGGTAAAAAGTGGAGATGCCCCTGAGTGCCTTCCATGAATCCCTTGCCAAACAATTTGCCACTGCCGACCGCTATCTTGGATTGCAGAATCTGGTAACCGTGGTTGGCAGGATCAGCCTCGGGGTTCAAAAAGGTCTCAATGCGCTTGCGCTGATACGGCTTGAGCAGAAATTTCCAGCCAATAAACAGGCAGGTCACAGCCACACCACTCAAGGTGGCCAGGGTGGACCAGCGCAGACGGATGAACAGGGTCATGGAGACAAAAACAGCTGCAACGATCAAAGCGGTGCCCAGGTCTGGCTGGACGAGAATAAGGCCAAATGGGACTATGGTCAGCACAATTGGTTTGAGCAAATCCAGCAACCGATATCCTCCGCTGACCCCGGCCCCGCTGGCGTAGCAGCAGCTCAGCACCAGAATAAGCACGAGCTTGGCCGGTTCCGAGGGCTGTAGATTAAAAGAGCCAAGATCAATCCAGCGCTGTGCACCACTGATGCTTTCGACAAACAGTCTTGTGTACACAAGGAGCAGCAAAACACCCACATACAGAACCCAACCCGCCTTGGCAATGCTCTGATAGTCGAACAGTTGCAGTAGAAAAATAAGGCCAAGCCCAACCGCAAAAAAGAACAGCTGCTTTTGAAAAAGCGATGAAACCCCCACATCACTGACATGGCTGGAGCTGTACAAATTTGTCAAGGCCATAAGGGAGACCAGGAGCAGTAACAACAACATAACCCAGTCGAACTGCTTGAAAAATTGACGATCTATCGGTGTCATGGTGGCCTGACGCTTAGAGTTGTGTGGGAATATCAGGATCATAGGTTTGTTCGGCATCCTGCGCCTGTCCGTCGTCCTGTGTGCCAGGGACATCGGTATCCTCCAGCATCTGCGGAGAAAAAAGCAAACCGCTGGTGCCATCGTCCGGCAGCAGTCCCAGTTTTTCATTAAAATAGCGGTTTAGAATTTTGGCGGCTATGGGTGCAGCTGCAGAGCTGCCATGCAGGCCGTGCTCCACCAATACTGTGACCGCAATTTCTGGGTTGGTGGCCGGTGCAAAGCAAGTAAACCAGGCGTGATCCCTGTATTTGTAGGGAATATCCTGTTCCTTAAGATGCTGATACTGCTTGAGGCGCACCACCTGGGCAGTGCCGGTTTTTCCGCCGACTACAATACCTTCTGCATCGACCTGCGCCCTCCGGCCCGTACCCCGCTTGCCGTTCACCGCTTCAACCATGCCGTCACGAATCAGCTTCAGGTTCCTGCCCTGGCCGGTAAAGCGATGCAGCACTTCTGGATGGAAATTCTGCGCCACCGTGCCATCAGGGAGCATTTCCTTTTCCACAATTGCAGGTTTGTACAGGGTACCCCCATTGGCAATGGCAGCGGTCATCACTGTCAGTTGCAGGGGGGTCACCAGATTATAGCCCTGGCCAATGGCAACGGAAAGGGTTTCGCCTTCATGCCACTTTTCGTTGTGCACCTTCCTTTTCCATTCAGTGGAGGGCACAATGCCGGCCTTTTCGTGCTCCATTTCCACGCCGGTTATGTTCCCCAGGCCAAACAAGCGGGCATATTTGGCCAATCGATCAACTCCCAAACGTTGCCCAACCTGATAAAAATAGACATCACAGGATTCGGCCACAGCCCGTTTCAGGTTGACCGTGCCATGGCCACCACGCTTCCAGCAACGGTATACCCGATTGCCAAAGCGGTGGTAACCAGGACAAAAAAAAGTAGTTTCCGGGGTCACCAGCCCTTCGGCCAGGCCAGCCAAGGCGGTAACGGGTTTATAGGTGGAACCGGGCGGATACTGTCCCTGCACCAGCTTATTCACCAGCGGATGGAGAGGGTTGTCCAGCATGGCCTGCCAGTTCGCATGGGAGATGCCGCCCACGAAATCCTGCAGATGTAACGGCGGCGAGCTCGCCATTGTCAGCAGACGACCGGTGTTGACCTCCATGGCCACCACTGCGCCAGCATAATTTTTGCTGGTCAGTTCCTCTTCGGCGATCTTCTGCATATCAATATCAAGGGTCAGCTGCAAGTCATGGCCCGGTACCGGTCGCTCACCTTTTAGACTCTTCTGCTCAAAGCCCAGGGCATTCACCTCCATATAGTCCCGACCCTTGGTGCCGCTCAAATCTGTCTCGCGCAGCCGCTCCAATCCGGCCTTACCGATAAGGTCACCGCCACGGTAGCGGGCCCTGCCCATGCGGTCGAGTTCTTCCCTGTTGATCTCACCCAGATAACCGATAAGATGCGAAGCCAGATCACCGTAGTGGTACACTCGCAGGGGCACCACCTCGATGCTGACCTCGGGCAGATACATGCGGTTCACTTCGATCTGCGCGACCTTGTCCCAGGAAATATCTTCGGCCAGACGCACTGGAATGTGCCCGGGCTGTCCCACCATTTTCCGGATTTTTTCCAGCAGAACTGAAGTGTCTTCGCCCAAAACCCGGGTCAGGGTCTTTAACCATTCATCATTGAGCTGGTTGCTCTCCCGCAGCCAGATAACGTTGAATGAAGGGCGGTTGGTCACCATCTCCCTGCCCTTGCGGTCCAGGATATTGCCTCTGGGTGCAATGATTTCCAGATACCGTACCCGGTTGGAATCGGCCAGCTTGTTATAGTAATCGCCCTGGTCAATCTGCAAATAATACAGACGCGCCAGGATGACGATAAATGTAGCCACGATGATACCCATGGCGTACAAGCCTTTTTTCGCCTGGATTTTCAGCTCATCGGCATCCTGCGAGATCAGGGGCACAACGCCCTGATCTTTCTTGCGTTCACCATTGAGCATGGTTTCTGGCCGACGGCGGTTGGCTTTGCGCAAGGTTTGCATGGATTGGGTACTCCTCAAAAAATTCTGGTCTGTCAGGTTTGGCGTCTTTTCGGTCTGTCAGAGCGCACGCGTAGCCGCTTCCAAGGGTACACCATATTCTTGCTATAGGTATAGAGTTTGTCCAGCAGACGAAATAGAGGATAGGTGAACGCAGCCACAAGGGCAGCACGAATCAGCATCTCCCACCAAACCCAGGTAACGAGCTGACCGACATACAAAAAGTCAAACACCAGGTACACCAATGCGGACAAAAGAAAAAAAGTTAGGGAAATCAAAGGAATTGAATACAGAAAATCCCAGCGTACCATCCTGGAGCTAAAGAGCCGGATGCAGGCAAAACCAGCAAAACACAGGGTGGAGAACATGCCCAGCATAGTGCCGACCAGAACATCCAGCATCAGGCCAAGGAGATAGACGAGTAGCAAACCAAGAACAGGAGTAAAACGGCTTGCCAGATAGGCGACGAAGATAAAATAAAAATCCGGAGAAAAGGCCCAAACCGGAGTGGGCATCAACAGGGTGGTCTGCAACACGACCAGAAGGGTGCCAACAACCAGAAAACAAAGAAATGTCATGACCGTCCTGCAAAAAACCGTCTTGTGCAGCCGTGCCCAGGCAGGCGTGACGGCCCGCACAACGGCGCACGCCTACGGTTGAACCGGCTGCTCGAAAATTTCGTTGAGGTTAGGTTTTTCTATGACCAAAAGGTGCTCAATGGTTTGATAATCTACTGCTGGATGTACTTCGATTTCATGGAACATGCCCTGGGGCTGGCGGAAGACCTTGGAAACAATTCCGACTGGCAGCCCGGTGGGAAAAACACCACCGTAACCAGCGGTAACCACATAATCTCCTACCTCGACATCCACATTCTTCAAAATATATTCCAAACGGTAAGTGAGTTCACCTGTCCCCTTCAAAATACCCCGCACCCGCGATTTCTGCAAAAGCACATCAATGGCACTGGAAGGGGCAATGGCCAAAAGCACCTTGGAATAATTGGGAGAGGTCGTAAATATCTGGCCAACCACTCCCTCACTGCACACCACCGGGCTTCCCTTGACAATGCCGCTGTTGGCGCCTTGATCAATGATCACGGAGCGAAAAAAGGGCGAAGGATCCTTGCCAACAATAGTGGCGGCAATGGAACGCTGTTCAGCGGCATTTTTGAAATCCAACAGCTTGCGCAGGCTGGCGTTGGTCGCCATGGCTTCACGGCTCCTGTTAAGCAAAGCCTCGGTCTCCTGCAACTGTTTACTCAGCCGTTTCTTCTCCTCGTTGAGTTTGAAAAAATTCTGAATACTGTCTATATAGTCGCTCTTAAAGGAACTCAAGAGTGAACCAGTGGCTGTAACGGTTTTCTGCACCGGGCCAACGAATTCCATAGCAATCTTGTGCATGGGGCCGAACTGCCGGGAGCCAAAGGTACTGACCAAAAACAAAACCCCCAGGATAAGCAGCACCACCGCCACCACCAGTACACGCAGGTACTGTGTTTTGCTATTGCGTTTCTTGCGAAGTTGTTGACGCATAAAAGTAGTGGTAAACTGGGCTTCGCCTGCATGGGCAGGCACATCAGGCAACGAGCCAGTCAGTGCTCAGTCAATGGCGATTTCCCGCAGGATATCCAGCTGATCAAGCGCTCTGCCCGAACCAAGCACCACTGAAGAAAGCGGATCATCAGCCACGATAATGGGCATGCCGGTTTCATTGAGCAGCCGCTGGTCAATATTTTTGAGTAACGCACCACCGCCAGTCAATACAATACCCTGGTCAACGATATCAGCAGACAGCTCTGGTGGTGTGGATTCCAGCGCCACCCGCACCGCATCCACAATCACATCCACCTGTTCGGCAATGGCAGACTGAATTTCCTTGGATGAAATAGTAATGGTTTTCGGTATACCGGCCACCAGGTCTCTGCCCTTGATATCCATAGTTTCATATGGCTCTTCGGGCAAGACATTGCCAATGGTGGTCTTGATTTCCTCGGCAGTGCGCTCGCCAATGGCCAAGTTGTGCTTGCGCTTGATATACTGCAGGATGGCCTCATCCATCTTATCGCCAGCCACTCGCACAGATTTGGAATAAACAATCCCTGCCAGAGAAATGATCGCCACCTCGGTGGTACCACCGCCAATATCCACCACCATACTGGCCATGGGCTCGGTAATGGGCAGACCCGCGCCAATGGCGGCTGCCATTGGCTCTTCAATCAAATACACTTCACTGGCCCCGGCAGATTCGGCAGTATCCCGCACAGCCCGTTTTTCCACCTGGGTAATGCCTGAAGGTACAGAGATAATAATACGCGGGTGCACCAACCGGCGACGATTGTGCACCTTGTTGATAAAATAGCGCAACATGGCCTCGGTCACCTCGAAATCGGCAATCACACCGTCTTTCATGGGCCGGATGGCCACGATATTCCCCGGGGTCCTACCCAGCATCTCCTTGGCCTCCCCGCCCACGGCCAGCACCTTGCTGCCGCGCATATCCTTGCGTACGGCCACCACAGAAGGCTCACGGAGGACAATCCCCTTGCCCTTCACATAGAGCACCGTGTTGGCCGTGCCGAGATCTATGGCCAAATCTTTGGACAACCAACCAAAAAGCGGGGTGAGAAACGGCAGCATCTGGTTCCACCTTGTTATATGGATACGCTCGTCACCGGAAGGTACGAGCGGCTATAGACAGAGCAAGCGAATATAGAATCCAAGGAACTTTCTTTTTTACAAGCGAGGAATTCTACCAATATCCCAATAAAATGGCAACCTCTATACCCTGAATCAAAAAGAAATAGAAAAACTTGACACGAGCAAGGTCCCATGGTATCAAGTTGCCCACATGCCGTCACGAAATGGGGCTATAGCTCAGCTGGGAGAGCGCTTGAATGGCATTCAAGAGGTCAGCGGTTCGATCCCGCTTAGCTCCACCAAAAATATACTCCGGGTTTTACTGGGGTTTCCGTACAAAACCCGCAGCCAGTAATGGTTTGCGGGTTTTTTCTTTATACTTCTTATACTTCTAGTGTACAATCCTGCCCTTTTGCTCAAAAGATGCCAGTTCTGGACAAATCAAGATGACCAGCCAAAGACATCACGGCATGGAACCCGACTCAACCGACAAAGTGCCGATGGTAATGGTGACAGGAGCTGATGCGGCAGCATCTTCTGCCGGCTGTTGTGGTTGGTTAGGCGATGCAGACGGGGATCCTCCTTGACGCACGGAAAGGGGTTTGATGGTGATATCGTCTGTTACCCGGGCCTTCAGGGAGGCATTGGAATATTCGCGCTGCATCAGGGAAAAAAACAAGGCAACCACTGCAAATAATGCCAGAACAACCACTGTAATAATAATAAGTAATTTTCCTGTGGAGATTCGTCCCAAGCCTTTTTTTGCGGCAGATTGCCAGGATTGCAGCCGCAAGACAGGAGCACTGCCCCCTTGACCACTGTCGGATGCTGACAGCGTCTCTGCCGCACCGTCCCCGCCTTTTTGAACGGGCAGATCGTGTTTGGCTGCCAAAACCGTTTCCCGAGCTACCTGGCTTTGCTCTTCCACATATCGTTTACCGTTTTCCAAACCCGGAACATCAATCGCAACCCGTTCCATCTCCCGGTACATCTTCCCGGCCAGCACATACGCTTCTTCGGCAAGATATTTGTTGGCCTGCAATTGTAAATCGCGCACCACTGCTAACGAGCCTTCCAGTTCCCGTTCCAGGGCCTGTCGCTCCTGCGGAGGAAGATCGTCTTCATCCAAAAGACCAAAAAGGAATTGTGCCTCAAAAAGCCGTTTTTCCTTGATGCGCTCCCGGATAACCACCGCAGCGTTGTGTGTGGTTAAATGAGAAGGGGTCTGCGATGGCACTGGTGGGGGTGTTGATGGTGGTGTTTGCATGATTATTGCACCAAATACCCATTAAAGACATTCTGCAGAAAGGAAACGGTCATCCCAATTACAATACTACAGCCAAAACCAAGGCCGACCAAGGCCGAAAACAGTGCGCAAATCGCAAAACCACTATATTCAGACCACTTATAATCAGGCGTTATCAGAGAGATGCCCGCACTCCACATTCCACTCTTGCCAGCTTTTAAAACAATGCTTTCAACAGAAAATAGGTTATGAGCCCTGCGCCCGCAGAACCGTATAACAACATTCAGGGTATGCAGTCGCCGCCAGTGCGTTGGTAGATGAGAACAAAAGCTGCTATTGCCGCCAGTACGGCAAAAACAATGTAGAATAATTCATTCATGGCAAAGCCTCTTTCTGTGTCTCCCTTAAGCTACTAGGCACGTATTTTTGCATCCTTTTTCTTACGCAAACGAATAGCCTTTGGGGTAATCTCAACCAGCTCGTCATCGTTGATATACGCTATGCATTCCTCAAGACTCATGTCAAGGGGAGGGGTGAGGATGACGGCCTCATCCGAACCCGAGGCTCGCATATTGGTAAGCTTTTTCCCCTTGGCAGGGTTGACCACCAGATCTGCAGGACGGCAGTGCTCGCCAATGATCTGGCCCGGATAGGTCTGAACCCCTGGGCCGAGAAAAAGACGTCCACGCTCCTGCAGGTTAAAAAGGGCATAGGCCACGGTGGTGGCAGCTTCCTTGACAACCATCACCCCGTTGCTGCGATTCTGGAGCTCACCGGCATAAGGGCCCCATTCTGCAAAGGTATAGTTCATCACCCCCATACCGCGGGTGTCGGTCATAAAAACGGCACGATACCCGAGAAGCCCGCGAGTTGGGATCTTGAACTTCATGCGGGTCAGTTCTGCACCGGTCTGCATATCGGTGAGCAATCCCTTGAGCTTACCGAGTTTTTCAATGACCACACCCTGGAACTGCTCATCCACATCCACAGAGAGCTCCTCGTAGGGTTCCAGAAGCTGGCCATTTTCTTCCCGCATCAATACCTGCGGCCGGGTGACCTGGAACTCATAGCCTTCCCGTCGCATCTTTTCAATCAGGATGGACAGATGCAGCTCGCCCCGCCCAGCCACCTGAAAGCCCACCCCCTCTCGCAACGGTTCTACCTGCAGGGCCACATCTGCCAGTGTTTCCCTGATCAACCGCTCTTCCAGGTGTCTGGAGGTGACAAACTTGCCATCCTGACCGGCAAAGGGAGAGTCATTGGGAATAAACTGCATGGCAATGGTGGGCGGGTCAATCTCGATGATCGGCAGGGGCTGCGGGTTGTTCGGATCGGTAAAGGTGTCGCCCACGTTCACATCCTCCATGCCGGCAATGGAAACTATATCACCACAGGAGGCGGCATCTACCGGTACCTTCTGATCACCGTCAAAGACAAAAATCTTGTTGATACGGGCAGAAACAATGCTGCCATCACCTCGCACCACGGCAAGCGGAGTACGCAGATCAAAATGACCGCCGGTCACCTTGCCCGTACCAAGCCGGCCCAGATAGGGAGAGTAGTCAATGGTGTTAATCTGCAGCTGCAGGGGGGCTTCCGGATCACCCGGAGGAGGAGGCACGTGGTGCACGATCATCTCAGAGATGGCATCCATGCCGACCCCTTCAGGGGAGGCATCTGCCTCGGTCAGGGCATAGCCTGACTTGGCCGAGGCGTAGACTACCGGGAAATCAAGGGTTTCGTCTGGCGCGCCCAGACGTGCCAACAGATCAAAGACCTGATCAACCACCCATTCCGGCCTAGCCGCAGGTTTGTCGATTTTATTGACCACCAGTAAAATAGGCAGCCCTTCGGCCAGCGCCTTCTTGACCACGAAAAAGGTCTGCGGCATGGGGCCTTCCTGGGCATCCACCAGGAGTACTGCGCCGTCGGCCATGCGCAGCACTCGTTCTACCTGACCACCGAAATCTGCATGGCCAGGAGTATCGATAATGTTGATCTGGTATGCACCGTAGCGGTATGAGCCGTTTTTGGCAGCAATGGTAATGCCGCGCTCACGTTCCAGCTCCATGGAATCCATCATGCGCTCCGCCACCTGCTGATTGGCACGGAACATGCCGCTATGGCGGAAAAGCTGATCGACCAGGGTTGTTTTACCATGGTCCACGTGGGCAATAATGGCGACGTTACGGATTGTATTTTGAGTCATAGAGGAGGGTTGCGCACCAGCGCACAGGTAAACGGGAAGCACCACGCCCGGCGTGACCCACAAACGCCACGACCCTGACGGTGCAATGAAAACCGTGTAGTTAAACAGAAAAGAGGAAGAAAATCAAGAGGGGCTCCGCCAGGAAAAGCGGAGCGCGTCATGGGGACAGTGATCGCTGCAGAGACCGCAGTTCCAGCAATAAGGGCTGTCGGCCTCGGCCTTGGACGGAGCCAGACCCAGCGGGCAAATCGCGTCACACCGGCCACATGCGACACAGGAGTCTACGTGCCAAACCATGCGCAGTCTGCGCCGGGATCCCAAAAGCGCCAGCAAAGCACCCAATGGGCAAAGACTCCGGCAATAGAAACGGCGGGAGAGCAGCTCCAAAGCCATGACCAGCACTACCACCAGCCCTTCAAGGGTAAGGGTCTGGAATAAAATTGCCAGCATCAACTCACGCCCCACCAGACCTGGAGGAGAAAGAAAAACAAAAACTGGTGCACCCAGAACAAGGGCAAACAGCATGTCTGCTATCAGGGTGTACCACAGCATTTGTCTGGGCAGAACAATGCGATCCTGTTTGCGTCCCGGAGGGTGCCGGGAGAAAAAAGAACGTCCCTCGGCAAGGAAACTGATGGGGCAGACCCAGGAGCAGAAAACCCTTCCCAGAAAAAATGCTACCAGGACTGGGATAAGCATGCCTATCAAGGCCGGCACATGAACATGGTGAGTGGTCAGAATGCTTTGCAGGCCTTCCAGAGGAGAGACGATGCGGAGTTTACCGATCCCTAAAGACTGATACCAGCCCTGGACAACGGTTATGCCAAAAATGCGGTGGGTCAGGGGAATACAGATGAGCAGGACAAAAGATATGCTGAGCAGGAGACGGCGCCAGAAGGTGAAGCCATATCCTGATAATCGGCCCGGTAACAATACTTGCATGATTCTCTGCAGAGTCAGCGCGGACTGATGTTCACCGCCTTTTCCCCCTGCTCCCGGCTCACAGGACAGGCATGGGTGCAGAGACCGCAACCGGTACAAGCATCTGCGACCACCGCAGGCTTGAGCTCTGCCAGCACAATCGCCTTTCCTTTAAAAGGACAGACATCATAGCAGGTGCGGCACAAAGCCAGTTCTGTCCAGGCGGCACAGGCAAAATGGTCGATTATGGCCGTGCCCATGCGGACCTCGGACTGGCTGACCGGAGTCAGGGCTCCGGTAGGGCAGACGGTGACACAGTCCATGCAAAGCAAACAGGGAAGCTTGTCAACCGCTATCACAGGCGTGCCGGCATGCAATCCATAACGGATATCCAGCAGGTGGATGCACCGGTAGGAACAGCTCTCAACACAGCGACCGCAACGAATACAGCGGCCGGCGAACTGATCTTCTGCCGCCGCTCCGGGGGGGCGCACACGGTTTACGTCCAAGGGGGAAGCAAAGACGGTTGCGTGGGCATGTTGAGACCGGTAGAAGACCATGGCTCCTGGCAACAGCGCCAGATTGCGCAGCATCGCCCGCCGGTTCACGCCTCCTCCTCATCGGTACAATCCGTATCCGCGGCCAGGAAGGTGATGCCGACATTCAGCACTTCATCCATGGCCTCCAACCTGCGGATAAGGGTCTCCATACCTTCTCTATCCGGTGCTTCCAGCACTGCAATGAGGTGTCCCCGCCCATCACCTCCATGGGTCTCCACCCCCGGGAAGACGTGCAGTTTTTCCTCCAGAGAACCGGCCTTATCCCGATACGTACTGACAACGACACCTGCAATCGGCACTGTTTTCACCTCATCTGCACAGTCCAGACGCGGCGCTGTGGCCACGCCTGGACAAGACATACGCAAACCCGATCCCTACAGCAAGAAAGGTTCAATGGGTTTAGGACCTGACACCCGCCTGATCTGAACCGCACAGATTTTAAATTCAGGTTCCTTGGAACCTGGATCGTAGTCATCCTTGGTGACCCGGTTGATCATGCGGCTTTTTTCCTGATCGTGCCAGTAGGCGAACACCATTCCCCGCATTGGCCCTTCGTATACCTTGGCGGGGAGAATGTTGCTGCCTCGTCTGGATTTTATTTCCACCATATCGCCTGGTTGAATACCCAGTTCTTTGGCATCTTCAGGGTTAATTTCCACATGGGCATAGGGATTTGCCCGTAAAAGCTCGGGTACCCGGCCGGTCATGGACATGGTATGCCAGTGGTCAATAATGCGCCCGGTGGAAAGATAGAAGGGATACTCGGCATCAGGCACCTCCGAAGGGTCCGCCTGGGGCCGCAGCCAGATCCACAGTTTGCGGTCCGCATGTGCCGGACCGTAGAACTGATAGGGCAGATCATCTTTTGAAAGACTGTCTGCCAGCGGATCCTGGCCTTTGACAAATTTTTTCACAGAACCTCCGGTAAGCGCATGCTCCTCGGTAGGAGATGGCCACTGTACGCCATCGGCCATGCGTTCCAGCACGGGATAACTGGCACCGCGCAGATCATTATCCCGGCCCCGGGTAAGCTTATGGGTATACTCTTCCCAGATAGCTCGAGGCAGGGCGTAGTCTTCTTCCAGTTTGTCGAAACCCTTGACACAGTGAGCAATAACCGGATCATCCAGTTTCACGGCCAGGCGTTTGGCCCATTCCCGCCCTATCCAGACCTCAGGTTTGGCCTCGCCCGGTGCATTTACCGCCTTGCGGGTCAGCTGGGAGCGTCGCTCGGTACAACCGTAGACACCGGTTTTTTCAAAATGAAAGGCTGCCGGCAGAATAAGGTTGGCCAATTCAGTGGTTCGGGTAGGGAAGATGTCGGTACAGACTATGAAGCACGTATCCTGTTGCATCCCCTTGATATAAGGATCGCAGTTGGGCAGACTCTGACCCGGGCTCGTACAGTTGATCCAAATGGCCTTGAGCGCTCCGGTGTTGATCGCTGTAAACAGGTCCATGGTATGCAGCCCTGGTTTGGCTGGAATACGGCCTGCCGGTACCCCCCAGGCTTCCTCGACCTGGGTGCGCATCTTTTCGTTTTCCACAGGACGATGCCCAGGCAGGATATGGCACAACCCTCCGGCTTCGCGTACACCGCCACAGGCATTGGGTTGGCCGGTGAGAGAGAGCGAATCCGCTCCTGCCTTGCAGAGCTGTCCGGTAAGAATATGGAGGTTGTTGATCAGGTTGTTGGCCCATACACCCTGTTTGCGCTGGTTGATCCCCATGCACCAGAGCGACACCGTACCCTTGGAAGTTGCAAACCAGCGGGCGGCTTCACGGATACCGTCGGCACTGATATTGCCGCCGCAGGTTTTGACTGCGGCTTCCGGTGTATAAGGTTCCAGAAATTTGACATAATCAGCAAAGCTTACCTCCTTGCTGTCCGCCCCCTGGCGGAATACGGCATAGTTGGAGAGGAAATCGGAATCGTAGAGTTTCTCGTCCACAATCACCCTGGCCATGGCATTGAGCAGAGACAGGTCAGAACCAGGCTTGAACTGCAGGTGTTTATCGGCGATACGTGATGTCTGGGACACCCGGGGGTCAGCATTGATCACCTTGACAGTATCGGGATGATCGAGTTTGCGGCGCATAATGCGACGGAACAGGACAGGATGAGCCTCAGCTGTATTGGAGCCGATAATAAAAAAACAGTGAGCCGCATCCAGATCACTGTATCCACCTATGGGTTCGTCTGCGCCGAAAGAAGTGAGGTAGCCACCTACAGCACTGGCCATACAGAGCCTTGGGTTACCTTCAACGTTATTGGTTTTCAAACCACCGCGCATAATCTTCTGGAAAAGATAGGTCTCTTCGGTAAGGCACTGGCCCGAACCGTAGTATGCCACGGCATCGTTGCCATGTTTCTTGACTGCATCTGCAAAGGCAGCGGCAGCAATATCCAAGGCCTCATCCCAGCTGATTCTTTTGAACGCCTCGGACTTTTTTGCACGGTACAAGGGATGGGTCAGCCGGTCTGCATGACCGATGCAACGCCAGAAATACATTCCCTTCATGCATAGAAAGCCACGGTTGGTGCGCGCTTCTGCAACGCCGCGAATAGCAAAAGGTTTGCCACTCCGCACACCGAGCTCCACCCGGCAGCCCACACCGCAGAGACGGCAGGAGCCACGATGCCATGCCTCACCTTCGGCAGCCAGGACATCGGTAACCGTACCGGGCAGCTGCACGCCGATATACGATGCAGCAGACAGCGCGGCACTGGTTTTAAGAAAATCTCGTCGTGATTGTTTCATGATATTCCTCCATGATTTCACCTGCTGGGGCGCCAGCAATATGCAAAAGTCTGTTTACCCTGTTGACCGCTTGTCGCAAAACACGGGACTGGCTTCTATTTTGCTCCGGCAGTCTTGTCCTTTCCGGATGCCGAATCAGCCTTGAAGTTGTGTGGCACATGACAGGACCAGCAAAGAGCATTCTCCGGGTAATGGGGCTCTGTGTTTTCGTGGCAAACTGCACAGTCCCGCACCTGCGGCGTGACATGAAAATTTTCAAAGGTGCCATGGCACTGGTAGCACTTAACCATACCAATACCATGCAGGGAGGAGTTCCATTCCTCGTAGACCTCAGGGGTCGCCTCCTGGTGACATTGGGAACATGCGACATACTGTTCGTCCGGCGCCAGCTCTGGGTGCTCGCCCTGCTCCGCTGCCTGTGCCGCAGCCAATGGGAAGGTGCAGAGCATGAACAGACCAAGCAGACAGCACAACGATGTGTCCAGAATTTTCATATTGAGCCTCCTTGCATGTAGAAATATCGCTCCCGCCGGGACAGAAATATCCTTATCAAAATTATAGATCGTTTGATTTAATTTAACTGAACCGAGCTGACTATTCCAGAAAATTCTCATGGTCCATTGAACAATCCACACTTTTTTAAGAGGAGCCGAATACACCAGATCATCGTCCAGTGCAGCAATCCCTTGCAAAACTGCTCCTTCGTATTCCACCATGCAGGGGGCATAAATTTAATAACGTAAAATCAACTTGTTATATATCCAGCATAATTTTGGTTCATCCGTCTGGAGGGTACCTTTGCCAAAATGAAAGGACATGGGGTTCATCGAGTTTTCACGCCAATGAAAACCAAGAGGATGAACCGCCATCTCCACGAGCTTTTTGTACCATGTGTTCGGGCTGCCTGGCTATGACTAGGTCCGGCAGGAATTCGCAGGAGGAAACATCCTCCTGCATGTGCGCCCCAAGGGCACGCTGCTTCGCGGTCCATGCTGCCGAAGCCGTAACGTCGTCCACCGGGGCGTATCGAAACGATGGTTGCGCACGGTGCCAGTTGGCTTCAAACCTGTCTGGCTGATCCTCGAGGTACCACGGATTGGGTGTGCGTCATGGGGGCTTGTCCGCCGAATCGACTTGCGTATTGCCGGGCCACGGCGGCGGCACACCAGGGCGTTTGCGCGTTTTATCCTGGCGCTGACCAGAACCATGACGAGGCTGGATGTGTCCAGGTTGCTGGGCGTCGGCCGGGACCTGGTCAGGGATACCCTCAAACGGCATCTGCACAGACGATTTGCCAAAGCGAAACTGACCGCTCTTGAGTACATCGCCATTGACGGGATCAGCGTTCGCAAAGGGCACAAGTACCTGACCCTGGTGATGGACCTGAAGAGCGGCAAGCTTGTGTTTGTGGGTGACGGTCGTGGAGCTGACTCACTGAAACCGTTCCGGGAACGCCTGAAACGCTCCCGGGCCAGGATACGGGTGGTGGCGACGGATATGAGTGCAGCCTATATCGGCTCCGTACTTGAGTATCTGCCCGGCGTTGCTGTGGTCCCTGACCATTTCCATGTGCTGAAGCTGATGAACGGCAGGCCCACGGAGCTGCGTCGCAAGCTTCACCGCGAGTTGCGGGACAAGATGGGTGAGGGGGTGCTCAAAGGCAGCCGCTGGATTTTGCTGAAGAATCCGGAGAACCTCAACCAGGAGCGGCAGGAGCACGAGTGCTTGCAGGAGGCGCTGGAGGCCAATGAGCCGTTGGCGAAAGCCTGTTACCTCAAAGAGGAGTTGCGCCAGCTCTGGGACCAGGCGAACAAGGCCGCTGCGACCGTGTATCTCGAGCAGTGGATAAACAGCGCCCTTGCTTCAGGACTTGGTCCGTTGGCGAAGATGGGCAAGACCATGGCCAGGTACCGGACTGGCCTCCTGGCCTGGTACGACCATCCCATATCATCCGGGCCCATGGAAGGTATCAACAACAAGATCAAGACGCTCAAAAGACAGGCGTCAGGCTACCGGGATCAGGAGTTCTTCAAACTCAGAATGCTGGGGATTCACGAAACCAGGTACACTTTAACCGGATGAACCTGAAAAAGCCGCCAGGCCCGCAGCCATTCACACCCCCTTTATCGAGCTGGATAAACTGCTGAAACGGGAAAACCTCGCGGCCACAGGCGGCGAGGTGGGCCTGTTGATTGCATCGGGTCTGGTACAGGTCAACGGCGAGATTGAGCGCCGCAAAAGGCGCAAGCTCTATCCGGGCGATAGGGTGGCAACGGGGAAAAATCGACTGAAAGTCGTGACTGTATTGCAAGAGTAGCAGGGCTTTGCCCTGGCCTGGTGTGCACAGCGCAGACCCAGCCCTCAGTGCTGGGCGCGCCAATCCTTCATGCCTGCGCGTACGGCCTCGCGCACGTGCATTTCGGCTTCCTGCGTCACCGGCACATTGGTGTAATACAAGGCGCCACTGTCCAGACCGTACCTCTCCTGCGTCTCGTTATATGCCTGCCATGAGGGCGACAAAGCCTCAATCCGGGGCGTCAGCACGGCGAAAAAAAACCACAACCCCAAAATCCAGGCACCCAGTTGCAACGCTTTGATGCGCATGGCTCTGTTCTTCACGCCTCTGCCTTTTCGCGAAACAAGCCGCCGGCTACTGCGGAAAAGCGCAGTAGCCGGAGTTTGACCCAGAACTTCACTTTACAGATTGGCGGTAATCTGCGGGAACACCTTGTAGAACATAACCCAGGCCATAAGCAGGGTCAAAACCAGGTTGAAGCTCTGGCCGCACACATAGAGGATGATCGGCTTGCCGCCCTTGAAGTACTTGCCCAGTTCGCGGAAGTTGGTGGTCAGGCCGATGGAAATGAATGCCAGGGCAAAGAACCAGCCACGCAGGGGCACGGAAACCTTGCTGGTGCCGTTGTCCACCAGGATTTTGGCCATATCGCTGCCCATGCTGCCGCAGGCCAGGGAGAAGATAATGGAAACGGCCAAAAAGCCGATAACGAACTTGGGGAAGCGGTGCCAGATTTCCAGCATGCTCACCCGCTCGCCATGCTGCACATCAACCTTGGTGGCCCAGTACAGGGCGACAAAGAAGGCCGTGACGCCGATGAGGACATTCTGAATCATCTTGATCGTGGCCGCGACCTGCATGGCCTTGGGGCCGACAAAAGCGCCAGCCGCAGCAACCGCACCGGTGGAATCGACCGTACCGCCGATCCACGCACCGCCCAGGATTTCGGGCAGGCCCAGGGCCTTGATGGCTGCCGGCAGGGCGACCATCATGATGGCCGTAAAGGTCATGGACAGACCCAAAGACAGGGTCAATTCCTCCTTCTTGGCCCGGCAGGCTGCCGCAGTGGCGATGGCCGCCGAGGTGCCGCACACCGACATGTCTGCGGAAACGACGATGTTCAGGGTCTTGGACGGCATCTTCAGCACCTTCTGGCCAAAAATAAAGGTGGAGATCAGCACGATGGGCGTGACCACCCAGGCGACGAAAATACCCGGAATGCCGATGGCCAAAAGCTTGTGGAAGAGGACTTCCGCGCCCAGAAGCACCAGGCCGGTCTTGATGAAGTATTCAACCTGCGCGCCTTCTTTCAGCCACTTGGGGGTACCCACGGTATTGGCAAGCAACATGCCCAGGATGATGGACCAGATTTCCGCATTCAAACCCCATTTGCGCATATCGATCTGGTTGCCCAGAATATTGGCCAACACGCAGAGGAGATAAACGCCCACAAAGGCAATAAAAAATTTGCCCGGACGCAGGCCGATGAAGGTCGCGCCGATGGTGGTCAAAACGCCCAGGGCCAAACCCAGAATGATGAGTGAGGATATGCGGTTGAAGGGTTTCTTCAGCTTCTTGGCAGCCTCCGATCTGTCCTTGTGGGCTGCCTGCCACGCCTTGATGGCTGTGGTAGCCGCCTTGTTCAACTCCTCATCCTTGTAGAAAGCGGCAGAAGCGGCGTCCTGAGCCGTACGGGCCACACCCAGCGCCTCAGTCTCGGCAGCCTTCAACTTGTCCACCTTGGCCTGAACCGGCGCATTCATCTGATCCACCTTGGCCTGCCCCATGAACAGAGCATCCAAGGGATTGGACTTCCATTTGTCCGGGGTTTTAAGCTGGTTTATCAGGGTTTTGACCGGGCCGACGTCTTGGCCTTGCAGTTTGCCCTGCGCAGCCTTGGCCTCGTACCACTCAATGGTCTTGATGGGCTTTAGAGCCTCGGCCTGCATGGCAGCCACAAAACCGGCATTTTTGGCTTCCAGATCCGGCCTGCCGCTGGAAACCAGAACAGCGGCCACAATCAGGAGGAAAAACCCCAGCCAAATGGCCCAGTAATCCTCCTTTTTCCACAAATCGGACCACTGTGATTTTCCCCGGTCAATAACGACCGACGAGTTGTCCTCATTCATTGCAATTCCTCCTTGTTTGAAACATAGTGCCCGAGACCGGCCCGAACGGCGAAATCTGGACTGCAAGATCATAGCCCCATTTATACACTTATAACTTTAGCCCAGTCGCCAGCATGGTTCAAGCGATAAGTAACCCGGTCTGCCACAGGCCCGAATTTTTCCTGGCATTTCCGTAACAGCCCGTTGAAAAAGTCACAGCAGTGCAGATTGCGAATAAAAAATTTCGTCAGACAGAGACAAAGCTTACTGATTCTACGTTACTTAAAAATGGAAACTCCTGTAGCGTGGAACCTGAAATATAGTTTTTCAACAGTCTGTTAAACAGAAAAGAGGAAGAAAATCAAGAGGGGCTCCGCCAGGAAAAGCGGAGCGCGTCATGGGGACAGTGATCGCTGCAGAGACCGCAGTTCCAGCAATAAGGGCTGTCGGCCTCGGCCTTGGA
>Ga0334892_1000550_pt1 | contig 43779 bp, 47 predicted proteins | sample GraSluR3_MG_4_FD_207213 | JGI IMG/M metagenome (GOLD analysis project Ga0334892, IMG submission 207213) | Sludge microbial communities from methane-producing bioreactor in Wageningen University, Netherlands - Granular Sludge_15_04-R3 | ecosystem: Engineered > Bioreactor > Anaerobic >...
CATGATAAAAATGAAACAGAAAAATTATGCCCCAAAAATGAAGAAAATAAGATGTATTTTTATCCCGAACCCTTTGCCGGTCTATAAAAACAAACGATTGGCAACCGCGATGATAACAACAAAATATGAAAGGCACATAGAAATGAAAAGAAACGCCGCTGCCCCTAACCCGGCGGCATCGTCCAACTATATTTTATCCATCATTTTTCTTTTAAATAAACTTATGTATGGCTATAATTTATAATTTTAGCACATTGTTGAATTTTGCATTAACGATGGATAAAATACTATTACGTTAACGGCAAGTTTGAATGAAGAACCGAAGTTCAAAAAAAACAATAATAATTCGATGCAAAATTGTAATTCAAATTTATGCCTGACTTGACGGAAAAATTGGAAACAGGTCAAAGACAACAAAAAATATTGCGTTTATCGACATAAAAACTAAACGTTCTTTAAAATATTCTGACTGGCATTCCAATTGAAAATTTTGTAATCAAAAACAAAGTGAGGTTGGGGGTTTAAGAACGCATTTTGAAAAGCCATCGCTTTGTACAAACTGGCTGCCAAACTGAGAAAGTTGTTTACAGTAAAATCCTTTGGATTTTGTTGGTGTTTTTCGGTCTTGCTCAGATTGACAATTTTTCTCATTATCAGTGTTGCAGCATTGATGGAAGTTTCGTGGTTTTAAATTTTTAAAATTGTGAGGACAGATTTCAAAATTGGAAAGTAGAGATGGTTAACAAAAAAATCAGCGATAAAAAATAAAAAAAAGACTAATACAAACTATACAAATCACAAACTAAATGAATATCAAAATATTAGACAAACCATGTCCAAATTGCAAAACAAAAATTTCTTTAAATTTTTATCGAAATAGAGAAGAAATTATTAGGTGTCCTAATTGCAAAACTTTACTAATTGAAAACCCAAAAAGAAAAATTGCTTCTGGAATTGCAATTTTCATTGGAATATTTTTGACAATTAGTTTATCTGTACTCAAAGTACCAATTTACATTGGACTTGTATTGTTGGTTTTTTCCTTTGGTATTGCTTTAAAACTTATTGACTTAATGGTTATTAAAAAAGATTTAATAATCAGAAACAAGCAAACAAATCAAATATCTTATGTAGATAACTCTGACTGGCAAGAAATAGTAAATAACTCTGCGAACAAAGAAAATAATTTTGAAATTTTGGAAAACCTAAGTACTTAAAAATAAATAAAAACCAGCCGTTAATAAATAGGAGTCTGAGCGGTCTGCAAGACCCAGCGACGAGTTCCCAATATCGGGATTGAACTTCACCCGCAGGGATTCAGGGTTATGTACTTATTGAAGGGTTTTAAGATTTTTTGAAGAAAAATAGTTGAGGTGTTTAACACGGTGCAACGCTTTTTAATGCAGTTTATTGCCTATAACATAGGTTTTTCCGTCAACAACAACTTCGGTGTTTTGAAAAACTGTTCTGGCTTCCGCTAAAAAAGGTTCTGTTGTTTTATAACGCGACGAAAAATGCCCAATAATCAGTTTGCCGGCATGGGCCATTTGGGCAATTTTAGCGGCGTCGAGCGCGGTTGAGTGGTAGGTTTTAATTGCCCAGTCGCGCAGTTCTTCGGTAAATGTGGCTTCGTGGTACAACAGATTTACGTTCTTTATTACCTCGGTTACCGTTGGAAAAAATGCAGTATCGGAACAAAAGGCATACGACCGGGGCGATGGAGGAGGAGTGGTCAATACTTCGTGCGGAATGGTTTCCCCTGTCTCGGTAATAAAATCGGCTCCCTGTTTAATTTTTACAATTTGGGCGATGGGAATATTATATTGCTCAATACATTCCTTTTTTATGTTGGCTTCTTTTTCTTTTTCCCTGAATAAAAACCCGCAGCAATTGATGCTGTGCTTCAACGGAAATGAAACTACTTCGACTCTTCTGTCTTCATAGATTAGCTGTGGCTTTTTAAAATTGAGCGGATGAAAAATCACCTTAAACTGCAAATCGCCCTTTAAAAAATCGAGTTGTGGCTGAATGATGTCTTTAAGTTGCGAGAGAGAATAAATGTGGATGTCGTTTTTTAACCCGAGCAGGTTGAAGGTGGAAATGAGGCCGATTAAGCCGTAGTAATGATCGCCGTGGAGGTGAGAAATGAAAATGTGTTTGATTTTTCCAAAACCGATTTTTTGCCGCCGGATCTGAATCTGGGTTCCTTCGCCGCAGTCGATTAAAAAAAACCGCCCAAGTGCATTCAGCACCTGAGCGGTTGGGTATCTTTCAGAAGTAGGTATAGCAGAACTGCTTCCCAGAATGGTTAATTCAAAAGGCATTTCCACTTACAATTCCTTCTTTTTTTTCAGTAAATGTTCAGCTTCTTCAGCTGTTTTTGTAATCAGTAAAACAGTATGGAGCATCGAAATGCGAATCAGATGTTCCACGTCGGGTTGAAGTCCGCAAACGATGAAGGTGCCGATGGCATCTTCGCATAAACGGTTTCCAACCAGAACAGAGCGCAAACCCGACGAGTCACAGTATTTGCTATTACTCAGGTCGAGTACAATGTTTTTTTCACCATTGTTGTTCAGCAATATCAGTTCCGACTTTAAAGCCGGCGCTGTATTCGTATCGAGTTTTTCGGACAGCACCTTTACAAGCGTATGGTCCGTTTTTTTAAGAATTTCAGTTGACATGCCACAATTTACGAAATTCCGGTTAAATAATTGCCGGATTCGTTTTTATTTTTCGCTGTCTTCTTTTTTCTCCTCTTTCTTTTTCTTCTCGCTTTTCTCCAGCTGAGATTTCAGCGCAGCCAAATCAGAAATATCGCCCAGTGTGGTTTTTTCGATGTTGTCGTTAACCGCTTTCACTGCTTTTTTAGACGAACGGGCTTGCGACTTGCGTTTCGAAGTTTCTTCGCCACGTTTAACATCTTCAAATACCCTGGAGTGCGAAACAATGATTCGCTTGGCCGACTTGTTGAACTCAATAACTTTGAAGTCCAGTTTTTCATCCTGTTTGGCCTGCGTTCCATCTTCCTTAACCAGATGACGTGGTGTGGCAAAACCTTCAACACCATACGGCAGAGCAACTACAGCACCTTTGTCCATCAGATCGATAACGGTTCCTTCGTGAATGGAATCGGTGGTGAAAATGGTTTCGAAAACATCCCATGGGTTTTCTTCCAGTTGCTTGTGTCCAAGGCTCAAACGACGGTTTTCGGTGTCGATGTCGAGAACAACCACTTCAATTTCTTCGCCAATGGAAGTGAACTCCGACGGATGTTTGATTTTTTTCGTCCAGCTCAGGTCCGAAATATGGATTAACCCGTCAACGCCTTCGGTAATTTCAACAAACACACCAAAGTTGGTGAAGTTACGTACAATGGCTTTGTGTTTTGTGCCAACGCCGTAGTTGTCTTCAATTTTCTCCCACGGATCGTCTTTCAACTGCTTCATGCCCAACGACATTTTCCTGTCTTCGCGGTCGAGCGTCAGAATTACGGCTTCCACCTCGTCGCCTACTTTCAGGAAGTCTTGTGCACTGCGCAGGTGCTGGCTCCACGACATTTCTGAAACGTGGATAAGACCTTCAACTCCGGGTGCAATTTCAACAAATGCGCCGTAGTCGGCCAATACAACCACTTTCCCTTTTACTTTGTCGCCTACCTTCAGTTCTTCGTCCAGTTTATCCCACGGATGTGGCGTAAGCTGTTTCAACCCAAGGGCAATGCGTTTTTTGTCGTCGTCGAAATCGAGAATTACCACGTTCAGTTTCTGATCCAGTTCCACGATTTCGCTGGGGTGTGAAATGCGGCCCCATGACAGGTCGGTGATGTGAATCAGTCCGTCAACGCCGCCAAGGTCCATAAATACACCGTAGGAAGTTATATTCTTAACAGTTCCTTCCAGTACCTGGCCTTTTTCGAGTTTGGCAATAATCTCTTTTTTCTGTTGCTCGAGTTCTGCTTCAATCAATGCTTTGTGAGATACCACAACGTTACGGTATTCATGGTTGATTTTCACTACCTTGAATTCCATGGTTTTTCCTACAAACACATCGTAGTCGCGGATGGGTTTAACATCAATCTGCGAGCCGGGCAGGAATGCTTCGATGCCAAATACATCTACAATCATTCCGCCTTTGGTACGGCACTTAATGTACCCTTTGATGATTTCATCTTTCTCAAGCGATTCGTTTACACGATCCCATGAGCGGGTTGCCCTTGCCTTTTTGTGCGAAAGAATCATTTGTCCTTTCTTGTCTTCCAGGCTTTCGATGTAAACGTCCACTTTATCACCCACTTTCAATTCGGGGTTGTAGCGGAATTCGTTCAAGCTAACAATACCGTCTGATTTGTAACCGATGTCAACCACCACTTCGCGTTTGTTCAACGCAATAACAGTGCCTTCCAGTACTTCTTTTTCGGTTACCGTGTTCAGGGTATTGTCGTACATTTTTTCCAGGTCGGCCCTTTGTTTGTCCGAATATGAGTCTAATCCGGCTTCAAGGCTTTCCCAGTCAAATTCACCCTCTTCTTCGGTTGTTTCTTCTGCTTTTGCCTCAACCGTCTCGGGTGCAGTTTCTTCTTTGGTTTCTTCCTTTTCTTCGGTCAAATTCTCTTCCGTTTTTTCTGCTTCAGGTTCAGCTTTTGGCTCTTCCTCTTTTACTTCTTCTTTTTCGGTTGAATCCTTTGCTTCCGGAGTTTCAGAAACCTCTTCTTCAGGTTCGTTGGTAGTTTCTTTTGCCTGGGGGGCTTCTTTTGTTTCGGGAGTTTTTTCTTCAGACTTTACCTCTGTCTGTTTTTCTTCCTGAACGGGTGCTTCGGTTACTTCCGGAGCTTCCTGTTCTACTTTTTCATTTTTCTTTTCAGTCATGTAATTCTTAATAAATTAATAAGTTAGACATTATTATATGTATAAAACGCGCGCAAAAATATAACTTAATTCACTTATTTCAAAGGTTTTCAGTATTTTATTTCAACAGTTTGACATTCAGGTTACATTCTTTTTCTGAAAATAAGGGTGAGCGAAGGATATTTCGGATTGATTTGTGGCGGGCTGTTTTATTTTATTAATTTTGGATTTCATTTTTGAATTTTAAACCAAATGGCATGAAGGGAATTATTCTTGCAGGTGGCGCCGGAACACGGCTCTATCCGATAACCCGGTCGATTTCGAAACAGATTATTCCGGTGTATGACAAACCAATGATTTACTATCCGTTGTCGGTTTTAATGCTTGCCGGTATGCGCGAAATACTGATTATTTCAACCCCAACCGATATTAAACTGTATGAGGAACTTTTTGGCACCGGTGAGCAACTCGGTCTTAAAATTTCATATAAAATTCAGCCTTCACCCGATGGCCTGGCACAGGCTTTTATTTTGGGTGAAGAGTTTATCGGCAACGATAATGTATGCCTGATACTGGGCGATAATATTTTTTACGGCTATAATTTCCGAAGTATTTTGGAAGAATCTGCCAGACTGGAGGATGGCGCCATCGTTTTTGGTTATTATGTGAACGACCCGCAACGGTATGGTGTGGTGGAGTTTAATGATGACAGAAAAGTGATTTCAATTGAAGAAAAACCTCAGAAACCCAAATCGAACTATGCTGTAACAGGGTTGTATTTTTACTCGAACGATGTGGTTGAAAAGGCCAAAAGTCTCGACCCTTCGGCCCGTGGCGAACTGGAAATTACCGACCTGAACCGCCTTTACCTGGAAGAAAACCGGTTGAATGTGAAATTGCTCGGGCGCGGTTTTGCCTGGCTCGATACCGGTACACACGACAGCCTTTTGCAGGCATCTAATTTTATTGCAACCATTGAGCAGCGCCAGGGACTGAAAGTGTCGTGCATCGAAGAAATTGCTTATAAAATGGGTTTCATTTCCAGGGAGCAATTGATTGAGCTTGCAGAGCCACTCAGTAAAAATCAATACGGTGAATACCTGCTACGGCTGGCTGAAAAACAAATTTACTCCTTTTAATCTTTTATGAAAATTACTGAAACACATATACCGGGTCTGCTTGTTATCGAACCCCATGTTCATGCCGACTCAAGAGGCTATTTTTTTGAATCGTGGCATGAAGAACGGTACAGAAAAGCGGGAATTGAATCTGTTTTTATTCAGGATAATGAATCGAAATCGGTTAGGGGAGTAGTGCGTGGTTTGCATTACCAGCTTGCACCCTGGGCGCAGGCAAAGCTGGTACGTGTTATCGAAGGCAGCGTTTTTGATGTGGCTGTTGATTTGCGTAAAGGTTCACCCACTTTTGGTCAGTGGTTTGGGCTCGAACTCAACGGCGAATCGAAAAAACAATTGTTTATTCCCCGGGGCTTTGCTCATGGGTTTTCAGTTTTGAGCGAAACGGCAGTTTTTTCCTATAAGTGCGATAATTACTACAACCGCGAATCAGAACGTTCGATAAATCTGAATGACCCCGGGCTGGGCATTGACTGGAAACTGGGGAATAGTGCGCCGTTGGTTTCCGAAAAAGACAGAAATGCGCCGCTGTTTGATGAGGCAGAAATGAATTTTAAATTTAACAGCTGATGAAGATTGTGATTACCGGCGCCTACGGGCAACTGGGCAACGAATTAAAAGCACTCTCGGTCCACTATCCCGGGTGGCAGTTTCTTTTTTCCGATGTCGATTCACTCGATATTTCACAGGAAGAGGCTGTTGGGAAATACGTTAGGGATGCTAATCCTGATTTTATTGTAAACTGTGCTGCCTACACCGCAGTTGACAAAGCCGAAACCGATGCTGAAAACGCCAGGACAATCAATGCCGTTGCACCGGGATTTCTCGCAAAAGCGGCAAAGGCGGTTAATGCCGGTTTTATTCATATTTCCACCGATTATGTTTTTAACGGGAAAGGTTTTACTCCATACAGCGAAACCGATCCCGTAAGTCCGCAGGGAGTTTACGGTAAAACCAAGCGGGAAGGAGAAGAGCGTTGCTTCCAAAACTACGAAAGTTCAGTTGTTATCCGAACATCGTGGCTTTATTCATCTTATGGAAATAATTTTGTAAAAACCATGCTTCGGCTCGGACAGGAACGTGATCTGCTCAAAGTGGTATTCGACCAGACAGGTACGCCAACCTATGCCGAAGACCTGGCCAAGGCTGTTTTTATCATCATTGAAACCTGGAAGACTAATCCTGCTGACTGTTTGCCGGGCATTTACCATTATTCCAACGAAGGAGTGGCCAGCTGGTACGATTTTGCCAAAAGTATTTTTGAAACAGCCGGAATGGCCTGTAAAGTAGTCCCCGTTTTGTCGGAAGAATTTCCAACCGCTGCCAAAAGGCCCCATTACAGTGTATTGAATAAATCGAAAATAAAAGCTACTTTTAATCTTGAAATACCTTACTGGAAAGACAGCTTGAAAAATTGCATAAATAAACTCAAATGAAATAATACCATGGAAAATAAAGAGTTATTGAAACAGGTTCGGGAAAAAGCACAGGAATGGCTTTCGGAAACCTACGATGAAGAAACACGGAAAGAGGTAAAACGCATGCTGGATGCTGAAGACCCAACCGAGTTGATTGATTCTTTTTATAAAAATCTCGAATTCGGGACAGGAGGACTTCGCGGCATTATGGGCGCAGGAACCAACCGGGTAAATAAATACACCATTGGTGCTGCAAACCAGGGACTTTGCAATTACCTGAAAAAAAACTTTGCAGAATTACCTCAGATAAAAGTAGCCATTGGGCACGACTGCCGCAACAACAGCCGGACTTTTGCCGAAAGCAGTGCAAAAGTATTTGCAGCCAATGGAATTAAAGCGTATTTATTCGAAGATTTGAGACCTACACCCGAACTTTCGTTTGCCATAAGGGAACTGGGCTGCCAGAGCGGAATCATTCTCACAGCGTCGCATAACCCGAAAGAATACAACGGCTACAAAGCATACTGGGACGACGGCTCGCAGATTGTTGCACCGCACGACGTGAATATCGTGAACGAGGTTTCAAAAGTTAAGGTTGACGACATTAAGTTTGACGGACCAGATAACCTGATTGAAATTATGGGCGAAGAAATGGACCGGAAATTTCTTGAAAAGGTTAAAACAGTTTCCATTTCGCCCGATGTTGTGGAGCGGCACAAAGACATGAAAATTGTGTTTACACCCATTCATGGAACCACTGTAAAACTGGTGCCTGCAGCGCTACGTATTTTTGGCTTTACCAACATCATCAATGTTCCGGAACAGGATGTGGTGAGCGGCGATTTTCCTACTGTAGTTTCTCCTAATCCGGAAGATGTTGCAGCTATGGCAATGGCCATAAAAAAGGCGGAAGAAACAGATGCCGATTTGGTTATGGCCAGCGACCCCGATGGTGACCGGCTGGGAGTTGCCGTGAAAAACGATAAGGGAAAATACATTATTGTTAACGGCAACCAAACTGCTCTCATTTTCATTTATTACATCATTACCAAAATGAAGGAGGCCGGGAAAATAAAGGGCAACGAATTTATTGTAAAAACCATTGTTTCTACAGAGTTGATTGCCGAAATCGCCCGCAAAAACAGCATCGACTACTACGATGTTTACACTGGTTTTAAGTTTATTGCCGAAGTAATCCGCGATCTTGAAGGAAAGAAAAAATACATTGGCGGGGGAGAAGAAAGCTTTGGATTTATGCCTGCCGACTTTGTGCGCGATAAAGATGCTGTTTCATCCTGCGCACTAATGGCCGAAATTGCAGCCTGGGCCATCGACAACGGTAAAACACTTTACGAACTTCTTCAGGATATTTATCTGGAATACGGGTTTTCCAAAGAAAAAACAATTTCTGTTATGCGCCCGGGAAAATCGGGAGCCGATGAAATTCAGAAAATGATGAGTGATTTTCGGAATAACCCGCCACTGGAATTGGGTGGTTCTCCCGTGGAATGGGTAAAAGATTATTCTAATCTGACTGCCAAAAACCTGATTACCGGTGAAGAAAAGAAAATTGACCAGAAGGTTACCTCGAATGTGTTGCAATTTTTTACAAAGAGGGGAACAAAAATCTCTGTAAGGCCATCAGGAACCGAACCTAAAATCAAATTCTATTTCGAAGTAAAAGGCGAACTGAAATCGCGCGCTGATTTTGATGAAGCAGAGAAAACGGCCGATGCCAAAATTGAGGCAATAATGGAGGAACTGGGACTGTAGCCTGATATTTTTGTTATTTTTGGGCAAAGATACTGGTTGGAAAGAATTTAAGGGATTTATTGATTTGGAAATCCAGTCGGTTAAAATATTTAAAAAGAAGGGCAAAATGAAAACAATTCAGTTTACAATACCGGAAACGGTTGATTTGGATGACAGGGAGGCTAAAATGCTTCTTGCATCCATGTTGTATGAAAAGGGAAAATTAACATTAGGCCAGGCGGCAGAAATGGTAGGATTGTCGAAAAGGGCTTTTATGGAAATTTTAGGCGACTATGAGGTATCCATTTTCAATTTTCCTTTGTCTGAACTGGATAATGATATGAAAAATGCCCGGGATTATAATATCTGATACAAGTTGTCTTATTCTGCTTGAAAAACTGGGCAAACTTGAATTGTTAAAAACAGTTTTTGGAAAGCTAACGATTACTCAGATTGTTGCAGATGAATTTGAAAAGGCCATTCCTGAATTTATTGAAATAGAAAATCCTTTGTTAATCATTGATGATTACAAAGCCAGACGCGAAGCAAAACAATTAAGAATAAAATATACAGGAACATTAGGCATATTGATTGTTGCCAAAGAAAAAGGTTTAATTGATTCGGTGACAGAAATTTTGGACGATATTAAAAAAACAGATTTTCGAATAAGTGAAAGGTTGGTGAACGAGATTATACTTAAAAGTGGAGAATAATTTATTATAAATAATTATAGACTAAATAAAAAAATCAAAAAATGAGAAAAACAGGAATTATTTCTATTCTGCTGTTATTTACAGCATTTGGAGTTTTTGCACAAACTGACGGCCCCATGCCGATGAAGCCCGAAATGACTGAAATCTGGGACCCGGAAGTGCCGGTGATTACTCCCGGTGCAACGCCCATGGATGCACCTTCGGATGCCATTGTTTTATTCGATGGCGTTGATATTGGACGCGAATGGACCAATGCTAACGGGGAAGAACCTGAATGGAAAGTGGAAGATGGATGTGTTACCGTTGTGCGGGGCAAAGGCATTATTAAAACGAAACGGGTTTTTGAAGATTTTCAATTGCATATTGAGTGGCGTTCTCCTTCTGAGGTTGTTGGAACAAGCCAGGGACGCGGCAACAGCGGCGTATTTTTGCAGGAACGGTACGAAGTGCAAATTCTCGACAACTACGACAACCGTACTTACCGTAACGGGCAGGCTGCAAGTGTTTACAAGCAGCAGGCACCGTTGGTTAATGCCTGTAAACCTCCGGGTGAATGGCAAACGTATGATATTATTTACACAGCTCCCCGCTTTAATGATGACGGTACCTATTTTACACCACCGAAGGTAACCGTTTTGCACAACGGCATACTGGTACAGAACAATTATAGCGTCAGAGGACCAACAGAATACATTGGCCTTCCTGAATACAACATTAAAAAACACGGCCCGGGGAGCATCATTTTGCAGGATCATGGTAATCCGGTTAGCTTTAAAAACATCTGGATTAGAGAGTTATAAAGAATATTTATTTTATAAATGAGTTTGAATTATCCCGGATTCTTTCGGGATAATTCTTTTTAAGGGTGCTGTGTGATGTTCAGGAAAGCAGTTTATATTATCACGTTGATTTTTATCACCTTATTTTCAGTTGCCCAGGACAGGCATTTTTCCTCGTCCTTGCCACTGGTTTTTATCGATACCAACGGAAGAGAAATCCCCGATGACCCAAAAATTCCGGCAAAAATGGGAATCGTTTGGAAAACATCTGGTGAAATGAACAGTACCCGCGACCCGTTTAACCACTACGATGGATTTATCACCATTGAAATACGCGGTTCGTCTTCCCAAATGTTTCCCAAAAAATCTTACGGTTTTGAAACCTGCAACGAAACAGGATTGGATATCGATTTTCCGCTACTTGGCCTGCCCGAAGAGGAAGACTGGATTTTTTACGGCCCTTATTCCGATAAGTCGCTTATTAGGAATGCGTTAATTTTTTCACTGGCTAAACCGCTGGGAAGATATGCGTCGCGTGTCAGGTTTGTGGAACTATTTCTGAATAACAGGTACCAGGGTATTTATGTGCTGATGGAAAAGATAAAACGCGACAAGGTTCGTGTAGATATTGCCAAACTGAATCCCGATGAAACCGATGGAGAGGATTTAACCGGTGGGTATATCGTGAAAATTGACAAAACAACCGGAAGCGGAGGGAATGGCTGGTATTCTCAATACAGGAATCCGAATGGAAATTCAACTTTTTACCAGTACGAGGTGCCTGCCGACGACATAATTGTTCCTGAACAAAAAGCCTATATTCAAAACTACATCAAAGCTTTTGAATATGCAGTTTATTCTAAAAAGTTTGAAGGCCCCGGTAGCTACGCCGAGTATATCGACCTTACCTCGTTTGCTGATTATATTTTAGTTAGTGAACTCACTAAGAATGTGGATGCCTACCGTTTAAGCACTTTTTTGCACAAAGACAAAAACGGTAAGCTGAAAGCCGGGCCAATTTGGGATTTTAATCTGGCTTTCGGAAATGCCGATTACCACAATGCCTGGCTTGAGCATGGATTCCAGCTCGATCAGAGAATGGAAGGCGACGGGTGGGGAAATCCTTTCTGGTGGAAAGGTTTATGGGCCGATACTGCTTTTGTAAATTTAATGAAGTGCCGGTGGAATACCTTGCGTGAAACACACTGGTCGGATGCACGAATTTTTGACGTGGCCGATAGTCTTGTAAATGCAATGGGAGACGCAGTAAACCGTAATTTTGAGCGGTGGCCGGTTTTGGGGCAGTACGTATGGCCCAATTATTACGTGGCCTCAACGCATCAGTCTGAAATGAACTGGATGAAAAAGTGGATTGAGAACCGGTTGTGGTGGCTCGATGCCAATCTGCCCGGAAACTGCGGCGGTATTTTGCCACCTGTCGTTGAAGGGTTCGAAGTTTCTGTTTACCCCAATCCGGTTTATTCCGTCATTAATCTGGATGTGGCTTCGGAACACAGTTTTAGCATACGGTTCCGGCTGTATAACCTGAACGGCGCTTTGGTTGACGAGCATGAACTGAGCATAACCCAAGGCGAGCAAACCCTTGGCATTGGGGCTGAATCGCTTCCAAAGGGAATGTATTTTTATGTGCTGGTTAAAGGCTATGAACCTTTTCAAAAAGGGAAACTGGTTAAATTTTAATCCTTTATTTTTTTTAAAAATTCCTGCATATCAAGCAAAAAGCCGGTAAATAACCGGCTTTTTGCTTGATGTGTACTCAAAATTCAGCATTTTTCTTTGCTTTCTTCGTCCACCTGGTTGCGGAACCATTCCAGCGGATGGGAGGTGGGCCGTTCGATAGGCATTCCGTAAACGCGGTCGTTGGTAAGCGAAGCCAGAACACCCAGTGCCCTTGAAACCCCAAACAATACGGTGTAGAAAGTGTATTCCTTAATTCCGTAATGGTAAAGTAATGAACCGCTGAAAGCGTCCACATTAGGCCATGGGTTCTGAATTTTACCAATATTGGAAAGAATTGGCGGAACAACACGGTACAGCTGGTTCACCAGGTTTATCATCGGGTCGTCTTTAATGTATTTTTCTGCAAACTCCTGTTGAGCGGTAAATCTCGGGTCGGTTTTACGCAGAACGGCATGTCCATATCCTGGAATTACCCTTCCTTCTTCCAAGGTTTGTTTAATATATTCTGCAACCTGCTCATCGGTGGGCGTTTCAGTGTCCAGGTCTTCCATCATCTGGAACATCCAGTGTATCACATCCTGGTTTGCAAATCCGTGCAAGGGGCCTGCAAGTCCGGTCATTGCTGCTGCATAGGCATAGTATGAGTTACTAAGCGCTGAACCTACCAAATGGGCAGTGTGAGCTGAAACATTTCCACCTTCGTGGTCGGCATGAATTACCATGTACAACCGGAAAAGGCGGTGGATATCTTCCGAATCGTAGCCCATCATGTGTGCCAGGTTACCTGCCCAGTCGAGGCGCGGATTTGGCTCAATGTGTTTGTCGTTGTAAAAATTTCGCCGGTAAATATAAGCAGCAATGTGCGGCAGGCGGGCAATAAGGTTCATCACGTCTTCGTAGGTTGAATCCCAGAAATATTTTTTGTTTACACCCGCACGGTAAGCCTTTTGAAAAATGGATTCGGTAGCCATGGATAAAATGGCAGCGCTGAACTGGGTCATTGGCCGTGAGTTTTTCGGCATGGCATCAATAACATCGAAAACGTGCTGAGGGACATGTGCCCTTGTGGCAAAGTCTTTCGATAAATTCATAACGTCTTCCTGAGTTGGGATTTCTCCAATCAGCATCAGGTAGAATAATCCCTCAGGAAGCGGTTCTCCGTCGGGAGAAATTTTTGGCAGTTTTTCACGCAGCTCAGGTATTGAATATCCTTTGAACCGGATTCCCTCATTGGGGTCCAGTTTCGAGGTATCGGTAACCAGCAACGGAATGCCTTTCATTCCTGAAAAAACCTGACCGAGGGTTACCTGTGCAATTACTTTGTCGGAATGTTCTTTTTTTATCCGCTGAAATTCTTTGGAGCATTTGCTTGCTTTTTGAAAAAAACGGTACTTAATGTATTCCATACTTTTTAATTTATTTTAATTTTTAATGAATTATTTCAATGTATATTTTTTATGATTTCGTCTGCAAATGCCGATGTGGTAAGTAGTTTGGCGCCTTCCATTTGTGCAAACAGATCGGAGGTTACTTTGCGTTTGGCAAAAACATGCTCCAAAGCATCATATACATGCTCGGCAGCTTCGTACCAACCCAGGTATTCAAGCATCATTACACCCGAGAGGATAAGCGAGCTGGGATTGGCTTTCCCTGAACCGGCAATATCGGGGGCAGTGCCGTGAGTAGCTTCAAAAATGGCAAAACCGCTCAAATAGTTGATATTGGCGCCGGGTGAAATGCCAATACCGCCCACCATGGCTGCCAACTGATCGGAGATGTAATCGCCGTTCAGGTTCATAGTGGCAATCACCGAATGGTTGTAAGGTTTCAACAGCGATTCCTGCAAAAAGGCATCAGTAATGACATCTTTAATAATAACTTTACCAGCCTTTTGTGCTTCTTCCAGGGCATTGTCGGCATCGAGCCGGCCTTTTTCATCCCTTATTTTTTCATATTGACGCCAGGTAAAAGTCTGGTTGCCAAATTCCCTTTCAGCTAAATCGTATCCCCAATTTTTAAAGGCCCCTTCGGTAAATTTCATAATGTTCCCTTTATGGACCATTGTAACCGAAGGCAATTCCCGGTGAATGGTATATTGAATGGCCGCACGTATCAGTCTTTCGGAGCCTTCTTTTGAAACGGGTTTAATTCCAAATGAAGAGGTTTCGGGAAACCGGATTTTATCAACCCCCATCTCGTTAATCAAAAAGTCGCGTAGTTTTTGTGCTTCCAATTCACCGGTCATATATTCAATTCCTGCATAAATGTCTTCGGTATTTTCGCGGAAAATGTGCATATCCACCAGCGATGGATAACGGATGGGTGAGGGGACACCCTTAAACCACCGCACCGGGCGCAGGCAAACGAACAGATCGAGTATCTGGCGAAGTGCGACATTTAAAGATCGGATTCCTTCACCAACCGGTGTTTGCAACGGACCTTTAATTCCCACCAGGTATTCCTTAAATGCCTCAATGGTTTCATCCGGCAGGTAATTTCCGGTTTTTCGGAAAGCTTTGTCACCGGCAAGCACCTCTTTCCAGGCAATTTCCCGTTTTCCACTGTATGCTTTAGCAACTGCGGCATCAATCACCCTTTGCGATGGGCTGGTGATATCCTTTCCAATTCCGTCTCCTTCAATAAAAGGAATAACCGGTTGGTCGGGAACTTTAAGCTTTCCATTTATGATTTTTATTTTATTCATTTCATACACCCAGTTTTTTCTGCAGATTTTCATCCAGCGCTTCCAGGAATCCCTGTGTGGTGAGGTAATGTTCTTCCTTCAGATTTTTTCCGTGGATGATGAGCGCCAGGTCTTTTGTCATTTTCCCTGATTCTACGGTTTCAATGCAGACTTGTTCCAAAGCATTGGCAAAGTTCACCAATTTCTGGTTTTCGTCCAGTTTTCCCCGGAATTCCAGTCCACGGGTCCAGGCAAAAATGGAAGCAATGGGATTTGTTGAAGTTGGATTTCCCTGCTGGTGCTGCCTGAAATGACGGGTAACCGTTCCATGAGCCGCTTCGGCTTCCATCGTTTTTCCGTCAGGTGTAACCAATGTAGAGGTCATGAGGCCCAGCGAGCCAAATCCCTGTGCAACAGTGTCACTTTGTACATCGCCGTCATAATTTTTACATGCCCACACAAATCCGCCCTCCCATTTCAAGGCTGCGGCAACCATATCGTCAATTAAACGGTGTTCGTAGGTAATGCCAATTTCTTCAAATTTTTCCTTGTATTCGGTTTCAAATACTTCCTGAAAAATATCTTTAAAACGGCCGTCGTATTTTTTCAGAATGGTGTTTTTGGTTGACATGTAAAGCGGCCATTTTTTCTGGATTGCCTGATTCATGCACGAACGGGCAAAACCGTAAATAGACTCGTCGGTGTTGTACATGGCCATGGCCACACCATCGCCTTCAAAATGATACACTTCGTGTGAAATGGGTTCGCTTCCGTCGTCGGGAGTAAAAGAGATGGTCAGTTTTCCTTTTCCTTTGGTTACAAAATCGGTGGCCCGGTACTGGTCGCCAAAAGCATGACGGCCAATGCAGATGGGTTTTTTCCATCCCGGAACCAAACGGGGAATATTTTTAATGAGGATAGGTTCGCGAAAAACGGTTCCTCCCAGGATATTGCGGATGGTGCCATTGGGCGATTTCCACATGTGTTTCAGTCCGAATTCTTCCACACGAACTTCATCAGGAGTAATTGTGGCACATTTAACGCCAACACCGTATTTTTGAATGGCATGAGCTGCGTCTATTGTTATCTGGTCATCGGTTGAATCGCGGCTTTCCATCCCCAAATCGTAATATTTTAAATCGATATCAAGATAGGGCAAAATCAGTTTCTCTTTAATAAAACTCCAGATTACCCGCGTCATCTCATCACCATCGAGTTCTACCACGGGGGTTTGTACTTTAATTTTTTGCATATATTGTCTCTTTTAATTTTGTTTTTTTATCAGATTAAGTGCCGATCCGGCTTTAAACCATTCTATTTGCTGGGCATTGTATGTGTGGTTCAGTTTTATTGTATGTTTCGAACCATCTGAATGAACGACTTCCAGAGTTATTTGCTTACCTGGAGCAAAAGCATCCAGATCTGTGAAATTGAAGGTGTCACCTTCTTTAATCCGGTCGTAGTCTGCTTCGTTATCGAATGTAAGTGCCAGCATTCCCTGCTTTTTCAGGTTGGTTTCGTGAATGCGGGCGAATGATTTAACGATGACCGCACGAACTCCCAAATGCCTTGGTTCCATCGCTGCATGTTCGCGCGAAGACCCTTCGCCGTAGTTGTGATCGCCAACAATTAGGGTTGGTATTCCGGCAGCCTTGTATGCCCGCTGAACTTTGGGAACTTCACCGTATTCTCCGGTAAGCTGATTTTTAACTTTATTCGATTCTTTATTGAAAGCATTTACAGCTCCAATAAGCAGGTTATTGGAAATATTGTCGAGGTGTCCCCGATACCGCAACCAGGGACCTGCCATTGAAATGTGGTCGGTGGTGCATTTTCCCAGTGCCTTAATCAGCAGTTTGGCTCCGGTTATGTTTTGTCCGTCCCAGGGTTCAAACGGTTCGAGCAGTTGCAGCCTGTTGGAATTGGGATCAACAGCTACCGGTATTTTTGAACCATCTTTTGAAGGTGCCTGGTATCCCGGGTCTTTTACATCGAAACCTTTAACCGGAAGCTCAAAACCGGTTGGCGGGTTCAGTTTAACGGCTTCCCCTTTTTCGTTGGTGAGTGTATCGTTTACCGGGTCAAAATCAAGCCTGCCCGAAATAGCCAATGCCGTTACCAGTTCAGGAGAAGTTACAAAAGCATGGGTATTCGGGTTGCCATCGTTTCGTTTCGAGAAATTCCGGTTAAACGAATGCACAATGGTATTTTTTTCGTTTTTATCTGCCCCTGGGCGCGCCCACTGGCCAATACATGGACCACAGGCATTTGCAAAAACTTTGCCTCCCATTTGTTCGAAAATATCAATGTAGCCGTCGCGTTCGATGGTATAACGAACCTGTTCAGAACCAGGTGTTATGGTGAATTCCGATTTGGCTTTTAACCCTTTGTCAACAGCTTGTTTGGCAATGGAAGCAGCGCGTGAAATATCTTCATAAGAGGAGTTGGTGCAACTTCCGATCAAGCCTACAGAAACGTCGAGTGGCCAGCCATTTTTTTCTGAGGTTTCTTTCATTTTTGAAACCGGTGTTGCCAGGTCGGGAGTGAATGGTCCGTTTATGTGGGGTTCCAACTCCGTAAGGTTAATCTCAATAAGCTGGTCGTAATATTTTTCAGGATTTTGATAAACCTCAGGGTCAGGCGAAAGCAAATCTTTTAAACCGCTTGCCATTTCAGCTACTTCGGTTCTGCCGGTGGCTTTCAGGTAGCGCTCCATGCTTTCGTCGTAGGCAAACAGGCTGGTGGTAGCGCCCACTTCGGCTCCCATGTTGCAAATAGTTCCTTTTCCTGTGGCAGAAAGCGATTCGGCACCTTCGCCAAAATATTCAATGATAGCCCCGGTGCCCCCTTTTACAGTAAGAATTCCGGCTACTTTCAGAATAATGTCTTTTGGTGCAGTCCAGCCGTTCAGTTTTCCGGTGAGTTTTACTCCAATGAGTTTTGGCATTTTCAACTCCCAGGCCATACCTGCCATCACGTCAACGGCATCGGCGCCTCCAACTCCAATGGCAACCATTCCCAGTCCGCCCGCGTTGGGTGTGTGTGAGTCGGTACCAATCATCATCCCTCCCGGGAATGCATAGTTTTCCAGCACAACCTGGTGTATAATTCCGGCGCCGGGTTTCCAGAAACCGATTCCATATTTGTTGGATACCGATTCAAGAAAGTCGAACACTTCTTTATTGGCATTAAACGCCACGTTAAGGTCGGTTTTTCCGTCAACCTGTGCCTGAATAAGGTGGTCGCAATGTACAGTTGACGGCACTTCTGTAGTTTCTTTACCTGAATTCATAAACTGCAATAAGGCCATCTGGGCTGTGGCATCCTGCATGGCAACCCTGTCGGGTGCAAAATCCACATAATCTTTGCCTCGCCCGAAAACTTCCAGTGCCTGCGTTTCAAACAGGTGAGAATAAAGGATTTTTTCGGCGTAGGTAAGCGGGCGGTTGAGTTTTTCTTTGGCTTTTTTTACCTTTTCGGGTAATTGAGCATAAACTGTTTTAATTAAGTCTGAATCGAACATATTTGTATTCTTTTTTTAATATTATTCACCTGAAAACACACAAAAATTAACAATAAAAACCCGGAAAAGTTCCGGCAGTCAATATTTTGGTTTTTTAATTTTTTGCTTTTTTTTCTAATCAAAAGTTCTATAGCCTACCAAATATAGGAAAAAAATGACAGATGTCAGTTTTTCTGGAAAATTCAATTTTTTGAGACCATATATCAATGTCGTTTAGTTAGTGAATCCAGACTTCGACTACGCTCAGTCTGACCGTCACCCTGAGCGTAGTCGAAGGGTGTTCCCATTGCTACTACTGATATTCCTTTCTTAACTAAACGACATTGGACCATATATTATGAAAAACACTGGCTCAAATTCCATTCAGGTTTTATTTCGGAAATTATTCTTTTTTCATTGCTTGTTTTTTCATCGCTGTTTTCGATGAGGGCCTGGCGAATTTGGTGAATAATTTTGTTTGTCATCTTTTAAATTGGTATCTCACAAACTCCACAATTTCATTCATTGCTTCAGTGGCCTCAGGGAACATGGGAGCCAGCAAAGGGTAACAGTGAACCATTCCAATGCCTGCCCTGAAGGTAACATCCACACCTTCGTTTTTTGCTTTTATGCTGAATTTTTCTCCATCGTCAAACAATTCATCATTGACTGCTGAATTGATAAAAAGCGGTGGCAGCCCTTTTAAATCGCCGAATAACGGCGAAATAAGCGGATGGTTTGCAGCCGTGCTTCCGCAATAATGATTGCTGAAAACATCCCATGAGTTCAGGGGGGCCGGTGAAAATCTGTTTTTTGTTTTATACGATTCGCCGGAGCAGGTCAGGTCGGTCCAGGGTGAAATGGCAACGGCAGCAACGGGCAGGGGAATGTTTTTTTCTTTTAATGCAAGTAAAGTTGCCAGGCACAATCCGCCGCCTGCCGATTCGCCTGCCATCAGAATATTTTCAGGTTGAAATCCCGAAGCCAGCAACCATTTGTATATTTTCACCGAATCGTTCAACGCTGCCGGGAATAGATTTTCGGGCGCCAACCGGTATTCAAAAATGAGATTTGTTACACCGGTAGATTGCGCAAATTTCGAAACAAATCCCCGGTGGTCGCTGCATGAACCTGAAACATAGCCACCACCATGAACATATAAAATCAGTTTTACAGGATTTGCCCCGGCCGGAATTAACCATTCTGATTTAATTCCTTCGATATTTTGTTCCTTAAGTTGGATGTTCTCCGGAATTTTTGCATACCTGGCTGCACCTTTTTCGCACTCTTCCCTGAATTTTTCAATGGAAGTATCCATGGTGAATGTTTCCTTTTTCAGTTTTCCGCGAAGCAAATGGCTGTTTCGCATCATAAAATTGAAAACCTGGCTTTTAAAACTTGTCATGGCGTCTGATTAATTTAATCACTGAATAAGATTTGTTTCGGTTGTAAAATATTTTTGAACCCGCGGCAGAAGACTGATAATTATAATGAGCATGCCAACTGTTGCAATTACTGGCTGCAAAAAAAAGTACCCGGTAATAAGCTGTTGAACAATTATCCAAATGTTGGCACCAATTCCGCTGAAAATCGCGTAAATCCAGCCCCAGCGTTTTTCAGGAAAACAATTTAATGAGTGGAACAACCTGATACGCTTTTTCGAAAAAATACCAATAAGTGCGATGGCGGGTAAAATTCCCAAAAACAGAATAAGCAGAATTCCGGGAATTAAAAAGTTTGAAAACGGAGAATCCTCAAGCCATGTTTTGTTTATGCCCGTTAAAGAGCCATCAGGTTTCAGAATAAAACCAACTCCGCCGTATAAAGCGTTGAGGGAAAGAATTATCAGCAATAGAATTAAAATCCGGATTTCAAAAGGCCGCTTCATTTTATTATTCTTTTCAGGGGCCTAAATTTAATTCAAATTACATTGATTTTATTGTTTAAAGGCAAAATAATTTAGGTGAAAATAAAAACTACGGGAGTGTATTAATATGAAAATTGAATTTAGAATTTGAGGGGTGAAATCCGGTTTTTTATATGGATGTTTATAAAATGAAGAAGGATGGGCTCAACAACCCATCCTTTTCTCATTAAACTAACTAACCTAACTAAACCTAAACTTATGAAAATAAACGTACCACAAATATAGCGGCAGTTTTTGTTTTGGCAAACCCAAAATTGTTAAATCATGTTAAAGGAATTCTGTTTATTTATGAACACTTCATTGCGGAACAAAGGTATAATGAATTGTTCCCCTTTGTGGATCGGGTGCCGATTGATCGGCATTGAAGACTGTGCGTGATGCAGCTGCTTTTGCATATAGAAAAATCTGCTCATCGCGGATGGCCGGATTTGGGCGTGGCTCAGCCTGTATAACCTGTCCCTGCCGGTTCACCGCAATGTCAACCACAACCAGCCCACCTCCCTGTGCGAGGTAAACGGGAATGGGAAGCCTTACATGGTAGCGGTTTTCCAGATAGTAAACGATGTTGCTTTCACCGGTGTATATTACATTTTCGATTGAATCGGGGTTCATTCCTTCGGTGGTCTGAACGGGCATTTGAATGTCTTCGAGTTTTACCGGTTCTTTTGACAATTGGTTGCTTACATCAGACACCAGCTGCCTGGCTGCTTCCACCTCACGCAGGTAATCTTCATCAAAAAATTCCTCGGTCTGCGCCAACCGGTTGGAAGCAATATTTGTTCGGCTGCTCTGGGTTTGCTGCAGCGGTGCAGAGGCTTCGGAGGGCATGGGTTCGCTTTCATCCTGTACGGTTTCATCTTCGTAAATCTCTTCTTCGGGCAGTAAATCGGGAAATTCAATCAGCAACTCCTCTTCCCTGAAACTTCCTTTCATGTCAACCTCGGCCAAAAGGAAAACCGAAAACAACACGATGTGAAAAACCAGCGTACCAATTACACCATAAATGTTGCGTTTATATATTTTATAAAGTTTTCCCACAAGGCAAAAGTATAAAATTAACTTTGAATATACGGGTAGGGAAAAACGAAAGGATGGCTGGTTTTTGTGCGGGTTTATTTGTTTTTTTCGTCATTTTTGAAACGGCTTTAACTAAAATTAACAGCCTCGGTTTCTGTTTGGAGTTGTATAAATCATTATTTTTCTGGACCATTTGAATCGAGCGGTTTTCAAATGCAGAATACAAGGGTAACATGTGGAAATCATTTGTAAATAGCATAGCACAGGTTTTTTTTGCATTGGTTTTTTCTTTTTTCGGGATGCAGTTAAAAGCGCAGACAGACAAATCAGATACCATTGCTGCCAATAATCATGCTGAAAAATATGATCATTTTTACGACAGTCTTGAATATAAGGCCAGGCAAAAAACACTTACACGCTTAATTTATGATGTTCTGGTTTCACCACCCCGTCCGTTTGTTGACCGCGAAGCACTTTCTTTGGAGTATTACAGCCAGATGGAAGGGAAAATTATTTCCGAAATTGTGATTACCCCACTGGAAGTTTTCGGGCCTACATTTGATGATACCACACGAACTGCTAAATCGTGGGTGGAAAAAACAGCCAATGCAATGCATTCAAAATCGAACCTGAACACCATCGGGAAAATGTTGCTGTTTAAGGTTGGTGATTTCGTTGACCCCGAACTGATGTATGAAAATGAACGCATTATCAGGTCGTTGCCTTACATTCAGGATATTCGGATTGTGCTGGAACAGGATTTGGATTACCCGGGCCTGGTAAAAGTGCATGTGCTTACCAAGGATCGTTTTTCCATTGGGGTTTCCGGAGGTGTTGACGGCAGTAAGTCGGCTGCACTGGAGCTGTATAACCAGAACATTTTCGGTGTGGGACACGAAATCTCTCTTCGTTTTGTGGGGCATTTAAACCGGCAACCCTATACAGGACTTGAAACGTTTTATAAAATCAATAACATCAACGGGAAATTCGTCGATATTTCTGCCGGATACATGAACACCTATAAAAGAGAGGGCTTTAGCCTGGTTATCGATAAACCTTTTATAACCCCTTCAATAAAATGGGGGTTTGGTGGTTCTGCCCTGCGAATGTATCGTACCGACCGGATTTTAGATGACGACCCCATACAAACCATTACCCCGATGGATTTGTCGTTTTTAAGTGCATGGGGCGGCAGGAGTTTCCAGATAAAACCCGACCATTACCAGAATTCGCAAATGGTTTTGTCGGCCGGGATTTATAACCGCACCTATTTTCAGCGACCGTTGCCAGAACCAAATGCCAGCCAGTATTTTTCAAACAGCACCTTTTACCTCACCGGAATTACTTTTACCCAGCGCCGCTATTTGCAGGACCAGCTTGTGTATAGTTATGGAATTACTGAGGACATTCCGGAAGGATTTAAAAATGAGATAGTTTATGGCTACGATGCCAATGAGTTTGGCGACCGGCACTATGCCCATTTGTTCCTCTCAAACGGGAACCTGCTTGTTAATCGCCAGGGATACCTTTACCTGTCGGGAGGAGTGGGCGGCTATTTTAAAGACAACGATTATGAGCAGGGGCAGATACAGGGAAGCCTGAATTACATTTCGAGGCAGGTTAATGCCGGAAGAAAGCGCTTCAGATTGTTTGTCCGCGCCAATTATTTGCTTGGAATCCGCCGCTTTGCCATCGAAGAACTTAACCTGAACAGAAATAACCATATCCGCGGTTTTTCGAGCCGGGAAGCAGTTGGGAAGCAACGGCTGAGTGTAGATTTGGAATATGTTCTGTTTTTTCGACAAGAGTTTTACAAGTTTAATATGGCCATGTATGGTTTTGCCGATGTTGGAATTATTGGCTCGAACAAAAACCTGATATTCACTGAAAACTATTACAGCGGACTGGGCCTGGGAATGCGAATTCATAATGAAAACCTTGTATTTAAAACTTTTCATCTTCGACTGGCTTTTTACCCGTTTCCTCCTTCAGACATGAGTTTTGCCGGCTTTATTTTTGAAGAACAGCTAAAAAAAGATTTTTACAGTTTTCGGCCAACCCCCCCGCAACCTTTACGTTTCGAATGAAGAACGATTATTTTCATTAAAATGATTTCTGTTTTCATACTTATTTTTTCGTTCTTTCGTTCAATGAATGAACTTTCCTGATGATGATGGTAAGAAGAAATGATTTGCTGAACCGGTGGAGAGAAAATGCTTTTTTTCTTTCCCTTATTTTCATGGCAACTGTTTTCCCGTTCTCGGAAGCTCTGGTAAGTATTTTCTCCGGGGTTTTACTTTTTCAGGCGTTGGTGCTCAGGTCATGGACTCATACGTCTGTCAGGGAACGTTCATGGAAAATTCTTTTGCTTACAGTCTCGGTTTATGTTATCTATTTGTTCGGAACCCTGTTCACAAAGGACTTTTCTTTTGCTTTGTACGAACTCAAAAAAACGGTTTTTTGGGTGGTAATTCCCCTGGCTGTGTTTCTTTCGCCAAAACTGCCGGAAAAAAGGCTGTATTCTGTTTTATGGGTTTTCATTGGCTCAGTAACCGTCGCAAGTTTAATTATTGCCGGCAGGCTTGTTTTTCATGATTATTTTCAGTTTGACGGGTTTAGATCATTCAGCATCATCTCCCATATCCGTTATTCTTTGCAGGTATTGTTGGCGCTCATCATCCTTTTATGGTTTGTTATTCATGGCAAATGCCCGGAATCAGGAATAAGCCCGGTGATTGCATTTGGTTTATTGCTTTGGCTTACGCTGTTTTTATTTCTTCTGAAATCTTTGTCAGGAATTGTTGCATTTATTGGAACTTCAGGCATTGCCTTCATTTATTTTGCTGTAAAAGTTAAAAGCACCCGGCTGAAAATATCTCTGTTGATTCTGCTTGGCATTTTTGCAGCTTTGCCAGCAATTTATACAGGCCGCGTTTTGTATGATTATTACGATTTTAAGGAGGTTGACCCCGGTGAAGTTGAAAAGTACACGGCTTCGGGAAATCCTTACAGCCATGATTTTAACCGCACCATGAGGGAAAACGGACATTTGGTTGACATTTATATTTGCGAAGATGAACTGAGGCAGGAGTGGAACAAGCGCAGCGAAATTAAATACGATGACATTGTGAACGGATACTCCTTGGGCAGTACACTCATGAGGTATCTTACAAGTTTGGGTTACAGAAAGGACAGTAACGGTGTTAGCAAACTCACTGCCGACGATATCAGACTAATCGAAGAAGGAGTAACGAATTACAGGTTCAAAAACCGTTATTTTTCAATTTATCCAAGAATTTATGAATCGGTTTGGGAGATGGACCAGTATTTTCGTTCAGGTAACCCAAACGATAAGTCACTGGCTCAGCGCATTGAGTTTATCAAAGCTTCAATCCTGATTATCAAAGAAAATCCCGTGTTTGGTATAGGAACGGGGAACTGGAAAATGGTGTACGACAAGGCTTATGAACAAATGGATTCAAAACTTTCGCCAGAAAAGCGCGGACCTTCGCATAACCAATACCTCAATTATTTAGTGAAGTTTGGAATTGTTGGTTTTGTATGGATTATGGTGGCATTGCTGGTTCCTGTATTTCGCACGGGGAACAGGCGGAATTTTATTTTTATGCTTTTTTTGGTGGCTTTTGCATTTGCAAGTTTGGCCGATGCAAACCTGGAAACACACATGGGACTTTCTTTTTTCATCTTTTTTTACAGCCTTTTTATCTGGAATTCTGCCAGCGAAATGAAAAAATCTGTTTTGAATAGCTGACCCCTTTCATTCCATCTGCCGATTTTTTTGGTTTTCGGGTTTAAAAAAAACAAAAATTCGTTTTGAACAGAAGTAAATTAATCAATCAGCGAACTTTTTAAAGGTTACATTGTTCTGTAAAAAGAAAACAAAAAAAAGACGAAAAGGTATGGAACGAAGAAACTTTATAGCCGCATTAGGCACAGTTGCAGTAGCAACACCGTTTTTAGGAACCATTGCTTCATGTGCTTCGGAAACCAAAAATTTTGAAGGGCACCGGTTTCCCGATCTGGGTTACGATTTCAATGCGCTTGAACCTTACATTGATGCCCAAACCATGGAATTGCACTACACCAAACACCATCAGGGGTATTTTAACAATTTCATGAAAGCCGCCGATGGTACTCCACTTTTGGAAACCCCCATGGAACAAATTCTCGCCGGCATCAGTAAGCAATCCGAATCGGTAAGAAACAACGGAGGTGGGTTTTATAATCACGCTCTGTTTTGGGAAAACATGAGTCCTTCGCCTGTGGAAATACCGGATGGCTTAAAGCAATCCATTGAAAAAGACTTTGGTTCGCTCGAAGCATTCAGGGAAAAATTTGGTGCCGCTGCCAAAACTCAGTTTGGAAGTGGCTGGGCATGGCTTGCAGTAGGAACTGACGGAAAATTATTTGTTTCCTCCACTGCTAACCAGGATAATCCCCTAATGGATGTTGTTCCGGAAAAAGGAACTCCGATTCTCGGACTGGATGTTTGGGAACATGCCTACTACCTGAAATACCAGAACAGAAGGGCCGAATATGTGGATAATTTCTGGAACCTGGTAAACTGGGATGTGGTAAAAAACAGGCTCGACAAGACGAATACCTGAAAATAAATTGGAACATTAGCAATGGCTCATTATTTTTGATGCATAAAAATCAAAATAATGAGCTATCGTATTGTTATTATCGGATCTGGCAATTTGGGAACCAGGCTGGCAATTGAGTTCCACAAAAAAGGGTTTACCATCGAGCAGGTGTACAGCCGAACCCGATCATCTGCCAATCGTCTGGCCAGTAAAATAAATACACATTATGCCACCTCTCCGGGGAAAATAATGCCAGGCGCCGACATCTACTTTGTTGCCCTAAAAGATTCGGCTTTCGACGAAGTGCTTCCTCATGTTCCAATTGAAGACAACCTGCTTGTACACTGTTCGGGAAGTATTTCGCTTTCTTCCATCAAAAAATACTCTAAAAACACAGGTGTATTTTATCCACTTCAAACTTTATCGAGAAACCGGCATTTGCGTTTTGCCAAAATTCCTGTTTTTGTTGAAGCCAATTCCAAAGAAAATCAAAACATACTCCTGGAGATTGCCTCCAAAATTTCAGGAGAGGTGTCGGTGCTCGACTCCGAAGCACGTTTAAACCTTCATGTTGCTGCTGTTTTTGCCTGTAATTTCGTCAATTATTTTTATACCGTTGCATCCGAAATATTAAAGAGAAAAGACATTTCATTCGATGTGCTGAAGCCACTGATAATGGAAACAGCACAAAAGGTTCAGATAATGGACCCGGCAGATGCCCAAACCGGCCCTGCTGTGCGCTTCGATAAAAATGTGATTTCAACTCACATGGAAGTATTGAAAGATTTTCCCGGTTACGGAGATATTTATAAAAAATTGTCGAGAAGTATATTTAATTATCACAAAAACAGATAGTTCATGTCGTTTTTTAAAGAAGAGCTGAAACAGGTAAAAGCATTTGTGTTCGATGTTGACGGTGTTTTGTCTAAAGATACCTCGCCGCTGAATGAAGATGGAGATCCGGTAAGAACAGCAAATGTTAAGGACGGATTTGCCATACGAAATGCACTTGTCCAGGGCTATTTGGTAGCTGTAATTACCGGTGGCTTCATCGAAAGAGTACGCCTGCGCCATGAGCGTTTGGGGGTGAAATATTATTACGACAAGATTCGCGATAAGGTGGAGTGTCTGGATGACTTTTGCAGCCAAACAGGAATCGCTCCTGAAAACATTCTTTTTATGGGCGATGATTTGGTCGATTACAAGGTGATGTTAAAAGTTGGCATTCCTGTTTGTCCGCTCGACGCGGTAACAGAGATAAAAGCCATATCGAAATACATATCGCACAAAAAAGGGGGAGAAGGGTGTGTGCGCGACGTAATTGAACAAACCCTCAGAGCCCAGGGGAATTGGCTTTCGGAAGAAATGTTAATAAATAACACTTTTTAAATGAAATGGTTTCCCGATTATAACTACATCCTTGCATCCCAATCGCCGCGGCGCCAGGAACTGCTTAAATCACTTGGAATAGAATTCCAGGTTCGATTAAAAGAAGTGGAAGAAAATTATCCTGAAGATTTGCAGGTGCAGCAAATCCCGGAATATCTTGCCCGGCTGAAATCCAATCCTTTTATGTCCGAACTGACTGATAAGGACCTGCTCATTACAGCCGACACCATCGTTTTACTCAACGGAGAAGTTATTGGTAAGCCTTCAGGTCGTGAGGGAGCTGAAACTATGCTCCGAAAACTCAGCGGGAATGAGCACCAGGTTATTTCAGGAGTGTGTCTTTCTTCGCAAAAGAAACAAAAAGTTTTTTCTGCCTTAACCAATGTGCTGTTTAAACAGTTAAGCGAAAAGGAGATTCAATACTATATTTCCGTTTTCAGGCCTTTCGATAAGGCCGGAGCTTATGGCATTCAGGAATGGATTGGTTTTATTGGCATTACACACATCGAGGGGTCTTTTTACAACGTCATGGGACTGCCGGTTCAGAAACTGTACGAAGAAATTCTTCATTTTTAGTCATATTTTCTCCATCCCCGTAAACCCTTTTGAATGATAATTCGTAAATTGAATAGAAATCAATTTTAAACCCATATTATGAATTATCTGGTAAAGAGTTTTTCGATTTTCTTGCTCGCCTTTTTCCTGTTCGGTGGTTGTGCCAAAGACGATTCGGTTAAAGTTGGATTCCTGATGCACGCTTTGGACAAGGAAAGGTGGGAGAACGACCGTGACTTTTTTGTTGAGAAAGTTCGCGAATTTGGAGGAACTGTTGAAGTTCGAATTGCCGACAACGATGCTGAAAAGCAGTTACGACAGGCAAAAGAACTGCTCGTCAACGGTGTTGACGTTTTGGTAGTAGTACCTGTCGATCAGTTTGCTGCCGCACAAATTGTGGAAGATGCCCACACCAGAAACGTTAAGGTTATTTCGTATGACCGTTTGATAAAAAACTGTCATCTCGATTTTTACGTTTCTACCGACAATGTTGAAATCGGTCGGTTACAGGCCGAATACCTTACTACCGTCAGACCATCGGGGAATTATGCTCTGATTGGTGGTGGGATGCATGACAATAACAGCCAGTTTTTATACCTGGGCCAGATGAATGTATTGCAACCGCTTGTTGAGCGGGGAGACATCAAAATCATATATAATGTTTTTACCGAGAGGTGGGCAGAAGAAGAGGGGTATAATCATGCCAAAGAACTGCTTTCTCAAACAACCGATGTAGATGCCATCATTGCCGGAAACGATGCTATAGCTTACGGAGTTATCAAGGCTTTGCGTGAAGCAGGCAAAGAGGGCGATGTGCTGGTTGCCGGAATGGACGCCGACCTGAGAAATCTGCAGGAAATTGTGGCAGGGCATCAAACCTGTACCATCTACAAACCGTTTGAAAAACTGGCCTCAACAGCTGCCGAGCTGGCAATGACTATGGGCCGTACCGGCGAATGTGAAAGAACTTTCCAAACCATTAGTAACGGTGTAAGACTGGTGCCGGTTGTGTATCACGACGGAATGGTTGTAAACCGTGAAAACCTCAAACTAACGGTTATTTCCGAAGGTTATCAAACAGAAGAGGAAGTGTATCAGTAACAGGGGAAATTAAATAAGAATCCTGCAAAAAATAAAGAGGCTGGCAAAGGATTGTAGCAGCCTCTTTTTCTTCGCATTTTTCGGGAATTTGCTTTATTTTCACCGTATTTTGTGCATTTAGCCGTATTTATAAATCAATCAATGAATTTTAACCTGAAAGAACTCGAAAAGCAGTTTCATGCCGACGGATACCGGATGGGAATGACTGCCGCTGAGGGCGGTTTTTCAAAAGAAGCACTTTTTGCTGCCGTGGAGAATCTGCACCAAATGGTTGACGAACTGGTTGAATCCTTTTCGGAGTTTGCCGGAAGAAATAATCAGACTCCTGCCTGCAAAAAGGGTTGCCACTGGTGCTGTCATCAGCCGGTTTTTACTCTGTCGTATGAGCTCGATTATCTGAGCTGTTTTTTGGATGAGAATTTTAATGATCCGCTAAGGAAGGAAATTTCAATACGTGCTGCCGGAAAGCGGAAAAAGCTGAAAGAAATGAAAGGAGATGCGCTGCTCAACTCCAAATTTCCCTGTCCGCTGCTTGAAAACGGAAGCTGTTTAGCCTATGCAGCCCGTCCGGTGGCTTGCCGCATTTACCTCTCAACAAATTTCGAAAGTTGTCTGCATTTTTACGAAGAACCGGAAAACGAAAAATCATTTCCGGCGTTGCTCCAATTTCCCATGCGTATGGGACGGATGCTGAACGAAGGGTTTAAAGCTGCCCTTAAAGCGAACGGTATAAAAGTGGAGGAGTTTCGGATTGAAGAAAAACTCGGTTAACCTTCCTCCAAAACAATTCCTGCCGCTTTGAACTTTTCTTCCAGAATTTCAGGAGAAACAGGCCTGCCGCTGCGGGTGAGTACGGTGGTAATCCGGGCGTCAACCATTAGTTTTTCGTCGGTTTTCCGAATAACCTGCTGTTTAAAGATGATACGCAACCTGCCTTTTTTAGCCATTTTAAGCCGAACCAAAAAAGCATCGCCGGGCCTGAGTGGAAACTTGTAATCCAGTTCTGCCCGAATGACCACTGCATCGATGCCGTCGTTGTGCATTTGGGCAAAACTCAGGCCCACCTTGTACAGAAATTGATGCCGGCAATGTTCCAGATAATTCTGATATACCGAATTGTTTACAATTCCCTGAATGTCACATTCGTAGTCACGTACCTCCAGTTCGGTTTCAAAATGGTAGTCGGGCATTTTCATTTTAATTCATTCACTTTTTTAGGATACCTGCCAATAACTTTAACCAGAAAACGGTGAAAATTGTGTGGGCCTTTTACCGGGTAGGCAAACATGTAAATGCATTTTTTATGGATAAGCGGAATTCCAGCCTCTTCAATGATTTTAACCGCCTCGGGTGTGTCTGCCATCAGTTGAATCCATACCATTTCCATTTTTTTATCCGCCGCCTGCCGGGCAACTTCGGCCGAGTTGGATTTGGGTGTAGCCATCAGTAAATGCTTTACGTCTTCGGGCAAATCAGTCACCGATTTATAGCACTTAATACCTTGTATTTCTTCTGCGTTCGGATTAACCGGATACAAATCAAAACCTCTTTCTTTTAAATCTTTAATCAGAACACCCCCGAATTTTTTCGGGTCGCGGGATGCACCGGCAACAGCCAGTTTTTTGGGTGCCAGGAATTGCTGAATGACATCCAGGCTTACATTTGTTTTTGTCGTCATGGCTAAAAATTTTAAGGTTGTTGAAATGATATAATTTATTACTTTACCAAAAAGTCAAGCAGTTTTTTGTCCTCGAGGTAACCTTCGAGGCGGTCACCGATTTTCACTGGTCCTACACCTGCCGGAGTACCTGTGTAAATCAGGTCGCCAATTTTCAGGGTCATGTATTTCGAAACATGCGAAATGATTTCGTCGAACCCGAAAATCATCAGTCCTGAGTTTCCTTTCTGTACGGTTTTGCCGTTTATGTTCAGTTTGAATTTTATGGATTCAGGAACCGGAAAAATGGAAACCGGGAGAAATGTACTGCTAATTGCGGCAGCCCTGTCGAATGCTTTGGCTTTTTCCCAGGGCAGACCTTTGTTTTTCAGCTCGTTTTGCACATCGCGGGCAGTAAAATCCACTCCAATTCCAATTTCGTCGTAGTACCGGTGGGCAAACCGTGTTTCAATGTTTTTCCCAAGACGGCAAACCCGTAGCACCAGTTCAATTTCGTGGTGCACTTCGTTGGTCCACTCGGGAATATAAAACGGGTCGTTGTTTCGCAGCAGGGCCGAATCGGGTTTCAGAAAAAACACCGGTTCTTCAGGAATTTCATTGTTTAACTCCTGTGCGTGAGCTACATAGTTTCTGCCAATGCAAATTATCTTCATTCCCCAAACATTAAACTCTGTCCCGATAGCTATCGGGATAAACTTTGAACTGATTTTATTTCTCCATCATCCGCAGTTTAATCTGCGTGAGCACTTTTTTGGTGTAAAGCGGAAATTCGCTGTTCATAATCCATCCGAAATAACCGGGTTGTTCCTGCAACACTTTTTCCACCGGAACGCCTTTGTTTTTGCCAAAGTTAAACACTTCCACCCCGTTTTCATCGTAAACAATACGCCCAACAAAATCCACATTGCGGTCGTAGGCTGAAAATTCGCTCAGTTTTTCCACGTCGTTTACGATAGGAGTTGAGCTTTTTCCCCGGTTATCTTCATATTCCACGCCCTGGTAAGTTTCGAGCTGGGCCTGCAAAACTTCGTAGGTGGCTCTGGTATCGGCCAGCGCGCTGTGTGCGTCAATCAGCGGTTTTTTACAGTAAAACAGGTAAGCGGCAGCAAGGGTGCGTTTCTCCATTTTGTGAAAAATAGCCTGCACATCGATAAACTTGCGCTTTTTCATATCGATATCCACATCGGCGCGTAAAAATTCTTCGGCCAGCAGTGGAATGTCGAACCGGTTTGAATTAAATCCGGCCAGGTCGCAACCTTCAATAAATTTAGCCATTTTTTTAGCCACCTCTTTAAAAGTGGGTTCGCCGGCCACATCCTCGTTGGTAATTCCATGCACCCGCGTCGCTTCTTCTGAAATGGGCATTTCAGGATTTACGCGCTGTAAAAGTTCCTCCTCGGTACCATCCAGATGCACTTTGAGCAATGCGATTTCTACAATTCGATCTTTTACTACATCAATTCCTGTTGTTTCGAGGTCGAGGAACACGACCGGATTTTTTAAATTTAACTGCATGTGTTTTATTTTAAAAAGAAGGTGTCCGAAAATCAGTTCCGAAAAATTCGGGGTAAACTGCCTTTTGGGACACCTGGCCTGTTGCTGCACCAAAATAACCAGGCAGAACAGAACTTTAGTTTACAAGTTAATCGTTATGCGTTAATCATCATGGGCATCAATAGCATCAGTACGTCTTCTGCTTCTTCGTCTGTCTCAGCGGGTAAAATTAAACCTGCACGCGAAGGATCGCTCATTTCCATACGGATATCTCCGGCTGAAATATTGGACAGAATTTCGAGCAGGAAGGTGGATTTGAAACCGATTTCAATTTCTTCTCCGTCGTATTCGCAACTCAGCCGTTCAACTGCCGATATGGAGAAGTCGATATCCTGGGCCGAAACTACCAGTTGATTGTCGTTAATGTTCAGTTTTACCAGATTACTGGCCTGGTTGGAGAATACCGAAACCCTTTTTACGGTGTTATAAAAAGCCAGCCTGTCGATTACCATTTTATTGGGGTTTTCTTTTGGAATTACCGAATTGTAACTCGGGTAATTTCCTTCCACCAGGCGGCATATCAGTTTATAGTTGGTAAGCGTGAACATGGCGTTTTTATTGTCGAATTCCAGTTTCACGTCGTATTCTTCTTTGGGCAGCAGGTTGCGAAGCAAGCCGGCCGGTTTTTTAGGCAGAATAAAGGATGATTCAAATTCGGAAACGGCATCCGTGCGGCGGTACCGTACCAGTTTGTGGGCATCGGATGCCACAAAGCCCATATTTTCAGGTGAAAGCTCCACGAAAATACCGTTCATTACCGGACGAAGTTCATCGTCGGCTGTGGCAAACAATGTTTTCTCAACCCCTTTCAGTAAAACCTTTGGACCTAAAGTCATCGAAGTGGCTTCTTCTTCATTAATCTCCGGAAGCTCCGGAAAATCTTCACCACTCTGTCCTACGATACTGTATTTCCCGTTGTCGGAAAAAATTTCCACACCGTAGGTGTCCATATTGATCTGAAAGGTCAGCGGCTGTTCCGGAAACTCCTTTAGTGTGTCAATCAACAACCGGGCGGGAACGGCAATCACACCTTCTCCTTCGGTGTTATCCAGTTCCATGTGGGTAATTAATGTTGATTCGAGGTCGGAAGCCGTGATGGTCAAATCTGTATCATTCAACTGAAACAGAAAATTGTCCAGAATAGGCATGGTGCTTTTACTGCTGATAACCTTACTGATAGCCGACAGATGGCTCAGTAAATCGGTACTTGAAACAACAAACTTCATAGTTAATATTTTATTTTGTTTTTTTCATTTTACCAGTTAATCATCCGTATTTCAGATTTTAACTGCTGTTTGATTCAGCCATTCATATTAAAGGAAAAATCAGGTAACGAATATACAAACTTTAATCTTTTTCCCGATGCTGAAAAGTCCTATTTTTTAAAGGTTTTATGAACGGGCAAAACGGCGTTTTCTGATTATGTTGTAAATGATACCCCATAAACCTGCCAAACCCAGCGGCAGCAAAACGTTCAGCCATTGCCAGAAAGGCTTTTCCTCGCGCAAGCGAACTTTATCCAGCAGCCTCATTTTTTGTGTGCGGTTGCGCAACTGCATAATTCCGCTGTCGTCGTTCAGGTAATAAACCGCGTTTAACAGAAACTCCTTGTTACCGAAGGTTTGTCCCGAAACCCGATCGAACCCCAGTTCCTGAATGCGTGGCGGACTGGTTGAGTAATCCACCTGACTGGTTATCATTCCACCGTCGGCAATAACCACCATTTTTGTTGGGCGGCTTTCGGGCTTAATTTCTGAAAATGGAATTCCCAGCGTTTCCAGCATTCGGTTTCTGAAAACGGAAATAAATGTGCCTTCCAGAATTACCCCCACCGGAATAAACGACTGGTTGAAAAGCTCGCGGGCCGGCGGATTGTCAATGTTTTGCAAACTCACTGTGGAAGGCGATTTCACCCTTCGGGCGTAAGGTGAGGTGGACAAAATAATTTCTTTTTGAACCTGAGGGTTCCCCGAAATGGTATCGATGGAGGAAACAAATTCGGTGAAAACACGGTTAAGATTTCGGCTCAGCGGATGATTATCGGATGGAACAAGCAACGGTGAATAATACCAGGGATGCAGCGTAAATTGCGGCGGCATTCCCGGAGGGGCAGTGTTCACACGAAGGCGGGCACATTCAACATCCTGCAGCAGTTCGTAATTGAGGCGTACGCCGTAGCGAAAAAGCTGGTCGTTCAGGTTTAAATCGCGCGGAAAGGCCAGTGTTTGATGGCCTGTTGAAAGACTGTCGAGGCTGACCTGTACCGGATCAACCAGCCAGATTACCTTGCCACCTTGCATGATATACTGGTCGATAAAAAATTTGTCTTTTTCTGTGAAAGGTTCTTTGGGGTCTGCAACAATCAAAATATCAATTGTTTCCGAATTGGTTGCCAGTGAGTCTGCCGGAACTCGCCGTACGTAAAAATCTTTCGAAAGTGCGGAGGCAATATCATACACCTGGTAACGGTCTGCTTCTCCATGCCCTTCGAGAAAAGCCACGGAAGAACGCCGCGTGCGCATCAGTTTCTGAAAGGCATTTACCAGTTCAAACTCCACGCTTTCTGCCGAGTGGTTAAAGTTGGCCTCGTGCGAAAAATCAGGATTGTATTTCAGGAAGTTTACCGCCATTTCTTTTCCATCATACCGAATAACAGCACCCGGGAAAATAAGGCGGGTGCTCACGCCCTGGTCGGTTTGCTGCCTGAAACTGGTGGGCTGAATGCCTTTGTCAATCAGGTTGCCGATGAACTCTTCCCGTTTTTCTGCATTGCCAATAGCATACGGGTCGGTCATTCTCACACGGATGTTTTCAGGGGAATAAACGTTTAGCACCGCAATTTTTTCCAAAACTTCCTGCTGCAGTTTTCGAAGTCCCGGCTCCAGTTGTCCGGCCAGGTAAAATTCCACTTCCACCGGGTGTTCCAGTCCTTTTGCCAGATTCGCGCTAACAGCGGAAAGCGAATAGCGTTTGTCTGCCGTCAGGTCTATCCGGTATAAAAAACTGCCGGATACCACAAAAACGACCATGAGCAGCAAGGTGATGCCGGCTGAATTCATCCTGAATTTTTTTTGTTTCCAGGTTCCTTTGCGCAAAAAACCCCGCGTGAACCATAAAAACAGAAAAGTCATTCCGGCAAAATAAACCGCATCGCGCATATCGATTACCCCACGCGATGCCGATAAATAGTGGTTGTTGATGCTGAGCCATTCAAAAATTTGTTCCAGCAAAAACGGAATTCCCGAACTGGCAATAAAATCGAAACCAAGGTAAAAAATGAACGAAAGCACCATGGCCAGGATAAACGAAACAATCTGATTGTCAGTCAGCGAAGAGGCAAAAATGCCGATGGCCACGTAAATGGCAGCCAGAAAAAACAGTCCGAAAAACGAGCCCCACGTGGCGCCGGTGTCGATGCTACCCACAGGATTTCCCAGCAAATAAACCGAAAGAAAATAGAGCAGGGTAGGGAGCAGCGAAAAAGTAACCAGCACCATTCCGGCTAAAAATTTGGCAAAAATGAGCTGAAAATCGGAAAGCGGCCGGGTGAGCAAAATTTCGAGGGTGCCGGTGCGTTTTTCATCGGCAAAAAAGCGCATGGTAATGGCCGGAACCAGAAACAGGTAAAGCCAGGGAGCCAGAGAAAACAAACCTTCAAGCGTGGCGTAGCCGTTATCTGGAATATTGTACGCTCCGGGGAAAACCCACAAAAACAGGCCTGTAACCAACAGAAAGACCAAAATGGCCAGGTATCCGATGAGTGAACCGAAAAATGTTTTTATCTCCTTTTTGAATAAGCTGTACATGGCTGTTTAAAGTTTTGGGTTCCACGTTTCAAGTTCCGGGTTCTGAGTTTCAAACTCAAAATCTTTCTATTCCAATATCCTTATTTTGTTTTTTTCGAGAATTATAAAGGAATGATTCTGCAATATTGATAAGATTTTTTCGCTATTAAGTTTGAAGTAATTTTTTAATTCTTCAAGTCGCATATTACCTAATTTAACCAGTACTAATTTGTATGGTTTCCGGCTTGCAATATATGAATAATAAAAATCTGTATCTTTTGTAATTACTACCCGGCGTTCTTTTATTGAAAGTTTGTTTATGAAAGAATCTTTTGTGAGGTTTTCCTTTTCAAGTTGCTGTGTATGAATGCAATCGCAATTTAAAAAATATTCACAGATTGATTTGGGCAAATGTGCATCAATTATCAACTTCATGCTGCAGGGAATTCGATATCTTTAAATTGCACCGTTTTTGCCGCAAATGCCAGACAGGCGAGAATATCGTCTTTTTCCAGTTCCGGAAACTCGTTTAAAATATCTTCGGTTGTATCGCCACCAGCCAGATATTCCAAAATACTTTCAACCATGTGCCTCGTTTTTCGGATGGTAGGTTTTCCGTGACAAACTTCCGGGTTAATTGTTATTCTTTTCAATATATCATTCTGCATTTTTTAATAACTTTTGACAATTACAAATTTAATTAATAATAACAGATCTTCAAAGTTCTCTGTTTTGAATAACGATTTGTGGTTCCAGATTCATGGTTTTAAGGTTTTCAGGAGTTCTGTCATTTTTTGTGCCGCCCGTTTCGAGGTGCCGGGTTCTCCTACCAATTCTTTCAAACGGTTGTAATCGGCGGTTATTTTGTCCCGGTAATCCTGTTCGTATAACAGTCGGTGCAGTTCGTCCCTCACATTTTTAAAAGTCAAATCAACCTGAATAAATTCTTTCAACGCTTCCTTGTTCAGAATCAGGTTGGGCAGCGAGGCCCATTTTACTTTTAAAAAGAAGTTTTTCATGATAAACTGAACCACACGGCCACCTTCAACCCGGTAAAGAACCGTTTGAGGAACGCCAAACAAAGCCGTTTCGAGCGTGGCAGTTCCCGAAGCCACAAGTGCGGAGTGAGCATTATTCAGCAAATCGTAGGTTTGGTTGTAAATTACCGGAATGGGAAAACCCCGCAGAATTTTGTCGTACGATTTTTTGTCAACCGTTGAAACGCCGGCTACCACAAACTGATACTCCGGATAACAGGCGGCTGCTTTTCTCATAATGGGCAGCGTGTTTTTAATTTCCTGTTTCCGGCTGCCCGAAAGCAACGCTACAATGGGACGGTCGTCCAGATTGTTTTTATCGCGAAATTCCTCTTTCGAAAGCGCTTTTTTTTGGAACGATGCTACTGAATCCATCAGCGGATTGCCCACATAATTTACGTCGATTCCGTGCTTTTTAAAATATTCCGTTTCGAAGGGAAGTATAGTAAACAGCTCATCTACATAGGCTTTAATTCTTTTTATCCGGTACTCTTTCCACGCCCATACTTTAGGAGAAATGTAGTAGAAAACCTGCAAGTTGTGCAGTTTGGCAAATTCAGCCATGCGCAGATTAAACCCGGGATAATCAATCAGAATTACAACATCGGGTTGAAATTCAAGCAAATCTTTCTGACAAAACTTCATGTTCCGCCCAATGGTTTTCAGGTTCAGTACCACATTTACGATTCCCATAAATGCCATTTCGCGGTAGTGTTTTACCAGCGTTCCGCCTTCGTTTTGCATCAGGTCACCGCCGAAATAGCGGAACTGCGCATCCGGGTCGGCTAATTTCAATTCGCGCATCAGGTTTGAGCCATGTAAATCGCCCGATGCTTCTCCGGCTATCAGGTAATACTTCATTTTTTAAAAAGCTCTTGAAATAAGAACGGCCAAAGCGTACAAAATGGTAGCACCAAGCACACCCCGGGCCGACTGATCGTATTTTAAACGAATAAATCCCATAAATACCAACAGGTTGGCAAACACACACAAGCTGCCCAGTTTTACCAGCGCCTGCAGGTGCCATAAATTTTTTACGTAATTTTCAAACGAAACACCTTTCTCGCCAAACCAGTACACCGCAAAAAACACCAGCACCGGAACCAGAAATCCGGCAAGAAATCCGATGCCCGGCGAATTGAATGGCTTTCTTTTTTTGCGTTGCATCAGAACGTCCAGTTTTTTAGTTCTTCCAGGGTTTTATAGCAGGTCATGTCAACCGAAACGGGAACCACTGCAACATAGTTGTTTTGCAGAGCATCGATATCGGTTTCGGGAGAACCTTCCTCGAAATTTTTAAAATAGCCCGAAAGCCAGTGGTATTCGCGTCCATGCGGGTCGGTTCGTTTTTCGAACTCTTCCACCCACTTTCCGTGGGTTTGCCTGCACACTTTAATTCCTTTGGGTTTTCCTTTGGGAACATTCACGTTGAGGCAGGTAAACGGAGGCAGGCCATTGTCGAGCACACTCTGGAAAATTTTGGCTACAATTATTTTTGCTTTCGAAAAATCGGCATCAGAACTGAAATCGTCGAGCGAAAAGCCCAGCGAAGGCACGCCATGCAAACTTCCTTCGATAGCTGCGCCCATGGTTCCGCTGTAAATTACACTGATGGACGAGTTGGCGCCGTGATTAATTCCCGAAACCACATAGTCGGGTGTTCGTTCAAACAGGTTGTTAAAACTCAGCTTTACACTGTCAACCGGTGTGCCATTGCTTTTCCATGTGGGCACACCGTGAATTTTTTCCACCGGAATGGCACGCAAGGGGTGATCAACCGTAATTCCGCACGCTTTTCCCGACATGGCAACTTCCGAAGAAATTACTACCACCTCGCCAAAAAACTGCATCACTTCCACCAGTTCACGGAGACCTTTTGCGTGAATGCCGTCGTCATTTGTAACTAATATTAAAGGTTTTTCTATCATAGTCTTTTTCAACAAAAAGCAAAGATAAGGCAAATTGTGAAAGAAAAGAATAATTTCATGAGGGTTAAAATAAAAGTGAAAATGTGGTTTAAATCGAAAATTATATTAACTGAATTCTAAAGTTATGTGTTTGAGTGGGCTAATTTTACCACAAAGTTTCGATATCGTATTTTGCAATATTTTCATCCTTGCTTACTATTACCAAATTATCTGTTACGCATTGTGAAATTAGCAATCTGTCAAATGGATCACGATGAAAAAATTCAAGATTTGAAACGGTTAAAGCATGTTCAAATGTTATTGGTAATACAACAAATCCATTGTTTTCTACTAATTCAAGAAAGGATTTGAATCCTTTATCGAATTTGAATTTATTCAAACTTAATTTAATAGCTATTTCCCAAATGGATGCAATACTGACAATTTTTAAATTGTTGGGATGTTCAATAGCAGTCCTTGCATTTTGGGATAATTTGGAATCACCATTCAAAAACCAAATAAGTGTGTGCGTGTCGAGTAATAATCTCATTGCATATATTCTTTAAAATCATTAAGTGGTTCGTCAAAGTCAGGCGATATGTAAATCTGACCTTTTGCACTGCCGAATTTTGGTGTTTTCTTTTTTGCTTTTTTCTGTTTTTTGCTTAAAAGGAAATCAATAAAGTCATTCACCTCTGATTTTAAATCGGCTGGCAAATAATTAATTTTAGTAAACAATTGAAGCTGTTCCATAATTCATTCCATTTTATACAAAGATAGTATTCTGATTTTAATAAAATACTTCTTTCTGAAATCAACAAACATTGGAATCCAGGATTTTAATTGAAAAACAGAGGAGGAATCAGTATCTTTCGATTGTTTAATTTTGAAAAAATATGAAGTTTGGAAGAGATGAAAATATTGGCTTAAATCATTCCCCGGTAATTCGTAAGGCAAGTTTTCGTTTTTACGAAGAGTTGAACGACCATTTGCCTGAAGCATGGCGAAAGAAAGCTTTTAATTATGAATTCAAAGGAAGGCCGGGCATTAAAAACACCATCCAGGCTATTGGCGTTCCACACGGGGAAGTGGATTTGATTTTGGTGAACGGTGAATCGGTGGGTTTTGATTATCAGATGAAGGGTGGTGAGGAGATTTCGGTTTACCCTCAGTTTGAATCGCTCGATATTTCACCGGTGGTGCGGCTCCGTCCAAAACCATTGCGCGAAACCCGTTTTGTGGTGGATGTGAACCTGGGAAAACTGGCGCAGAAACTTCGGTTGCTTGGTTTTGACACATTGTTCCGAAACGATTTTGAAGACGACGAAATCATTGAAATATCGTTGAACGAAAAGCGCATCATTCTGACACGCGACAAGGGTATTTTAAAACAAAATGCGGTAACACACGGATACTTTATCCGGAATGATGATCCGAAAAAGCAGTTGACTGAAGTGATTGACCGGTTACAACTTCAAAATTCTTTCCGTCCCTTTTCCCGCTGTTCCAATTGCAATGGCGAACTGGAAGAGGTTTCAAAATCGAAATTAGCTTCCAGGTTGCCTGACGATACGTTGAATTATTACCACGAATTCTGGAAATGCACCGGCTGCGGGAAAATTTACTGGGAGGGTTCGCATTTCGAAAAAATTCTTAACTGGATTGACCATTTACTAAACAGATAGTTAATTCTACTTTCCAATCACTTCAATGGTTGTCATAAGCGTAATCCTGACAATCGTTATCAACATTGTCAGGTATCCTGGTAAATGAGCTTTTGAGTTTGAAAAAATGAAATTACCTTACCACCTGGACTTTAACGGCAACAGGTCCTTTCTGTCCTTTTTCCACTTCGAAACTTACCAGGTTGCCTTCGCGAATGTCTTCCAATGTATTGTTTATGTGAACGAATACACTTTCGCGGGTTTCCTGGTCGGTGATGAACCCAAAACCTTTTGATGAATTGAAATAGGTAACCGTGCCCTTGCGTATGGGATCAATTTCTTCGAGCGGGCCGCGGGGCACACTCACCTGAATGTCTTCTGCGTTAACTTCTTCCTTTTGATCGGGATCCGGGGGCGTGTCGGTAATGTTGCCATGTTCGTCAACATAAGCAATCATGTCGTCAAGACTGTTGCTTTTGGTGTTTTCTTTACGTGCCTGACGTTTTTTCTCTTTGTCTTTCCGTTTTTTCTCTTTTTTATTACGTACTTCTTTTTTGTTAAATGATTCCTGCGATCTTCCCATGTATTATTTTTTGTAATTTTCCCCAAATTTATTAATAATTATTCTTTTATTGCTCCGACCAGGTAAATTTTTCTTTTAGCAACGATTTTAATTTACACAATCCTGTTCGTCTGATTTGCCTCACACGCTCGGCTGAAAGTCCAAACTCGGTTGCCATATCGTTAAGCGAATGAATAGAGGAGTTATTCAGCCCGAACGAACGCACCAGAATTTCGGCTTCCCTTTGCGAAAGTTTGCTTAATGCACGTTTAACATCGGTTATTAGCGATTCTTCCATTAAATTGCTGTCGGGCGAAGGAATATCTCCGGTTTGAACAACATCATACAGGCTGAAGTCGTTATCCCCTTCGTTCGACAATGGTTTGTCAAAAGAAACCTGCCGTTTGTTGATATTGTTTGCTGTTTCTACTTCATCGAATGATAAGTCAAGGTGAGTGGCAATTTCATCATTGGTGGGTCTCCGTTCATATTCCTGTTCCAAAACCGGAATGGCTTTTCTGATTTTATTGATGGAAGAGAGGCGGTTCAACGGCAGCCTTACAATTCTTGTCTGTTCTGAAATGGCTTGCATAATTGACTGCCTTATCCACCAAACGGCGTACGAAATGAACTTAAATCCTCTTGTTTCATCAAATTTTTTTGCAGCTTTTACAAGGCCCAGATTCCCTTCGTTTATCAAGTCGGGAAAGGATAATCCCTGATTTTGATATTGTTTGGCAACAGAAATAACAAAGCGCAGGTTTGCAACAACCAGTTTTTCCAGAGCCTGGTCATCACCAGCTCTGATACGCGATGCCAGTTCCGCTTCTTCTTCGGCAGATACCATAGGGTATTTGCTGATTTCATTAAAATAACGGTTTATTGCATCGTCATCGCGCTGCGTTATTTGTTTTGTGATTTTAAGTTGCCGCATGTAAAAGATTTAATATGATTTAAAAGCATGCGGTAACTAACTAAAGGAAAGCAAGAAAATTAGTAAACAAAGCGCAGGATTTCAAATCTGAAACTTATGCAAATGTAGGCATTTTTTATGGTATAATCTTATTGAAAAATGGCGATTGAGGGGGATTTTGATTAAACAAGCCTTGTCCCTCTGCCATTTGCCATGTTTTCGGGGTTGGTAATGAGCACTTCTTTTACGCCATTCCGTTTGGCCCGAAACCCGTTATCGAGTTTGGGAATCATACCGGTATTGATTATTCCTTCCTGCTGGTATTGCTGAAATTTTTCAGTGTCCAGTTCCGGAATAATTGTGCTTTCATCGTCAGGATTCAGTAGTACGCCTTTTTTTTCGAAGCAGTAAAAAAGGTAAACGCTGAAATAGTTTGCCAGTTCTGAGGCCAGTTCCGCAGCAATGGTGTCGGCGTTGGTGTTCAAAAGCTGTCCTTTCCCGTCGTGAGTAAGCGGTGCAATAACCGGTACCACATTCTCCCCGATAAGCATTCTCAATTCACTGCTGTTCACATCCACTATGTCACCCACAAAACCGTAATCGATTTCCTGCACTGGCCGTTTACGTGCACTGATGAGGTTCAGATCGGCGCCGGTTAGGCCGATGGCATTGCAGCCGTGAGCCTGCAAACCGGCAACAATTTTTTTGTTGACCAGGCCACCGTAAACCATGGTTACCACATCGAGCATCGACTTTCCCGTGATACGTCGGCCTTCCACCATCTCCGTTTCAATGCCCAGTTTTGCTGCAATTTCGGTGGCGGTGCGGCCCCCTCCATGCACCAGGATTTTATTGCCGGAGAATTTGATGAACTGATCCAGCAGAGCGTTCAGCGATTCGGCATCTTCCACCACTTTCCCGCCAACTTTTATAATCGTTAGTCTATCCATGATATGATTTAACGTTTAAATTTTCAAAAAGTTTTGCAAAATGGTTGCGCCTACTTTCCCGCTTTTTTCGGGGTGAAACTGGGTAGCGTAAAAATTGTCTTTTTGCAGTGCTGCGCTAAATGGTTCAATGTAATTGCAGGTTGCGGCCGTGTGTTCGCCCAAACCGGCATAAAAGGAATGCACAAAATAGACATATTCATTCTCAAGCTCTTTAGAAAACAGGTCGCTTTTCAGATTGTAAATGGCATTCCAACCCATGTGCGGGACTTTTGTGATGAATTCTTTTCCGGGTTTTGGAAAGAAGCGTTTTACTTTTTCGTCGAATATTCCGAGGCATTTCGTGTCGCCTTCTTCGGAATGTGAACACATGAGCTGGAGTCCCAAACAAATGCCCAAAACCGGTTGTTTTAGGGAAACAATCAATTCATCAAGTTTATGCTTGCGCAGGTATTCCATGGTAGTGCTTGCTTCGCCTACACCCGGAAAAATCACTTTGTCAGCATTCCTGATTTTATCCGGGTCGCCAGTGATTTCTGCATTTATACCCAGCCTGTTCAGCGCATTATTTACCGATTCGATGTTCCCGGCGTTGTATTTTATGA